>Ga0310690_10010088_pt1 | contig 11776 bp, 8 predicted proteins | sample AusTroGonzalo_MG_2_FD_207661 | JGI IMG/M metagenome (GOLD analysis project Ga0310690, IMG submission 207661) | Bovine rumen microbial communities from tropical cattle in Woodstock, Queensland, Australia - Gonzalo_04 (v2) (version 2) | ecosystem: Host-associated > Mammals > Digestive system >...
GGCGAGAACGCCCAGCATTTCTATCATTGACCGACCAAATTGTAATATCTTCATTTTTCACACTCCTACACGTTGGTTTTTATTATCTCTGACTATTACACAAACCTTCTTTTGTGTAACAATGCATTTGGAAGATTCACCGTTGGTGCGGGTCAATGTCCTCTATCCCTTATTTTCTAAGGGATTGAGAAGATTCTTTAAAAAAATGCATTTTTTTCAAAACAGGTATTTACAAAAACCAACGTTTGTGTAATACCCAAGGACTTTGTTTTTCAAGGGGTTGAGGGGATTTTGCACCATAAAAAAACACCGGGGATTAAAGCCGGTGTTTTTGCGCGGGAAAACTTGTCTTTTTAAAACAGTTTAAAAGTTTTTTTGGCCGGAGTATTCTCCAATGCTTTGAAAGAATCGGCCTTTTTTTTGCCTTGTTCCATTTCCTGTGGGGTTAATTGAGCTTCCACATCCGCCAAAATCGGCGTAATAGAGGTCTTCAAAGCCTCATCGCCCCGCCTTTCGGCAATTAAAAGCCACGAATAACAATCCACCGGACTGGACGCAACCAATTTACCTTCGCAATAAGCTTTTCCTGTATAGAAAGCCCCTTCGGCATCACCGTAATCGGCGCCCAAACGGTACCAATCCAAAGCCTTTTGCGGGTCTTGTATCCGGCGTTCGACAATCTTTCCCCAATAGGTAAAGGCCGCCGGTTGTCCGTTTTTGCCGCGTTCCGTAATCTTTTGTTCCAATTTTTCGACGTCGCGTGCCACCAAAGCATCTTCCACTTCATCCGACGAAATCCCAAACACCAAAGCGTCCGACAAAACCGTTTGTTGTTGTTCTTCGGATAATTTGCGCAATGTTTCGTCATCATTGAAGCCCGGAATAATCGGCAAAGGCGCCGATAATTCTTCTTTCGGAACGGTCTTGGATGCTTCCACCGGACGCCATTTACGCGCCATTTGTTGCGCGATGGTCAGATTTTTACCGTCCTTAATCTTGGATCCGAGAGCGTCACGTTTCTCCGCCGCCCATTTTCCTGTTTCATCCGAATTGTAGGCCGCGATAACGCTTAACCAAGCGTACGCTTCCGTTATATCGGTCAAACGTGAATTTGAGGAACGTTGTATAGCCATTTCTTTTTGAGCCGGAACATATCCTTGGTTTGCCGATCGGGACAGCCAGCGAATCGCCAGCGGATAATCTTGCGGTACACCGCGACCGGATAAGTACAAAAGAGCCAATTTAAACTGCGCCGGTGCGTAACCTTGCAAGGCCGCCAGCTTGTAAAAACCCGCTGCATAGACAAAGTTCTTTTCGACGCCTTCACCGGAAAGATGCATATCGCCCAAGGTGTAAAGGGCTTCCTTATTGCCGGAAAGGGCCGCCGATTTCAACAAAGCCAATCCGTTTTCCGCATCTTGTTCAATGCCGTCGCCGGACATCAGCATTCGGGCCAATTTCTCCGCCGCCAGCAGATTGCCGTTTTTGTAGGCTGCTAAGAAATACTCTGCCGCTTTGACCTTTGATTGTTCAACACCTAATCCGTCCAAATACATCAATCCCAAATGGTAGGCCGCGACGTTATCGCCTTCGTTCGCCAAATAGGAAAATTCTTCGAATGCTTTTTCGTATTCTTTTTTTTCATACGCGTCCAATCCTTCCTTTATGCCGGCAAAAGACGGTGTGATGAAAATTGTTGAACAAAGTAAGCAGAAAATGGTTTTTTTTATCATGATAAGGCCTCTCTTTTTTTTGTTTTAAGGTATTCTAACTCTTTTTTTTATGGTCGTCCAGATTTTTTTCTTATTTCAGATATTTTTTCGGATCGACCGCTTTTGTTCCCTTTCTGATTTCAAAATGGAGTTGTGGATATTTCACGTTTCCGGTCGAACCGACCTTTGCGATGGTTTGGCCTTTTTTGACGGTTTGGCCTTTTTTCACCAAAGTCGAATCCGCGTGGGCGTAGGCGGTAATCCATCCGTCCGAATGTTTCAATAAAATCAAGTTGCCGTAACCTTTGATTTCGTTGCCGGTGTAAGCGACGATGCCGTTTTCGGCTGCTTTGATTGCGGTTCCTTTGGCCGCCGAAATGTTGATGCCGTCGTTATGTTTTCCGTTGGACGACAGACCGTAATCGGAAATAATTTTTCCCGATACCGGCCAAGCAAAAGTTCCAGCGCGTTTTGGGGCATCGGGAAGGTTGGCATATCCTTTGGAAGAAGCTTTTTTTGTTGATGTTCCGGCCGCCTTTTTATCGGATGTTTGGGCGACGGTTTGGGTGGCCGTTGACGTTTGACGTCCTGTCGGTACAATCAGCGTTTGACCGATGGATAACGTCCATGGAGCCTTTAACTTGTTCTGTTTGGCCAAAGTTGTTGTATCGGTGCCGTAAAGGCGGGATATGCTGTAAAGGGTTTCACCTTTTTGAACGACGTGGGTTTTGTTGCTTTGAATTAAAAGCTTTTGACCGACGGACAATGTGTAAGGCGGTTTAAGGTTGTTTGATTCGACAATGGATTGAACCGGAACGTCATAGCGTCTGGAAATGCTGTAAAGCGTTTCTTTCGGGCGGACCGAGTGGATTTTTTCACCGCGCCAAAACGAAGGAATTAACGGTACAGAAGATGATGCGCATCCTTCCAGAAAAAGACACGACATAACGATGATGAGAATGACAAAAACTCTTTTCATCATACCCCGATCATAAGGCCGAAAAATTAAAAAAGGCTTAAATTTTGAACAGATGAATTTCCAACAACGGCTTTTTGCCGTACATCTCCGTGATGAAATGGCGCAAAGTCAATCGTATGTTTTCCTTTAATCGGTCGTTGTCCGAAAGTTCCGCCGGCGAAGAGTCGTCGATGGTCTTTTTTATCTTTTTGAAAAGTTCTTCTTTTTCATCCGGATTGTCCAAAAGGCCGAAGGATGAAATTTGCGGTTCGCCTAACAATTGACCGTTTTTATCGATAACAACCGTCAAGACAACGGATCCGGCATCCACCATTTTCCGGCGTTTGCGAATAACGTCAGAGCTTAAAGACAAAATTTGTTTCCCGTCTACGGCCAAACACCCGACGGGGACTTCGCCCAGAATTTCGGGTTCGCCGTCGTTTAATTCCAGAACGTCGCCTTCTTCAATCGCCATGGCGGTTCCGGCCCCCCATTGAATAGCCAGCTTTTTATGTTCCAAAATGTGCAAAGGTTCTCCGTGAACGGGGATGGCGATTTTGGGTTTTAAAAAGCTGTACAGTTCGCGCATATTGCTTTGTGCCGGATGTCCCGAAACGTGAACCAGTGCGTCCCGTTCGGTAATAATACGACAACCCGTCATTAAAAGGCGTTTTTGCAAAGATGCAATCGCCAATTCGTTTCCCGGAATAATGCGGGAAGAAAAGATGACAACGTCTTTTGGGGTCAGTTGGATTTGACCCGACAACGGTTTTGTGGTCGCTAACTTTGAAAGGGCGGAGAAAGGTTCTCCTTGGCTGCCTGTGCAAATATAGACGATTTGGTCGTCCGGAATGTCATGGGCTTCATCTTCCGTCAAAAATTGCGGTGTACCTTTTAAGTACCCTGATGCCCGCGCGGCATCATCGATTCGCCATAAAGAACGCCCCATCAGGCAAACCTTGCGTCCGGCTTCTTTGGCGGCAAGGGCAATACTTTCCATACGCGTGACATTTGAGGCAAAGCACGTGATGAAAATTCGCGAAGTCATTTCTTTGAACAGTGAAATCAACGCTTGCCTGACGTCTTCTTCCGTTCGTGTTTCTGTTTGTGTAAAGATATTGGTTGAATCGCAGACCAAAGCCAAAACGCCGTCTTTGCCGACTTTCTTTAAGGTCTTTATGTCAATGGGTTGCCCCAAAACAGAGGCGTTTTCGAACTTCCAATCCCCCGAATGGACAACGGTTCCTTTTTCGGTACGAATGGCCAACATATTCGGTTCCGGAATGGAATGGCTGACGCTGATAAATTCAACTTCAAACGGGGAAAGGTCCAAAACAGAACCTTGTGCCACAACATTTAACTCAACACGGGATAACAATCCGGCTTCGTCCAATTTGTCTTCAATCAATTCGGCCGTGAAAGGGGTGGCGTAAATTGGACATTGTAAATCTTGCCACAAGTAGGGGATAGCCCCGATATGGTCTTCGTGACCGTGGGTAATCACCAGACCGACGATGTCTTTTTTGTGTTGGGCGATAAAGTCCGGATTGGGTAATAACACATCCACGCCGGGCAGGCCTTCGCCGGCAAAGCCGATACCGCAATCCACAACCAACCATTTGCCTTTGTATCCGTACAAAAAGCAATTCAGTCCGATTTCCGTAATCCCGCCCAATGAAACAAAAACAAATGAATCATCAGGGATAATCAATTCTTTTTCTTCCGAGGAAATTATTTCTTCTTCATTCATATATTATTCTTTCGTTCCCATAAAAACATCGCCGGCGGTGATGGTTCGTGTCTGACCGTTTTGGGTCTTTAAAATCAGCGCGCCGCTTTCATCAAGTCCATGAAATATACCACAAATTTTCTCGTTTGGCAAGTGAACCGTTATTTTGCGTCCCAAGCCGACGGAGTATTCAAGCCAAGCTTGTAGGATTGGTCGGAAACCTCTTTTGATTAGAACTTGATAAAGGTCGTCCAGATTTTCCAGAATGCGTTTGGCCAATTCTTCGGGAAGGATTGGCGCGTGATAATCTTTCAGACAGGTTGTTTCGTAAAGCATATTTTGCTTTGGAGCATCGACAATGTTTAATCCCAATCCGAGCAGGATTTTATCAGATCTTACTTCCAACAAAATGCCCGCGATTTTTTTGCCATCAATCAAGACGTCGTTGGGCCATTTGATACGCGGGGACAGAAAGGCCAAAGTTTGTGCCACAGCTAAGCTGGCCATAAAACCGTAGAGGGGGGCTTTATCGGTCAAAGGTAAATTGAATGTTGCCAATAAGTTTCCCTCTATTGATTGCCATACGCGCTGGTTGCGTCCGCGGCCGTTGGTTTGTTGTTTGGCCAAAACGTAATGAAATACCGGAAATTTTTCGGCTTCATTTTGTGTGCTTTCGCAAATGTCAAGGATGTGCGCGGTCCAACTATTTTTCATTTTTCAGCATTAAAAAGATTTTTATTTTTATCAGCAAACTCCACCCCATTAAACCGACAGCGATGGAAATAAGGGAAGGCAGCGTCGATTGTTGGCGCAAAATCAAGTTCCATTCAATCAGAGCCAATGTTCCCTTCGTCAGGTATAGAAAGGACAGACCGTACGCAAATCCCAAAAAAGAAACAAGATCCAAACGAATGACTTTTTGCAAAAGGGTTTCGCTTTTTCCGCGTTGCCACCAAAGGGTAAAGACCGCCGAGAAGAAAAGCTCCAAACTTAAAAACAACGTGACCAAATCACGCGCTGTTGCCATAAAGACAAAGGCCAAAAAGGGCAAAGCGTAAAAGATAAACATCAGCTTTTTGGGCCGTTTCGATTTTAAAAGCTTTTGTATGTAGAGCAACTGCGCCATAAAAGATAAAAGGATGAATAAACTTACGATTTGTCCTTCGTCACTTGAAATAAAAGAATCTTTGTTGATGAAGTTGATGAAGACACCCAAAAGAGTCAAAAAAGCATAGAAGGGAACTTTGGGAAAAGACTGCGTAAAAAATAGGCCAAAGGAACCCGAAAGGACCAGCGCAAAACTTAAATAAATCGGTAAAATATAATCCATCATTTTTTCCTTTTTATCAAAACGCAGGCGATGGCCAAAACGATAAGTATTGAGAACAAAATAACCGGTTGCGGGTATGCTTGGTACACGTTCTTTGACCACGTTCGAACAGATGGATTTTGCACATCCCAAAAATGTCGGGCATTGGCACGTTGGATACCTTGCATACAATTAAGGCAGGATAAAGTTTGTACAAAAGCGCGCAGGCTGTAAAAAAAGCATCCCCAAAAAATAAGCGCCAAAACGATTTTGAATTTTTTCAAAAGTGTTTCCGGTAAAGGCGACGCGGCTTTGCACGGGAAAGAAACAATCCCAAAAGTAGAAAGGAAGATGCCCGCCAAAAGGAGCCACGATTTGAATGCTCCGAACAAAAGCCCTTCACCAAGCAACAGGCAGAAAAGGTAGAAATTTTTCGATTTCATCAGAAGGCCGCTTTAAGTTTCGAAAAGTTTTCCGGCAGAATCTCAACGGGCTTTGTCGGAAGGAAGAAATCATTCAAAACGTCCGAAATGTTCAACCGAATGTTAGCCCGCTTCCGTCCTTGCCGCAAATTTTTATATTCAACCATGATGACGACATCGGATGTATCGTCCGGCAACTGATTCAAACGTAAGGACGCTTTTTTGAACGGCGTGTCGGCCAATACTTTCAAACTGTCGATTTCAATGTTCTTGGTATAGGCCACGGAACCGGATGTCGGAATGGACATTTCAAAGCTTTTCAACGAAAGTTTTCCGTCTTCTTCTTTTATGGACAAATCAACTGTTCCTTCGCCCTTCAATTTCAAGTCGTTCTTAAACGTTGTTTGATCGAACCATTTATCCAAAGAGGCCATTTTCCCTTTCAAGATGAAAGTGTATGTCGGCAAATCATAGGTGAACCAAGACGGATCGACACGCAGCGGATATCCGGCCAACTCTGCATCAAGGCTCAGAAGGTTGAACTGTTTTCTTGAAGCATCAAACAGGAACGAGGTCGAAACACCGGTAAAGGGCAAAACAGCCAAAACATATTGCGCGGTTGCTTTCTGGACGCCGTTTGTCCCAAAAGGAATTAAATGACTTAATGTCATGATAGAGTTGAAATGTTTGACTTCCATATTTCCGTATTTGAAGGAAACATCATCGAACAGCACGTGCAAGGGCGCATCAATGCTTCTGTTGTTTTTGTAATGGATTTCACCTTTAAAGCGAATTTTTCCCGAAACGTCAGTAATCCCCTTGTATTTTTGTTTTTGGGTGATAAGAGAAGTTCTGTTTGCCTCTTCGGTAATTTCTTCCCCGAAAAGAGAGGATATTTGAATCGGTTGCAACGAATCTTTACTGAAAACAACGGGCGTGTTGCTTTTTAAAGAAGCATAAATTTCGCCCGAATAGGGGTTATAATAACCTTGGGCCGATACATCCAATTGTTTGTTTAATGTTTGAATTTTGGCTGTGAAATAGCTGTCCTCGGACATATCGAGATCCAAAGCGAAAGGTGGCTTGAACAAATCATTTTTCTTTAATTGGAACTCATCGGTTTTTAAACGAACTTCCCACAAATCGTTCGTTTTTTTGCCGTTAAAGATGGCATTTTTCATCGATGCGGAATTGTTTTGGAAGGATTCTAAATCCAACCCGATGTTGGTTTGTGTGTTTTGTTCTTTTTCGTTTTTCTCATAGAAACCGGAAAAAGCCGCTTTTTTAATGTTAAAGCTGGCCCTCTCGGTGCTTCGAATGGCCGCCTGTGTTCGGGAAGCCGAAGCCGATTGCTTGTGTGAATCAAAGGAAAAATGGCGCGTTGTGAAATTGTATTGCACCCGCTTGCCGTCCCACGAAAGAGCCGCACTATCATTTGGGAGCAAGATTAAGCGCAAAAGAGGGACAATCCATTTCGATTCGTCTATTTTGACCGTCGGATTTTCCAAAGACAGGTCGGAATTCTTTTTGATGATATAGAAACATCCCGTTTCCGAACATTCGAACAAACCGTCCATCTTGGCGTGAAGGACTTCCGCATCAAACAGGTGGGATTTAAAGTTGGCGATGTTTAATTCAACAGGGGATGATGTTGTAAATCCCTTTAAGTTTTTCATCAAACTGGCATTTTTTATCCCCATTGTGATGTCAATGGGTTTGGGGAAGTCACCGCCTGAAAGCTTTAACGAAAAGTCCACATTGAATGTTTCGTCCTTTTGGGTCGGGATGGCCGACAACGAAAGCTCTTTCTTTATTTTCGAGATGTTTGCCGCCGATGTCTTACCGGACGAACTGTCCACCATTGAGGCAAGCAAACTGACCGATTGAATTCGCCCAAGACGCGTTTGCCATGTCAGAACAGCATCGGTTTCTTGGTTCGGAAATAGGGGCAACTGACCTTTTTCAAAGGATAGTTTCCATGTTGTTTCGTTTCCAATCATTTCCGTTTCTAACCGTGCATTGTTGGCGGTCAGATATTGGTTTTGAATCGTGACGGGGAAGGTAAATTTCTTTTGATCTTTTATGTTGCCGGTGCCGTAGAACGGGACGGTCGTTTTAACTTCTTCCATTCCCAAGAGCAATTTTGAATCCTGGATTTGCATATCCTTGATTTTGAAGGGGGAAGTTTTTTCCAATCCGTCCAGTTTGACAAAAGTCCTGAATAAGTTTTCCAAAGGAATGGCGCCGTTTTTATCCTCTTCCAAGCGAATAACCAAATCATTAACGGTGGCCACGGAAATCACCCCGTCCAGCAAGTCCGAAATGTTGTATTGGAACTGCAATTTCCCGACGGTGAACATCCCGCTTCCGTCCTTAATATCCGTTAAAACGACTTCCGACAGGGAGTGTGTTTCCATTTTAAAGGTAAGGTCCTTAAAGCCCATGTCCCGCAAATGTCTTTTTAAAAGGGGCTCAAATTCAAAAAAGATAATTGAGAACAAGGCAAAAAAGGTAATGCCCGCGATATAAAGGCAGAACATACCGATGCCCCAGATAACACTTAATACCTTGAAAACTTTTGCATATTTTTCAAGGAACAATTTGACCTTTTCTTTAAAGGCGTTGATTTTCCTTTTGATATCGGCCATCGAAAGGGATTTCAAGTAATTCAAGAAAGGATGATTTCTTTCTTTTGCGGCGGGCTTGGCTTTTTTCTTTTCTCTTTCAAGCTTGGCTCTGTCAGGTGCCGCGATTTGGTCCAGCAAGGACTGCGGTTCTGTGGCATTTTTGTCAAGCAGGTCCTTTTCGTCCAAGTGCTGTGTTTGGGGGACAGGTGCCGGTGCTTTGAATTTTCCGCGCATAATGAAACGCGCTTTGGGCAAGCCGGTTGACGGTTGCAAGGAGTCCGTTGTTGATGGTTTTTCCGTTGTTTGTTGCGGGGCATCGGATGGTGCGTCACCGGTAACTGACGAAGCACCGGTTGCCTGTGAAAGGCCGGTATCCTGCGAAAGTGACGTTGGTTTTAAATCTTTTTCGTCAGCCATTTATCTCCCCTTTTTCGATTCATCTTAATCGATTCTAACCGATATTTAAATAATTTCAAGTCTATCTTTAAAATCTTTTTCAGTTAATGTCTCTGTGTGGAATTTTTTGGCTGATATAGCCTTTTTCCCCGCGTCCCGACCCACGATAACAAAGTCTGTTCCCCTTGAAACGGATGAAGAGACTCTCGCGCCGGCCATAATGGCCAAATTCTTGGCCTCAGCACGTGTTAATGTTTCAAGTGTTCCGGTGAAAACAAGCGTTTTTCCGGTGAAGAAAGTTTGATTTTTTTGTGTGTTGTAGGGGGGTAATTGGATTTCTTCCAAAAGGGCTTCAAGCTCTTTTTGGTTGGCTTTGTCCCTGAAAAAATCGACAATGTCATCGGCCATTGTATCCCCGATGCCATCGATTTGCAACAGTTCTTCTCCGGCGTAAAGAGAGTTCATCTTTTCGAATAAATTTTCGAAAGTGACAAAATGTTCGGCCAACAATCGGGCGGTTGTAACGCCGACGCCCCGAATCCCCAAGGCAAAAATAAATCTGTCTAGGGTAATTTGTTCTTTGGAAGCTTCGATAGAGGCCCATAACCTGATAGCTGATTTCTCGCCCCATTGTATAGCTTTTAACACGTCTTTTTCGCGGCGCCGTCTTAAAGTGAAGATATCACTTGGTCTTTTAATCCATCCCCACTCGAAGAATCTTTTCAGGCCACTTACTCCCAAACCTTCAATAGCAAATGCGTTCTTTGACACAAAATGTTTTAATTGTTCCAAAGCCTGCGCGGGGCAGTTCAATCCGCCGGAACAATAAAGGGCGACTTCCAACGGATCGCGAATAATGGGACTGCCGCAAACAGGACAAACCGTCGGAAATTCAAAGGGAACAGAGTCGGGTTTGTGTTTTAACACTTCAAATACCTGCGGGATGACGTCACCCGCGCGTTGGACAATGATGGTGTCGCCGATACGAACATCTTTTCGTTTGACTTCGTCGGCATTGTGCAAGGTCGCATGTTGGACAAGCACGCCCCCGATGTTGACAGGTTCCAGGTCTGCAACAGGGGTCAGAACGCCGGTTCGTCCCACCTGTATCCGAATGTTATTCAGGCGTGTTTGGGCCTTTGTCGGCGGGAATTTATGCGCGATGGCCCAACGCGGTGCGCGGCTGATGAATCCTAGGCGTTGTTGATAATCCATTGAGTTGACTTTATAGACCACGCCGTCAATGTCATAGGCCAAATCTGCCCGAATTTCCTGCATATGTCGATAAAATAAAAGCATTTCGTTTTCGTCGTGGCAAAGTTGAATTTCGTTGGCGACGGGGAAACCCCACCCGCGCAAAGTTTCCAATAACTCGGCGTGGGTTGACCATGTCGGGTTTTCCACATATCCGACAGTATAGGCGAAAAGGCTTAACTTTCTGGATGCTGTAATGCGGGGGTCCAACTGTCTTAAAGAGCCGGCGGCCGCATTTCTGGGGTTGGCGAAGATTTTTTTGTTGGCGGCTTCTTGTTCTTCATTCAAGGCAAGGAAGTCTTTTTTGGTCATATAAACTTCGCCGCGAACTTCGACCACCGGGGGGATTTTTTCTTTTGGCCCGCCCAAAGACAGGGGTAAATCTTTTATTGTTTTGATGTTTTCGGAAATGTCTTCACCTACGACGCCGTCTCCGCGCGTGGCCGCCTTTGAAAAACGGCCGTCGATGTACAAGGCCGAAAAGGACAAACCGTCGATTTTGGGTTCGGCGACGAAGTCAATTTTTTCATCTTTTAAGTTTAAAAAACGATGTAGTTTTTCCGAAAAATCCTCAATTTCTTCTTCCAAAAAAATGTTGGAAAGGGAAAGCATAGGTTCTTTGTGGGTTATCTTTTCAAAGGCATCAACGGCTTTGGCTCCGACTTTCTTCGAGGGCGTATTCGCAACGATTAATTGGGGAAAACGCGATTCGATAATTTCGTTGCGTTTTTTTAACCGATCGTATTCCATATCGGCCAACAAAGGAGCGTCCTCGCGATAATAGGCGTCATCCAATCTGGCCAGTTCGGCGGCCAAAAAAACCAATTCTTGGCGGGCCTGTTCTTCCGTTAAATTTTCCGGACTGATTTTTTCAAAGGGACTTTTCAACATTTGACTTCTCCAATAAAGATTGTGCCGCCATTCGTGCGGTATCTGTGATTTGTGCACCCGAAAGCATTCGGGCAATTTCTTCCAAGCGTGAGGACTTCGAAAGGGGTAAAACCTGCGTCAGGATAGCTGTTTCTTTTTGGCTTTTGGTGACCTTCATATGATGTGTGCCAAAGGCGGCAACTTGCGGTGAATGCGTAACGACCAACACTTGTTTTTGGGTGCCCAATCGGGCCAAACGTTCACCGACCGCCGAAGCCGTTGCGCCACCGATTCCGGTATCAACCTCGTCAAAAATCAGGGTGGGGATTTCTTCCACGCCGGACAAGTTGACCTTCAACGCCAACATAAAGCGGGCCAATTCCCCGCCTGAGGCTGTTTTGTGAAGGGGGGTGGGCGGAATACCGGCGTTTGTCGAAACACAGAAAGTAACGCGGTTTAATCCTTTTTCGCCGGCGTTATCTTCGGGTAAATCTTCCAC
>Ga0310690_10010092_pt1 | contig 11775 bp, 5 predicted proteins | sample AusTroGonzalo_MG_2_FD_207661 | JGI IMG/M metagenome (GOLD analysis project Ga0310690, IMG submission 207661) | Bovine rumen microbial communities from tropical cattle in Woodstock, Queensland, Australia - Gonzalo_04 (v2) (version 2) | ecosystem: Host-associated > Mammals > Digestive system >...
AACTACAATACCAGCAGTTTCGATGTCACCGATGTCCTGCCGGTGGATGCGATTTCCGACGAATACGTTTTGCAGACCTATACTCCGATGATGAACGCTGAGTTTGTGGTGGTGGCCACTGTGGACAATACGGTGGTGAACATCACGCCTTCGCGTGCGTTGCAGGGCGGTCACGCGGCGCAGCAGACCTTCTCGGTGACGTTGCAGGCAGGTCAGACCTATTTAGGACTGTCGCAGTACGGTGGTGTTTTGGGTGACCTTTCAGGTACGGTGATTCAGGCGCAGGACAACAAGCCGATAGCGGTGTTCAACGGAAATGTCTGTGCCTTAGTGCCTTCCGACAATTCCTACACCGACCACTTGGTGGAACAGGCCGTGGGTGTGAAGTACTGGGGCCGTTCGTTCGCCCTCACCACCACCGAGAGCCAGAACTTCGATGTGGTGCGCGTGACCGCGTTGCGCAATAACACGGAGATTCGGAAGAACGGTGTGCTGATGGCCACGCTGCAAGCCTACCAGACGCACGAGTTCCAGCTCAGCGGTGCCGACGGATCGTGTTTCATCGAGACTTCAGAACCGGCAGGAGTCTATCTCTACATCGCCGGTGCTGTGCAAGGTAATGCTGATGAACGCAGCGACCCCTCCATGATCTGGATTCCGCCTACGGAGCAGAAACTCAGCGACCTGACTTTCGCGACCTTTAACTCACCCGGCATCTCAGACCATTATGTAAATATTGTCATACCATCTGCTTCCGTGGAAGATGTGACATTTGATGGGGTGAATATTGGGGGGCAGTTCACGCTGCTCAATGGAAACTCGGATTATGCTTTTATACGGAAGTATATCTCCAACGGGACACATACGTTGCACTGCGAAGGAGGATTTATTGCCCACTGCTACGGTTTGGGCTATCATGAATCTTACGGTTATGCCGCCGGTTCCAAGGCGGTGCCGCTCAAGGAACAGCTATTCGTGAACGGCATTCTCAACACCGATTTGCCTGCGGACATGAAGTTTTGTCCATACGAACCTATTAATTTCAACACATATATCAACTACCCATGCGATAGCGTGGTGTGGAATTTTGGGGATGGAACGCCTCTGGTGAATGGTACTGGAGCGGTACACAGTTATGAGGATCCCGGCACCTATACTGTGTCGGCCACGCTTTATATTAGCAGCAATGGTGCTGTGTTCTGCTCCAATCTTTATGTTCGGATTCGAGTCATGGCTGGACCTGTGATTACCTTCTATGATACTGTTTGTCAGGGAGATGAATATCTTTTGCATGGGTTTGATATTGCGGCTTCCGAGAGTGGGCACTTCACATACACCCGTGCAGTGGATGTGCCTGACCTGTATTGCGACAGTACCTACGTTTTGGAATTGGAGGTGCGCGACAACTACACCTTGGTGGAAGACACCATCTGCTTAGGGAATCATTATGTGAATGGAATTTTTGATATAACACCTTCAGAGACAGGACTCTATACAGATACATTGACGATGGGCGTTGGTGTGGGCGGCTGCGACAGTTTAGTGATATTACAACTGACGGTTACGCCGAACACCGACCAACCGCCGACGATCGAAGGCGAGGCATATCCTTGTCTTGGAGGAAGTTACACGTATGCGATAGACTCGCTGCTGGGTCTGCAGGATGTGGTGTGGACGGTGCCCGATAGTGTGTTTGTGCTCTCACAGCAGAGTCCTTACGCTATCACGTTGCTCTACAGCTCATACGCCGATTCGTTCCAGCTTTGCGTCTCTGCCGTGGGCGGTTGCGGCACGATGAATTGGTGCCGAATGGTTTACCCACAGCCATACAGCTTCGCGCAAATTATTGACACTCTGTGCGTGAACGAGACGGAGTATAATCGATATGGTTTCACTCTGACGGGCATTTCTGATAGTAACGACCTCTTTATCAATCACGGGATTTCTGCAGGTGGTTGCGACAGTACCACCGTGTTGAGGTTGATTTTCATGCCGACATATCAAGTTTATGATACTCTTTCGCTCTGTGCGAATGAATTCCCATACCTTTTTCACGACACACTGATTCCAGCAGCGGGAGAGTATGAGGTATCACTCTTCTCACAATTCGGCTGCGACAGCATCGTGAATCTGACGGTTTTCAGTAATCCTGTTTATCAAATAAATTTCGACACAACAGTGTGCGATAATATGGTATGGAATGGTATAACATATAACGAATCAGGAGATTATGATACATTATTCGTCAATATGTATGGTTGCGACAGCGTGGTGACGATGCATTTGACGGTATATCATTCCATCGTGGTGGAGGTGGACAGTGTGGTGTGTAGAAGCGAACTGCCCATCAGTTGGAATGGCATCTCGTTCGGAGATGCGGGCGTTGATTCGGTCTATTTGACTACTTCCCACAACTGCGATAGCTTGGTGGTGATGACTTTGATCGTGAATGAGGCTTCTGCCGACACTATCCAGGTGGTGGTGTTGGAGAATAATCTGCCCTACACGTTGAATGGGTATTCCTACCCTACAGAAGGTACTTATATACAGCAACTTGACAATGCTGTGGGCTGCGATAGCACGTTGACGATTATGCTGACAGTGCTGAGTAATGTGACCAATTCGGCTGACAGCGTCATTTGTGAGCATGAGTTGCCTTTCACGTGGAACGGGGTGACCTTCACGCAGGCCGACACGCTGGTGGCTATTTTAGAAGCCTCCACCGGTGCCGACAGTCTGCTGGTAATGAACGTGTCAGTGATCCCAACAACCTACTCTCACGACACGCTAACGGTTTGTGATACTTATACTTGGATCAACGGGGTGAACTATACGGAAACGCCCGAGATAGCTCCGACCTACATCCTGACCAATGTGGGGGGCTGTGATAGTGTCATCACCTTGCACTTGACCGTCAACCACAGCAGTGCCACCACTTTGGACACTGCGATAGTAGAAAACGCCTTGCCGTGCGTAGTGAATGGCGAAAGTTATGGTAGCACAGGCACTTATACTCAGACGCTGACCAATGCGCTGGGGTGCGACAGTGCGCTGACGGTGCATCTGACGGTTTATCCGAACGTGACGGTGAACCTTGACAGCACGGTGTGTGAGGATAATCTGCCGTTCACGTGGAACGACAGCATCTTTACAGAGGCGGGCACGAAGACCACCACCATTCTCGCATCCACCGGCGCGGACAGTACCATAGTGATGACGGTGACGGTGGAAATCATCCCCTTCCAATTTGACACATTGACACTCTATCAGGTGCTGCTGCCGTACTATTTTGCCCCTGCCGACACCACGATCCAACCAGGTTCGTCTGACACCGTGCAGTTCACTTACTTGGCACCGTCGGCGACGGGTTGCGACACGGTAGTTACGATCACTATGCTTATTCTGGAAACGCAGCCTTTGTCAGTTGCATTAACCAGCACCATCAACACGCAATGTGACGGCGATTGCCATTACGTCGGTCCCACCATCCTGATTAACGAAGTGATGCTGCTGCCGTCCAACGGCGACGGGTCGATTGTGGACAACATTGCCTATAGACAAGGCGAATGGATTGAGCTTTATAACCCGCACAAATGTGATTCCGTGGACATATCGGGATATTTCTTGGGCAATAACGCGAATGATTACACGAGCGCATCCTCTACCGGGAGCTACGAAGCGCGCGGCGGCGGCTTCGTCCTCCCTCAAGGCACAATAGTCCCTCCGCAAGGCTTCTGCATGGTACGCGGCATCGCGGCCCCCGCCGTGCCCGACAGTCTGCTGGTGCAGAACGGCGGCAATGTGGTGGAAGTCGTCGTTAACGCACGCTACTGTTACGGGAACAACGGTTGGCGTCTATGGTTCCCGAATGCCGGTGGATGGTTTGCCTTTTACGATGCCAACGGCGTGCCGCAGGACGCCATCTATTGGGCGGATTCCACCAACTACTGCTCCACCTGTCCGCCCTGCACCCCAACGGCCCCCGATGTGGCCTTCACCGGCACTTTAGCCTCCTTCGACGGCATCCCCTACTCCAAGAAAAACTATCTCGGAGAGTCAATGGTCACCGGACAATCTTTGCGCCGTGTACCGGATGGCGGACCGTGGAGCCTCATCTCGCAGCAGCCCACCTACGCCACCTGCAACGACGTATGCGTGGATCCACCGGTAAACACCGGTAACGGCATGGCCATCGCAACCGCATCGGGCGGCGTCGCCCCCTACACTTACCACTGGGACGACATCTTCACTCAAACGACAGACACGGCATTCAACCTCGCCGCCGGCACCTACACCGTGACAGTCACAGACGCGACGGGCAATTCCGTGGTGACGCAAGTAACCGTAACAGACTATGAACCAACCGTTTCGCACAACAACGCAACAGCCTGTCTTTCCGATTCCTCTATTCTCCTGCAAGGATTTCCGGCAGGGGGTGTCTATACTGGAGCTTCCGTGACAAACAACACCCTCGTGTTTGAGGAGAATGTCACCAACTACCAACTCATATACACCTATACTGATGAAAACGGATGCTCCGCCTCCGCCCCCTTCCAAGTCACCGTCACCCCGAACACGCGGGTCATAGACACCTCCCTTTGCAGTTCTAACTTGCCGTTTATATGGTATAATCAAACCATCACCAACGCGGGAACCTACACGCAGACGGTACCCATGAACAGTTCGTGCGACAGCCTTCTGATCCTGCATCTTGCGGTGGTTCCGCAGCCGCAACTGACCGTGGATAACGACGTGGTCATTGAACCTGGGACAACCGTGACCCTGCACGCTTCAGGTGCCGCCACCTACCTCTGGACACCCGCCGCGGGACTGTCCTCTACCAACACCGCCACCACGCAAGCCTCTCCCAACCAGTCCACGATGTACTATGTAACCGGCTTTGCTTCAAACGATTGTATGGCGATAGATTCCGTGGCCGTGATCGTGATTCAACATATCGACACGACCGTCTGCGATGACGCACTCCCCTTGACATGGCACGGTTTGATCTTTGAAGACACCGTTTCCCAGACGTTGACAATTCCGCATCCCAACGCACTCGACGAGGTATTCCGATTGCACGTGAATATTCAGCCCGTCACGTATTCATCCCACCAGATCACCGTTTCCGAAAATGACATTCCATTCATGTTCAACGGATTCGCCTTCTCGGACGACATTGATACCACCTTCATCATCCCGAACAGTTCCGGATGTGACAGTGTGATTTCTCTCACGCTCTTCGTGTGCCGGAACAAGGTGGTGGAAATGGACAGCACCGTTTGCGAAAATGATCTGCCCTTTGTATGGAATGGTCTTTGGTTGACTGCAGAAGGTTACTACCAGGCTGATTTACAGACATTCTGCGGTGCAGACAGCACCGTTCACCTGCATCTTTTCGTCATTGACACCGCCTTGCATATTGTCTCGCTGACCCCCGATTTCTGCGAAAACCAGATGGCGGAACTGATGGTGGTGACCCCCATGCCGGACTACGTATGGAGCACCGGCGAGACCACCCCGACCATCATAGTGACCGTCTCGGGGCACTATCGGGTGACTGCCACTCAGGGCGAGTGCACCAACACCGCGCATTTCAACATTGAGAGCTGCCATAACGAACTCTACCTGCCGAACGCCATCACCCCGTCGAACGGAGACGGGCTGAACGACTATTTCTGCATTCCCGAGCTCAACCAACAGGAAATGGCGCTGTTCGAGATTTCCATCTTCAACCGCTGGGGCGAGATGGTGTTCTACAGCACCGACAAGAACTTCAAGTGGTATGGCGAGTACCAGGGCCAAACACAGTACCAAACCATCTACAACTACATCATCGAATACACCGACACGGCGGGCCGCCCGCATCGGGTCGTGGGAAGTATCACGGTGCTCTGACAATTCAGAATTATGAATTGAGCAGTGGGCGGCGTTTGCAAAAAGGGAATATTGAATACAACAAAAGCCGCCACGACGTGACGGCTTTGCATGATAACAGGATATCACTGAGGTAGGATTACTTGCTCCCCTCCTTGACCTCACCACCTGTTTTTAGGGAATCTACGGCTTTTGTGGTTGGTTGATGATTGTTTCCAGCATGTTTGTTAATCATCTCTTGGAAAGCAGTATTCGTCACAGTATCCTTTTTCCCAACATGTTCTGAAGGCGCCTTCGGTTCAGCATCCGGCTTCTTCACTTCGGTCGGCTGATTTACAGTCTCCCCTATCGCTGGAATGCTGTCAGTCACTATGATGGTTGTGTCGATTGCAGGCTCTACTGGCGTCAACTCCGTCTTCTTGAACGGGTGGAAGTAGAGAATACCGGCCACTATCGCGGCAATCACAAGAGCCATTCCCAAGACAACAGCTATCGTCCTTGCTTTGCCTTTGCCCCCTAGGTTATGGGATGAAACAGGGTCGATGGTCTGCGCCGCAATGGCCGACTTGGCCTGTTCTTTTTTCTTTTCCGGACCTGTTTTCACGTAACAGAGCAACGTGGTCATGTTGTCATGCCAATTGTGTTCCTCCGCCGACTTCCAAAGAAGATCCAGGCCCTCGTTCAGCTTTTCGGGCTTGTCGGCGACCTCCTGCAGGAGATCCACGATTTCCGAGTTGCGGATGATCCCGCAGAAGCCGTCGCTGCACAGCAGGAAGAGATCCCCTTGTGTCAGCGGCTCCGGCTGTGGGATTTCCGGCACAGCCTGCTCGTCGGGATTTCCCAAGCAGCGGGTGATGATGTTGTTGTTCGGATGCGTGAAGGCCTCTTCTTCACTGAGATGGAGCACCTCCACCACATACGAGTGGTCGCTGCTCAACTGGTCCAGCACGCCCGTGTTGTAGCGGTAGAGCCGGCTGTCGCCGCACCATCCGTAGTAGGCCTTGTTGTTCACCACCCAAAGCATAACCACGGTCGTGCCCATGCCTTCCTTCTCCTTGTCGGCAGCCGCCGCCTTGCGAATGGCATTGTCGGCCTCCAAGATGGCCTTGCGCATCAGCTTGCGGGCATTGCTGTCCGTCAGCTCCATCTTGCTGACGCGCTCGTCCTGGAATGCATGCGCGATGGTGTCCACGGCGATCTTCGACGCGACCTCCCCGGCATTCATGCCACCCATGCCGTCGGCGACCACCAGCAAACAACCATGCTGAGATAACGAAATCACTTCGGAGAGGTAGTCACCATCTCCGAAGTGATTGATTTTAGCCGAAGGTTTTCCGACAGCGCTTAAAATCAGACAGTTGTCTTCATTAATACCGCCACGGGCTGCCGCACCGCAACGCGCCGCCAAGATCACCTTAGTCTGTTTGTCCATTCCTTATGGGTTTAGTAATTGATTGAGGAAACAGGTACAATAATACCGCCATGATTGCCCAGCGATGAAGAGACAACACCGACAACATAGTACTTGTCACCCTCCTTGCAGAACACAGGGCCGCCGGAGTTGCCATTCTCGGCATTGAAGCCGGTGACGGCGATCTGGCCATGGTAGAGACCGGAATTTGAGGTGTGGGCAAATGTGTATTGAGGACGGATGTTGTTCTTGTCTCCGCCCATAGAGTACGGGAACCCGAGAATGTCCAATTGAGTACCTGCAGGCAAATTCGTAGCCAATTGCTTGTTCATCACAAGGTTGCTCTTGGTATTGGTCTTAAGGAAGGCGTAGTCGTTGCTGCTGAAGGCCTTACGGATTTTCAGGTTCATACTGTTGTTGTCCGTAGCGGTGATATCCACTTCTTTGTCACGATCTTTCGTGACCGTAAAATCGGTGTAGTGGTATGTTCTTCTGTCGCCATTCTTGCTTTCAGCCACGATGGTAGCATCAATGGTACCGCCGAGGTAAGCAACGATAGCCGCCGCCGTAAACGGATCACTAATGTCATCCAAATCATAGAAGTAAGCCCAAGGCTCAATGACATGACGGGCAGTGATGAAATAGCCGTCACTATTGATAAATCCCGTAGCGCAAGGAGCTGCATCACCAAGAGGGAATTGGGTGGTCTGACCCTCAAGAGAAACCGTGATGTCCGTCATTCTCACAAAAAAGACAGCATCCTCAAAAGCCACAAGTTCACCAGCGATATCCCCTTCGCTAAGGGTATTCGTTGTGGAAGTCACATTGTTTTGACCAGATCTGTTTCCGCCATAACGGTAGATAAGCTTCTCTTGATAGATGGTCGTGTCTTTCTTCAGACTCATCTCATGAATCAACTGAGCGAACTTCTTCTCATAATTTCTGCCAGCGATGATATTCCAGGCGATGAGACCGCCGATGGCCAACAATGCGACAGCGGAGATAATGGCCAATGCCGTCTTGTAGGGACGCAGGGCCTGCTGACGGAAGAGGTTCAGACGGGCAGTGAGACCGATGGATTTCACCAAGGACTGCTCGCCTTGCGGGACGATGAAGCCCAGGCGGGGACCGTTGGCGGAGAGCTGGATCTCGTCACCGTTTTGCAGCATGCGCTCGCCTTGCACCTGCTGGCCGTTCACGTAGGTCTGGTTCGTCTGGGAACGGTGGATCAGCTTCCAGTCGTCGCCGGCCTTCACAATCATGGCGTGCTCACGGCTCACCGTGCCGAATTTCTCGTCAATGCGAACCTGGCATTTGGAATCACGGCCGATAAACACCTCGTCCACGATGAGCTTCTGCTGCTCACCACGGCTGTGGAGGCTGGAGTCGTCTTTGTGCTCAATGATGAAATAACGTCTGCCTTCGCTGCCGAACACCGAACGCATACCGGAATTGAGCGTACCTGAAACGGTTCTTCTGAATTGAGTAGTTTTCTCTGACATAATTAAACGATTTGGTTAATAATACTATTAGTTGTTGTTCTTATTCAATCATTCGCCTTCTACCCTGATTTTCACTTCCCCTACGGTAATGATGTCGCCGGCGCGAAGCATCACCCCCTCCAAGTGCTGAAGCTCATGAGAGTTGACGTATGTTCCGTTGAGCGAGTCCGACCACTGCCCGTCACCCCACTGCCCGTCACGGATATACCAGCAGCGGTTCTGCACATTATACTCCAGCGTGAAATGGCGGCGGGAGATATAGTGCGAGTCGAAATCACGGATGGCAATGTCGTTTCTCGTGCTCTGGTTGACACGACCGCCCAAAACAATGAATTTGTTGTTTTGGATAAAGTCGTTCAAACGATAGCAGGTGCCGAAGTCCTCGCCCTGCTTGATCCGGAGGATCACGCCTCTGGACAGGTCGGAATTGTAGTCCAGCTGCTGGGGCGTCTGCGACTTGCTCAGATAGGAGGTGTTCTGGAAGATGTCGTCCACCGACTGGTAGCGCACGGCGTAGTTGGGCTCCAGACAGCCTTCCAACAGGGTTTGCCATTTGGCGAGTTCGGGATGGGCGGAGAAAACCTTGCGATTCCACAGGCCTGCAGCCGCCTTCTTGATATATTTATCCAGATCCGCCTCGTTGTCGAGGACACCGAAAGGATACTGGTGGAAAAGAATCTCATACATCACCACGCCGAAAGAGAAGATGTCCGTGGTGGGGAGGACGGTGGCCTTCGCCTTCTTGGGCTGGGTCTGTTCGGGCGCCATATACGCGAACGTCCCGAAAACATCCACCCTATGGAAGATCTTTTGCCAGATGGTGAGACTGGCGATCATGCCGGAGGTGCCGAAGTCCGACAACGCCACATTGCCGTTGTTCTTGACGAGGATGTTCTCCGGTTTCAGGTCGCGATGCACCTTGCCGTTCTGGTGCAGCGCCTGCAGCCCGAGCAGCACGTCGTGGGCGATCTTCTCATAGTCGGGGCGCGGACGGTCAACCATCTTGTAGAGGTTGCCCTTCTGGCAATACTCCATGACGATATAGGGATTGCCCTCCACCTTGTCGTACTCCATGGAATGCACTAGATAAGGGCAGTCGATGCGGCCGGTCTCGAACTCCATCTCGAAACGCTGGACCAGTTCGGCGCGCTCCTCGGCGGGGCGTTTCCACAAAGGCAGGATCTTCAAGGCATACGGGCGGTTGGCATCGTCGAGCACCTTATACACCATGCCGAAGCTGCCTTCACCAAGCATCTTGTCTATGCGGAACCGGTTGTTGATCCGGTTCCCTTTCTCAAAACTGCATCTCGCCGCGTAGTAGTCGTTTGCCATACTCTTATTTTTGCGTGGAGAATATGAATTCACGGTCGCCCATCAGGATGATGTCCCCATCCTGCAGGGCCGTCTTGCGTCCCACCCGGACAAAAGTGGTCTGGAGGGCGCTCTTGTCCTCAATATACCACACGCCGTCCTCGAACGTGAGGACTGCCTGCTGTTTGGAGGTGATGGTCGGGTTGACCGGATCCGTGTTCTGCCGGTTCAGGACCACCGAGGGCGACTGGAACTCCTGCTTCAGGGAAGTGCCGACGCTGTCCGGCTTGTCCACGGTCTGCAGCGAACAATAGCAGTTTGGTTGGGCCGGCGGTTCGGGCTTCGCCTCCCGTTTCGTCAAATAGGGGTTTATGGTGCGTTTGTCCACCACCTCGTATGACGGAGACTGGACAGGACCCGTTTTCTGGATTTGGGGAGGTATTTCGTCACGGCGGATAACGGTCGTGGCCTTGCTCACCTCGCTGTTGCCAGCCTGGGGGAGGCTATCCTTGCGGATAACTACCGTGGCTTTGCTCACCTCGTCGTGGCTGGGCTGTAGTATGTCGTCCTTGCGGATGACCGTCGTGGCCTTGCTCACTTCACTGTTGCCTGACTGGGGGAGGCTGTCCTTTCTGATGACCACCGTGGCTTTGCTCACTTCACTGTTGCCTGACTGGGGGATGTTGTCCTTTCGGATGACCACCGTGGCTTTGTTCACCTCGCCGCCGTCCGACGGAGACTGAATGTCCTTGAGGCGGATCACCTCCGTCTTCTTGCCTCCCTGCCCCACAGGGGCCGGTTCCGGGGCCGGAGGGGGTGTCTGTACGCCTCCTTGCTCCACCGGTTTCTGGCAGTGGGGACAAATCGTCATGTCGGGAAGAAGAGGATAACCGCATTCGTGGATCCTGAAGCCGCGCGGAGAAACCTCCATGGGCTTTTTGTCAATGAGTACTGTTTTCTTGTTTACAGGCTCATCGTTACGACCGCCTGCAAATGCCGGGGCTTCCGCCTCCAGCTTTGCGCCACACTGACCACAAAACTTGGCCGTTTCTGCGTTATCGGACCCGCATCGCTTACATATCATAATCGAGAATTGTTAATTGAGCCGCAAAATTACATCATCTTAGAGCATCGTGAACAAATCAGATTGCCCGACATGGGCTATATGCCTATATTGGGCTATATCATTCATGCAAAAGGTCAGAATAAAGCGAGAAAAAATCATAGTTCAATGCCTTGCTGATAATCAACAATTGCTGGGTGTCAATCACGTTCTTCAAGAAAATCTTGTTGATCGTGCGAGGATTGACATGAATCTGTTCGGCGAGCCAGGTGTTTGTCCGCCCCTGACGCCTTAATTCTTGCTTGATAATCTGCCCAATTTGAAATAATTCCATCGTAAAATATTTTATGCGCAAAAATACAAAATTATTTTGTTTAACGGTTATTGGGTTAATGGGTTAATGGGTTAATGGGTTAATGGGTTAATGGGTTATTGGGTTATTGGGGAGGAAGATTTTCCAGTAAGGGGGGAAATACGTTGTCCACGGTTCGGGATTGACAGCGTATATAGCCCTTTACGGGCAACCAGCCCACAAAGGGCTATATGCATTAGATTAGCCAACCGATATAAAACTTACTTTTGCGACTTGTTTGAATAATGTGTATTAAATT
>Ga0310690_10010093_pt1 | contig 11774 bp, 9 predicted proteins | sample AusTroGonzalo_MG_2_FD_207661 | JGI IMG/M metagenome (GOLD analysis project Ga0310690, IMG submission 207661) | Bovine rumen microbial communities from tropical cattle in Woodstock, Queensland, Australia - Gonzalo_04 (v2) (version 2) | ecosystem: Host-associated > Mammals > Digestive system >...
ACAATCGTCCTGAGGGGACAGGACAATCGCGAGGATAAGTTGCAGATACAGAAAGAAGGTGCAGGAAATGCTGAAGGAGTTTTACGAAAGCTTCTCCCATCGCGAGGGCAAATAAGCGGATCCGGACTCCGGACAAAGATATCAATACGGAAAGAAGGCGTTGAAAATGCTGAAAGAGTTCTATGAGAGCTTCTCTCACCGCGAAGGTAAATGACCGACAGAAAGAATTAGCAAGGACTGCATTTGTGTGATGGATGCAGTCCTTGCTTTTTCTTCTGATGCTCTCATAACCGGCTCGTGATCATTGACCGCTGTCTGTCAGGCAGAATACAGCGTAAAGCGGAACAGAAAGAAGTACTCCCGCCTTGCCGAAATTCAGCGCGGAAATACGGATGGCCGCCTCCGGCTGGTATTGCTCTATGTACTGATCAAGGCTTTTCGATCGTTTGTGCCTCCCCGCTTTGATTTCTATCGGGATTACCGCCGCGCTGTCGTCAACCAAGTCGATTTCCATGTTTTCCGATGGTTTATAGTAGTACAGCACCTCTCTGTGGGCCGCGAATTGCTGGATCACATAGTTTTCCGCAACCGCCCCCTTATACATGTTGTTTTCTTCCGGCAGGAGGTCCCGCGGTTTCAGCCCGCACAGGGATGACAGCATTCCGACATCTGACAGATAAAGCTTAAATACACCCTCTTTGGTATAGCTCTTTAAAGGAGACAGCGGCACTTCCAGCGCATTCACCGAGAGAACCATCCCGGCGGCTTTCAGCCAGTCGATCGGCGCATAAAAATCCCTCTTATTCGCATTGGGACGAACAACGCTGTACTTGAATTTCGGGTTTTCCTTTGACAGTTGCCGGGGAACGGATTGATAAACCTGTGTAATCTTTTCTGTTTCGTAAGGGCTGGAAACATATTTGGTCATATCTGAGAGATAGGCGAGCTGCAATTCCTGATGAATCTCGCGGCGAAAAGCGGTGATTATTTTTCCGCATCCCACATAATCGCTGACCGCCTTCGGCATTCCTCCGACAAGCATATAGTCATAACAAAGCTGAAGCGCCTTCTCATGAATGCCTGCGGGAAGCGCCTGGTTTTCCTGGAAAGACTGTCGGATGGCATCTCTGAGGAGTCCTTCTCCGCAGGCTGTCAGAAACTCTTCAAAGTCCAGCGGATACATGTGCAGGATTCGCACTTTTCCTACGGGAAAAGAGGAAGAAAAGCGATTAATTTTCACACCCAGCAGACTTCCGGCGGCAATTACCCGGTAATTCTCTTTCGCTTCACAAAAGTATTTCAGCGCTGTGATGGCGCGTTCACATACCTGGATCTCATCCAGGACAAGGGTTGTTTTTTCCGTCAGCGTTCTTCCGGCAAGAATGCCAAGGTTCCGCAGGATCACCGCAGGAGAAAGGTCTCCGTCAAATGCGGATTGAAAAGACTGCTGTTCTTCCAGATTGACATAGAACGTATCCGTATAGCAGTCTTCACAGAATTTCTGAATCAGCCAGGTTTTGCCGACCTGGCGAACGCCGATCAGCATCAGGGGTTCCTGGACCGACATGGACTCCCATTCCGCCAGATCTCTATAAATCTTTCGTTCCATATTCTCTTCATCCTTTCCCCGGAATTGCCTTGCCGGCCTTTCTTCTGCTCTTCTTCCGACACCGATTTTAGCAGAAGGAGCGAGTTTGAGTCAAGAAAAACTTGAAGCATTTCAGGTTTTTCTTGCGAAAAAGATGAAATGCTTCAGGTTTTTATATCAATTCTGTGGATTCAGGGAATGGGAGGCATTTGCCCTCCCCAAATATTATGCTATTTTTCCGCTAATCGGCTGAAAAGAGCACCTGAATTAGAGCCCCGCTTCTTTGAGGCACTGCATTAAAGCATCGTTTACTGCACCGGAAGTCAACGACGCTCCAGAAACAGCGTCAACACTGTGTTTCTCAATAATCTGCTGAGCAAACTGTTCTCCGAGAGGTCGTCCAATCCCCTGAGTTTCATTCGATGTATCCACAACAGCCTCCGTAATCTGTCCGCCCTCGACGCGAATCGAAACCGTAACATCCCCGATGCCCTGTGCGGTTGCCGTGTAAACATTGTCTCCTACGAGCGCATCCGCCGTCTGCTGCTGCTTTTCGACGTTGCGTGCTACAATATTTGCCCGTGCCACGGCATTGGCAATCGTGCCGGGACTGTAGCAGTCTCCTACCGCGAACACATGGATACCGGTTTCGGTGAGTTCATCAAACAGCGCCCGATTCGTCGTCTTCGGCAGTGCGTTGATAACGTGATCCGCGGGAACACGCATTTTCACACCACTTTCGCTTTCGAAGTTCACGCCTTCACGGTCTATACTCTCCACCACTGCATTGTGCCAGAACTTTACGCCCTTGGTATTCAGATAGGTCTTGCCCATCAGTCGGGGCCATGTGGCGCCGTTCAGATACACCTGATCCTTGCTTCCGGTGTTAATGACATTGATGGTCTTGTTTTTACGTGCCAGACTGATGGCTGCTTCGCAGCCCTGGAACTGTCCGCCGAGAATAACGAAGTTCTCCCCATCCATTCCTTCTGCCAGCGCGCCAGCAGGCTCAACCAGTTCAAAGCCCGGAACATCCATTTGAGAATAACATCCGCCGACTGCGACAATCACACTGTCGGGATTTTCGGCTTTGACCACATCGGCTGTCACTTCCACACCAGTCCGGACAGTGACGCCGTATTTGTTCAACTGGTTTATCAGAAAGCTCAGATGATCGGCAATACGCTCATGAGGGCCCTTGATAGCGGCCAGCTCACAAAGCGTCAGGCCAAGCTCCTTTTCTTTTTCCAGCAGCGTAACGGTATGACCGCGCTGTGCGGCAATGCGGGCGGCTTCCATGCCGGCCGGGCCTCCGCCGATCACGAGCACTTTCTGCTTCGGATCGGCAGGCAAAGGATCATAGCCCTCCGGCATATCAGGAGTAAAGGCACGGGAAAGGGCCGCGTTGACGCGGCAGTACATCGGAATGCCGCGGTCATACGGTGCGACAAAGCAGGTCATGCAGCGCGTGCACGGCGCAATATCGTCTTTTTCCCCAGCCTCCAGCTTTTTGCAGTAATTCGGATCGGCCATCAGCGGACGGGTAACAAGGATGTAATCCAGCTTTCCATCGGCGATTGCGTTATCAATAAGATCGGGCGTAACGCGCGGATCCATCGCGCCGACAGCACCCACAGGGATATTGACGCAGGACTTGATCCTTGCCGCGACCTCGAGCAGACCGGCATAGCCGTTGTATTGGCCCTGAACAGGGACATAGTGTTTGCCGTAATCCAGAACCGTGCCGTAGCCGGTATATCCGTGTTCCTGAATATGAAACACATCCGGCATAAAACCGGCACAGTGGTGGCCGTATGCCTGTGAACGGATGTGCAGGCTGCTTGCGCCGGCCTTCTCAAACAGCTTTGCGAATTCGCAGGCTTCCTCAATTGTCGTGCATAAATCGTTATCGCCGAGATGGGCGACATTTTCTTCCACGCCGCTGTACAGCACCTGAATGATGAATTCGTTGCCCAGTCGCTCACGAATCCCCTCGATGATCTCGGTTATGATGCGAGCACGGTTTTCAACGGTTTCACCGCTGTACTGGTCTGTCCGTTCCGTGTTGGAAAACCGGGACAGGAATGTGGAGAAATAATGACTGCAGGAGGCGTTGATCTCAATTCCGTCAAAGCCGGCCTTCTGCATTCTTTCTGCACCGTCAATAAATTGCTGTATCTCTGTCTGAACGGCTTCCGTGCTTTGCATGGTTCCGGGAGTCAGGCTGTTTTCCATCTCGAAATCGTGCTTCACGGTTGAAGATGAACCGCCAAACGCCATCATATCATAGATCTGACCGATAACCGGTGTGCCCTTGGCGTGGATGTAGTCAGCAATCACTTTATATACCGGAATACCGGCATCCGTGGAGAGATCAGGATGTCCTGACTCGGGCAGCGTCGCGGGAACCGCATCCGTCGCAGGGGCGCTGTCCATCGTCGGCATCCCGGCAGCTCCATCCATGGCCGGCATAGCGGGCATCCCGTCCATCGCCGGCATTCCAGCCGTTCCATCCATCGCAGGAATGGCGCCTGCAGCTCCGTCGGGCATACCCGGCATTCCTGCAGGCGCAGCATCTCCGGGCATACCGGCCAATCCCATGGAGGGCATCGGAATAACACCGGTGTATTCATAGCAGATCATGCCGACACCACCGTCGCAGAACTGTCCGTAGAAAGCGAGGGACTCGTTTGGCCAGTTGGCGCTGTCATGCGTGTCGCTTCCGGCCGCGCTCTTCATGATACGGTTTTTCAGTGTTACCCCGCCTATTTTAAGCGGGGAGAAGAGATGAGAAAGATTACCGGAATCATGAAAACCCGAAGCATCCTGCGGATTCAAAAAGGAGCCATAAGTGCAGTCTTCCCCAGTCGGAGTATAACCTGCAGGTAGAACTGCCGGTTCTGCAGAAGATCCTGTCAGAGCTGATGAAGTACCGTCTTCCGCAAATACTGTTGCCCCTGAAAGCGAAGCAACCGCCATTCCAACAGCGCCGGCTGCCGCTCCCTTCAGGAAACTGCGTCTTGAAATTTCTTTTGCCATTGTTTTCTCCTTATTTTCTATTTTTATTTTTTATACCAATACCATTCTATCAGAAGTCAAGGACAGGTGTTCTCCAGTTTCATCCTCCTTTTCCCCAATATACCTGTGCTTTGACTAAACATCATCTTTCACGCAGGATAATATACAGCATGCTAAATATTGACAGTTATAAAACGCTTCCTTTCGGAAGCCAGGTTACAGTTTACAATCGGCAAGGGCCGTTGTGAAGCATGCTACATTTGTTTCTTATAAAACGGGTGCCCAAGCACCCTGTTTTCTGATTATTTTTTAATATTAGCATAAACGCGTAACAGCAAATCGTGCAGTTGATCCCTTTCTTCGGGGCTTAGCCCTTTCATGAGAACATCATCCATTTCCACTGCCGAATTCGTATTATCATTGAACGCGCTTTGGGCAGATGGTTCAATCCGGACAATTCGAGCACGTTTGTCACTCAGATCAATATAAGTCCGAACAAACCCTTTCTGTTCAAGCCGCTTGACGAGTCCTGCAGCAGTAGGATGGGAAATATCCAAACGATGCTGGATATCACGAATCGTCGTTTTCTCTTCGCCCTGAACCATAAGATATGTAAGAACATTCAACTGCGAGCCTGTCAGGCGGAATGATTCCAAGTCATGATTCATCTTACGTTCCAGAACTTCATTAATCAGCTTGATCAGAAAACCGATATTATCCAAAGAAGGCGGCTCAAAAATACGGATCTCCTCCCAACTATATAGCATGCTTTATATTATCACAGAGGTTAATGTTTGTCAATCTAAAATCAATCCCATGATTCATTCCTAAAAGAATGCCGATATTAAAACATGGTTTATTCAGAGGAATCCCCCTGTGTCTGACAGCGGCAAGGCAGCCAGACACAGGGGGATTCTATCGGATCAGATTACAGGGAACAGAGGGTATCTGTTCCCTGTAAAAGCAGATGTGCTTACTTGTTCTGCGCTGCGTGCTCGCCGGCGATGAAGCCGAAGGTCACGGCATGGCCGAGCGAAAGGCCGGGATGGAAGAACGGATAGTCGGGCGCGCCGTAGAACTGGCCGCCCAGGTTGCCGACGGCATACAGGCCCGGAATGACCTCGCCTTCCTCGGTGGTGACGCGGCCGAACTCATCGGAGAGGACGCCCGCGGTGATGGACGAGCAGCGGATGTGACGGCGGATGCCCCAGAAGGGCGGCGTGTCAAACTTGTGCAGATACTTGGCCGGCTTGCCGAAGTCAAGGTCTTCGCCCTTCTCGCACAGCTCGTTGTAGCGGTTGAAGCTTGCGACGGTCTGTTCGACGGGCAGGCCGAGTTTCTCCGCCAGCTCTTCAATCGTGTCGGCACGGAAGGTGTCGATCAGCTCGGGGAAGACGCTGACGTGCTTTTCGGGATCCTCTTCCTTCAGGTAGCGGGCCATGACAACCTCGGGGACGCCGCCGGTGGCATACTCCATGTAATTATTGTCATAGATCTGGCAGTACCAGCCGAGAGAGCCGGTCTCTTCATGCTCGGGATCCATGTTCTCGCCCTTGAAGCCGGGCTGCCAACGCAGGACGTTGGAGATATAGGCCATGTCGACTTCCTCGGTAACGAAGCGGACGCCGTCCATGTTGAGAATCAGATAGGGCGGCTCGTCCCACATCAGGCCCGCGTCAAAGTCATGCATGACGCGGCTGTGGGCGACAGGCTCCATGCAGCCGCCGGCCTCGATGGCAAGGATGTTGCCGTCGCCGGTGCGGTGGACGACCTTCTTGTCGAACTTCTCGATGTCCGGGCAGAAGCGGCGGACCATGGTGGCGTTGTTCTCATAGGCGCCGGTAGCCAGGATAACGGATTTGGCGTTGAACTTGATGTAGTTGCCGTCCAGATCTTTGCCGACGCAGCCGATCACCGCGCCGTTATCATCCTTGACGAGCTGGACAATGGGGGTGCTGAAGAAGCACTGGAGATTGTCGCCGTACTCCGCCTGCGCATCCTTCAGAATGCCGGCGACCAGGGTGCCGTAGTTGTTGGGCTTGGGGCCGAACCAGGGGGCAAAGACCTCGACCTTCTCATCGCCGAAGTCATAGGACTGGGTACCGTCATGCCATACGCCGGTATAGACGGCGGAGGTGTCCTGATACTTGGTCACGCCGTAATCGTCGTTCTTCCACTCGGTCTCTTCGGTGATCTTGCTCTTGTCGCAGACAAACTTGAGGGCCTCTTCGGAACGGTCGATATAGGCCTCGAGCAGCTTGCGGTTGTTGCGCCAGCAGTTGACGGCGGTGGCGAAGGTGAGCCACTTCTTGAGGCCGCCTTCGGTGGAGCCGCCCTTGATGATGGCGGAGGAGCAGTTGCCCTGAGAGACAGGGACGGCTTCCTTCTGCAGCACGGCAACCTTGGCGCCCATGTCGGCAGCCTTGACGGCGGCAATGACGCCCGCGGCACCGGCGCCGGCGACGACGACGTCAACGTCAACCTCCTGGGCAAAGTCGGTGATGGGATCCAGTTCGACCGTGGAGGCATTGATATCATCCGCGGTGATGTCCTTCAGAACAAAGGCAGAGGTGGATTCAACCATGGGCTTCACGCTGCCGGAATCAACAGCCTCGCCCTTGGCCTGCGCAATGCAGTTCTTCAGCGCGGTCTTCACGGCGGTGCTGGTGATGGTGGCGCCGCTGACGCCGTCAATGTCCGCGTCCTGCGCGGCCATGATCTGCTCAATCAGTTCGTCCTTGGCGGCCTGTCCGATGGACGGGGTCTCACCGGAGACGTCGAGATCGACGGCGGTAATGCTGTTGGCATCAAAGGTGACCGTAACGGTGACGGTGCCCATGCCGTCGGCCGTGGCGGAATAGGTACCGGGTTTGTAGATCCCGTCTTCAGCAAAAGCTGTTGCGCCGAGGCCGACGCCGGCCATGGCGAGGGTCGCAGCTCCGGCGAGGGAGCCTTTCAGGAAGTTTCTTCTGGAAATTTCTGCCATGTGTTTGCTCCTTTTCATAGTAGATTTTTATCAGGATATTGCTGTCTTTATAATAAACGAAAAGTTACAACTCGGTCAAGAGTTTTTTCCGGTTTACGCGTTATCCTCGTTCAAATCATGACTTCTTAATTAGGCAAGACGCTATGGCGATTACTATCTGATGCTTTTGCCTTTCTTGCTTCAAGTCTCGGCAGAAGAAAGTCCGAATAAAGATAGTCCAGAATTGCTACTCCGGGGATTGCCAACAGGACGCCCACAGCGCCGAACATGCGGCCACCGACCACAATGCCGATCAGAATCCAAAGACTGGAAACACCGAGCGAGCTTCCGAAAAGCTTCGGTTTGATCAGATAGCCGTCACAGATCTGCAGCACAGCGGTAAGAATGAGAAAGATGACGGCATACCGCAGTTCAACCAGAGAAAGAATCAGCGCACAAATTGCCGCCCCGATCATGGGACCGAAGGTGGGAATCAGATTGGTTACCGCGACAATAAAAGAAACAAGCCCAATATAGGGAATGCCCAGCACGGCCATGATCAGTGCGTTTGCTCCGCCGATGATCAGGCTGTCCAGCACATTATAAACGACATAACGATTGAGAATGGAATCACAGCGGCGCAGAACACGAATTGTTGTATCATAGGCCTGTGAAGAAAGGATTGCGCGAAGCAGACGAATAAAACCGTTTTTCAGCATGTCTTTTTCGGCGAGAAAATAGATGGAAAGAAAAAGTGCAATCAACCATTTGAAAAGGCTTTTCCCGGCATGAGCGGAGGTTTCGAAAACAATATCCGCGTTGTTTTTCAGCATATCTGAAAGGGCGTTCATCAGCTTTTCGCGGGATTCAAGAAAACCCTGCAGATTAAACGCCTTTCCGAACATCTTTAGATCAGGCAGCGAGGATTTGGCCTTTTCCATATAAACATCCAGATTTGTGACGAAAGTTGTCGCCCCATCGACCATCTGCGGGATCAGGATGACAAGCAGCAGCGCAAACAGCGCTATTACGGTCACAAAGGCCAATGCGTTTGACGCAACGGATTGAGTCTTTTCTTTTTTTATATGCGGGAACAGCTTTTTCTGATACCAGCTTGCCAGCGGATTTACCAGATAGGCGATCACAGCGGCGAGAAAAACAGGAGAAAAAAATCCGGTAACAGTCCGGATTCCGGCCCAAATGGAGGAGAAGTGCGTCAGCACAACATAAACGACGACTGCCGTACTCATGGAAAGCGCAAGAGGCAGCCATGTTTTTCCTGTTACAGCTTTTTCATTCATGACAGCACCTTTTCCGTAAAGAGATGAAAAAAGAATAGGATTCGGTCAGCAAGGCCGGCGTAGAGACTCCGCAGAGCTGAGAAATCGGAAAGCCACCAGCAGATCTCACTAAGCAGAATTCCGGCAAACACATCCACCAGCACATGCTGTCGGACAGTCAGGGTGGAAACGCATACAGCAAGTGCCAGCAGAAACCCGGAGATGCGCAGGGAAAGCGGAATATCCTTTTTCCCGCGGATGCCGATCCAGCAGGTCCAGCCGAGTACACAGTGAATTGAGGGAAAAAGATTATCCGGCGTGTCGGCCGCATACAGCATGCGCAGCAGAATGATCCACACCGTATCTCCCTGCAGCTCCGGGCGCGTAATGCCCGTGGGGAGAAAGATAAAAAACAGAAAGCTTACCGCCTTTGCAAGCAACTGCGTACAGAAAAAGCGGTCGGCCTCCCGACGGTTGCGGTGGGCGATCAGCCAATAGATGAAAAGCCACCATAGATTTATGCCGTTGTAGATCAGGACTGTCCAGGGAATAAAGGGAATTTGCGCGTCGATCGGAAGGCTGAGATTCCAATGATGTGCGCCAAGGGTGAGGATGTGACCCACAGGGAAGATGATCCGGTTGCTCAGCAGCATCAGAAACAGCGAAACTGCAAAATATCGGTTTTTCTCATCCGTGGTGACCGCGTTCATTCCCTGCACCTGCTGGCAATCCACATGCCCCGTTCGACGCGCACTTCTTCGCCCTCTTCCAGTTTTGCCGCCAGTTCCGGAAGAAGCTGAATTCTTCCACGCTCAAAAAGAAGAACGATTGTAGAGCCGGCCAACTCGAAATGTCCCTTTTCCTGACCGCGGCAGAACCGGGAGCCTCCTTCCCGGTTGGCAATCCCACCCACAATCAAAGCGCCGATTTCCGTCTGTACAACAGGACCGAAGTTTTCTGTAGCTAAAAGGCACCAGGACCGGCGGTTCAGGACAAAAACGGGATAGGTTTCGCAGGCAATCGGCTGCACGCTGTGAAGCTGCCCTTCGATGTAATGGTTCTCCCCCTGATAACCGTCGTCAATATAGGAATAATGGTGATAGTCTGATGCGCACAGACGGAATACCAGACAGGTGCCGCCCCGATACCGTTCGGCAAGCTCTTCGTCCTGCAGGAAATCCTTCACTTGATAGCGAGAGCGCTTAATGGCAAAGCTGCTGCTTTCAGCGATCGGATAAGCCTTCAGCCAGCCGTCACAGGGACTGATCAGATGACCGGGAGTGACATCGGCTTCCAGGCATTCCCGGTCCCGGACAAAGAAATCCCGAAAAGAACGGTATTGCCGCAGCTCTTCCCACGTCATGGGGATCGCGTTTCGCCGGGCATACCAACGGAGGAAGGGCCGAGACCAGCCCGAGCGCAGATAGCGGACAATCAGACGATCGGCGTGAAGCTTCTGAATCAGCTTCAGAAGACTGCGCCCGAATACGGTTCCATACAGGAACCGAACGGAGGAATCATTTTCTTTCTTCATTTTGCCTCCGCCAATTGATCTTCTTCGGGTTCCTGAAAACCGCGAAATGACAGTTCGTGCTTTCCCTTCAGAGAGGGCTTTTTCAGGTGAAAGGGGGTGAGAAACGCCGCCGCAGTCAGCAGAAGGAAAACAGGTCCGATGAACGACAGCGGCCAGTGATACTTCCCACCGATGCCGTACAGCATCGGGAAAATCAGTGCCGCACAGGTTACGGGGAGGCCCAAATAGACCCGCCTGCGACCGCCTTCGCGATTCTGCCGCTCCTCCTCATCAACGTTGAACCAGGCGAGGCGGATCAGGGCGCAGAGCAGATAGATCGCGGAGGGGAGCCAGCGGAGTTTTCCGCTGCCGCCGGCATAGACAATCAGCGCCGGGAGGACACCGAAACAGATCAGATCGCTAAGAGAATCGATCTGAACGCCGAAGCGTTTTTCCTGCCGTGTCCGCTCCATCGTGGAGGCGATCTTACCGTCGAACATATCGCAGATGCCCGCTATCATCAGGCAGATCAGTGCCGCCCCGGTGCTTCCTCCGAAGACGCAGGTGATACCCGCAAAGCCTGCCAGCACCCCCAGATAGGTGAGAATTACCGTGTAATTATAGAATCCGAGCATAAGTAAGCCTCCTAAATCAGATATGCAAAGAAGATGCTGTAGAACAGAATACACCAGGGCTTAGCCAGCAGAATGATCCAGGTAAAGCGTCGGGCGGACATGGAAGTGAGGCCAGAGAAATAACACAGGAAATCGTCCGGAGCCAACGGCAGCAGAATCGCCAAAAAGAGGACAAGCGTATAGCTTTTCTTTTCATTGACCCACCGGACCCAGCCTTCGTACTTTTCCATGGGAACCATTTTCTGTACAAGGCTGACGCCGAAGCGCCGTGCCAGCCAGTAGGCGATCAGGGAGCCCGCGCTGATGCCGATATAGTTGATCCAGAAGCCGCCTGCCGCCCCGAACATGGCAGCACCCACGATACAGCCGAGAAAGCCCGGCAGCACGGGGAGCACAACCTGCAGCGCCTGAATCATCGTAAGGATCAACGGCCCCCAGGCGCCGTAGCTCTCGAGATAGGCACGCAGCGCATCCATGGATTTGAAATGCCCGCCAAGCCAGGCTTTCCCGACGAAAACGGCACAGAGCAGCAGGAGAAACACCAACATGGCCGTGACGCCGTTCCGGATCAAATTTTCCTTTTTTAAAGCCATGAGACACCTCCGTTTTGTCTTCAGGAGAAAGTATATCGTATAAATCTGAAAATAAACCTTGAGAAAAAATGAAAAATTCTGAATTGTTAAGCTGACTGTCAATTCCGTTTCTTATTTCTGCTCATTTACATATAAGAAAGAGGATAAAAAAGGAAAACGCTGACGATGCCGATAAAGCGGAG
>Ga0310690_10010095_pt1 | contig 11773 bp, 6 predicted proteins | sample AusTroGonzalo_MG_2_FD_207661 | JGI IMG/M metagenome (GOLD analysis project Ga0310690, IMG submission 207661) | Bovine rumen microbial communities from tropical cattle in Woodstock, Queensland, Australia - Gonzalo_04 (v2) (version 2) | ecosystem: Host-associated > Mammals > Digestive system >...
GATTTTGAGTTCTTTGCCTATAATCTCCGTGTGTTTGGTACCGACTATTTTGAGACTATCAATCCTCCCTGACATACCGCGATGAAGGGGGATAAGGTCAATGATCTCACCGAAATCAATACCTGACTTCTCGCGAATGATTTCGCTGAGTTCTTCGGCGGTGTAGGTCACTTTCCAATCCCTGAAATCCTTGGTCTCTTGATCGTAGTCATTGAGAATAGAAGTGAGACGTGAGACCGCTTTGCTGTGAGAAGTGAGATCGCAGTAGTTGCACTCAACCGATTGAATATACGGCACATCGATGTCTTCCCAACAGGTACGCCAGATTTCCGTGCGTCCGCCGCAACACTTGTAGTACCGGCAATCACAAATTTCATCGCCGTACATAAGGACTTGGCCTCTCGTGGCATTAACCGTTTCGACTGCCCGTTCATTCATTCGCCGAAGTCCCTCATAGCGCTGACAATGATCATCGGCGCAAACGTGGTAGCCCTCGTGATTCGGTTTTTGCATCGCTCGAATCGCCCAAGAACGGCTTATGACGGCATGGGCTTTGAGCAGCTCCATCGGACTATTGGCGTTCATCTCGGAACTTATCACGGAGCATAAGTAGTCCTCGAGATCAATTGTGTTAATTGCTGTTTGGGTGCCATCCGCATTGTCCCGAATCTCCAAAGAACCGGCGAACTCTTGGTCTTCATGGCGATCCCAATGAAAACCAATCCCTATCCGCACGTTTTTCAGAATGAACGTCTTCTCTCGCTGCTCAAACTCGATATGCGGCGCCGTTAATATTCCTACGCGAATATCCAAATCTAAAATCTCAAATCTCAAATCTCAAATCTTAGAACTTTGAAGTCTTGCCAAGAGTTCAAACGTTCTAAGCCGATCTTTGTACCAGTTATTGCGGTTCATGGCGACGATGTCGCAGTTAGCGTCGGAGTTGTCTTCCCATCGACGGCAGTTATAAACAACGTCGTATATTCGTCCGATCGGGTAGTCGCGGCTAATCCGCAAACCTACCGCATAGTCCTCGCCGTACTTGGTGGTGGGGTAGTTGATTGTGCGCAGCAGCGGCACATAGAACCCGCGCGGTGCACCGAGACCGTTGATACGAAGGGCATTGTTACGACCGTTATCGTCGGTCCACTCACGGTGGTCGATCACTCCCGGAGGAAGGATCTCGCCTGCCATGTTCGTGAGTTGGTACGTACCGATCACCATTCCGTAGTTACCGCTCTCAAAAGCGTCAATGAACTTCTGCACGGTCGTTTCGTCGAAATAGGTATCATCGCTGTCCAACTGAATCGCATATTTGCCGCAACGCGGGTCCTGGATGGCTACATTCCAGTTTCCACCTATCGCGTGCCAAGTCTTGTCCTGATGAATGACAATAAGGTCCTTAGGGTCATTAAGGTCTTTAAGGTCCTTAAGGATCTGCGCTGTTCCGTCGGTTGAGTTGTCATCGACTACGATGACGTTGAAGGAGTAGGGGGCACGCACTTTTTGAGCAAGGGCACTATGTACTGCGTCTGCGATCGTGCGCGCGCGGTTCTTGCAAGGAATGATCACACTTGCCGTCACCGGATAGTCCTCCGCTTGCGGTAGGGGCTTATATTCTCCCGGTTGCAGGTACGCACCGATACGTTTGAGGTGGGCCGTGACGCATTGTTCCATTTCGATCTGTACGGCTCTATTGCGCGGATCAACGTAGTCGAAGAGTTTTTCTCCCGACTTCCGCGTGTCGGTTTCAACCTCATAATAGAGATACTCCGGAATATGCTCTAATTTCTCGGCGCGTAGGCGCAAGTCGTATAAACCTGCGAACTCGTATTCGGTGTCCATTAGGGCAACGAGAGTTTTGAGTTTGGCAGTGTCCCATAGGAGAACGGCTCCGAAGTCAAAGTCATCGCGCAGGGCACCTATCTGGTAGTCGATTACCGGAGCCTCAACATTGGTGATTTGTGATTGGTCATTGGTGATTTTTTGAAAATGATCGGCATATACCATCGTGGCACCGCTCATCTCCAGCACTTGAATCATTCGTTCTTGCCCCAGATAGACCCATTCGATCTCGGGTTTGAGACAAATCATCGTGTACTTTGCGGAAGTCTTCTCCGCAATCTCTTTAATCGCTTTCGTCGAGCAAACTCTGCCCGGCAGATAGAAAGTAGAAATATTCATGTTTATACTAAAAATTCAAAATCACGGGATAATATACATAGTATATTATAGGGTGTGGTAGGATACGCGATACCCTCGATTTAACTACGTAGTTGGCACGACGGAATCCTTATGGTATTCTTTCAATCCTTCAATCGGATCCTTTAATATCATGCCTAAGGGCAGTCCTTCCGCCTTCATCGCTTCTTCCAAAATCGGGCGGTAGTAATAGGCGACCGAGCCAACGAAATTGGCCATTAGCTGTTGGCTGTTAGCTGTTGGCTCTTTAAAATATTGTACCAAGTTACGGCGGATAAATTGGATAAAATGGTCATAGACGAGGTCGTGAATCCGCTTGTCCTCTATATGGTCCGCGCAGAACTTAGACAGTTTGGCGAGGAACCGATTCGGGAAAGGTTGCCGATAGACGTTCTCGATGATATCCGCCATGCTCGTCTCGTATTCCTTGAAAAATGCTTCCTTCAGGTCATTGCCCAACTGGTTCTTAAGCAGATCGCCCACGAGTCGTTTACCGAGCACCGCTGCCGAACCTTCATCGCCGAGGATGTAACCCAACGAAGGCACACACCATTCGATGTTCTCTCCGTTGTAGAAACAACTGCCGGAACCCGTTCCGAGGATACATGCCACACCCGCTTCGCGACCTAACAAACCCCGCGCTGCACCGAGCATATCGCTCTCCACGCTCACTGTCGCTTTCTTGAAAACGGCTTCCAGCGCGCGTTGCACAAACACTTTCTTCTCCGGCGTGCAACCGGCTCCGTAGAAGAACACATGCGTCAGCGTCCCTGCCCATAAGAGCGGAGCGATCTGCGGTAAGAGTTGGTTACTGATGCTGTTCTGCATCGCGATAGTGGTCTGAAAAAGCGGATTTATACCATCGGTGAACACATCCGAGCATTGTCCGCTCGCTGTGACCAAACACCAATGCACCTTCGTACTTCCGCTGTCTGCTAATAAAATCATAGTTTTAAAGAATTTCGGCACAAAATTACAAAAAAATTTGCATATATGCAAAAAAAAGTGTAATTTTGTAGCGAAAATAAATTTGAAATCATAAATTTGAAATAATAAATCTATTCGCCATGAACAATTTTAGTGCACAAGACCTCGAGCAACTGCAGGCTCGTGGCATCTCCGTAGAGAAAGCGGAAGCGCAACTCGAATGTTTCCGTAATGGTTTTCCTGAATTGGATATCGTAGCCCCTGCCTCGACCAAGAAAGGTATCCTGGCTCCCAAACGTGCGGAACAAGAAGAGTTCATCGCCGCTTGGCAGCAGTACCTCAAAGAGGGACATAAGATCCTTAAGTTCGTTCCCGCTTCGGGTGCAGCCAGCCGCATGTTCAAGAACCTCTTCCAGTACCTGGAGGATGGTATCGAGACGCCGTTCATTCAGGATTTTCTTGCTCATAAAGACTGCTTTGCTTTTGGCCCACAACTCTCTGGCAAGGAAGGTCAGGAAGCGGTGCGTTATCTGCTGCAAGACATGCATTATGGTGAACTGCCGAAGGGTCTGCTTCTCTTCCATAAATACCGCGACGGCGCGCGTACGCCGGCCTTGGAGCATCTGGTAGAAGGTGCGTTGTACTGTGCAGAGCCCGCTAAAGAGGGTGAGAAACCGACCGTTTATCTGCATTTCACGGTGTCTCACGACCACCTGCCGCTTTTCCGCCAGCATATAGCTGAGAACCTCAAGAAGTTCGAAGAGAAATACGGTGTCAAGTATGACGTGACGTTCAGCGAGCAGTTGCCCTCTACCGACACACTGGCTGCTAACCCCGACGGCACGCCGTTCCGTACCAAAGAAGGCAAACTCCTCTTCCGTCCGGGCGGTCACGGTGCCCTCATCGAGAACCTCAATCAGCAAGACGCGGACATCGTCTTCATCAAGAATATCGATAATGTCGTGCCTGATCGTCTCAAGAAAGATACCATCCGTTACAAACAGATTTTGGCGGGTGTGCTTGTGACCGAACAGAAACGTGTGTTCGAGGCGCTTAAGAACCCCGATCTCTCTGACGAAGAGCGCGCTAAACTGAATCGTCCTATCCGCGTGTGCGGTGTAGTCAAGAACACCGGTGAACCCGGTGGTGGACCGTTCCTCGTTCGCGAAGCCGATGGTTCAATATCATGTCAGATCCTTGAATCGACGCAGATCAGCGATCCGGAACTGATGAAACAATCGACCCACTTCAACCCCGTGGACCTCGTTTGTGCTATCCGTGACTATGAAGGCAAACCCTTCGACCTGCCTAAGTACGTGGACCCGCAGACAGGTTTTATCTCCAATAAGAGTAAAGACGGTAAGGAACTGCTGGCACTTGAATTGCCGGGTCTCTGGAACGGCGCGATGAGTCGCTGGAACACGATCTTCGTTGAAGTGCCTGTCTCCACCTTCAACCCCGTTAAGACAGTTAACGATCTGCTCCGCGAGCAACACCAATAAAAGTTGAAAGTTGAAAGTTGAAAGAAAGGGCTGCCCGATTGGACAGCCCTAACTCTTAACTCTTATCTCTTACCTCCTTACTTCACTCTCTTTCCGCGTGCGTCATAGATCGCATTCTCGCGGATGATATAGAGTTGTCCGTCGATCACGGTTTTCTGTACTCTGTATTCTGTACTCTGTACTCCTTCCAGCGCCTCATCTTTCGGCTCTTCCGATTTGACTGCGAACTCAGCCACGAATGCAGAGTCTTTGGTAGCAACAAACATGCGCGGGTTGGACTTGTCGCCGTCGCTCCATTGAACGAACTGATATCCTTCTCTCGGAATAGCCAGTAACTTAACCTGTGCGTTCTCGGCGTATTTACCTGCTCCTTGTACAATACCCATCGTCGGGTCATTCACACTTACGGTGATGGTGAAGGAAGCGCCAATAGCCTCGAAATTAGCAGTCAACACAAGGTTCTTGTCAATAATAAGCGTACGAACGGGCGAAGTGTTTCCGTCACTCCAGTTAACGAACTTATAACCATCCTTAGCCTTTGCTTCAATAATAACGGTCTCTCCCAATGCATAGGAACCGGCTCCGATTACTTCGCCGGCATTAGGATCACTAACCATCAGGCTTACAAGGAACTTATCCGGATCAGCATTCTTGTCTTTGAAAATAGCGGTCATCGTCATGTCTGATGTTATTTTCAACGTACGCGGGTTCTCAGTTACACCGTCGCTCCACTGAACGAATACAAATCCCTCGTTCTCTTTTGCTTCAATCGTCACATCCGAACCTCCATCGTAGGTGCCTGCACCCGTTACGCTACCCATACTCTCGTCGTTCACGCCCAGTGTCAGCGTACATTTGGAGAGTTCATCCTCTGCCTCTTGCGACCATACCTGGTAGTTGTTGAACTGATCCCAGCCCTTTGCATTTTGGTATGCGCTAATCGATCCTTCCGGAACATATACCGGAATATCCTTGTTTACACCGGCAAACTCCGGACTCTGGTCGCTGTAATAAGCGCTGACAGGAGGAGTGGTACACTTACAAACAATAGAGGTCAAACCGCTGCAACCCGTGAAAATACGCGATTCCACTGTTTTGATCGAAGCCGGTATAACCACTGACGTCACATGCTTGCAGTCAGCAAAAGCACCGCTGCGAATAACTTTTGTACTCTCCGGAATGACGATAGAACCTCTGGCTGCCTTTGAACAACACACCAATGAGTCCATCGCTTTATTAGTCCCCGGATACAACAGATATCCCGATACGATACCGTTTTTCATTTTGGCACCCCAGTTATGATCATAGCCCTTTGGATATTTTCTTGAATCAGATACTTTAAAATGATAACCGACATTCGGTGCATTCTGGAAATTGTAAAAAGTTTGGCTGCTTGAACTTTTGAATCGTGGCATAACAATACCGTCACCATCCAGATAAGCCGGAACCTCAATATCAAGCAAACCCGTGCAATCAGAGAAAGCTCTGTTGTCTATAGTGTCCATCTTAGTACCTTCGGCAAACACCACTTTGTAGAGCATCGTACAGTTGCAGAATGCATACTCCCTGATATACTTGAGATCTTCCGGAAGCGTGATACACTCCAGATACTCATTATTCTCAAAAGCCTTCCTGTCAATCGCATTAACATAAAACTCTTGATCTGTTCCGGTCACCTTAACCGGCGACGGAATAACGACGTTCGGCAATTTGCCTACATAGCCCGTCACTTTACCTACAACACCGGTAATGTTATACACTACGCCCTGCTCATCCGTATAAGCCTCCGCAGAGACTTGTACGGACATAGCAGCAAAGCATAATGTCAATATAGAAACTAAAATCTTTTTCATAATCTTATATCTTAACTCTTAACTCTTATCTCATCTTCGCTCCCTGAGCGTTATACTTCACATTGTCATAAATAATAATCAACTGACCGTTCTCAATGCGCTTTGTTACACTCGCGTTGATATCGGTGTTCTCTATCGCTGTCGCAATCTCACTCGTCTTCTGGATAGATACATTATCTACGAATGCACCGCTAAACATATCGGTACCCGTGTAGCGAATAGCCAAGAACAAGGCATCGCTTGGAAGTTCCGCAAGATTGAGTCGGTGGATGCTACCGTATTCATATACTACATCCAGACTCTCCAATGCCGTAAACACACCGTACAAACTCTTCAAGTAACCCAACTCCAATGCGGAACCGGCTTTACACTTGTAGTTCAAACTGAGCGTGAGTTCCGTCATATCTGCGTTGAAGGCAGGTAATATGGCGATCTGCTCATTGGCTGCATCGAATACAAGGCAGTTATAATACAAATCGGCATCGGAGTCTCCTCCGTAAGCACCGGACGTGAGCTGTACTTGCGGATAGTTCGTGGTCGAACGACGCTCCCAATATGCCGGCAGCGATCCTACTGCAACGGACTCAAAGTCAATACTATACGGAATAGCATTATCCAATGCTTCACTCTTCGTGGTGAACGAGATAAGATCCGTCCATCCTTCTGCGTCCGATGCAGCACACGATGCTTGTACACGCACTTCGTATTCTTGCAAACTGGAGAGGCTGGCTAACTCGTACGGCGAAGTGAAAGGAGCCGAACAGTTGGTCCACTCGCTTGCACCTTTTGCACGGAATTGTACTGCCCCTACACTGCCTTTCCAAGACAGTTTAGCAGCACTGCTCGTCACTTCCGATGCCGCTAAGTCTGCCGGAGCCAGACATGCAGCCGTGAACGTTTGTTTGATAGGTTCACTCTGCTTGCTTGCGCTACAATACGAACGAACATAGACGTCATATTCCTGACCCAACGTCTTACCGGTAATAGTCACCTCACGAACACCCTCTGCTAACGTGATCCACCCATCAGCAGCCGCGTCTTTGTCAACAACGCAGTATTGATATTGCGTCTCATCGTCGCCTTGCTCCCAACTTGCAACCGCACCGTCAGCGGTCGGAGTTACCTGGAGGTTCTTGGGCTCTATACATCCCTTTGCTCCTACACTGATATCATCAATATAGAAATATTTGGTGGTAGAACTTCCCGTCGGAGAACTTTCGAAGATGAACAGAACATCCTCTCCTACGTAATCTGCAAGCCCGATCTCTTCTGTTGTGTAAGAAGAAACGGTACTGTTATAGGTCTTCAATAGCGTCTTTGTGCTACCGCCGTCTTTGGAAATATACAGATTGACGGTGAGAGCACTTGAATTGAAATATCGGAATTTCAGCAATGCGTTTTCGCTAATAGCAACCGCAGGAGTTTTCAGCACATCTATGTATGAATATCCGCTTGTACGACTATTATAACGTATTGAGAATTCTTCATAGGGATACAACTCCCATCCTTTACCCGAAGCATTCTTGATCTCCCAACATGCAGGTAAGGTTCCGGCACTGAAACTCTCATACCAACCTATTTCTTTTAATTCGCAGTTCGTCGTGAAATCAAAATCTACTTGACCGCTAACAACCTCCTCACTGACGTACGAACGAACATAGAAGGTATAAGCCGTGCTCGCCTTAAGCGTATCTGTACTTACCGACAATCCTTCTTTCGCATCTACGCCTACCCAGTCAAACGCTGCACCCTTGCGAACACAAACAAACTGATACTTGCTTATGCCGGCAGCTGCATCCCAAGCAAAAGTGGCTGTTGTGGTACCGACAGATGTAGCGCGTACATTCGTCGGTATTCCGCACTCCGGAGTGAAGCTGACCTTAACACCGTCGCTAAACTCGCTGTCGCTACATTTAGAGCGGAGATACAAATCATAATCACCTGCTGCCTGACCGGAAACAGTGAACGTCAGTTCCGAACCCGATAAAACAACATCCGTCCATGTTGAAGGTGTAAAGTCTTTTGCTCCCACTGCATATTGATACGCACTCTCTTCGCCGCCTTTTTCCCAACTGATAATAGCTCCGTCAGGAGTAGCCGCTGCCTTCACCTTCTTAGGCTTTGCGCACGTAGCAGTTGATGAAGAGTAAGAGATTAAAACTTGAGGAAGGAAGCTGCTACCATAGGAACTTTTTTCGGTGTCTAAGTCCGAATAGGCAGCGTTATATACACTTTGAGCATTCGTTTGATTACTTCCCGAGAAAAAGGCATCTTTCCATACTTTGCCCTCAGTGACGGTGCTTAAGTCAAACAATAAATTGCCACCCGTGTATTCAAATGCATCGTCAAAGGTAATAACCATCTCAGATCCAGTACCGTCCAAAGTACCCGTATACACCGTGGTCAACTCTGCGGTGTTGTAATAGTAATCATAACCGCTATATAATCCTTTTTGGGTGTATATTTGATCTTCAGAGACAATCGCTAATCCTACCTTGTAGGTACCATCCCATGCGGCTGCTGCCGGGTCGAAGACGTAGAATGTCAACGAACTAATCGTAGCATTACTTCCCAAACCGGTTAACAGAGTGGCAGGGTAGAGCAACTGTACATGTTGTTTACCGTCATTGTAATTACCATAAATCGGATAATGCGATTCGGTGTCAGAACCGGAGGCAACTAACAACTCCTCTTCCGCCCACACCGAACCACAACACAGCGCAGTGAGTAAAATAAGTGAATAAATCTTCTTCATAATTATATATTTTTCTAACTTCTAACAATGTAATGGTCTCACTTCTAACAGTGAAACGGTCCCATTAAAGCTCTTTTCCAGTCACATCAAACACCTTGTCGCCGCGAACGATACGCAACTGACCGTCAACAATCACCTTGTGGGCTTTCTCAACTACCTTGACATCGTCCAAACCTTGCTGACTGCTTTCCTCTTCACTTCCGCTGTCACCACTGCCGTCAACCGGGCTGCCATCGATATCTACCGGAACAATCACCTCGTCAATAATCGACTCCTCTACACCGTCAGAAATGATATTGAAATACTCCCATCCGTTAGCATTACGATATGCCATTACGCTTCCCTCCGGTACATGCAGCGGGATATTGCGATCGACACCGTCACGCGCGTTGAAACGAGTACCAAACACCATATCTCCGCATGTCGGAGGTACTACGGCGTCACACCATAACTCTTGCAACTTACTCGGTTTGTCATTGTAGCAATAGAAAGCCGAATTACCTACTTTCTCCAGCGTTGAAGGGAAGTGCCACTCTTTTACATAGCGGCAACCCAAGAATGCCTGCCAACCGATCTCGCGGATTCCCTCAGGAATAACCGCACCCGTGATATACGGATTCTCGTCCTTGCGAAGCGAGAATGCCTCGTCACCAATGCGCACTACTTTATATACTACGCCGTAATCCTCAATCTCAGCGGGGATATTGACTACACCTTGTGCATTCGGAGAACGGGCAATCTCTACCTCTGCCGGACTCAAACTAAGAACCTTGAAGTTAAGAATTCCGTCACCAAACTCGTCACCTACTTTTCTGTCCTGTGCCGTGGCAGCTACTGCCAATACGGCAAACACCATTGCAAAAATCTTTTTCATATCTTTATGGTTTTTAAAAAATTATCTGTATTCTGTACTCTGTATTCTGTATTCTGTATTCTGTATTCTATTGAATACGTCCTCCTAATACATTATATTTTTGTCCTTCACGGATGATAACTACCTGTCCGTCTTCCATGATCTTCTGTACTCTGTACTCTGTATTCTGTACTCCTTCCAGTCCCTGATCACCCGGATCAACCGGAATAACCGGATCGGTCGGATCAATAACAGCCGAACCGTCTTCGCCCAACATGCTGATCAGCGTCTTGCTCGTTGCTGCCCAATCTTCCCACGGGAACGCCGGACAAATCAGACTGTTAATCTTACCGTAATAACTCTTGCCGTTTGAGCAGGTCATGAAGAACTCACCGCTATAATACGGGATGCTGTAACCCGCCATCACATACTCCGTGTCAAAGCCCTCAAACTCCAATTTCAAACGAGCATCGGTGGCCTGAATAGTACCTGCTTGCGTGTTATCTGTATTCAACTGCGTGTCCTCACCCTGCGTCGCACTGATACCAAGGTTACCCAGTGCCGGCGAATAATTGCCGGATAAAGCCAGCTCACGATCTGCGTAAACCAATATCCACGGCTCAGGAAGACCGCTACCATCTGCTTGACCGGTCTCGAAGACAACCAACCAGGAATAACGACCGGGCTTGCTATCGCTCTCAATATAAATAGCGTTCATACCCCAAACGTTCAGCACTTCCGTTCCTTCCGGTAGCGGCGCACTCTCCGTCGAGAATTCATTACCCTTCACATAGTCCGTCAACGGATAATATAACTCCTCTGCCTTCTCATATGCCGCTACTTCCCAATGGTACGTGCCCGTCGGCAACTGCTTAACAAACTTCTGCTCAGTCGTCGTGTAGCTCGCATAACTGCTCTTACCCCGATATACATTCACATGATAATACTCGGCCTTAGCGGTTGCAGTCCAAGTGAACTCTACATAGTCCTCTTTCGTTACCGTCGCATTGAGGTTCGTCGGGATATACGGGTTAACACCTACAGTGAAGTAGATAACCTCTGCCGGACCCATCGGAGCCTTCGCTGAGTTAACATACTGCGCCGAAACACTATACGTACGACCCTCTACTACACCTACGGTCAACGGACTCTTCGGGCTCACATTCTGCGCATAGTTGTCGAATGCTACGTCGCCACCCGACTGAACACTCATATACAGGTGTGTACCATAAGGCAGACTCGGAGCTTCCCATGTGATAGTAGCCGTCTTCTTGTCCTCGGCAACGACCGCTTGCAGATTGCGCACTACCGTACCGTTCAATGTGAACTTAACCTGAGCAGAACCTGAACCCATGGCCATCTTACCCGTACTCTCGTCCTTTATCATCTCCATTACTTGGAAATAATACGTACCCGAACGCAATGCATACAAACTGGTGTTGCCGCTTTTATTCTCATATACGCAGTCAGGAATATCAGCGCCTTCATCGCCACCTGCCCAACGTACACCGTTCAAACTATTCAATACCCAATAGGTGCTCATATAATAATGCGACTCTACATCGCGATCATCCTTCGGCTCCGGGAACGCTACATCGTCCATGTATGCACAATAATCGGCCTCCTCCGGACTCATCAACGTGAACGCTACCTCCTTGCCTTGTTCATCGAGAATAGATAA
>Ga0310690_10010097_pt1 | contig 11772 bp, 11 predicted proteins | sample AusTroGonzalo_MG_2_FD_207661 | JGI IMG/M metagenome (GOLD analysis project Ga0310690, IMG submission 207661) | Bovine rumen microbial communities from tropical cattle in Woodstock, Queensland, Australia - Gonzalo_04 (v2) (version 2) | ecosystem: Host-associated > Mammals > Digestive system >...
CCGACATGGCCGATCTGGAAGAAAAGCTCAAGGAGGCACAGGCCTGCCGCTTCCGCATCATCGTCACGGACGGTGTGTTCTCCATGGACGGCAACGTAGCCCCTATGGACAAGATCTGTGATTTGGCCGAGAAATACGACGCTCTGGTCATGGTGGACGAGAGCCACAGCGCCGGCGTGGTAGGCCCCACCGGTCACGGCGTGGCCGAACAATTCAATTGCTACGGCCGCATCGACATCTTCACCGGCACCCTGGGCAAGGCCTTCGGCGGTGCTGTAGGCGGTTTCACCACCGGCCGTAAGGAAATCATCGACATGCTCCGCCAGCGCAGCCGCCCGTACCTGTTCTCCAATTCCATCCCGCCCATGATTGCCGGTGCGGCCCTGGAAACCTTCAAGATCCTCAAGGAAAGCGACGCCCTGCACGACAAGCTGCAGGCCAACGTAGAGTATTTCCGCGACAAGATGCTGGCCGCCGGCTTCGACATCAAGCCCACCCAGAGCGCCATCTGCGCCGTCATGCTCTACGACGCTCCCCTCTCCCAGAAATTCGCCGCCAAGATGGCCGAAGAAGGCATCTTTGTCACCGGCTTCTACTATCCCGTGGTCCCCAAGGGCCAGGCCCGCATCCGCGTGCAACTGAGCGCCGCCCATGAGAAACAGCACCTCGACAAAGCCATCGCCGCTTTCGTGAAGGTCGGTAAAGAACTGGGCGTCATCAAATAGGTAACACTTTAAAAAGAGATTCCGGCGCGAAGCGACGAGGGAGGGGTTTGGGGAGTCCTCTCACCAATAAGTGAAACAGAAAAGCCTCCGGACGTAATCCGGAGGCTTTTTTGGAGGTGCGAAGCGGAATCGAACCGCTGTAGCAGGTTTTGCAGACCTGTGCCTAACCACTCGGCCATCGCACCAAAACGGGAATGCAAAGATAGCAGTATTTCCCGAATCTGCAAAAATTATATTCTCTATTTCTTCAAATAGTGCAGGAAGAGCATGGTGAGGTCGTCGCTCTGGTCCGCCTCTCCCCGGAAATCCGCCACGGCCTGCTGCATGGCCTTCAGGTGATGATCGGCGTCGCGGCGGGTGTGAAGGACCGCACGCACGCCTTCATCTCCGAACTGGTCATGGTTGATGTTCTCCGCCTCATTGAGACCGTCGGTGAAGAGGAAAAGAGCGTCGTCATAATGCAGGGTGACTTGCTGCTCCTCGAAAGACATTCCTTCCAGGATACCCAGCGGGAGGTTGGGGACCACGTCCAGTTCCCGGATGGCGTCCGTGAGGATGTAAGGGGCATTGTGACCGGCGTTGCAGTACCGCAGGACACCGGTCTGCAGGTCCAGGACACCGCAGAAGAACGTAACGAACATGCTGTTTTCGTTCATCTCTGACATACCGTCGTTGATAGAGGTCACAATCTTGGACGGGCTGTCGTAGTGAGAGGCCAGAGTACGGTACTGGGTACGCGTCACGGCCATGAGCAAGGAAGCCGGAACCCCCTTTCCGGAAACGTCACCTATGCAGAAATGCAGTTTCTCATCCCGGATGAAGAAGTCGTAAAGGTCTCCTCCCACCTCCTTGGCGGGCACCAGGGAGGCCGACAGATCCAGGTCGTCGCGAGTGGGGAACGGCGGGAAGATCTTGGGGACCATGGACATCTGGATGTTGCTGGCCACCTGCAGTTCGCTCTGCATACGTTCCTTCTGAGCGCTGACTTCCTGCAACTTCTGCTGGTTACTGAACACCGAGCGAAGGATGAGGACGATCAGGATAATACTCAACAGCTGGAGGAAGATGACCATCAGTCCTACCCTGCGGATGCCGGCATAAATATCGCTTTCTGGAATGACAATGGCCAAAGACCAACCCGTTCGTACCATGTAGGTGTAGAATACCAGGCTGGTAAGCGCCTTGTCACGAATGGAAGACGTGCCCGACATACCGGATTGCATAGCCCATACCACGTCCTGCACAGATTGCTCGCTCACCGTACCCTCCTTGGGCCCTACCATAATCTGGCCATCCCGGCTCACAATCATGTTGAAAGCCTTGGGATACACCTTGATATCATCCATGAGCTTGGTGAGCCATTCCAAGGAGATATCGGCCGTCAAAATAGCGGCCACCGTTCCCTGGTAATCCTTGATGGGAAGTGAATAGGTGGTCATAAGAATGTTGCCACCTCCATCATCTATGTAAGGCTCAGACCAATAGCCTTCTTGCAGTTCCAGGGGCTTGGCAAACCATTCCTGGGAAGGGTAATCATATTCTTCCGTTGCCAGGGTTTTGAATTCCAGTCCTTCAGGGCCTTCACAGACATAAGGGGAAAAAAGAGGGTGTTTCTTGAGGTATCCCGGCACCACAGCAACGGTGGAGCCCACCACCACTGGATTATCTTCCACCACACGCTGGGCCACGCGGATGAGGCTGTCCGGCTGGTTCAGGCACCACTGGGCAATCCAGACGCTGTTGCGCACGGCGGCTTCCGTCTGGTTGATGATGTCCATGATTTGGTTGCAGGAACTCTCCAGCTTGCTCTGGGCATGAGCTGTAGCCTCTCCCTTGATTTCCTTCTGGGAAAAATAATACTGGACAAGCGTGCTGGCCTCAAGGGCAATGGTAGCCAACACCACAACCAGCACGCCAGCCCTGGCTCCATTTTTAAGAGTATCGGATATACTAAGCCTCATGATGGGTAGAAAAGACTTGATTAATCAACAATTCGAATTCCTTGAAAGCAAAAGTATCGGACAATTCCCTCAGAGAATCGGCCAGACCACGGTAATGCCACTCATGCTCCTTGGGATCGGTGGTATGGAAAAGGGACCAGAGTTTGTCACCCTGGACGGCATAATCGCGTGCAATGGCCCTCATGTTGGACAGTTTGTCTCCCAGCGCCACCATCTTGGCATCGTGCGGGGCATGGGCCAGGCGGTCGATGGCGGCTTGCTTGCGGTCGTGCCAGCTGTCCTCTTCGCTCACCCCCTCTACCACTTCATCGCTCTCCGCCGCAACCAGTGCGGCAACACGGTCTCCGAATTCGGCCCGGATCTGCTCGATGGTCACGTCTGTGTCTTCCACGGTGTCGTGCAAGGCGGCGGCGGCCAGCAGTTCCTGGTCCGGGGTCATGGTGGCCACTATCTCCATGGCTTCCATGGGGTGAACGATGTAGGGGAAACCCTTTCCACGGCGCTCCGTGCCGGCATGCGCCTGGACCGCAAATACAATAGCCCGGTCCAGCAGCTGAGTATCAAGAGGTTTATTGGCCATATTATTTTTGGACTTTATTCTTGTTGAAAATGACGAACTCGTTCATTACGAAATTGAAGCATCCCGAGAAACAGAGTCCCAGGAGGTTACAGAGTACCGGTTCCACCGACCAGTCTTGCAGCCAGTTGAGGGAGACAAACAGGAAGTGGAAACCCTGCATGGCAATGAACTTGATTATGTAACCGCCTACGCAGGTGGCATTGTAGGCAAGCAGATGCCGGAAGAGGGAGCGCATGCTCCCGGGTTTGGACACCCGTTCTTTCCATACCAGATAATAGGCGATGAAGAAGTTGGTGAGGGTGGCCACCTCGAAGGAGATGGTGGGGGCGATCCAGAAACTGCCCCAGTAAGAATCGTCAAAAGCGAAATGGCTGAGCACCCAGTGCAAGCCCAGGTCCACAATGGTTCCCGCCATGCTCGTAACGGAAAACATGACGAATTTCTTGAGGATTTCCACCCTTCTTCTCATATCTTACAAAGGTACAAAATTTTGTATTTGTCACAAAATAAGCCTAACTTAGCAAGACATTTGTACGAAACCATGAAACCGATCATCCCCCCCGTAGAGAGGAAAGCCCTGCTGTCCGAACTCAACGAAAAAACACTCCTCCGCAAAACGAACCGTGCCGGGAACGAATTGTACCTTGTTGGTCCTGAGGCTGTTAATGTCATCAGAGAAATAGGCCGATTAAGGGAAATCGCCTTCCGGAACGACGGCGGTGGCACCGGTCGGGAATTGGACATAGATGAATTTGACACCAACAAGGCCTATGGCTACAAGCAGCTGGTCCTCTGGGATCCGGATGCACAGGAAATCATAGGGGGCTACCGCTTCTGCCTCTGCGACGAAGCCCTTTTCAACCGCTTCGGCCAGCCCATCCTCACCTCGTCCCACATGTTCGAGTTCTCCAAGCGTTTCCTGGAGGATTACCTTCCCTATACGCTGGAGTTGGGCAGGAGTTTCGTTTCCGTGGAGTATCAGAGTTCCAAGGCCGGCGCCAAGAGTCTCTATGCCCTGGACAACCTCTTCGACGGAATAGCCGCCATCGGCATTCTCTATAACCGGCGCATCAAATACTTTTTCGGCAAAGCCACCATCTACCGGGGCTATCCCACCGAGGCCCGAGAAATGATCATGGTTTTCCTGCGCAAATACTTCGGCAAGAACAGCCGGCTCATCCGCATCCGCAAGGAAGTCAAAGTGGATAATCCCCACCGCTACGCCAAACTGTTCAAGGGACTGGATTTCAAGGAAGGATACAAGGTCCTCAAGGCCGAAGTCACCAAGATGGGCGTGTTCATCCCTCCGCTGGTCAACACCTACATGAACCTGTCCCCCACCATGGATTATTTTGGGACCGGCATCAATGACGAATTCGGAGACGTTTACGATTCCGGCCTCCTCATCAACTTTGAAGAGATGTATCCCGAGAAGCGGGAGCGCCATGCCGACAGCTTTATGGCCCTGGGCCTCCAGCACCTCCGCAAATTGCTCCGGCGCTTCCAGAAACGGGGTTAATAATTTATCAACGTGTACTAAGAAATGTCAGAAGAAAACAAACAAGCCGCCCGAATCCAAACATCCATTCTCAATAACGCCGAGAAGAAGATCCTCGTCTGGCTCGCAGAAAGAATGCCTGCCTGGGTCACTTCCGATATGCTAACCTTCGTGGGCTTTTGCGGTTCCCTTATCATGGCCACCGGCTATGCCCTGTCCAATCTCAATCTCCACTGGCTGTGGCTCAGTTGCTTCGGCCTGGTAGTCAACTGGTTCGGAGATTCTCTGGACGGCAGTCTGGCCCGTGTCCGCAACGCCCAGCGCAAGACCTATGGCTTCTACATCGACCACAATGTGGATGTGGTCAACGAAATGATCATGTTCATCGGCGTAGGTTGCAGCCCGCTCGTCAACATGAGCTTTGCCATGTTTGCCCTGGTGGGCTACTTCATGCTCAGCATCTACGTTTACATCGACTGCCACCTCAAGGGGGAGATGCGCCTCACGTACGGCGGCCTGGGACCCACCGAGTTCCGCCTCCTGCTGATCATCGTCAACATCCTGTTCATATACATTCCCTGGCTCACCACCTGGAAAAAGACCATCTGGCTCTTCCACAATGAGTTCCACGTGGGTCTGTTCGACTATGTAGCCGTATTGGTCGCCTTCCTGCTCATCGGATTCTACATCGTGAGTTTCTTCCGGGACGCAGCCTACTTCAACAGAATAGATCCGCCCAAGAACAAGAAACAGGAATAGATGTACGTCATTACCCATGACAAGGCAGCCAAAGAGCTTTCCCCCATCTTCAAAGGATGGAAGGGAAAGCTTCTATATAAGGTAGGACTCAAACTGACCGGGATTGACAAGGTGAACGAGACCCACAACCGCGTGGGTGAGGCCGGCATCCCGGACGGGCCGGAGTTTGCCAAGGGCATCCTGGATGACGTGGGAATAGATTTCCGCATCGGCCATGCCGAAAGGCTGCAGAACCTTCCCGATGGCCCCTTCATTGCCATAGCCAATCACGTCTATGGGCATGTGGACGGCATCTGCCTGGTGGATGTCCTGGGCCACCCGCGTCCCGGGACCAAGGTCATGGTAAACGAGTTCCTCATGTGGATCAAAGGCCTGACGCCCAACTTCATCTCTGTCAATCCTTCGCTGGGGGCCAAAAGCGAGGCCACTTCTACCAGCATCAACGGCGTCAAAGCCGCCCTGCTGACCCTCCGCGAAGGCGAGCCCCTGGGCATCTTCCCGTCCGGAGCCGTTGCCGACCTCAAACCCCGTCTGGGCTGGACCCTGCACGAGAGAGACTGGCAGGACGCTGCCATCAAGCTCATCCGCAAGGCCCATGTGCCCATTGTTCCCATCCGTTTCTTTGACCGGAACACCTGGTTCTACTACGCACTGGGACTGCTGGATTACCGCATCCGCTTTGTGCGTCTGTTCCATGAGCTGTTCAACAAGCGGGGCACGCACCCCCGCATGGGTATTGGAGATATCATTACGACAGAGCAACAGGATGCCGTTCCGGAGGCCGATTTCAAGGATTTCCTCCGCCGTAGCGTCTATGAAATGCCTCTGCCCGAATCCTTCACTTTACGTTCTGAATTATGGAAGAAGTAAAAGTTGTCCTGGTTACCGGCGGCAGCAGCGGTATCGGTGCAGCCACCGCCCGCCTGCTGGCCCAGGCCGGTATGAAAGTGTATGCCGGAAGCCGCCGCGGCACCCTTGAATCCCCCACCGAAGGCGTCACCGCCGTCAAGCTGGATGTCAATGACGCCGCCCTCACAGAGGCAGTGGTGGCCGATATCGTAGCCCGCGAGGGAAGGCTGGACGCCGTGGTCTGCAATGCAGGAAACGGCATCTACGGTCCCATCGAAGGAACGCTGGAAGAAGAAGCCCGCAGCCAGTTCGAAACCAATTACTTCGGAGCTCTCAAGACCATCCAGGCCTGCCTGCCCGTCTTCCGGAAGCAGGGGCACGGCCGCATCATCACCGTCACATCCGTGATGGCCATCCTGCAGCTCCCCTTCCAAGGTTTCTATTCTTCGGTCAAGGCCGCCCTCCTGTCCCTGTCCGAGTCCCTTTCCCTGGAACTCAAAGGCACCGGCATCCAATGCTGCAGCATCCTGCCCGGGGATGTGGCCACCGGTTTCACGGGAGCCCGCAAACTCAACGTGGCGGCCCAGGACCCCAACTCTCCCTACCGCGCCAAGATGGATAAGAACCTCAAAAAGATTGAGGCCGATGAACAGGGCGGCATGGCTCCCGAGGTCATCGGCAAGGCCATTCTTAAGCAGCTCAAGCGCAAACACATGCGTATAAGGGTCATTCCCCGGATAGACTATGCCGCCGTGGGCGCTTTGGTCCGCTATCTGCCCGAAAAGTCCAAACTGGCCCTTTTGAACTTCTTGTACAGCTAATTTTTTGTACTTATCATTTTTTTACCTTACCTTTGATATTTCATGAAAAGGTTGGGCTTCATATTAATGTGCCTGTTGGTCAGCGTCCTAGCCGCTGCCCAGGGTACTACGCGTGTCCGCGGAATTGTGAAAGATGCGGAAACGGGAGAGCCCCTTCCCTTCGTAGGCGTGTACTTTGACGGCACCACCATAGGCATTTCCACCGACCTGGAAGGCCGATACAGCCTGGAAACCCGTTCTCCGGAAGCCCACATTCTCACGGCCCAGCTCATCGGCTACGAAAGTCTTTCCGTGCAGATCCAACAGGGCACTTTCTCGGAGATCAATTTCACCCTCCGCCAGGATCCCCGCCAGTTGAACGCCGCCTATGTAAAACCCGACAACCGCTACATCAAGTCCATCCTGCGCAAGATCAGCCAGAATCTGGAAGTCCACGACCCCGACCATGCTCCCGACTGGAGCAGCCACCTGTACAGCAAGATAGAACTGGATGTCACCAACATGGAGGACCTCATGGAAATAGGTTTCATTGACCGGAACCTGGGTTTCATGAAAGAATACGCCGACACATCGGCCATTACGGGCAAAGCCTTCATCCCAGCCCTCATTTCGGAGAATATTTCGGACGTCTATCATAGCCAGGATCCTGAGTTCCAGCGGGAAGTGATGCGCTACAGCCATATGTCCGGCTTCGGGAACGACAACGTCCTGCGCCAGTACACGGGCGCCCACCTGATGAGGGCCAATTTCTTCAAACCGGAGATAAGCCTGCTGAACCTGACCATTCCCAATCCAGTGGCGACCACGTCCCAGGTTTTCTACAATTACTATCTTGTAGATTCCCTGCAGGTGGACGGTCGCAAGACTTACGTGCTGCGCTTCCATCCCAAGAAACTGGTCACCTCCCCCACCCTGGACGGCGAAATGCAGATTGACGCACAGGATTTCGGAATCCGGAGCGTGCATGCAGCCCTGTCCAAGGATTCCAACGTGAATTGGATCCGCCACATCAACGTTGACATTGAGAACCGGCGTACTCCCGAAGGCCGATGGTTCTTCGACGACGAGCGCCTTTTCATCGACTTCTCTATAGCAGCCAGCGACTCTTCGCGCATTCTGTCCTTCCTGGGACGCCGCCAGCTCTCTTTTCAGGAGCCCGTATTCGGCCCCATCCAGGACCGCGACGCCCTTACTTCGCCAAACGTGGTAGTGGAAAGGGATGTCCAGGAGGCGGACAAGGAGCAATGGGCCCGGATGCGGCCCATTCCCCTGCAACCGCGTGAGCAGGGCATCTTCGACATGGTGGAAGAATTCCAGCAAACCCGCTTCTACAACAACACCTACGCCATTCTGCGCACCCTCATCAGCGGTTATTATCAGATTCCCCACGTAGGCATAGAACTGGGTCAATGGGCCCGTACAATAGTTTATAACGAGACGGAAGGCCTCCGTCTCCAGGTGGGCGGCCGCACAAACAAGGACCTTTCGGAATTCGTCCGGCTGGGAGGATATGCCGCCTACGGCTTCCGGGACAAACAATTCAAATGGCAGGCCTCGGCAGAATTCATGTTCGGCAGGGAGCTCACCCGCAAGCTCACCCTTATGGCCCGTCGGGACTTCACACAGTTTGGCAGTGGCGGTGTATTCACGGCCCAGAACATGATATCCTCGGTCCTGGCCCGTTCCCACGCCAACCGCCAGAGCATGGTCAGATCCTTCGACGTACTGTACGACCATGAGTTCTCCCCCTCCGTCAACACTTCCCTGGAATGGACCACCTCCCGGGTCTGGAGCAATCCGCTGGTGCCTTTCGAAAGGCCCGACGGCAGCATTCAGGAGAGTTTCTCGGCCAATAGCATCCATGCCAGCATCCGTTTTTCCAAGGACGAAAGGGTGACCCGCAATACGTTCAAAAAGACGTATATGTACTCCAAGTATCCCATTCTCATGCTGGATTTGATAGGCGGTATCAAAGGCATCACCAAGGACGACATCTCCTTCCTGCGCACGGAAGCCACCTTGAGCTGGCAGACTCCCTCCCACGCCATAGGTTTTGGCCGATTGAATATGGATGCAGGCGCCATCTGGGGCAGCATCCCCTACCCCATGCTCAAACTGCACGAAGGCAACCAGACCTACTTCATGGACCGGGCGGCCTTCAGTTGCATGAGCTATTACGAGTTTATTTCAGACCGCTGGATATCAGGGTATTACGAGCACAACTTCGACGGATTCTTCCTGGGGAAGATTCCCCTGGTCAAAGAGCTGCAGCTTCGCGAAGTCTTCACTTTCCGCTTTGCCTGGGGCACCCTCTCCGATGCCAACAGCCTCCACGCCCCCTTCCTGCTGCCCAAGGGTTCCGGAACCCTGGAGAAACCTTATATAGAGGTGGGTGCAGGCATCTCCAATATTCTCCGCGTACTGCGGGTTGACTGTTTCTGGCGCCTGACCCACCGACTCCCCGAAGCAAAAAAGAACTTCACCATAAATGTCGGCTTCGACGTAGATTTTTAACACTATGAAAAACCTGTTTACCCTGCACGAGCTCAACGAAAAAGGCTACACCTCTTTCGTACCCAAGCCCCTGAGGCATCCTGTCTATGTCTATTGCTTCCTGCTGGACGGTGAAATCCTTGCCGAGATTGACGGGCAGAATATCCTCGTAGGCCCCGGACAGTTTGTGTTGGTTCCGCCGGATAAGAGCATTGACATCAAGTACTTCAACGCTTGTCAGGGATTTGACGGCAGCTTTACCCTGGAGTTCGTGAAAGACGCCTCATACTCCGTCCTCCGTAACAATACCCTTATCCAGCAGAGCTTCTGGTTCGAGGATGCCGTTTTCATGGGAGCCCTGTTCAAGCGTATGTATATCGCCAACGAAGACAAGGACAAGGGCTTTCTCCAGAGTGCCCTGGACCTTATCCTGGGTCAGTTGAGGCCCGGTGGCAAAGTCGCCGCCGTCTCCGAACGCTTCCTGCAACTGGTTTTCGAAAGGGACAAGGTTCCCCTGTCTGTAGCAGAATATGCCGAAGTCCTTGGCGTTACGCCCAACTACCTGAACAAGACCGTGAAGAACCGCACCCGGCGCACGGCCATCGACTGGATTGAGATTGCGCGCCTGAATATCGCCAAGAAACTCCTCAAGGACCCCAGCATTTCCATCGCGGACATATCGGCCCGTACAGGACTTCCGGACCAGTCGTACTTCTCCCGTTTCTTCAAAAAAAAGACGGGGCAGACCCCGTCCGATTTCAGAAATGGCCGATAGGCCTTACTGCGCTATATACTCGTATTGCTTGATGCTGAGGAGTTTTCCCTTGGGATTGTAGGTGTATTGTACCTTCTTTTTGGCAAACTCATTGAATTCGAAGGTCTTGTACGTCTGCAGGCGGTTGTGGTGATCGTACACGTACTCCTTGCTCAGGCGACCGGTCGCGTCATAGTCAAAGCGTTTGCGCCACTTCTGCCCGTCAGTATTGTATTCAATCTCCTCTATCTTCTTTCCCTCGGCATTGTACGTCGTTACGTGGTCCAAAACCTTGTGGCCCCCCCTGGGGTCTGTATTCCATTCCTTTACCACCAGGTTCTTCTTGTTCATCTGGGGCTTTTCCTGGGCGTTCAGGGAAAACAGGGGGAACAGCAGGCACAGGGCCGCAAACAACCAATACTTCTTCATATAAGGTACTTATTTACAGTTAACACTCCGTTTTCTACCCGGAAATGGACCTCGCCCCCTTCAAAGGGCATTCCATATTCCTTATCGGCCTGATCCTGGTAAGCGGGACGGGGATCCAGCGACAGCACTTCTTCCAGGAGTTCTCGCTGACGGCTGTCCAGCGGAATCTCTTCAGGAATCACCACCTGGAGTTTCCTCCCGGGCGCCTCACTGGCAAAGCCGCATCGCGCTTCCGGAAAACTGTCGGCATAAGCAATATACGGCTTGATGTCATAAACAGGCGTCCCGTCCATCAGGTCCGCTCCCCTAATCACAAGTTCCATGCCATCTACCCTCAGCAATTCCACACAGGAAAGGCCGATGGGATTGGGCCGATAAGGCGAGCGGGTGGCCCACACGCCCATGGCGGTGTTGCCGCCCAGCCTGGGAGGCCGCACGGTGGGCTGCCAGGCTCCTTTGGCCGGTTTGTTGGCGCTGAAGCCCCACAGGAGCCACAGATGGCTGAATCCTTCCAGCCCCCGGAGCGCCTCCCTCACCCGAAAATCTTCCGTAAAGACAATGCGGCCCTCGATATCGCGGGCCAGCGCACTCTGGCGGGGAATGCCAAACTTGGAGCCAAAAGGCCCCCTATAATAAGCCACCGGCTTCAGAATAAGGTCATCGGCCATCTTAAGACAGGTATTTTCCGTGACAACGGCAGTAACGGAGCCCGCTGCCGCAGGGGCAGGGATCATCGGGCGCTACATGCGGAATGGCAAAGCCGAGGGGCAGGAAATCGGAATTGAGGTCTCCCGCATAACCCTCCGAAATGGTGGGTTCCGGCATGGTCCAGTGGGGATACTCGTCCCCGGCAGGAAGCGGTTCCTCCTGGCGCGGCGTATGCCAGGCGGGCCAATCGGCCTT
>Ga0310690_10010100_pt1 | contig 11770 bp, 9 predicted proteins | sample AusTroGonzalo_MG_2_FD_207661 | JGI IMG/M metagenome (GOLD analysis project Ga0310690, IMG submission 207661) | Bovine rumen microbial communities from tropical cattle in Woodstock, Queensland, Australia - Gonzalo_04 (v2) (version 2) | ecosystem: Host-associated > Mammals > Digestive system >...
GTCGGAGCAGAGCACCCGGATGTAGGTCCCCTTCGAGCAGGAGACGGTGAACTCCGCTTCGGGCGGCGTCCAGCGGTCGACGGTGAAGCGCCCGATGGTGATCGGCCGGGGTTCCCGTTCGATCTCGATCCCTTTGCGGGCAAGTTCGTAGAGCTTCCTGCCGCCGACCTTCACCGCGGAGACCATCGGCGGGGTCTGCATCGATTCGCCGCGGAAGGAGTCGCAGACTTCGCGGAAGCGCTCCTCGGTGATCCCCGACGGATCGCGGCGGGCGGTCACTTCGCCGTCGAGGTCGCCGGAATCGGTTTCCACGCCGAGGCGCATCGACCCCCGGTAGGTCTTGTCGGCGCCGCTGAAGCGGTCGCTCGCGCGGGTGAAGGTGCCGAGCACCAGCACCAGAAGACCGGTGGCGGCTGGGTCGAGCGTGCCGCAGTGACCGACCTTCGGCACGTTGAAATGCGAACGGACGAAGTTGACCACGTCGAAGCTGGTCCATTCGCGGGGTTTGTCGACCAGAAGCACGCCGGAGACGTCGCAGACCGGCAGCCGGTGGCGCGAAGGGTTGTATTTCATCGCATTCTCCGGTTTTCCGAAATTTCAGCCATGGCTCACGCCCGCAGCGCGGGGCGCGTCCCGGAGGGCGGTCCCGCTTCCGCCGCGGAGGGCGGAAACCGGAAGCGCCGGGAGCGTTTTTCGGGAGCGCGACACCTAATATAGCACCGCGCGGCGAAAAAAAAAGGAAAATCCGCGCGAATGGCGCAATTTCTTGCGTTACGGACTTGACAACTCGACGTTACGCCGTTATTTTTAATATTGTAATGTTGTAATATCGGTTGTGTGTCGTCACGCATCGACGTCTTGGGCGGAGAAGGGGCAGCGGTTCCGCCGCGTCATCACTACGGGAAAGTCGGGAATGGAACGCAAAACTTTCAGCAAGGTACAGATCTACGTAAAAGAGAGCTACAACCGTGCCGGGCGGCTGGCATCCTCGGGAGCATTGGAAGAGGCGATCAAAGTGCTGCTGCCGGTGGTGAAGACGAATCCCGAAGTGCCGATGCTTTTCGAGAAACTGCGCGAGTACGAGATCTCCTGCTGTCGGCGTCAGAGCGCGCCGGTGCGGGGGTGGTGGCGCTTCGTCGGCGTCTGCATAGTGCCGGTGGTGCGTCTGCTCATGTTCACCGATCCCGTCAAGGCGATGGCGATATGCGAAGGACCGCTTGCCGGATGTGTCGACAATCCGCCGCTGCTCAACGCTCTCGCCGCCGCCGCCGCCGTCTGCGAAGCTCCGTGGATCGCCGCGACCGCGCTCAACGTGGTGAAGGTTTTCCATCCCAACAACGAGGCGAACCTCCGGGCTCTTGCCACCGCGATGCAGGCGAACGGGCAGGCGCGCGGGGCGCTGAAGATCCTGAACGACATCGCGAAGCAGCATCCCGGCGACCTCAGCATTCAGAACGAGATCCGCGAGGCGATGGCGCTCGCCAGCATCGAGCGCGGCCGCTGGGAGGAGGCGGGGGCGGCGCAGGACAAGGCTGCGGATGCCGAAGACGCGGTGCTCCAGCAGCTTCTGGAAGGCACGATCCACGACGCCGAGCAGGCGGATGTGCTGATCCGCAAGTTCACCGCGGACCTGCAGCAGAACGATTCGCTCGACGTCCGCCGGAAGCTCGCCGAGGCGTACATGATCGCGGAGAAATACGACGACGCGCTGCGGGAATACCGGGTCGTCGCCGAAAAGCTCGGCGTCACCGATCCGGTGCTCGACAAGCAGATCGAAAAGGCGTATGTCGCGGGGCTCAATCAGGCGATCGCCACGCTGGAGCGCAATCCGCAGGATTACGACAAGCCGGAGGAGCAGATCGCCTCGATCCGGCAGGAGATCGCCGCCTACCGCCGCCGTCATGCGATCCAGCGCGCCGAAAAATTCCCCAACGACGTGCAGGTACAGTACGATCTCGGGGTGTTCTACTTCGAGAGCGGCGAATTCGAGAACGCCCGCGGGGTTTTCCTCGAGCTTGCCAAGAACCCGCAGAAGCAGCGCGATGCGTGGGTCTTTCTCGGGCAGTGCGCGCTGCAGGAGGGCGACGCCGCTTCGGCGATCAAGTATCTCGACCGCGCGGTCAAGTCGATGTACCGGCTCGACCGTTACAAGCGCGAGGCGCTCTACTATCTCGGAATCGCCTGCGCGCAGAGCGGCGATACCGGGCGCGCTCTCGAGTGTTTCCAGATCATCTACAACAACATCAAGGATTACCGCGACGTCGCGGAGCGGATCACCGCTTTGGGCGGAACGCCCGGCGTGATCGAAGAGGCGAAGCCGGCGGAAACGGAGGAAGCCTGATCGGGTTCGGGTTTTCGTCGAACCGCCGGACTGCGGAACGCGCTTCGGCGGGATCCCGTGGATTCAGAAGATTCGGTCTTTTTGACATGATATAGAGTGAAAGGAGAAAGTCAAATGGCAGATCCTGTGAGCAATCCGACCGCCAACGCGGCGGAGGAGGTCAATACCGGAACCCGCAAGACGATCCGTCTGCGTCCCGCGCCTTCGTCGCCGGCGGCGGCGGCGGCAGCGGCGGTCCCCGTCGCTCCGGCAGCTCCGGCAGCTCCGGCGGCGGCGGAGAACACCGATACCGGCAACATCGACATTGCCGAGAACACGCAGACCCGTCGCACCATCAAGCTGAAACCGCTGCGTCCCGTCGCCGCGCCCGTACCGCCGCCCGCTCCGGTGACGGTTCCCGCGGCTCCGGCTCCTGCGGCATCCCCTGCGGCATCTCCGGCGGCGGGGCCCGGCGGTCAGAACACCCATACCCGCAAGACGCTCGTGCTGCGCGCCGGAAGCGCGGCGGCGGCTCCGGCTCCTGCGGCATCCCCTGCGGCATCCTCTGCGGCATCTCCGGCGGCGGCCGACGGTCAGAACACCCATACCCGCAAGACGCTTGTACTGCGCGGCTCCGCGAATGACGGCGAGTCGACGCACACCCGCAAGACGGTGAGTCTGCGTCCGCTTTCCACTCCTTCGCCGATGTCGGATATCCCCGCTCCCGCTCCCGCTCCGGCGCCTGCCGCGAACGCCTCGGCTTCGGAATCGGTGCTGGTTCCCGAGGATAAGACGATCCGGATCCAGCGTCCCGCCCGTCCGGCGCCGAGGCCGGCGTCGACGCCTGCTGCGGCGCCCGCCGCGTCAGCAGCCGCGAAGCCGGCGCCTGCGCCTGCGCCCGTTCCTGCGGTGTCCGCCGCGGCGAAGAAGCCCGCCGCTCCGGCGGATGAGGCGGTCCCCGAGCTGCCGAAACTTCCCAAGCTCAACAAGCTGGCTCCCGTTGCGGCGAAGAAACCTGCCGCTCCGGCGCCGGTCGAGGCGGCGAAACCGGAACCGATCGCGCCGATCGTGATTCCTCCGGCGGAAGAGAGTGCGGAAGCTCCTTCGGTTGCCTATTTCGTGATGGCGGCGCTTGCGTTGATCTCGCTGATCTACGTCGCGCTTCTTGCCGGAGTCCACTACACCGAGCTGGTGCAGAAGAGCCATGTGCTCGACGGCAAGATTCCGGCGTCGGTGCTTCCGACCGCGAAACGCTGATCGCCGGGAGACAAAATCGGACCGCCGCGAGACGACAAGTTTCGCGGCGGTCCCGTTTTTTTGATTTCGGGGGGATAAAAATCGCCGCCCGGCTGCAGTCGGGCGGCGTCGCATTTTTCGGGGGACGGCGGAGTTCCGCCGTCATATCGTGCGGCGGCGCTTCGCATCTTGCCCCCCTCCTTTTCCCATTCACTTCAGATAACGGTCGGCGGGGATCTGGTAGCGGCGCAGAATATACGGCGTCGCGCTCCGGATTTTCGCCAGATTCAGAATGATCGGGAGGTCGTTCTCGAAGAGGAAGGTGATGTATTCCCCTTTGCTTTTCCCCGCGATTTCGGCGACTTCCTTGAGGTTGCGGATATTCTTCCCGTTGATCGAGACCAACCGACGCGCCGCAAGTCCTTCGTAGCCGATGTTCACGCGGTCGCCGAGCACCATCGAGAGCACCACCACGCAATCGTCGGGAGCCGATTTTTCTTCATCGATATTCCGCAGCAATTCTTCCGGAGGGGAATTTTTCTCCCACTCATCCAGGTAGCTGTACGAAAGTTTGGTGAAGACCAGACCGCCGATGATGAAGTATTCCGGGCGCTGATCGTAGATGCGCGCTTCGACCTTTTCGTGGAACTTGCGGACCGGGAGTTCCGCTTCCGTGACTTCTCCGTTCCGGAGCAGCGAGAGCTTCACCTTCTCTCCGACCTGTTTCTCCGTCACCACGGCAAGGAAATGACGGGGCTGACCGTCGGGGAGACGGATGTTGCAGTTGTTGGCGATCCGGTGTCCGTCGATGGCGAGGATGACATCGTTTTCCCGGATGAGGTTCCGGTCGGTGCCCGGGAAAACCCGGCACACCATGATTCCGCTCTGGTCCGGTTTCATTTTGAGATAGGCGCGGGTGTCGGCGTTGTCGAGGTTGATGAACTTGAATCCCAGCCTTCCGAATCCGTCGACCAGACCGTCTTCGATATCCTTGAGAAAATGCCGGATGACCTCGCTCGGGATCATGTAGCCGAGACTTTCTCCCCGGCTGTCGCCCTGGAAGGCGATGCCGACGACCTTGCCGTTGAAGAGCACGGGACCGCCGCTGTTGCCGGGATTGATCGCCGCGTCGATCTGGGCGGCGAGCAGATATTGACCTGAATGCGCATAACGGCGGATCTCGATGCGCGAAATGATCCCCTGCGTGAGGGAGATGCCGTCGCCGCCGATCGGGAATCCCGCTGCCACGACGGTGGATTGAGGCGGCGGAGTCTCGGCAAGTTCCAGCGGGGTGATGTCCTTGAAGAAATCGGGGGTCTCCGCTTCGAGGAGAGCGAGATCGCATTCGTGATCGACGAACCGGACTTTGGCGATGCAGAGGTTGTCGTCATTCTTTTTGCGGAGGGTGATGAGGGTGCTGTCGGCGACATTATGGGCGTTGGTGAGGATCCGGTTGCCGGGGAGGATGACTCCGGTTCCGGAAAGGGAAATCTGCGGGCGGTTCTGCCACGGGATCCCGCAGATCGGAGTCGATACGACCGTTTCGACTTTGACCACCGCGTTCAGCGGGTCGTGTTTCGGCGCTTCGGCGACGCCGCCGGAGGTGCCGCCGGCGAAGGAGGCGGCGGGTGCGAGCGCCGCGACGGCGGCGGTCATCAGGATGGCGAGAGAAGATTTCATTGCGGTTCCTTTCGGGGTTGATGGGGTTGAAAACGAGGTGATCGGTTCCCGACTCCTGTACGCAGATCTTCCGCGGGGATCACCCGGAGAAGAGCTCTTCATCCTTCCACTACCGGGGCGCCGCCGCGATCTTGCACTCCGGACGAAAAAACGGCGGATATTCCGGAGCGTTTCCCCGGCAGTGCCGCCCGCCAGGAGGCTCTCCGCAAAAATCGCAAAAAGATGCGAAAAAATGCGGATGCCGCATTGTATTTTTTTTCGACCGGCGTTATTTTGAGAACCGTTCGGTTCTCGATGTCGTCCCCGGAGTCCAACTCATGACGAAATTTGTTCCCGGAGACCTTTTTCACGGTCTTGAAATGCTCCGCCGCTGCGGCGAGGGCTCCTACGGTGAAGTTTGGCTTTGCCGCGATCTCACCGGTTCGCTCCTCGCCGTCAAACTGATCCGCAAGGAACGCGGAATTGCCGAATTGCGCGGAGTCACCGTGATCCGCCGCGCGCTGCCCCGGCATCCCGGCGTTCTGACGATCCACCATGTCGGCGAGGATGACGATTTTCTCTGGTACACGATGGACGCCGCCGACAATCTCGGCGCGGATCTCGAAAACTATCTCCCCGATACGCTCGAAAACCGCCTCAAGCGGGAGATCCCCGTCGATGCCGTCAGCGTGATCAAGCAGCTTTTGGAAGGCGTTGCGGCGCTGCATGCCGCGGGGATCGTTCACCGCGACATCAAACCGGACAACATCCTCTTCCTCCGCGGGCGCGCCGTGATCGGCGACATCGGCATGGCGACGCCGGATATTTCCCGGCTTTCGCTCGCCGGGACCCTCGAATTTCTGCCGCCCGAGGTCCGCGACGGTTCCGTATCTCCCGGTTCGATCGGCAAAGGCGGCGACCTCTATGCGCTCGGCAAGGTGCTCTACTGCATCGTGAGCGGCAATCCGCCGGATCTCTTCCCCAGTCTACCCACCGGCATTCTCCGTTCTCCCCTTGCCGGACGTCTGAATCACCTCGCCTGCCGCGTCTGCGACCGCAGGGCGTCGGTCCGGCTCGCCGACGAAGCGGAATTCCGCCGCGAGCTGGAGAAGATCGAGCTTCTCGCCGACACTCCGGAATCGACGTTGGAGAAATTGTCGCGCAACCGTCGTTTTCTCGTCCGCGCGGCAGCCGAGATCGTCCTCATCGCGGCGGGAGCGGCGCTCCTCGCGTGGTCGGCGCTGCGTCTGCTGAAGCCGCGGACGCCTCCTCAAAAAACGGGACCTGCGGGACCGGCGCCGAAAGATCCCGACTATCCCGGCAAGGCGGCGACCAAGCTCTACCGTCACAGCGTCTATGCGCTTACCGCGCAGATCCCGCAGGAGTGGCTCGTCTTCTCCGCCAAAGCGCTGGGCGAGAATTACGCCGGAGACAAGCAGCGGACCCACGACGTGCTGCGCGCGATGGGCATTTCGGAAGAGGGCATCGCGCTTTTCCGAAAGATCATCGAGGAGAAGGTGGAGCTGATTTTTCTCTCGTTCCGCGAGAAGAGCACCGACAACATCACCGTCCGGGTGTTTCCGGTTTCGCCGGAGGCCCGCCGGGAATTTCTCTCGGCGAGCATCGATGAATTCCGCTTGAACTTCGCGCGCCAGTTGACCAGGATCTTTCCCGCCGCCAAGGTCGCGGTGTACTCCGCCGACCGGATCGCCAAGGGGGATTTCACCATGCTGACCGTCGAATACTCCGTGAATCGGGAAGAAAATCGCCAGAAGGTCGTCTATTTCATTTTGAAAGACCACATGATCGACTTCACGCTGAGCGCGCCGGGGGAACGTTATGCGGAATATATGCCCGCCTTCGACCGTATGATCGAAAGCGTGAAATTCGATCCCGCGTCGTTTGTTCCGGCGTCCGCGGAGAAGCCCGCGTCACCGAAACCGGCAGCCGTTCCCCCCGCCGCGGAGAAACCCTCTTCGCCGAAACCGGCGTCCGTTCCCCCCGCCGCAACGAAGCCCGCATCACCGAAACCGGCAGCCGTTCCCCCCGCCGCGAAGAAACCCTCGTCGCCGAAACCGGCGGCCGTTCCCCCCGCCGCAACGAAGCCCGCGTCACCGAAACCGGCAGCCGTTCCCCCCGCCGCAACGAAGCCCGCATCACCGAAACCGGCGTCCGTTCCCCCCGCCGCGGAGAAGCCCGCGTCGCCGAAACCGGCAGCCGTTCCCCCCGCCGCGAAGAAATCCGCGTCACCGAAACCGGCGTCCGTTCCCCCCGCCGCGGAGAAGCCCCAGTCGCCGAAACCGGCGTCCGTTCCCCCCGCCGCGAAGAAGCCCGCGTCGCCGAAACCGGCGGCCGCTCCGCAGAAAGCCGCCTTCCGCACATACCGTGTTCCCTGCGGCGTGTTTTCCGCGCAGATCCCCGGCGATTGGATCGATTTCGGGATGATCCAGCGTGAAGCCGACGCTCCGTCGCCGGAAGATGCCGAAAACGACTTGTCCGACTTGGGTTTGCCCGCTGTGAAAAGTCAGGAATTCTGGAAGCGGCTTTGCGCAAAATACCATCTCAGACGCGACGCCTTGTCGTGGGGCCTGCAATATTACAAATGGGGGAAACACGATATCTTATACAGCCCGGACGACGAAAAGATGTCATCCTACGTCCGGGTGACCGTTCAACCGTTTGCGAGTTACGAACGGAGAAAAATTTTTCGAGAGGCGGAGGAAGAGCTCGGCACCAGCCTCTCCGAGAATTTGGCATTTCAGCACAACACCAGTCCGGAGATGCGACACGCTCCGCTGGCGTATTTCGCGCCGCAGAATTCCCATAAGAGACCGAAAATGATCATAGGCGAACTTCAGCGTACTGCTCGCAGCGGGATGACTCTGTTCTCGATCGCAGGATCGTACAGCAGATTCCACTCGAAATTCGTGAGGGTGATAACGGAAAACGCTGTCATCCATCTCTCTTTCAATGCCGAAAACCCTGAAGCCTATCGACGTCACCTCTCCGCCTTCGACCACATGATCGATACGCTGAAGATCGAAAAAGCGCTGTAAGAAATCGCTTTCGGCGCGGTAGTGGATGGGCAAGGAGGGAAAGCAATGGCATATACGACCAGAAAATCCCTGTTGCGCAAGGTGCGCGAAGGCGACGAGATCGGCTGGCGGGAGTTCTACTGCACTTACCGGCCGCTGATCCTGCGGCGGGGAATGGACTTCAAACTGCGTCCGCAGGAACTGGACGACCTGCTGCAGCGGGTCATGGAGGAGTTCTTTCAAAAGGAACTGCTTGCCGTCAAATTCGACATCGACAACATCCCGCCGGAACTCACCTTCCGCTACGACAACGGCCGGGGGCGGTTCCGCGATTTCCTGCGGCGCGTCGTCACCAATCACGCCTGCAAGATCCTGAGAGCCCGCCGCGATCAGCGTCCTCTCGACGGGGATTCCCCGCTGCCCGATCCCGAGGCGGGCGAGGATGCCCGCTGGGAACAGGAGTGGCGCTGCCATCTGCTGAACGAGGCGCTCCGCGAACTCCGCAATCAGGTGGCGCCCGTCACCTTTCAGGCATTCGAGATGAGTTCGCTCAAGGAGCACGGAGCACGGGAGACCGCCGCCTTTCTCGGCATCTCGCCCGCCGCCGTCTACACCGCGCGCAGCCGCTGTCTCGCCCGCCTGAGGAAGATCGTAAAGGAATTGGAGGTTCGTCCATGAAACACTACACCAAAGCCGAACTCGAACTCTATCGCCACGGAGAAATGGGCGTCCTCGGACGTCTGCAGTGTTCCCGCCATCTCCGGGAGTGTCCGACCTGCGCCCGGCGTATGAAGGAACTCGGCGACGACGATGCCCTGGTCGGAGAACTGCGCGAAAGTCTCCGCTTCTATCGGGATCTGCCCGCCGCGGAGCCGCGGCGTTCCGCATCGACGCGGCACCGGACCAGCTGAGCGGATCGTTCGCAGGAAGGGGGGGAGAGCGGGCGAACGGGCGGTTTTTCCCGAAAATGCCGGAGAAGTTCGGTTTTTTTCGACAAGTTTTCCATATTCGGGGTTGACTTTCCGGAAATCAGTCGTATAGTAAGGAGTGTTCAGTGGTGGTTTGTTCAGACTCCTATACGCAATTTCTCCTCTTCATAATTACTCCTCTAGCGTCTGGATGGATCACCCTGAACACTTTTTGATGTTTCGGTCCGGGGAATTTCCCCGGTGCTTTTTTTCCGATGACGCGATGACCCCGGGTCGTCGTCCCCCAAAACCGGGAACCCCGCCATGATGAACTGCGTTTGTCCCGATGATGCTCCGGTCGTTCTCATCGACGCCTACAGCCAGATTTTCCGCTCCTACTACGCGGTCCGCCGCCTGACCGACGGCGACGGCAATCCCGTCAACGCGCTCTACGTCTTCACCCGGCTGCTGCTCGCGCTGGAGCGCGAACATCCGACCCGGCGCGGCGCGCTGCTCTTCGACTGCGGACGCGTCGCCTTCCGGCTGGAACTGCTCCCCGAATACAAGGCGAACCGACCGCCGATGCCCGAGGATCTCCGCTGCCAGATGCCGCGCATCCGCGAAATGGCGTCGGCATTCGGCTGGCGGCTCCTGCAGGCGGAGGGGTACGAGGCGGATGATCTCATCGGCGCCTTCGTCCGCGTTTCCTCTCCCGCCGAGGTCAGGATCGTCAGCGCCGACAAGGATCTTTCACAACTGCTCGTCGAGGAACGGGTGAAGCTGCTTTCCCCCGAAAAGGGAAATTCCGGCGCGCTGGTCGAACGCGGCGCGGAGTCGGTGCGGGAGAAGTTCGGCGTGGCTCCCGAACGGATCCCCGACTTTCTGGCGCTGGTCGGCGACAGCAGCGACAACATCGCCGGCGTGCCGGGGATCGGTCCCAAGAGCGCAGCGGAACTTCTCAATACCTTCGGAGCGATCGAAACGTGGATCGGTGCGCCGGAGCGGCTGTCGGGCAGCCGTTTCGCCGCCAAACTCGCCGGACAGGAGGAACTGCTCCGGCGCAACCTCGGTCTGGTCCGTCTCCGCACCGACCTGCCCGCGGAATTCGCCGATCACGCGGCTGCGACGGTGAAGGCTGCCCCCGACTGGTCCGCGATCGCGGCACTCTGCCGCCGGAGCGGCTTCAGGAGCATTTTGAAGGAACTTCCCGAAGAGGCGGCGGAGAAAGCCGCCGCTCCGGAGGAGCCGGATCCTTCGGTGAACGGAAACTCCGCCGGAGAAATGGTGCAGGGAGAACTTTTCTGATCCGGGCGGTCCGGAGTCTCCCCTCGCGTCGGATCTCCCGTGCCCCGGTCCGCGGGCGAGGGGAGGGGAGAAAAGATGGCGCGTTCAGCGGCGGGAGTTCTTCTCCTCTCCGCTTCCCTGAAAGAATTCCGCGCACGGACGTTCCCTGCCGAGCTCCCGGCGGATCGCATCGAGCCGCCGCTCTCCCGCCAGGATCCCTTTCGCCTGTTCGATGCAGTGAGCCCGCAGCTCGGCGCGGCGGGCGTCGAGTTCCGCCGCGATCATGGCGCGGAGCCGGGGACGATCGATCCCGAGCCCCTCGGTCGGGAGTTCCGCGACGACGGCGCGGGCGGGGAGGATCATGCCGCGCTTCGCGGCGAATTCCCGTGCCGCGTCGACCCCCCGGAGCAGGAGGATCTCCCGCATTTCGAGCTCTTCGGCGCGGCGCCGCTGCCATTGGTCGAGAAGGAGCGTGGCGCGGCTGAGAATGCAGCTCCGCCGGGCGGTCTCCCGCTCCAGCTGCGCGGCTTCGGCGAGAAGCGCCGGGTTCCCGGTCTTCGCTGCCGCCGCCGGACTCCCGGACGCCTCCCCGGAGCCGCGGAGAGTTTCGGCGATGGTCTTCACCCCGTGGGAGATCGCCGCGGAAGTGTAGGTCGCGCCGCTCACCGCATCGACCTTCGCCTCCGCCGCCTGCCGCATCGTCATGTCGTTCCAGCGTTTCAGGAATCCGGCCGCGGCGACCCGTTTCAGAAAGGCGGGCGTCTCTTCGTTTTTGCCGACGAGCACGGCGGTGATCCTGCCCTTCGCGTCGGCGACCAGCGCCACTTCGACCGGACCGCCGAAGCCTTTCCGGCGCTCGCGGTCGGAGATCCGCTCCTGATGGAGGTCGCCGAGCTTGGTCCCGGATGCGTCGAGGATCTCCCATGAGCGCGGCCCGTTTTCGCGGAACTGCTTCGCCTGCGGCATCATTTCGCGCACCTGTTCCCGGAAGAGCGCTTCGGGTTCGGCGGCTCCGCAGAGCATGGCGGCGGCGGCGACGGCGGAAAGTGCGGCGTTTTTCATCATGCGGTGGGTCTCCCGGTCTCGGATCGTCCGGCGGCGGGCGGCATGCGGCCCCGGAACGGAGATGATCTTTTTCTTTAAATATATTGTCGCCGAAGGCAAAAAGCAAACGGACTCCGGGGCGGGAAAGGCGCTCCGTGCGGAACATGCGAATAAATCTCCGCGCGGAGCTTGTTTTTGCGGTCGGGAAGTGATAAGTTATAGAAATGAGTTTTCACAGCAATGGAATGGCATTGCCGTAATTCCACAAAAACAGAAAGGATTCA
>Ga0310690_10010101_pt1 | contig 11769 bp, 8 predicted proteins | sample AusTroGonzalo_MG_2_FD_207661 | JGI IMG/M metagenome (GOLD analysis project Ga0310690, IMG submission 207661) | Bovine rumen microbial communities from tropical cattle in Woodstock, Queensland, Australia - Gonzalo_04 (v2) (version 2) | ecosystem: Host-associated > Mammals > Digestive system >...
GCATCGTACCTGCCCTGCTCTTCTGCATCGGCATCTCCGCCTTATATTTCTACCCGATTTCCAAGGAATACAACGAGAATATGCAGGCAGAACTGACTGCTCGCCGCAGAATGGTTGAAAGAGAGAATATTAACCCCTAAAAGTGATAGAATATGAAACCGCGTTATCTTTTCCCAAGTGATTATATGGCAGATCCCGCTGCCAATGTGTTTAACGGACGTATCTACGTTTATCCTTCCCACGATTGGGAGGCTGGTGCTGCCTTCGATGATGACGGAGGACATTTCCAGATGAAAGACTATCATGTGCTTTCCTTGGATGATGTTGAGAATGGCGAAGTTACCGACCATGGTAAGGTGCTTGATGTAGAGCAGGTTGACTGGGCCGAAAAGCAGATGTGGGACAACGATTGTGTAGAGAAAGACGGCAAGTATTACCTCATCTTCTCTGCTAAGGACTATAACGATGTGTTCCATCTGGGCGTGGCTGTGGCCGACAAGCCTGAGGGTCCGTTTATTCCTGAGAAGAACCCCATCCGTGGTTCGATGAGTATCGATCCAAGCGTGTTCAAGGATGACGACGGACAGATATACGTTTATTTCGGAGGTCTCTGGGGTGGACAGCTCCAGTGGTATCAGGCTCCTGAGAAGTTGGTGAAAGAAGGTGTTGACCTGGGACCTGCTGCCGACAAGAAAACACAGCTCTTTGCTCCTGCCGACGTACCTGCACTGCCCAGCTTCGTGGCTCGTCTGAGCGACGATGTAAAGCAGTTTGCCGAGGCTCCTCACGATGTTATCATTCTCGACAAGAACGGCGAACGCCTGAAAGCTGGCGATCCTCATCGCTTCTTCGAGGCTTCATGGATGCATAAATATAATGGCAAATACTATTTCAGTTATTCAACTGGTGACAGCCACATGTTGTGCTACGCCATTGGCGACAACCCCTACGGACCGTTTACCTATCAGGGTGTCATCCTCGATCCGGTTGTAGGTTGGACCACACACCATAGTATTGTGGAGTACAAAGGCGAGTGGTTCCTGTTCTACCACGACTGCGTACCTTCAAACGACATTACTCACCTGCGTTCACTGAAGGTACAGCGTCTGTTCTACAATGAGGATGGAACTATTCAAAAGGTTGTGAATGAGTAGTATATGCTCATCATCGAATGAATAATACTAATCTTATTACCAATTATTACATTGCCCACCGTGACGAACTACTGGCTTATGTCAGTAGTCGTCTCGGTAATAGTATGGAGGCGGAAGACGTGATACAGAACGTCTTTCTCCGCCTGCTAACTACCGACAAGATGATTACCCCCGTTACCTTGCCTGCCTTAGTCTATACCATAACACGCCACCAGATAACAGACTATTTCCGTCGTCATACCACTTTTGAGCAGTATGAACATTATATTATAGGAGTTAGTTGTAAAGAAAACTCTGCAGAATCGGTATACTCTGTTAGGGAGATTATCGAACAGATGGAACGTGGACTAGCTCGATTGCCTGAGAACTGCCGTCCCGTTTACCGTATGCATGTGTTGGACGGCATGAAAGTCAGCGAGATTTCAAAACAATTAGACGAAAGATATAAAGTTGTTGAAAACCGTTTGTACATAGCCCGTAAAGCTATTCGTGAGCGAATGGCCGCCATCGGTTTCTAACATGATCTTTTTCTGGCTATCACATATATAATAACAGGGGCACCTATCAAAGGTGTCACTGCATTCAGTGGTATCACCCCACTCTCGCCAGGCAGGAAACAAATAAGATTGCAGACAAGTGCCACCACTGAGCCACAAAGCAACGTGGCAGGAAGAAGCTGGCGATGGTTGTCCGTCGTCAACAATAATCTGGCAATATGAGGCACAGCCAAGCCAATAAAGGCTACCGGTCCACAGAAAGCCGTCGTAATGGCAGTCAGAACACCTGTCACTATGAGCAGCCAGTTCCTTACCCTGATGATGTTTACACCCAAGTTCTCAGCATAGCGGTCGCCCAGCATCAGGGCATTCAAGGGTTTGATAAGCAACAGCGCCCCAACGAGTCCTGCCAGTGTTACGATGACAAAGACAGGCATATTCGTCATAGACACACCCCCAAAACTACCCATACCCCACACCATATACGACTTCACGCCCTCATCGGTGGCAAAGAAGTTCAGCAAGGAGATGGCGGAGTTGGAGATATAACCAATCATGATGCCAATGATAAGCAGCATCACACTGTTGCGTACAAGGGTAGAGAAAAAGAAGATAACCATCATCACTGTCATCGCACCTATAAAAGCAGCGATCAAGATGGCCGCAAAACCACTAAGTTGGAGGGAACCCACAGACAGGCCGCCTCCCAAAAAGAGCATCACAAGAGCCACACCTAACCCTGCACCGCTGTTGATACCAAAAACGCTCGGACCAGCCAGAGGATTACGGAAAGCTGTCTGTAACATCAGTCCACTCACTGCAAGGGCAGCACCACAAAGCGTAGCAGTCATAGCCTGAGGCAGGCGCGACTGGAGAACAATGAACTGCCATGAGGCTTTCTGCGTCTCGTCGCCTAGGAGTATACGTACCACATCACTCGCAGGAATCGACACCGATCCCACAAGCAGATTCAGGGCAAAAAGCACAACGATAAGCAACGTCAGACCCCAACAGTATATCACACCTTTGTTCATCTATCTTTTCTTTTCTGTGTGCAAAATTACAAAATATTATGCATTATGCATGATTAATTCTGAATTATTTTGTATCTTTGCACCGAAACCAACAATGACATGAATTAAAATGAGAAAGATTTACTATTATCTCCTAGCGAGTTTTATGCTGCTGATCGCAAGTCCAGCACAAGCTACCAAGTTCTTAAACATTAAAGTAATCGACAAGGATTATCTCATGCTTCAGTTCCGTGATGGTGAAGTACATTATCGTGATGACGGCACTGGTCCAAGTGCTTATCTGGGCCATTCCTTCGCAGAGGGCGATGATACCCTTGTGGTGTTTGGCGAACGCCTGAAACTACCCGAGGCCCAGCAAACGGCTCTTTGGCAGATCAGTTCTACTGATGACAAGACCTTTGCCTCCGCACAACCCGTAAAAATCTGGCGCAAGTCGAAGCCGATGAACACAGACAATACCCTGACTAGCGAATGCGACCACTGGCTCTTCCTCCAGTTGCCACAGTCTATGAAGCAAGGCTGCACCTATACTGTCAATATCCCTGCCGGCATCGGCTCTGACCAATTGTCGGCTTCCGTAACATTCGATATCTGGAACCAGCAGTCAGAGGCTGTCCATGTGAACATTATCGGCTACTCGCCTGCTGAGCAGACTCATGCTGCCGATCTCTACCTATGGTTGGGTGATGGAGGTCAGCGCGACTATAAGGCTTGGGAAGGTAAGAAAGTATACCTTTATAATACCAAAACCAAGAAAAAGCAGAATGTGGGGAGCGTGAAGTTCTGGAAACAGGCTTCTGCCTCTGAACAGGAGGCTGGCAAGAAGGCGCTTGTAGGTACAGATGTTTGGAACATCGATTTCAAGGCTGCTGCCCCAGGCCGTTATCGTCTTGTGGTAGAGGATGTAGGCTGCTCGATGGATTTCGACATCGCTTCCGATATCTATTACCAGCCTTTCCGCTACTCCGTTCGTGGCTATTACTACATGCGCCTTGGCGAACCTAAGGATCCTGAGCATGTATGGCCTATCCCCCGTCAGCCTCAGTTTATCCCAGAGACCGATCCTAAGGGATTCACAGTTTATAAGACCGATTTCCACCCCTTCTGTCAGGAGTGGCGCGACCTTCATACTGATGTGTGGGACGAGCCCCATTTCAAGCCCCTTAAAGCTTCCCGCTTCTGGCAACACCGTCTGCCTGGCAACCCTGTGAACACAGAGGTGAAGGGTGGACATTCCGATGCCTTCGACTGGGACCGCCATCTAGCCCATGTCAGCAATATCTACGACATGCTGTTGCCTTATATCCTGTCTGGCGGACGTCTCTCTGACGATAACCTCGGCATCCGTGAGAGTGGCAATGGCATTCCTGATATCATCGACGAAGCCCGTAATGAGGTGGACTTCTTCCTATCTATCCGCGATGGTGAAGGCTATTCACAGGGTGTTACCAATCCCTGTGCCGACTGGAGTGTAATGTTCCAGGCTGGCTGTACCACGATGGCTGCCTGGGCGAATGCCGCCAATTGTGCTATTCTCGGTGAGGCTTTCCGTTTGCAAAAGAACGACTCACTACAACAATACTATACTGACGAGGCCATCAAGGCTTTCCGTTATGCCTCTAAACAGGAATGGAACCAACTTGACGACCTGCAGGACATTGGTAGTATGCAGATGCGTGGTCGTGACTTCCGTCAGCTCGCTGCCGCCTTCCTTTATAACCTTACTGGCGATGAACAGTGGGAGAAAGTTTTTGTTGAGGAAAGCATGATTAAGAGTCCACAGTCGCCCATCTTCAGCAAGGGCCGTCATGGTTTCTTTGGTGTAGGCGTGATGCATGAGGAGAATAAGGACCTTGTGCCTTTCTGTCAGATTTGGGCTGCTGCAGCCTATCTAACCTGTCCTCAGCCACGTCATTTTTCTGAACTTTACCAGAACCTGAAATCGAGTATCAATGCCCAGGCTCTGGAATATAATATCTCCCACATGACAGAGCGACCATCTCGCCGTAGTGCCAACGACAGTCGCTGGCAGGTGTCTCAGAACCTGCAACTCGTGATGCTGGCCCATTATATTGCCGATAAGGCCCGCAAGAAGGATCTGGAGCATGTGATGTACACAGAAGCCAGTTGGGCCATGGGGCGCAACCCAGGCAATATTGTGGAGATGACTGGCTTGGGCGAGCGTCATATCACCGACTGCTACACCACAGGCCGAAATGATGGTGCTCCTGAGAGTCATCCAGGACAGACGCCTTTCAATGGCACAGAAACCTGGTCGCCAGGCCATAACGGTGGTGATGCACGTGTGTTCCTGAAATACTGCTATCCTGCATGGGAGGTAGAGAATGGTGAAAACAAGACCACATGGCCTCGTCAGGAGTCGTTCTTCAACCAGCGTTACTTCTGGGTAAACGGTGAGTTCACACCACGCGAAACCATGCGTGGCAAGATGGCCTTGCTTGGATATTTATATGCAATCAGATAACTAATTCAATTTATAACAATGAAAAAGAGAACTATTTTCTTATTAAGCGCCATCTGCTGTCTGCTGACAGTTGCGCTGAACATTCAGGCACAACCGCTTCTGAAAACCCATGTTGAAACTGGTGATATCGAGGGTATCGCTGATGGTCCACTTGCTGTTTATAAAGCTATTCCATACGCTGCACCACCTGTAGGCAACCTGCGTTGGAAGGCACCACAGCCCGCCAAGTCCTGGGAGGGTGTGCTGAAAGCCGAGAATTTCGGCCCCTGGCCCCCTCAGCCCACACGTCCTGGTCGCCCTGCTGATATCATGAGCGAGGACTGTCTGTACTTAGGTATTGCCACTCCTGCCACTTCTGCAAACGATCGTCTGCCTGTGATGGTATGGATCCATGGTGGTGGTTTCCAGACGGAACATTATGGTGGTGACTTGTGGAAATACCTCGCCATGCGTGGTGTGGTGATTGTTAGCGTAGAGTATCGTACTGGTGCCCTGGGCTTTATGGCGCATCCTGAGCTTACCAAGGAGAATCCTGAAGGACACTCTGGCAACTATGGAATTCTCGACCAGATCTGTGCCCTTCAGTGGGTACAGCGTAACATTGCCAACTTTGGTGGCGATGCCTCAAACGTAACCATCTTTGGCGAGAGTGCTGGTGCCATCAGCTGTAGCATCCTCTGTGCCTCTCCTTTGGCTAAGGGCCTGTTCCATCGTTGCATCAGTCAGAGTGGTGGTTCGTTCGCTCCTTGGAGTGACAAACCTCGTTCTCTGGGTTTGGACGCCTCACAGAAGGGTGCAGAATCGCAAGGTCTGGCCTTCCAGAAGCATCTGAAGAAGAAGAACCTAAAGCAGCTCCGTCAGATGGATCCCATGTCGCTTTGCGATGGTAATGTGGGTTTCGCTGGATTCTGGCCTTGTGTGGATGGTTATGTGATTACTGACGATCAGTATCGTCTCTACGAGCGTGGCGAATATAATGATGTACCCGTGATTGTGATGACCAACTCCGACGAGGGTGCCCTCTTTGCTCCTGGCAATATGACGGCAGAGAACTACCAGAAGACCGTTGGCAGCATCTTTGGTTCATGGGCAGACGAAGCTTTGAAGGTATATCCTGGTAGCACAGACGATGAAGCATGGCATGGCTTTGGCGATGCCTTCCGCGATATGGGCTTTGCTTGGCCCTCTTATGCCTGGGTGAGTCTGCAGGCCAAGACAGGTAAGAGTCCCGCTTACGCTGCCTTCCTCGCTCAGCCTTCAACCATGAGTTTCTCACAGGATCCACGTCGTCGTGGTGTAGCTCACGCTGATGACATCATGTATCTCAATGGTCATTTCCTGACCCAGCCCGACAAGTATCCTGCAGAGGCAGCCGTATCTGAGATTATCCAGCAGTACTGGGTGAACTTTGCCAAGACGGGTAATCCCAATGGCAAGGGCCTGCCCTACTGGCCTACCTTCGATGATTCGAAGCCAACTACGATGCAGTTCTCTAATGGTGCCTCGCTCATCATGCGTCCCAACCGTGAGCAGATTGACTTCGTTGATCGCTACTACAAGGCTAAGCGCGAAGAGACTGAGAGTCAGCGTAAATAAAGGAACATAACACTAATTGACTATCACATAAAATGAAGAAGAACCTATTCATTGTGGCCTTAGCGCTGGTAAGCATCAGCGCCCAGGCCCAAAAACCTGCCATCCCCCGCGATGCGGCTCTGGAGGCAAAAGTAGAAAAGACCCTCGCCAAGATGACGCTCGACGAGAAGATCGGACAGATGCTCGAGCTGAATCTCGATGTCATGGGTAAGATGACAGTAGAAAACGCCAAGGTAGATCGTGAGAAGGTGCGCTCCGTACTCCAACAGTATGGCAGAGCAGATTCTGAGATTGACGCGATGGTGAAGATGACTGATCAAGAAATCATCGACAAATTGGGTGGTTTCCCTGTAGACATCTATCAGGGCGAAACCAAGCGCATCTGGAAAATCAACGAGGCGATGCTCGACACACTCATCTCGAAGTGGAAGGTGGGCTCTATCCTCAATGCTCCTGGTTCCAGTGCAGCATCGCTCGAAGATTGGCAGAAGTGGATTCGTCTGATTCAGGAGAAGTCGATGAAGTATCTAGGCATCCCTGATATCTATGGCCTCGACCATAACCATGGTGTTACCTATACCAAAGGCGGCACTCTCTTCCCCCAGCCTATCAACCTGGGTGCTACTTTTAATACCGATTTGGCTTTCAGGGGTGCAGAGATTACGGCTTACGAGAGTCGTGCTGCCAACTGTCCTTGGGTGTATAACCCTGTGGTAGACCTGAGTCGCGACCCCCGCTGGCCTCGTGTCTATGAGAGCTTTGGCGAGGACCCCATCGTGAACTCGAAGATGGTGGTGGCTGAGATTAAGGGCTATCAGGGCGAGGACAACAACCATATCGACCGCTTCCACGTAGGTACCAGCACCAAGCACTACTTTGCTTATGGTGCCCCCTGGACTGGTAAGGATCGTACTCCCGCCTACCTCAATCCGCAGATTATCCGTGAGAAGTATTTTGAACCCTTCAAGGCTGCTGCCCTTGCTGGTACGCTAACCATGATGGTGAACTCAGCCTCTGTCAACGGTGTGCCCCTCCATGCCAGCTACGAGTATCTGACGAAGTGGCTTAAGGAGGATCTGCAATGGGACGGCTTCCTTGTGACAGACTGGGCTGATATTAATAATCTGTACTCGCGCGAGAAGGTTGCCAAGGATAAGAAAGATGCCATCCGCATTGCCATCAATGCTGGTATCGATATGTCGATGGATCCCTATAGTGTGGAGTTCTGCATTCTGCTGAAGGAGCTGGTTAACGAGGGCAAGGTGAAGATGGAGCGTATCGACGATGCCGTGCGTCGTATCCTCCGTGCGAAGTATCGCCTGGGACTCTTCGATGAGCCAAACACAGGTGGTAAGGGCTTTGAGAAGTTCGGATGCGATGAGTTTGCCAAGGCCTCTCTGCTGGCTGCTGAAGAGTCAGAGGTGCTGCTGAAGAATGATGGTATCCTTCCTCTCGCCAAGGGCAAGAAGATCCTCTTGACTGGTCCAAATGCCAACCAGATGCGTTGTCTGCATGGTGGTTGGAGCTACACCTGGCAGGGTTCACGTGCAGAGGATCAAGCAGAAAAATACAATACCATCTACGAGGCGCTCTGCAATAAATATGGTAAGGAGAACATTATCCTCGAGCAGGGTGTGACCTACAACGAAAATGGTGCCTACTACGACGAGAATACACCTGAGATCGACAAGGCTGTTGCTGCTGCTGCCAAGGCTGATATCATCATCGCTGCCATTGGTGAAAACTCTTATACAGAGACTCCTGGTAACCTCACAGACCTCTGGCTCTCTGAGAATCAGCGTAACCTGGTGAAGGAACTCGCCAAGACGGGCAAGCCTATCATCCTTGTACTGAATGAGGGTCGTCCACGCCTCATCGCTGACATCGAACCATTGGCTAAAGCTGTGGTAGATATCCTCATCCCTGGCAACTATGGTGGTGATGCTCTCGCCAACCTATTGGCTGGCGACGCCAACTTCTCTGCCAAGATGCCTTACACCTATCCTCGTGAGATCAACTCGCTGAATACCTATGATTATAAGGTATCTGAGGAGGTGGGCACGATGGCTGGTGCCTATAACTACGATGCCAAGGTTTCGCTCCAATGGCCTTTTGGCTATGGCCTCAGCTACACCACCTTCGAGTATGCAAACCTGAAGGTCGACAAGGCACAGTTTACTGCTGACGATATGCTCACCATCACCGTCGATGTGAAGAATACAGGCAGCAAGGCTGGTAAGGAGGCTGTATTGCTCTATTCGAGCGATCTCGTCGCCAGCGTAGTTCCAGATAACAAGCGTCTGCGCGACTTTACGAAGATTGCTCTGGAGCCAGGTGAGACCAAGACGGTTACCTTCCTGCTCCCAGCCAAAAAACTTGCCTTCGTTGGTGCTTGTGGCAAATGGACCCTCGAAGAGGGTGACTTCATTCTGAAGGTAGGCAACCAAACCGTTCCCACCGCTTGCACTCAAACTAAGATCTGGGACGAGCCGAATATTTGAATCCTAAGAGATATCAAAACCAAAATTGCCACCCTTAGCTTGGGTGGCAATTTTTTATTTGTTCAGCAGACGTACAAACACTTCAGGACGATCCAAGTTTACGAGATCAGCCTTCTTGTCGATGACCAACTGAAATTGTGAGGTATCGTCCTCCTGACAAGCTGCCATCACCTTGATGTGATGCTCGTGGCAATAGTTACGGAACTCGTCTGTGATCTTCTCTGGGGCAATCTCCACATACGAAGGGGTGCAGATGTTTTGCCAATACTTCAGTCGTTCGATATCGCCCGCATTCACCTTGATTTTCATCTCTGGGGCCAGACTTACAAACTCGCGAAGCATCGTCTCATCGCCAAACCAGAAGAAACTCTTATCCGCAAAACCCTTCTCACGAACCAGATTCACCAACGTAGCAATAGGCGTACCTCGTTTTACGTCGAAGAACACATAGGCCTTACCCTGCAGATAGTCGAGCATATCAGCAATCGTTGGCACTGGGGTGCCAGCAAACTTGTCCGAGAACCAGCTTCCAGCATCGAGCTTTCGCACATCCTCTGAAAGCATCTCTGCCAACAGACCCTTACCATTAGTGGTACGATCGAGCGTCTCGTCGTGGAGATTAAAAAGCACTCCATCCTTCGACTTGCGCACATCCAGCTCCACCCATTTCGCCCCATACTCCAAGGCGGAATCTGTCGAGGCAATGGTATTCTCAGGTGCCAAAGCATTCGCCCCACGATGAACCACAATCTCGATCTGGCCTTGCGCCCACATCGAAATCCCTAGCAAACAAGCTATTAAACACAAAATCCTTTTCATGCTGCAAAAATACATGAATTAAACGAGAAAAAAGAAGAATATCGCAGATTCCTTTGTTTGGTACGTAGTAAAGTGGGAGTTTGCTCGGAGGAAACCCTGACTTTACTCCGAGGAAAGTCTGGAATTCTCTAGAGAATTTGAGGGTTTACTCCGAGTAAAGTCAGAGTTTAGTCGGAGTAAAGTAGGGGTTTAGACGGACTAAAGTCCTTTCATGTATAACTATATACAGAAGAAGCGTTAATAAATCGAAAAACTTTCGGATTCCATGCAAGGTTTTTGGGGGTTGGGGGTTATATCTATAGAAATGTTTAATGGGTTTTGCGATGAAACAGACGATTGAAAAGATTCTGATGACGCTGGTGATCATAATGATAGCAGCACTGATGGGTACGATGATGGCAGGTTGTACGAGTGACGACGATGCTGTGGAGCCTCTCTCCGGCTCTGACGAGGAACTCTATGCTGTCATCGTTGACCCCGATGAGCAATTGATAAACATCACGTCTCAAGATTATGTGCTGACACTGAACGATATTGCTGCCTACAACCCTGAAACGGGCGAGATGAAGGTAAAAGGAGGTGAGCGGATTAGCGAAAAGGCTTTCCCCACGCCAACACAACATAGTATTAGGTTTTATTCTAAAGGCAAGTTGCTCTTCAGCGCCTATCTAAATTCTGTTCTTTCAAGCATGATGAGCGGACCAGGATTGATATTCGAACACTGGTGGGGTCCTGATAAGGAGGGCTATAGCCGTTTCAAACTCGAGCATATTCGGTTGATTGATGAAAAAGGTCGTGTTTTAGAGGGCGATCTCAGCGATAGCGATAAGACTGGTTTGGCTCAATTTGAACAGATATTGAAAAACTACGGGAGAATCAACAAAAACATTACTTGGAATTGGGGAAATGAGGAGGGTTCCTACTCTGGAGGAGAAAATAAGCGCATCATCCTACAATCAAGATGACGCGCTTATTTCATTTTAGTCCTCTGCAAAGGCGGCGGCTTCGGCTTCGGCTATAATTTCCTCGCGAGATTTCTCCTTATGAGTAATGTCGGAGAGGTCGTAGTCTACCAAATCGCTCCGTTTGGCCAGGAATTCATCGTCTAAGGGTACTTCCTCGTTGGAAGGCTCATTTGTCTGCTTAGACTTGCGAACACGCTTAGGAGCGGGGTTTACAGGCTCCTCAGCGGGCGATTCCGCAGGTTGCTGCTCAATGATGAAGTTCTGCTCCTGTTCTGTGTCAGGAACAGCCATAGCGGGCTCCTCCTCCATCTTGGTGCGTTCGGTCTTCGACTGGAATACGGCTTCTACGAACTGAGGCTCGCGTTTCAGTCGCTGGAGCGTATCCTTGGCGGCCAGCTGCTGGGCTTCCTTCTTGGAATAACCCGTTCCTCGCTCGCCCTCTATACCCTCGAGCATCACCTGGAAACTAAATATGGGACTTCCATTCTCATCTTTCCTCTGCTTCAGCATACGGAAATCCATGCGTACACGATTCTTCTGACTCCACTCGAGGAGCTTCGACTTGAAGTTGACTTCCTTGAAGGCCACTTTGTCTATGTCGACATAACGGCCCAGAACGCGCTTCTCGAAGAACTCGAGACAAGCCTCATAGCCACGATCGAGATAGATGGCACCTACGAGTGCCTCGAAGGCATTGCCCTCGACATAGCTGTTGTGC
>Ga0310690_10010103_pt1 | contig 11768 bp, 10 predicted proteins | sample AusTroGonzalo_MG_2_FD_207661 | JGI IMG/M metagenome (GOLD analysis project Ga0310690, IMG submission 207661) | Bovine rumen microbial communities from tropical cattle in Woodstock, Queensland, Australia - Gonzalo_04 (v2) (version 2) | ecosystem: Host-associated > Mammals > Digestive system >...
ATTGTGCTTTATGGGATAGCATGGGATTATATGGTTGTCAATGGGAAAAAGTAAAAAAATGCTTAATTATTTACCACTTTTAAAGGCATACCACATCTTGTATATCGGGCTTGTTAAACACGCTTTATTTAGTGTGCAAAAAAAGACGAAGTACAAAAAAAACGGTCAAGGAAACGAAACCCTGACCGTAAAAATTAAAATTTAATGCGAATCGCTGTATCAGCTTGTGTTTTAGCTATATATCAAATTCAAATTGTCCGTTATATGCAGGAGGCTTTCCCTCGTATATAGGGCGGCTTTCCTTGCTTTCGGAGCGATAATAGATTTCTTTGGAGCTGTCTTTTTCAAAGGTAATGGTAAACTTTTGTCCGTCTTTAAATTCACCGAAGCCTTTTAACGTTTTGAAATCTCCGGTTTTTTCATCACCGTTGGCAATAAAGGCAAATGTAGCACTGCGTTTATCGGAGCAAGACATCGTGCCGGTACCGCTTGCCGCTTTTACAAATTCAAAAGTACCGTTGCAGGTTATACCCTTTGCGGAATCAACCGTAAACTCTCCGCTGCCGGAAAAAGAGTCGGAAGTCTCCCCTATAAAAGCGGTATTACCGGTAACAACCTTTACAACGGACGGCCTTACACTGCCGCAAGAAGATACAAGTAACGCAGCAGGCAACATAAGCAAAAATTTGTTCATAATCGGAACCCCGCAAAAAATCTCATCTAAGACCAAAACGCAAAATTATGGAGCGAGTGAAGGGAATCGAACCCTCGTTTAAAGCTTGGGAAGCTCTCGCTCTACCATTGAGCTACACTCGCAACTTAAGTGCAACGATAAGACAAAAAACAATTTATCGCAAGAATTAGTTTAATATATTTTTATCTATGTAACTTTTGAATGTGCTTTGCACTCCTCCGCTTATTTGCTCGGCAAGAGAAGCAATCAAAGTATCCGCCATTTCAGCCAAAGTATCCGTTCTTTCTTCTATGGTTGAAGAGTCGGGAATGGTTTTTGTTCCCCATACTTTTGATATAAAGCTCTTTACCTCTTTCCCGCTTGCATTTGTGATTGACGCCCTTACGGAGAAGTTTGCATTATACTTGTAAGCAGAAGACAAAGACAGTCCTTTCGGCGGTATGTATTCTTCCACGATAGAGGCATTTGTTATTACGAACTTTACTTTATCTTCACCTTGCCCTTTTGCTTTAAAATGCTTGTTAAGCCATTCTTTAATACGAGAAACGGGGGTAGGATTTAAGGATATGTCTATATTATCGGAAGAAGTCGGAGCATAATCGGAGGTTACTTCCATTTTACCGACATCTAAAATTACGTTGCTTTCTATGGTCAAAGGCACTTCATCTGCCTTGGCAGACAAGGACAATCCGCCTATCCCCAAACAACAAAAAACAAATAAAAATACTTTTGTAAACTTCAACATTCAGTTATTTTCCCTTATACTTTGTGCTTCTTCCTTGGTAATTTCGTATTTCTCACCGCAAAATTCGCAAGCAACTTCGGTTTTGCCGTCTTTAAACACTTCGTTAAAATCATTCTCATTAAAGGAGGCTATAACCGCTTTTATCCTTTCTTTAGAACAACGGCAGGCAAACTGCAACGGTTTTTCATCAAATACCGTTATTTCCTGTTCGTTATAAATCATATACAGCAATCTGTCCGCGGATATGTTATCGTCTGTCATTTCCTTGTTTTTAAGAGAAGACAGCAATATAACGTCGGTATTCCACTCTTCCTTTATTTCTTCGGGAGATTTGGAAAAATCCGCCTTACTGCCACCGAAAGTCGGCATTTGTTGCAACATAATTCCCGCTGCTTTTATATTTTCAAGCCCTGCGGAAGTGTCAACGGCGATTTTCAACACCGTATCAATCTGTTCGGACTGCTTAAAGTATTGCAAAGCACAATCGGCAATGTTTTTACCCTGCAATTCCACGGCACCTTGGTATCTGTCCGTGCCGCCGTCAATATCTATGGTAAAAGATATGTATCCCGCCCGCAACAAAGTCGGCACCGTTCCTCTTTCTTTTATTTCATCAGAGGTAATTGCCGCAACCGCGTCTTCGTCATAACGAGCGTATGAGCGAATTTTCCCCGCGGAAGTAATATCGGTAACCAAAGTTTGCACAGCACCTTCACCCTTTATTTGCAAAGTAAAAACCCCGTCATATTTTAAAGCCGATGACATTAAAGCCGCCGCCACTTGTGTTTCGGCAAGCAACTCCGCCACAGCCAAAGGATAATACTTCCGTCTTACCGTCTCTTTTATAACGTCGCTTATTTTAACGACATTACCCCTAAATAACCCTTCACTTAACAAAAAAGGTCGTATAAAATCACTCAAAATAAGTCCTCCTTACAAAAAAATTTTTCACTATGGTAATAAAATGTCGGAAAAAAAGCAAAAAAAACTTACGGAAAAAAGGTTGGAAAATATAGCGGTGTATTATTTATCACGTTACGACTCATCATCGGCAAACCTTGCAAACGTATTGAAAAGGCGGGCTGTAAAGGAAAAAGATAAGGGTGCCGAAGTGCCTGAAAATATATGTGATATAATACAAAATATCATAGATAAAATGCAAAAGGCGGGCTATGTCAATGATGAAAGATATGCCGAAAATATGCTGCGAAGAATGAGTAAAAGCGGAAAATCAAAAACACAAATCGCACTTAAAGCCAAAGAAAAAGGCGTTGATGTTGACTTAAGCGACTTTGATGAAGAAGAAGCCGCAAGGATTTTTGTGCATAAGCATAACTTAGGCGTAAAAGCGGAAAATTTCAAAAAAGATATGGCAAAAATGGCAAGAGCAGGCTTTTCATACTCTGCGGCAAGTAAGTCTTTGCATAGGGTTTACGATATTGAAGCAACGGAAAAAGAATAACATTTTACCTCTGTCCTCAAAAATTACATGTGCTTTTTACCATATTCTTTTATCAGATTGATGACATTAGTCTGTGCTTATTCCGAAAGCACGGAGCATCGCTCGGTCGGCGAGTAAGACTTCAAATTCCCCTTTGTGTTTCGGAATGGAGAAAGGGACGGTCAATGCTGTTCCTTTCTTCTTAGTTGCAATCATATTGAGCTTTTGCCGTAAACAGTTGCAAATTAACCGGTAGTAACACCTTCTAAGCTGAGATTGACAAGTTTGCTCGCCTCTACCGCAAATTCCATAGGCAGTTTTTGCATAACTTCTTTACAAAAGCCGTTTACTATCAACGCAATGGCGGCATCTTCACTCAATCCCCTTTGCCTGCATAGGAAAAGTTGCTCTTCCGATATTTTGGAAGTTGTCGCTTCATGCCCTATCTTTGCTTTATAGCCCGTGCCGTCCACAACGGGAACAGTATATGTTTTTGCCTTGTTACCGATAATCAAATTATCACAACGGGAAAAGCTGCTGCCGCCCTCTGCGGAAGATGACATCTTCACCAATCCTCTGTAAGTGCTTGACGAATTACCGCTTGCTATACTTTTGGATATAATGGAAGAAGTGGTATTTTTGCCCAAATGAATCATCTTTGTTCCCGTATCCGCCTGTTGATAATTATTCGTAAGAGCAACGGAGTAAAACTCCCCGACAGAATTATCGCCCGCCAAAACACATGAGGGATACTTCCATGTTATCGCCGAGCCTGTTTCCACCTGAGTCCATGAAAGACGGGAAGATATACCTTTGCAAAGCCCCCGCTTGGTAACAAAGTTATAAATACCGCCTTTACCGTTCTCATCACCGGGGAACCAGTTTTGCACGGTTGAATACTTTACTTCCGCCCTGTCCAGCACCACAATTTCCACTATGGCGGCGTGCAGCTGATTTTCATCACGCATGGGAGCGGTACACCCCTCCAAATAAGAAACATACGAATCGTCATCGGCTATAATCAAAGTACGTTCAAACTGTCCCGTCATGGCGGCGTTAATACGAAAATAAGTGCTTAGTTCTATCGGACAATGAACTCCCTTCGGAATATAAACGAAAGAGCCGTCCGAAAAAACCGCCGAATTTAAACAAGCAAAAAAATTGTCCGTATAAGGAACAACCGAGCCGAGATAACGTTTCACCAAATCGGGGTGCTTTTGTACCGCCTCACCGAAAGAAGAAAAAATTATGCCCTGTTCTTCCAATTTTTTCTTGTAAGTAGTGGTAACGGAAACACTGTCCATTACGGCATCAACCGCAACAACACCGGCAAGCACCTCTTGTTCCTTTAAAGGAATCCCCAGCTTATCGTAAGCCTTAAGTATATCTTTATCCACTTCATCAAGTCTTGTGGGTTTATTATGCTTTTTCGGTACGGCATAATAGCATATACTTTGGTAATCAATGGGAGGGTAAGATACTTTTGCCCAATGAGGCTCTTTCATTGTCAGCCAATGCCGATAAGCCTTTAACCTGAAATCCAAAAGCCAATCAGGCTCTTTTTTGGCGGCAGAGATAAAACGTATTATGTCTTCATTTAAACCGAAAGGTGCAAAATCAGACTCTATATCGGAATCAAAACCGTAAGCATAGGCTTTGTTCGTTATATCCTTTATTTGTGCTTTTTTATCTTGTTTCTGTTCCATAATGCAGCTTTTATAATATCAAGCCGCAGAAAAAACAAGTGGCAATAAATGTACACAAGCGGTTTTGTCAGTTTTTAAAATACCAGATTATTTTTTTGTTTCCTCCTTCGCAAAGGGAGATGGCTTTTGTCATTGTAATCGGGTAACGGTTATTTACGTACCCAAATACGTTATCATTAAAATTAAATCCTTCAAAAACACCTTTTTCTCCGTAATCAGCCGTCAATATATCAACGCACGCTTCAGCCGGAATATTATGTGCAACTATACTGAGTACATTTGAACCCAAAGTGCTTACACCCATTGACAAGTTTCCGCCGAAGGGATCCTTATAGTCAGATATTCTGCCGCTATCTACCAAGTCTTGAATTTTACTGCCCTCATAATTACCCTTATATAATGCTCTTGCCTGCATGGCAACGGTTTGCACTTTTTCAATTAGCTGTAAGCTTTTATAGTTTTGCATCGCCATAGAGTAGCCTGCAATCCCGCCTGCCGATAAGACTCCGACTATCGCTAAAACTCCCAGCATTTCAATCATACTTCTGCCCGATTGATTAGCCGCTTTGTTAAAGTTTAACATTCCCTGAACTCCTATTTTGCAAGTAAAATAAAATCTCCTTAACAAGGAGACCGGAGATTAGAAGCTAATCATACAAGTTAGTGCGGCATATTTACCGCGAATAAGGCTTATTTTACCACCTTCCAGTTATTTCAAATAACTGAAAGTAAAGTAAAATTAACGTCTATACTTCAAAGACGTGTATGAAAGAGGCTTCTATACCTCACGTCAGCAACTTACCGACGCATTTTCAGGTTACGAAAAATCACAAATTAAGTCAAACTGTTTTGTTTCGTCCTTGTCTGCAATATCGCTTTACCGTAATCTAACGCCCGTTGGCATAATCGCGGCGGCAACCGAACTTTATCAAAGGAACTTCACTGCGTCCGTTGACTATGTTTCTGGAATTATTTGCATTTTCACATTCGCTTCTTTGCTTCATAATAGCCATACCCTCACAACCGCAAGGATATATTCCCTTTTCGGAAAGTCTTGCCTGTACTTCTTTATTCTTTCGTGCAAGGTAATCTTTTTCTTCCGTAAAAATCCTGAAATCCGCAGGTACACCGTATGCTAAAACATGCAGGTGAGAATAACAACGGCAAGCCGACAGTTTATAAGGTCCGTTTATCAAAGCATCAGGTCGCTCTTTAATAAGATTCAACGCTTTTTCGGCACTTGTAAAAGCCGTATCTCCGCGACAACAGGTATCAAGAATTATATCAAAACGTTCCATCAGCGTATCACCCCTAAGCCCAAGCATAGCGGGAGCTTTCTTCATTATATCAAAAAAGTCCCGCTTACTTAATGTGATTTCGGGATAATTATTCCACCTTTCATCGGCAAAAAATTCACGGCAATTTTCAATCGTTTTACTCGGGTTTTGTATAAACAATGTCGGATTATAAAAACAACAGGATAAGTATTCCTCTTTGGAAATAAACCCCTCACAAAATTTGCTGTCAACAAAACAGGATATATGGTCGGAAATAACGGACGCCCTTGAATTTAATAAGTTAGGTAATCTTACAGCTGCACGAGCGTATTTTTTTGCCGCTTTATCATAAGGAATATCAAAATCCTTTAAAACGTCCAGCATATCCTTTAAATTTTGAAGGTGGTAAGCCCTTATGGCTTCGTTCCTTGCAAAGATGTCGGCAATATCCTCGGGAGTAAATAAAGATTCTCCCTTACTGTCTTTAAAATCATTCAGAAAATGCAACATTCCCGCTTTAAAGTTGTTATATTTTGCACTATCCAAACAAGCAGGATAAGACAGCACAACGTTTTTAAATACTTGCGGGTTTACCTTAATCCCTTCTTTTGCCAATTCTTCGGAAAATTTATCGGCAGTTTCATAAATAAAAGATTTGCCCCGCAACCACACTTTAGGACAGCACAAGGCAGCCTCATAAATTGAGGTGTCGCCGGCTCTGTCTTCATTGCCCGTAAAAAACTTATAAAAGTCGTCTATGTTCTTGCTTATTGTTTCCGGTTTATAAAAAATAATCTCGGGATTGTTCTTAAATGCCTTGATAACGTTACGTTCAGCCACTTTACGAGGAACACCCTTATTTACAAAAACCTCAATTACTTCATCTTTTGTCGCTTCAAAACCATTGGCATTGAACCCTTCCTTTAAAATATATTCTTTTATGGTTTCAAATTCAGCGTCCAAGCGGTCGTGATTATCCTTTTTTTCGTAGTAATCGGCACCCAAGATATTTTCCACTTCTTTTATGGTAAAATGCAAGGCTTTTAACAGTTTTTCGTCTTTTTCATCAATCATTTCAGAACCCTTAAATATAATAAAATTGCCGGTATTATAATACATCTTTTTCGTTTGTCAATTATTTTGTGTCTTAAAAATACGCTATTATTTTTGGTATAAACTTATTTTTAAAACATAAAAAAACTTGCAGAAAAGATAAACTTTGTTTAAATTGTAGGCAGTGTGTTTTTTTAAATATATGGACAGAATGCTATGGCAGAAAATAATGTAGCAGAGAATGATTTATTGGTTCTTGCAAATAAGGATTTGTGTGTGGCTGTTTCTCCTGCAGCGGGGGCTTCCGTTGCCTACTTTAAAAAGTTGGGAGATGAAGAAATTGATATTATGCGTCCTGCAAGCGAAAAGGCGTTAAGCGAGTCTGACGCGTCCGGTTTTTCCATGTATCCTATGGTACCCTATATAGGAGCGATTCACGGGGGCAGCTTTATATATTACGGAATCAAACGTTCCGTACCCGCCAATGTTTCCGGCAAGAAAGAACCTTTTGACGGAGACGGTTGGCGTTTTGCTTGGAATGTAAAAGAGTTTGACGGCAAAAAGGCTGTTTTGTCATGTATCGGCGATCCGAAAAAGGGCTTTCCTTTCTCTTACGAGTCGGACGTTACATACACTTTGGACGGTAACAAATTATCTGTATTCATAAGGGTTAAAAATCTCGGTATTCTGCCTATGCCCTGTGCTTTAGGTGTCCACCCGTTCTTTCCGAAAACAAAAGATGTAACCGCAAAGTTCTTTGCCAAAAATGTTTGGGAACATAATGAGACTCCCTTGCGTGATAAGCCGTACGCCGTAACTGATGATTGGAGCTTTAAGGAAGAAAAGAAGGTTTACGGTACCGGCTTTAACACCTGCTTCGGCGGCTTTGACGGAGAAGCGGAGATTACTTGGCCGTCAAAGAATATAAAACTAAATATCACTTCACGGGAAGAATTTAACCATATTATACTTTATGTGCCGAACAACAAAAGTTTCTTCTGCTTAGAGCCCGTTACCAGTGCGATTGACGTATTTAATCTTGCTTCAAGGGGTATTATGGGTGCAGGTATGAAAAGTATCGGTCCCAGTGAGGAAATGACTGCTACCATAGATTTTGTTGTAAGCAATATCTGAGCCCATAAGAATCTTTAAAAGTAAGTCCTTTCGGTCTCGGATATTATTTGAGACCTTCTTTGGTGTGTTCGTATCCGTTGTGCAAATGAAAGAGGTACAAAATGGTTTGTGATAAGGGTAACCGTAACTTTACAAAAATCGTTTCAACTTTGGGACCCGCAAGTTCTTCATACGAAGTTATATCCTCTTTGGTGGACAACGGCGTTGATGTTTTCAGGATAAATTTCAGCCATGGGGATATTGAGACTCATCGCAAAAATGTGGAGTTTATCCGCAAGGTTGAGAAAGAAAAGGGTATTTACATCGGTATTCTTGCGGATATGCAGGGACCGAAACTGCGAGTCGGAGAGTTTAAAAACTCTGACGGAGTCTTGTTAAAAGAGGGACAAAAGTTCCGTTTGGATATGGATAAAAAAGAGGGAGACGAAAACCGAGTCTGCCTACCTCACCCCGAAATTTTTGCCGTTATGAAAGAAGGTATGAATATCCTTATCAACGATGGCAATATCCGATTGAAAGTCATTGACTTCGGTAAAGATTTTGCGAATACGGAAGTGATAATCGGCGGTGTTATCTCCAATCACAAAGGAGTAAACGTTCCCGATGTCTCTTTGCCTTTGTCCGCCCTTTCCGATAAAGATATTGTAAATTTGCATGCGGCTTTGGATATGGGGGTTGATTGTATAGGTTTATCCTTTGTGCAAAGACCGGAGGATATAATACAGGCACGGGATATTATAAAAGGGCGTGCTTGGATTGTAAGCAAAATAGAAAAGCCCGCCGCCTTGCAACATTTGACGGAAATAATAAATCTTTCCGATTGTATTATGGTGGCAAGAGGCGACTTAGGCGTGGAAATGCCCGTACAAACGGTTCCCGTTTTGCAAAAGAAAATCGTGTATGAATGTCGGAAAGCGGGAAAGCCCGTTATTGTGGCTACTCAAATGCTGGAGTCTATGATAAACAATCCTATGCCGACAAGGGCGGAAACTTCCGATGTTGCCAACGCCGTTTTTGACGGTGCGGATGCAGTTATGTTGTCAGGCGAAACTGCCGTCGGAAAATATCCCGTAAAAGCCGTTGCCATGATGGACAGCGTTATAAGAAGCGTAGAATCAATACCCGTATATAATAAAATTTTAAGCACCTTTGTTAAGAATGATGCCGAACACAGTGATAATGTGCCAGGGGCGGTTGCCTCTTCCGTACGTTATATTGCCGAAAATTTGGAAAAGGCAGCGGCAATAGTTACTTATTCGGAATCCGGTGCGACTTCTTTAAGGGTAGCAAAGCAACGTTCTTGCGTCCCCGTTTTAAGCATAACTCCCGACATATCGGTTGCTCGCAGAATGGCCTTGGTATGGGGTGTTATATCCAAAAAAACCGATAAATCTTTAAAGACTTTTGAAGATGTGGGATTGCAGGCGGAAAAGTATGCCGTTGAGGCAAAACTTGCAGGTTCCGGAGATAACATTATCATCACGGCAGGCGTTCCTTTTTCCAAGCAAGGAAACACAAACATTTTGCATATCGTTACCGTAAAGTAAGTTTCTGTATGCTAATCCATAAGTTTTTCCGCACCTAATAACTTCCATTGAAGTTTTTTAAACTCTAATTGCTTTTTTGCATTGTCAAGAGCTTTACGGACGGTTTTATCATTACATTCCTCTTTACCGATTTCAATTAAATCATTTAAGCTGAGTTGTTCTTTATTCGGAGAATCGGCACCGGAACGATTTGCCCTGTTTTGTGGGCTGGGATTAGCACCGTTATCCAATAACACTTTTACCGTTTTCGGTAAATTTTCAAAGCGTCTTTTATACCACTGTTCACGGATTTTTGTTTCTTCGGGAGTATGTTCCTTTGCATAAGAATCCATGGTTTGTACGGGATAAAGTGCGTCCATCAAAGGAGTAAATCCGTTTTTATTCGGTGTATTTACGGCAATCACCTTTTCCTGCTTTAAAGACTTTAAAAGAATAGCCAGCTTTTCCGGCTCTCCGTTGTATGCAGCCATGTGAAGGGCACTATTATTGGTTTCTGTTTCAAGAATCTCATCCGCCCTTACCTTTTTCAATGCCTTTTCAACATCTTCATTTGTTCCGTTTATGATGGCATATTTCATTTTTTCTTTATTTTCTTGCTCAGACATTTATCCCTACGCGTTTAAATACAACCTAAACAGGTAAAAGATTGTAACACGGCAATCAAATAAAACAATAATAAAGTGATTTATCAGCTATAAAGCAAAGTCCGACTCATAATTGTCGGGCAGATCGTTTTCAAACAAAATAACGTCTTTTTCCGTTGCATTGGCAAGCAACCATTCCCAAGCCTTATCTTTACTTTGCATCGGAAGTAAAACAGATTCGGCAGAGGCATTTTCTTTAAAAGCATTTATAAAACTTGTTATGCGTTCGGGAGTAACCGCCAAAACCACATCGGCTTTTTCCGCCGCTTTTTTACCGAGTTCAGCGTGGATTTCATTATGCTTTTCGCCAAGTTCTATGATACCGGGGGTTACCAAAATTGCCCTTCCACCCATGGCTTTTTTATAAATTGCCAAGATATTAAGGGCGTTCGCAAAACCGTCGGGATTGGAGTTATAACCGTCGTCAAGCACCGTAAGCCTGCCTATTTGTAAGGGTTGCAAGCGGTTTTTAACAGGCTTTACATTCTTTAAAGCCGCTGTAATCGTGGAAGTCGGCACTCCCATTTCCAAGGCCAACGCTATTGCCAAAGCTATATCCTCCGCATTATGCAAGCCGTAAACTTGTGCGGTAACGGGAAAAGTCAACTCGTCGCCCTTATGAAAAACAAAGGATATACCGTCAATACCCTGTACCACGTCGGTAAAAAAGTATTTTTCGCCCTCGCCCACTTTGACGGCATGTGGATCTTTGGCAAGGAACTTTTCCGCTATTTTGTTTTTGTTCAGAATAACCGTGCCGTTCGGATTATTCAACCTTACGGCTTCTGCCAATTCAAACTTTGCGGATGCGGTATTTTCCATGGTCTTAAATCTCTCCAAATGTGCCAAGCCGATGGAGGTAATGATGGCGGCAGAGGGCTTTACCAAATCACAAAGGCGGCGAATAGAACCTTTGTAATATGCTCCCATTTCCACAATGAAAAACTTATGTGAGGGTTGAAGCTCCGTATTGATAACCCTGCAAACGCCCATCAACGTATTTATTGTACCCGCCGTATATAAAGTGTCGCAGCAGGCAGACAATATCGCACCTAAAAAATGCTTTACCGAAGTTTTGCCGTAAGAGCCCGTTATGCCTATCACTGTCGGGTTGCAATCGGCAAGACGAGCTTGTGCCTTACGCAAAAAGCCCTTTCGTATGGAATTTTCAAGCGGATACAAAATAATGTTTGCCTGAACAAGGAATATCGGCAACACAAACAACAGAAAAATACCGCAGAAAAGTACGGAAAAGCCGTTATATAACAGCCCTGCAAAAATCAGATTCAATAAAACATAAGCGGTAATCCATATTCTTTTTACTCTGTAAGTTATTTGTAATTTTTTCTTGGCGTTCTTTAAAAACTTACTTTCCCTTATAAAAGCAACGGTAATAGGTAAAACAGACAATACCGACAAACAGGGGTAAACAAAACTTACCGCATAAATTATAAGCAAAGGAAAAACCGTTCTTTTATCAAGCAATTTACCTTTTCGCACGACATACTTTAAAAAGTTGGTGTTTTC
>Ga0310690_10010104_pt1 | contig 11767 bp, 1 predicted proteins | sample AusTroGonzalo_MG_2_FD_207661 | JGI IMG/M metagenome (GOLD analysis project Ga0310690, IMG submission 207661) | Bovine rumen microbial communities from tropical cattle in Woodstock, Queensland, Australia - Gonzalo_04 (v2) (version 2) | ecosystem: Host-associated > Mammals > Digestive system >...
ATCCTGGAAGCCCGGATCTTCCGTGCCCGCCGCGTAGTACAGACAGTTCGTTTCCAAAACGTCAGCCGCTGCATCGAACGCGCTTTCCGCAACACACCCGTAATAAGCTGAGTCCTCGATCACGACCTCGTTCTCTGCTTCCACCTTAAAGGGCATATAAGCGTCCGCAATGAGAACGCTGCCGAAGGAAAGACCTTTGCTGACGCCCCAGGGCCAGTTGCCGACGTAAACGGCCGGCTGTCCTTCCGCGCCGGCGCAGGAGACGGTAATTTTGTCGAGCGTGCAATCGCTGACCTGATCGAGAAAAACCGGGCTGGCGCAGTTGGGCGCCAGGACGCAGACGTTCTGCGCTGAAAAATTAGTGACGCTGTAGATGGAAAAAGGCCTGGTGTAAGGTTCGTCCGTACTTTGCAGACTGTATATGGCCACGTTCCGAACGCTAATCCCGCTTTTGTTGCAGGCGCAAAGGGCGCCCTGCATATGCCAGTTGTAGCGGTAATTGGGAAGCGGTCTGCCTCCCTGCATGATCATCATATCCTCAAGCGTCGCGCCGTCCCTTTCCATACGAATGCCGACGTAGCCTTCGGGAATTATTATGACGGTCTTGTCCGGGCCCGCACCCTTAAGGGTTACGTTGTCCACTTTAAAGCAGAGCGCCGTCATGCCGTCTCCCCATATGTCGTACTGGTTGTGGTAGCGGGCCAGGGAATAGTCCCCCGCCGCCAGATGAATAGTCTGGCCGGAAATTACTTCTTCCATAGCTTTGACAAGATCGCCGCTAGGATCGTCGGCGCTTCTGCCGCTTCCCTTTGCGCCCGGAGCGATGAACCAATCTCCGGAATTCCTCTTGGTTATGTGCATGGTGAAGACGCCTTGGGAGGACTCGTGTCCGTCCCAGCAAATGTAATATTCGATTCCGGCCCTGGCGTCAAGGTCATAGGATTCGTCCCTAGCGCTGTCCAGACTCTCTACCACCGCCAAAAGGTTCGGAAAAGTTACTTCGCTTCTTTCCACGGTGTATATGGAGAGCATGGCATCGTAGCCGGAAACTTCATATGAGCCCAGATCGTCGATCCTGTAAACCCCGTCTTCCGGAGCAACGAACTTGTACCAGACGGAAGCTTTGTGCAATTTGTTCTCGCCAAGTTCCACCGTCGCGCCGGTGTTGTCGCCCAAGGTGTCGCCGACTAGGACCGCGACGGCGTTCCTGAGATCGTCGTTTTCCATGCTCGCCGCGGTGTACCAGCCGATGTTGGCGTAATAGATCTTAGTGGCGCAAAGGATGTGGCCGCCGGCTTCCCGGAGACCGGGATCGTTTACGCCTTCCTCGAAGGAAAGGCATTTATCCTCGCTCAGCCTCACGTTTCTTCCCATGAAGCTTTCCTTCGTTGCGGCGTAGTAAACGCAGTTGCTGGCGGAAATTTCAACGTTGTCCTCCAGATAGAAAGGCCTGCTCGCCTTGTAAAATAGGCAGTTGTTGTAACTGATGTCCGTCGAGGCGCCAAGATGCTGCCTGCTCTGGTAAACGGCGCACTGGCCGCCCTCTTTTCCGCAAACGGTCAGATTGTTCAGAACGTCGTTCTGGCAGCCAAGCATGACGGTAGGCGCGGGATGGTTCGGGGCGGAAACGGCCAGGCGGCAGACCTTAGAATCTCTAACGCCGCACATCGTGAAAGGACGGACGCCTCCGCCCGTCTGCTCGCTTATCACGGCGACGTTGGTCACAAGCGCGCCCTCGGCGTCGCAGACACACAGCGCCCCCTGCATTGTGTCACGGTATCCGGCGGCGCGGTTGTAGGACGTCCCTACGGACTTGACGGTCAGATCCGCCAGGGTGCAGTTGCTTTTTTCCAAACGCAAGCCGGTGTAGCCCTCCGGCGCCAGAATAGTGGTGCTGCCAGGTCCAGCGCCTCTGAGTCCCGTCCCCTCCACTTTCAGGCAAAGCACGGTGTTGCCAACACCCAAGCAGTCGTATTGGTTGTGATGATCGGCGATGGAATAAGTGCCGGGCGCCAAAACGACCTCGAAGGGCGGCTTGATGCTTTCCAAGGCCGCCGCCAGATCGCCCATGGGCTTCTCTTTGGTGCGGCCGTCTCCCTTCCCTCCCGGAGCCACGTAGAGGTTGCCCGCCCAGCCGGATCTCAGGAAGAATCCGCCGGCGCCCTCTTTGGAACCGACGGCTATGTAGTAATACTTTCCGGGAACCGTATTGAAGGTCACGGTCTCGTCTTTGTTCTTGTCGGTTAACGGAACCACGGAAGTCAGGTCGGAAAAACCAGCGGAAGCGGAGGCGGAGGAATAGATCGCCAGCGTCGTGTCGTTGCCGTAATTTTTCCAGCTGCCCGCGGTGGACAATTCAACTGTTTCGCTATTTTCGCCCTTGAAGCGGTACCAGACGGTGGCGCGGTTCGCGGTGTTTTCGCCCGGCTCGATCTTGGCGTAAGTATTGTCACCGGTAATGTCCGTTCCTCTTTCGTAAGGAAGCGGGTTGGAAAGATGATCGTTCAGAGGACCGTCCAGGCAGTATTCGAGCTTAAAGTGATCAAGCGTCATGGTCACGCCGCCCGCCCAGAAGAAAAAGCGCAGGGTGCTGAAAATATCGGAGTCGTTCTCCTGCATGGTATATTCGTTTATCTCCTCCGTCACGCCGTTCACGGTTACGGACTTCAGCCAGTGGTGGCCGTCCGTATAGTTGGCGTAATAATCCAGCGTAATGTCGAACCATTCTCCAGAGGGGATCTCCAGTTTGGAATCCTGATGGGCGTCCGTCGCCCGCACCTGGTAATGATCACCGTCTTTCCTGAACTCTATTTCCGCGCAGGACGGACTCCAGAAACCTAAGTTGAGATATCCCTCCGTCTCGGGCAGCTTCATCCTGGCGCTGTACCTCCAGACGCGGTAGCGATTAGCGGAGCCGCCGCCCCAGCCCGTAGAGACGGGATTGTCGAAATCGTAATGGGCGCCCCAGAGACTGTTGGGATGGATCTCCACATAAGTCTTGCCGCCCTCTTTCACGGCCGTGATGCTGCCGTCGCTGCCGTAGCCGTCGCCCCAGCCGTACTTCCCTTTGATGTCGCCCGATTCGTAATCAGAGAAGTCTTCCTCCAGAACGGTCACGAAGGGCTCTATGGGAACATATGTATCTTTGCCGGCTTTGACGGCCGCGTGCCGGCAATCCTCGTCCGTCAATGGGTCGAAAACATTGTCGCAATTCGTGTACGTGACGATTGCCCGGGAGGAATTTTCAAGCTTCGCTCCGGGCATGAAGCAGTCCCTGACGTTGAAGACCCACTGCACGTCGGATCCTCCCGCCTGCTCAGAAACCGGCAGCAGCGTGTTTAAAAAGACGCAGGCATCCACATTCACCGTCAAGGGAACGTTGCCGTACCAGGTGTTGCCGTAAAGGGCCGTCTGGTGGTCAAGGGTATCGTCGCTTTTCTTGCCGGCGATAATATCCCTGTTGCTCCTGAAAGTGCAGAAGGAAAAATCCATTCTGGACTTTTTTTCGGCGTCAGCTGAGTCGTCCCAGGTGAACGCCTTTATGAGGCAGGAGGTAAGAAGGCCGTAGGAAATGAAGGCGCAGTCACGAGCCTTCAGGCTGCCGCCGGGAGTGAGCTGGAAAGAAGCCGGGCGAATGAGAGCGCCGCTGTCAGGGTCCTCAGTTTCCCCTTCGCTTCCCACGTAAACGTAAACGTCCTCCAAAGTCACATCGTCTGAGTCCACTACCGTCAGGGCGCCTGTCAGACCGTAGTAGGAACCGCCCCAGTCCGTATTGCCCTTGATGTCCTTGGGGTGGCGTATGGAAACGCCCTTTAAGGTTATGCCCGTGCCTGTGATATACACGCCGATGTCGTCATTCTCGTCGCAAAGTATGACCGTTTGGTCCGAGCCGGCGCCTATTATGGAGATCCCTGACGTGTCTATAAGCAGAAAGTTGCCGTCCGTCCAGCGCAGGTTCTGCATCGCGCCAACTTTTGAGAGCTTGTAGGTGCCGGGCGCCATGTAAACGGCATTGCCCGCCTTTACGTCGGAAAGCGCGGTGTTCAGACTGCAGGGATCGTCGAAGGATTCTCCTGATCCGCGTCCGTCGGGAGAACAGTACATATCCTTCAAGGGCGCGGAATAAGTGCTGATCTTGAAATCGCCGTAGTTGTCTGAAGTCCAGGCGTAGATGCCTACGTAATAGTCCTTGTTTCCCTTGAAGATTCCGGAATAGATCTCGTCAACGTTCGTGTCCTGGGTGACGATATATTTAAGATCCCCTACGCCGGTGCCGGTGGCGATGACGAGGCAGGTGTCCTGAGCGCTGTCAACGGCGTTGATCTCAAAGAAAACATTCTGATTATAGGACGTGCCGAGGTTGAACTTGTACCAAACGGAATTCACCCAGCCCTGGCCGAGATGGTCGGTCTCGCCCTCTTCCAGCGTGGCCTCCGCGGTGGTGCCGAAAACGTCAGTTCCGATCACGAGGATCTCGCAGTCGGCGAAGTTGTCGTTTGCGGGAGCGGCGGCCCAGGCGTTGGCCGCCATCAAAAGCGTTATAGCCAGGCAAAGAAAGCGTTTCATGCAGTTTGTCGTCGTTTTGTAAAGGCTGATTCCTTTGATATTTTACCACATTCCGCTCTTCCTGTTTTGTCTTGCACTTGTTGGTCGCTGCGCAAAAGGCATGTGCCCTTGGCAAACAGGCTTCGCTAAGTTTGCTTACGGGTACATGCCTTCTTGCTTCGCTTCCAACAAGCGCAGGAGCAAAGTGCGGCGTATACCCCTAAGTGAACTCACGGAGGACGCAAATCAAGGCCACACACGCGTAGTCCGTGAACGAGGGGTATACGCCGACTTTGCGACAGAATGCAAGCAATAAAAAAGGCTCCCTCCGAAGAGGGAGCCTTTCTTTGGCTAGGCTAGTTAAAACTAGCTTTCAGCTTACTTCCTGCGGAGGAAGAGAGCAACGAGGGCCAGGAGACCAATGATGGCCGGTTCGGGGACCACGGGGCGGACGCAGGCAATCGTGTAAGGAGTGCCGCAGAACACGTCGCCGTTTTCGAGAACGACCGGGCGCATATGGTTGCTGGTATTGGTGTCGTTGATCTCATACTGCCAGACCACGGTGGCCTCGGCACCATCGGTGCCGTCGGTCAGGTAGACGAGGAAGGAGCCGTCGTCGCCTTCGGTCACAGCATAGAGACCGCCTTCGTTGACCGGAACGACGCTGTTGCGAACGTGGCCGATCTTGGCGTCCCAGATGGTGGAGCCGTCTTCCGTGCTGAGGGCGGTCACGCCTTCAGCGTAGGAAGCGTAGATGATGTCGCCGCCAAGGTTGAGGGCCAAGCCGCCATCGTCGCCAGTGGCTTCGGAGAGCTCGGCAGTCCACTTCTTGGAGCCATCGGGGTTGAAGGCCATGACTTGGCCGTTTTCGCCGCCGATTCTGACAACGGCATAGACCGTGCCGTCAGCGCCGACGATCGGTTCGCGGCAGGTCATGTTGTCGTCTTCGTCGGTCTCAGCTTCCCAAGCCAAGGTGCCGTCAGCGGTGTTGACCGCGATGACATAACCTTCGTCCTTGTAGTAAACCTGAGCGCCGTCGGGGCTGAAGGACACACCATTGCCAGCCCAGCCGTCTTTGCAGTCGGCATCTTCGTAGCACCAAGCAACGTTGCCGCCGCTCGTGACCGCGAAGAGACCCTTGCCAGCGACTTTCACGTAGGCTTTGCCGCCGTTGAACTTGATAGCGCTGCTGGTCAGACGATCGCCGGAATCAGCCAGCTGGCAGATCCAGACGGTTTCCTTGGTGGCCAGATCGACTTTGCAGAGGTTGGCCTTTTCGTCGCAGACATAGAGGTAACCGGCATCCGTGATGGTCGGAGCGCCGTTGTCCCAGCTGGGTTCGGTGTAGAATTCTTCAACATCGCCGGTCTCAACGTTGATCTTGAGGACCGTGGCGTTGGGTGAAGGATCGTTGGCGAGATAGAGGAAGCCATCGTACTCGACCGCGGAACCGCAGATGTACATGTCTTTGAAGTATTCGCTCTTCCAGACTTCTTCGCAGCCGTCGTTGCCGTCGACAGCGATGGCGCCGGTGCCCTGGAGGTCATAGCCCAGAGTGGCGACAGCGGTCTCACTGATGTAGGTGTGCCAGCCAATGTTCTTGTAGAACGGATTGACAGCAGTCAGGATGTAGCCATCGACTTCCTGGAGTTCAGGATCGTTTTCACCAGCTTCGTAGTACGTGCAGTTGGTCTCGGTGACGTCGGCATCTTCGTTGAAGTTGCTTTCTTCGGAGACATTGTAGTACACGGAGTCGTTGATGAAGACTTCTTCGTCGATCTCAACCGTGAACGGATAGAAGGTGTTGCAGAGCAGGACGTTGTTGAAGGTCAGGCCTTCGTTGACGCCCCACGGCCAGTTGCCGCAGTACACGGCAGGATTCTGGTCTTCATTGGCGCCGCTGACGGTCAGGTTGTTGACCGTGACGTCTTTGACCTTGTCGAAGAAGCAGGGGCTGGCGCAGTAAGGAGCCTCGACGCCCAGTTTATCGACGGTAAAGTCGGTGACGCTGTAAACGGCGAACGGACGGATCTCACCGGTCTTCTGTTCGCTGTAGATAGCGACGTTCTTGATGCTCATGCCGCTGCAGTTGCAAGCGCAGATGGCGCCCTGCATATGCCAGTTGTAGTGGTAGGGCATGTTTTCAGGACGATAGGCCTTGACGGTCAGATCCTGGACGGAAGCACCGTTGCGTTCCATACGGATACCAACGTAGCCGGCGGGAACCGTGATGACGGTCTTGTCAGGGCCAGCGCCCTTCAGGGTGACGTCGGTAGTCTTGAAGCACAGAGCGGTCATGCCAGCGCCCCAGATGTCGTACTGGTTGTTGAATTCAGCAATGCTGTATTCGCCGGCAGCCAGGTTGACGGTCTGGCCGGGAACCACGTTCTCCATAGCCATGGTAAGGTCGCCGGTAGGATCGTCAGCGGACGTACCGGAGCCGGTGGCGCCCGGAGCGACGTACCACGGACCATCATGCAGTTTGGTGATGGTCATGGTGAAGTCGCCCTGAGAGCCTTCATAGCCGTCCCAGCAGATGTAGTAGGTCGTGCCGGCGGTGGCTCTGAGATCATAGGTCTCGTCCGTGCCGGTATCCTGAGTCTCGACGATGGCTTCCAAGGTCGCGAAGGACACTTCTTCGCCGTTGACGGTGTAGATGCTCAGCATGGCGTCGTAGCCGGAGACAGCGTGAGAACCTTCGTCGCTGATGCGGAACAGGCCGTCTTCGGACGGAGTGAAGGTGTACCAAACGGAGGCCTTGTGGGCTTCGTTTTCGCCTTCTTCCACAGTGGCGCGGGTGTTGTAACCAACGGTGGCGCCTTCGCCGACATCGATGGCATCAGCCAGGTTGTCGTTGGGCGGCGGAGCCACGGTGCGCCAACCGACGTTGTTGTAGATGGGAGAAGTAGCGGTCAGGACAAAGCCGTCGAGCGTTTCGAAGCCAGGATCATTTTCGCCTTCTTCGTAAGACACGCAGCCTTCTTCGACCACGTCAGCATCTTCGTTGAAGTTGCTGTCGTTCGGGCAGTTGTAGTAGATGGAATCATAGATGAAGACTTCTTCATCGATTTCCACGGTGAACGGCATATAAGCGTTGGCCAGGAGGACGTTCCTGAAGGTCAGGCCTTCGTTGACGCCCCAGGGCCAGTTGCCGCAGTAGATAGCCGGGTTGTTAGCAACGTTCTTGGCGTTGACAGTCAGATAGCTGACATTGACGTCTTTGACCTTGTCGAAGAAGACAGGGCATCCGCAGTTCGGGGCATCGACAGCGACTCTGCTGACGGTGAAGTCAGTGACGCTGTAGGTGGCGAACGGACGGAGCGCGCCGCCGTCGGTGCCAGCTTCGCTGGTGATGGCGACGTTGCTGACGACCATACCGGAGCAGTTGCAAGCGCAGAGAGCGCCGTTCATGTGCCAGTTGTAGTGGTTGACGAAGTGCGTTTCGCCATGAGCTTCGATGGTCAGGTCGCGGAGGGTCGCGCCGTCGCGTTCCATACGGACGCCAACGTAACCTTCAGGAGCCACGATCTTGGTCTTGTCAGGGCCAGCGCCCTGCAGAGTGACGTTGACGGCCTTGTAGCAGAGGATGGTCATGCCAGCGCCCCAAGCGTCGATCTGGTTGAAGTTGTCAGCGATGGAATATTCGCCGGGAGCGAGCTTGACTGCGAAGCCCGGAGAGACCTGATCCATAGCTTCGGAGACGCTGCCCATAGGATCGTCTTCGGAATGACCGGTGCCGGTGGCGCCCGGAGCGACGTAGAGGTCGCCAATGTAGACGTCTTCGGTGGTCAGCTTGATGCCGCCAGCCTGAGCTTCGTCCTTGATGAAGGAGCCGAGCATTATGAAATAGTACTTGCCTACTTCCTTCTGGAACTTGCAGGACTCGTCTCTGCCGGTGTCGGTCAGAGGAACGACCTCTTCCAGGTCTTCAAAGGTCGGATTGGAGACCAGGGAGGAGTAAACGGCTATCATGGTGTCGTTGCTGAACTCGTCCCAAGTGCCTTCGGTGCTGAGCGCGACGCCGCTGTTGTCAGTGGCCTCGAAGGTGTACCAAATGGAGTTGATCTGATCCGTGCTTTCGCCGGATTCCACGCGGGCATACTCGTTGTCGCCGTAGACGGTTTCGCCGATAGTGACGGTCGTGGCGCGGGAGAGATAGTCGTTGACCGGGCCGTCGCAGCCGTACTCGATCTTGATGCTGTCGAGGGAGACGGTCATGCCGCCAGCCCAGAAGAAGAAGCGCAGCGTTTTGAAGGTGTCGCCGCTGTTTTCCTGCATGACTTCTTTGTTGAACTCTTCAGTGACGCCATTGCAGCTGATGGACTTCGTGTAGTGGTGGCCGTTGATGAAGTTGGCGTATTCGACCATTTCGAAGTCGAACCATTCGTCAACCGGGAATTCCAGAGTGGAGCCCTGTTCACCGTCCGTCGGACGGAACTGATAGTGATCGGCCACTTTGCGGAATTCGATCTCGGAGACCTGCGGAGTCCAGAAACCGAAGTTGTGGTAACCTTCAGCCTCGGAGAGTTTCATCCTGGCGGAATATTTCCACACACGGTAGGGGTTGGACTGACCTTCAGCCCAGCCGGTTTCCACCGGGTTGTCGAAGTTGAAGTGAGCGCCGGCGAGGCCGACGGACTTAATTTCAACGTAGGTGTTGTCGCCGTCTTTGACAGCGGTCAGAGTGTAGTCGGAGCCGTAGCCGTCGGACCAGTTGTATTTGCCCTTGAAGTCGCCTTCTTCATAAGAGGAGAAGTCTTCGTCAACGATGGTAGCGTAGGTGACGGTCGGGATGACGCAGCCTTTGCCGGCCTTGACCAGGGAGCTGGTCCAGCCGGTGGTCTCGACCTGAGGATCCATCACAGTGTCGCACTCGACGTAGTTGACGGCGGCGCGGGTCTGTCTTTCAAGATCAGCGTCGGGCATGAAGCATCTCTTGACAGTGAATCTCCACTGTCTTTCGTCGTCGTTGGCCTGTTCGCCAACGGGGTACTTGGTGTTCAGGAAGATGCAGTTTTCAACATTGACTTCAGTGTCGATGTTGCTGTACCAAACGTTGCCGAAAATGGCGCTGTTGTGGTCGATCGCATCAGGCTTCGCTTCATGGATAACGTCGTAGTTGCTCCTGAAGGTGCAGCGGCTGAAGTTGTAGTGCACGGTCTTGTCGCCTTCCGCGGCAGCGTCCCAAGTGAAGGGCTTGATCTGGCAGGAGGTCAGAAGGCCGTAAGAGATGAACGCGCAGTCTTCCACAGTGACCGTGCTGTCGCACTTGGTCTGGATGCAGGCGGGACGAATGAGGTAGCCGCTGTCGGGGTCGGTGACGCCGCCTTCGCTGCCGACGTAAACGTAAACGTCTTCCAGGTGGAGGCCGGTCGCGTCAACGGTGGTCAGAGCAGCCGTGAGGCCGTAGAAAGCGCCGCCCCAGGAGTCGTTGCCCTTGATGTCCATCGGATGCTGGATCTGGACGCCCTTGAAGGTGACATCGGCAGCAAGGATGGCCACGCCGACATCATTGGTCTGATCACAGAGAATGATCGTCTGGTCGGAGCCGGCGCCGATGACGGAGACGCCAGCGGTCTGGAGGAGCAGGAAGGTACCGTCGGTCCAGCGGACGTTGGCAGGTTCGCCAACTTCGGAGAGCACGTAGGTGCCGGGAGCCATGTAAACGGCGTTGCCGCCGGCCACGTTGGCGAAAGCGGTCTTCAGATCGCAAGGATCATCGAAGGAGTCGCCGGAGCCGGTGCCGTCCGGAGAAGCGTACCAGTTCTTGATGGGCACGCTGGTGGTGCTCACCGTGAACTCGCCAACGGTCTCATCCGTGTAGCAAAGAACGCCGATGTAGTAGTCTTTGTCACCGTCGAAAGTGCCGGCAAAAGTTTCGTCAACGTTCGTGTCCTGGCGGGTGAGGTACGTGAAATCATCAAAGCCGTTGCCGTAAGCTACGACCAGGGCGGAGTCCTGGGAGCTGCCTTCGGTAGCTTTGATGTTGATCGTAACTTTCTGCTGGAAAGACGTACCGAGGTTAAATTTGTACCAAACGGAGTTGACCCAGCTTTGACCGATGGATTCAGCCTCGCCCGATTCCAGGGTGGCTTCCACACAGGTGCCGGTCACTTCCGTTCCGACAGTGTAAGCCTGAGCGTTGGCGAGGTTGTCATTCGCCGGAGCATCGGCCCACACGTAAGACGCCAACATAAGCATCAGCGCCAGACAAAGGAATTTTTTCATGCTTTCCTCTTATCTTTTGGTTAAAGGAGTTGGGATTACTTTGGGAATAATCCCGTTAATAAAAAATTGTTTTCTATGTTCGACAGGACGACACGGCCGCCAATAATAACGGCTATTCGTCCATCGTCTACATTTTATCAAAATCAAGGGTATAAAACAACGCGAGGATGAAGGCTCCCTGCCGCCTATGCACAAATTGCTTCATTTAAGCAAGTTAAGTGGGCTAGGAAGGGCTTGCGGGGTTGTGGATAACTTGCTAAAGTGCGGCGCATATTGACCAAAGGGAAGCCTATGTCCCCCGCTCACGGACTACACATACCGCATGAGCTAAGCACGCATCCCTCGCTCACGGACTACGCGCGCATTGCTAACGTTGGCATCCTCCGTGAGTTCGCTATGGGATACGTGCTTAGCTCACACTATGGCTTCCCTTGCTCTTTTCGCAAAACCCAGAACTACTTATTCCTGGCGTCGCGGGCGGGATCCTTCTTGTTGTTTTGTCTGGCGGGATAAAAATCCATCAGCGCCGTGTCATGCTTGCCGCTGGGCCTGGGCTCAAGGAAGGAGCAGGGCGTAACGACGGCCGCGTTCCAAGCCTCGCAGCCAACGGTGACAAGCGTTCCCATGCCGCCGTCCCAGAGCGCTTCCCCGCCGGGAGCCAGGAAAGCGTGCATACAAGCCGCGGGAACACTGCCGCCGACCGCGCCGCCGGCGGTCAGGAAACTGCCGCCTATGCAGCCGACGCAGCCGCCGGCCAGCATGGTCTGGAAGAGTCCGCCCAGGGCGCCGACCGTCACGCTGCCAACTCCGCACAAGGGATACCAGACCGAGGATCCCAGGATGCCGAGCCCGGCCAAAGGCGGGGTAAGCCAGCCGCCCAAAGACTTGCCGAGATTGTCGCTGACGAATCTGCCGCAACTGGAATAAGCTTCCGGCATGTCGTCGAAAATGAATTCACCGGCTGTCACGAAACTATCCTTGACCGTGTTCCCCG
>Ga0310690_10010105_pt1 | contig 11767 bp, 6 predicted proteins | sample AusTroGonzalo_MG_2_FD_207661 | JGI IMG/M metagenome (GOLD analysis project Ga0310690, IMG submission 207661) | Bovine rumen microbial communities from tropical cattle in Woodstock, Queensland, Australia - Gonzalo_04 (v2) (version 2) | ecosystem: Host-associated > Mammals > Digestive system >...
TAGTTTTTCCCATGAATATGTACTGACTTTACAGGACTTTGAGGAGACCGTATCCCCTCACCTTCCGTTATGGGTTACAGCCTCTTGTGACATCATGCCTTTCGATGGACAGGAAGACAATATCGGTGAGGCTGCGGTATTGAATAAGAATGGTGGTGCTATCGCCTTCTACGGAACGACACGTACCGTTTATCAGACCTATAACATCCTGATGAACCTCGCCTTCACACGCCATCTGTTCGGCTCCGAACGTATTGGTATCGGCGAGGCTGTCAGACGCGCCAAGAACGAACTGGTGAATACAGGTAGTGACCTCTCTGCCAACAAACTGCAATATACATTGTTGGGCGACCCTGCCCTCCTATTGGCAATGCCTACGACTCCTATTGTGATTGATGCCATCAACCAACAGGATTTGTCTTCTCTTACGGAGAATCTGCATATCGGAGCTGGCGAGACATTGACGATTAACGGACATATCGCTACTCAGGAAGGATCTGTTGACAGTAACTTCTACGGAGAGATGACGGCTACCGTGCGTGATGCTGCCGAGGAGATTGTCTGTCGACTGAACGATACTTCCGAAACAGAACGAGCCTTTACCTATACTGATCGCACCAAGGTTCTTTATCAGGGTAGTGACAGTGTGCGTCAGGGACGGTTCTCGTTCTCCTTCATGGTTCCCCGTGATATCAGTTACTCCGATGCCACAGGACTCATTAATATCTATGCCGTCAGCAACGACAAGAAGCAGGAAGCCAGTGGGTATACCGACCGTGTAGTGTTTGGAGGTACTGGTCATGAGGGTGGCGATCATGACGGACCTTCCGTTTTCTGCTATCTCAATAGCAGTTCGTTTGTGGATGGTGGTGTTGTGAATCCCACACCTTACTTTATTGCCGAACTGGCTGATTCGAGTGGTATTAACTCGACGGGCAATGGTATCGGACACGACCTGCAATTGATTATCGATGGAGAACTATCACGCACCTATACGTTAAACGACTATTTTCAGTATGACTTCGGCAGTCATACCAAGGGTACGGTGGGATTCAGCATTCCAGAACTCAGCGAGGGTAACCACCGCTTGCAGTTCCGTGCATGGGATGTGCTCAACAACTCGACGACAACGGAACTGAACTTCCAAGTATCGAAGGAACTGTCACCCGAGTTCTTTGATGTGGAATGTACACAGAATCCTGCCACCACGACAACAGGGTTCCGCATCATCCACGACCGTGTAGGCAGTAACATGGATATCATTCTTGACATCTTCGATATGGCTGGTCATCACCTGTGGCAGCATACAGAACATGCGACACCCGTCGACAATAGTTATACCATCAACTGGGATCTCTGTGTTGACGGTGGCAGACGATTGCACACAGGTGTCTATCTCTATCGCGTCCGTATCAGCAGTAACGGCTCTGGTCAGACATCGAAGGCTAAGAAATTAATTATCATAAGCAATAAATAAGCAAGCATTGCGTTTTGTAAAATGATGAAAGCAAATAAGATATATACAACTATCGCACTCTTGTGGCTGACTGTTACGGTACAGGCACAGGATACGAAGAGCCAGTTCAACCCGATTGAACATGCCGTTGTCTCCCAGACCATCGCACCGGATGCCCGTGCAGCAGGTATGGGTGACGTGGGTGCCGCTACTGATCCTGATGTCAACTCACAATACTGGAACCCAGCAAAATATCCATTCTGCATCAGCCGTGCGGGTATCTCGCTGAACTATACACCTTGGTTGCGCCAGTTGGTAAATGACATCAGTTTAGCCTATGTGTCAGGATACTATCGTATCGGAGACTATTCTGCCATTTCCGGTTCCCTGCGTTATTTCTCCTTGGGTGAGGTGATGACCTCTATGGACGATAATGCCTTGACTGTGAAGCCCTACGAGATGTCATTAGACGTTGCTTACTCGCTGATGCTCAGTGAAAAGTTCTCAATCGCTGCCGCCATCCGTTGGTTGTTTAGTGATCTCCGCTACGACTATACAGAGGATGCATCACCTGCGTCAGCCTTTGCTGCAGATATTGCCTGCTACTATAACAACTATCTCAATATCGGACAGCGCGAGTGCCAGTTGGGCATCGGTCTGAACATCTCCAACGTAGGTAGTAAGATTACCTACTTCGGTGATGACCGTTCCAACTTCTTACCTGCCAACATGCGACTGGGTGCTTCGCTGATGATTCCTATCAACGAATACAACCGTTTCTCGATCGCTGCCGATGCCAATAAGTTGCTGGTACCTACTGTTCCTAAACAGGAAGAGGGTGAGAGCAAGGAAGACTATGAGCAGCGTGTCATCGAGGAATACAACGATGTGGGCTCTATTGCAGGTATCTTCAAGAGTTTTCACGATGCTCCTGGCGGCTTCAAGGAAGAGTTGCAGGAGATACAATGGAGTGTGGGTGCCGAATATGTCTATCACGATCAGTTCTCTCTTCGTGCCGGTTATCACCACCAGAGTGAGAACAAAGGTAACCTGAAGTACTTCACTGTTGGTGGCGGCTTCCGCATGAGTGTCTTCTCTTTAGATGTAGGTTATGTGATTGCCACTTCCAAGAGCAATCCCCTTGACCAGACACTTCGTTTCACCCTTGCCTTCGATATGGACGGCATCAAAGACCTGTTTAAGAGATGATCAGAGTCGGAATGGGATATGATGTCCATCAGTTGGTTCCCAATCGGGAGCTGTGGATGGGTGGTATCAAACTGGAACATACGTTAGGACTCTTAGGCCATAGCGATGCCGACGTACTGATACACGCCATCTGTGATGCCATCCTCGGTGCTGCCAATATGCGCGACATCGGTTATCACTTTCCAGATACCTCCGAGGAAACGGAAGGGATGGACAGCAAGATTATCCTGAAGAAAACTATCGACCTTATTGCTACCAAAGGCTATCATCTCGTGAATATCGACGCCACCATTTGTGCCGAGCGTCCGAAGATGAATCCCCACATCCCTGCCATGCAACAATGTATGGCGCAAGTCATCGGCTGCGATCCCGATGCAATCTCTATCAAGGCTACCACGACAGAGAAACTCGGCTTCACAGGCAGAGAAGAAGGTATCTCCGCCTATGCCGTTGCCTTGATTGAAAAATAAGTATCTATAAAAACACAAGATTCTCTTGGTTTTTTGCTCGCATATTCGTATCTTTGCAAAAACTAAACTATACGAATATGAAGTACTACTATTTCAAAAGAATCCTGTTAGTGGTTATCGTCCTACTGACAGCGTCCAACATGCAGGCTGGGAAGTTTAAAAACTTTAAGGTGTCATCTTATATCCGGGCACAAGATGTGGCGCGGATGGAAGATGACAAGTTTCTGCAATCTACTTGGGAGACAGTAAGTAGCCAAGTGGATCTCGACAAGATATATCTCGAGACCCATCGTGATGCATTTACAGTACCGGAGAAGACACTGCTCAAAGTAAAGAAGTTCTTCCTATCGAAAGGGCTTGAGGTAGGCGGCGGTATTACGTTCACGCGTTCAGAGCCTACTGACTTCGAAACCTATAGTTATGCAAGGGAGGAAGAACGACAGCAGGTAAAGCAGATTTCAGAATTCACTGCCAAGTACTTCGATGACTTTATCCTCGACGACTTCTTCTTCATCGACTTGAAGAACGATGACGAGATTGCCGCTAAGGGCAGTAAGAGTTGGACGGAATATCGCCTTAAACTGATGGCGGATGCTGGTCGTGAATTGGTGATGAAGCCTGCCAAGGCTGTCAATCCCAAGGTGAAAGTCATCATCAAATATCCCAATTGGTATGACCATTTCCACGGATTAGGCTTTAATCTGGAAGAGGAACCTACCTACTTTGACGGGATATGGACAGGAACGGAAACACGTGACCCAGGTTCTGCACAACATTTACAGAATTACTTAAGTTATAATATCGTACGCTTTTTCGATAATATCGCACCAGGACGCAACGGTGGCGGCTGGGTGGATGCGGGTGGTATCCACATGAGTATGGACCGTTATGCAGAACAGTTACACCTCACCATGTTGTCGAAGACACCCGAGATTATCCTCTGGAACTATATGCAGTTATACGAGGTGAAGATTACACCCAATATGCGAGCTGCATGGCAGTCGGCAGGTGGCAATAGTTTCCGCTATGATGAGATGGTGGCTCCCTTCACCAAAAACGGAAAGACCATCACCCCTACCACGATGGCACGCTTTGCCAACGTGACACTTCATGAGACCGACAAACTGATAGGGTTCTTGGGAAAGCCTGTTGGACTGGTATCTTACAAACCTTATCACTCTTCGGGTGAGGACTTCCTACAGAACTATCTCGGAATGATTGGTCTGCCAATGGACATGCATCCCCAATGGGTCAACGGAAAGCAACAAATCCTATTGACTCAACAAGCTGCCAAAGATCCAAAGATCGTGGAGAAGATCAAGCAACAACTGAAAAACGGCGGGGATGTCATCATCACCACAGGATTACTGAAGGCTATCAAAGACCAGTTGGCGGATGTTTGCGAACTCTATTGTAGTGATTTGAAGGCCATCGTCAACGACTTCGGATGGGCAGGTAAGTCAGAACGTGAGTTCATCATCCCACAGGTGAAATATTTCACCAACGACGCATGGGAGGTGATCAGTGCCGGCAGACCGCTTAACGGAGGTGTATCGGGCTATCCTATCCTGTTACGTGATACTTATTCCAAAGGTATCCTCTTCGTACTGACAATTCCTGACGACTTTGGCAATCTCTACGATTACCCTGCCCCAGCCCTCAACATCATTCGCAAGGCGATGAGCAAAGATGTGGGTGCCTATATCGAAGGACCGTCAAAAGTGGCATTGTTCCCTTATGACAACAAGACCTTAGTCGTAGAGAACTTCAACGACAATCCTGTCAGTCTGCGTGTGGTAGTGAATGCCAAAGTCAACTCGCTGCGGAATCTTCTGACGGATGAACAACTGAAACCTGCCGAGAAGACACAGCCACAGGGTATGTTCTTCCGCAATCGCTTCATCGGTTATGACGACGGACAAACCGTCTTCGACGTGCAACTACCTGCACACAGTTACATCGGATTAGGATATTAAATCTTTAAACTTTTAGGAATATGATAGGATTCAGAACGTTTTTCGCGATAATTGCCTTGAGTATAGCAACAGTAACACAGGCACAGAAATACCCTACACGCCTACTTGATAACGAGTCACAGATTGAGAATATCATCAAGGGCATGACGTTGGAAGAGAAAGTGGCGATGCTTCACGGCAAGAATATGTTCTCGTCGGCAGGTATTGAGCGACTGGGTATTGCTGACATCGAATATGCCGACGGACCTTTCGGCATCCGTGAAGAGATGGAACCCCACTCATGGAACTCGGCTCATCTGACAACAGACTCGGCGACCTTCTTCCCTACTGGCTCGGCATTGGCTGCAACATGGAGTATCGAATGGGCTTACGCCTATGGACGCGGTATGAGTCGTGAGGCTCGTTTGCGCGGAAAAGATATGATTCTGGGGCCAGCCATCAACATACAACGTATTCCGACAGGTGGGCGAACTTATGAGTATCTGAGCGAAGACCCTATACTCAGTGGTGCTCTTGCCGTAGCATACACTCATGGTGCGCAAGACGATGGAACGGCAGTCTGTTTGAAACACTATGCACTGAATAATCAGGAAGACTATCGCGGCTTTGTGGATGTGCATATCTCCGACCGTGCCATGCATGAGATATACCTTCGTCCCTTCGAGATGGCTGTACGCGAGGCTGATGCCTGGGGCGTAATGGCTGCCTATAACAAGGTGAATGGTCGTTGGTGTTCAGAGAATGAACACCTGCTGAATACTGTCTTACGTCAGCAATGGGGCTTCCCAGGTATGGTGATCAGCGACTGGGGCGGTGTTCATTCTACTGTCGATGCTGTCACGTCAGGTATGAATGTAGAAATGCCAGGCAGTCGTTTCATGGGTCAGGCGTTGATTGATTCCGTAAAGGATGGCAAGGTGAGTGAAGCAGTGATTGACCAGCGTGTGCGTGAGATTCTGCGTGTCCGATTTACTGTCAAGCCCATTGCAAAGGAGGATGCCAATCGCCTACCCGTAGGCAACCCTGAGGAGATGACTGTTGCCTTGGAGGTTGCCCGTCGCTCTATCGTATTGCTAAAGAACGAACATCTGTTGCCTATTGACACCAAGCGTATCAAGAGCATCGCCGTGATTGGTGAGAATGCCGTTACCAAGATGGCATTGGGCGGTGTAGGTGCTGGCGTGAAGACCCGTCAGGAGATTACACCGCTTGAAGGTTTGCAGGCATTAGTTGGCAATAGTGTCAAACTGATTTATGAACCAGGCTATAAGAGTTACGATCGCGACAGCCGCAATAAGCGGCTCAGTCCGCAGCAGAAGGCTGATGCCCAACTGATGACACAAGCCGTGAAAGCCGCAAAGAAAGCCGACCTCGTCATCTACTTTGCAGGCGACAATCGTGAGGTGGAGACAGAAGGCTCCGACCGCAAGAGCATCACCCTACCCTCTGGACAGGATGAACTGGCGATTGCCCTAGCCAAAGCGAACAAGCAATTAATTACCGTTATCGTATCAGGTGGACCCGTCGATATCAGCACCGTTGACGAGGTATCGGGTGCCCTCGTGGCTTCGTGGTTTAATGGTTCAATGGGGGGACAGGCTCTCGCCGAAGTACTCACTGGCAATATTTCTCCGTCAGGCAAACTGCCAATGACTTGGTCGAAGCGTTTAGAAGATGTTCCTGCATACGCTACGGGTAGTTATCCGCAGCACGTTCAAAACAATAATCAAGGTGACATCTTTGTAGGAATCGTCAATAATCAAAGCAACGACCGTCGTCAACAACTTGTTGCCAACTATGCAGAAGAAGATATGGTGGGTTACAGATGGTATGACTGCAAGGACGTTTCCGTAGCCTATCCTTTCGGCTTTGGTCTTTCCTATGCTGATTTCCAATATAGTGATATCAAGGTGACGTCCACGGCAGAAGGTTTGGATGTAAAGTTTATACTCACCAACACTTCCTCTATTGACGCTGAGGAAGTGTCGCAAGTCTACGTCTCTCGTCCTCTGTCTAACATCGAGCGTCCTGTAAAGGAACTCAAAGGCTTTAAGCGAGTAGCCCTGAAGGCTGGTGAACGTAAGGAAATCACCATACCTATACGCCGTAACGACCTCTGTCACTGGGACGAGTCTGCTCAGACATGGATGCTGGAGCCTGGAATGGTCATCATACAGGTAGGCGGTTCGTCCAATAACCTTCCTCTGCATCTCAAAACCAGGATTTGACTTCGGAATTAACAAGCAATGAGATAGGCGGCACTTTTCCCATAGATAGGTGCCGCCTATCGAGGCGTTTGCTTGGGGGTATCGGGTCGATAGGTACGGGCTTTCTATGCGATAGGTGCCGCCTATCTCATAACAACATAAAAAAATGCCGCCACTCTCAACGAGCAGCGACATCCAAAGCCTATGTTTAACTAAAAATCCTTTTTGAAGTAATTCCAGTCTAAGAGACTGGAAGTCCCGCCTCACGGCAGGTTATTTAAACTAATACTAACCTTTTCGTTTTAAAAAGAAAGTTATGGGAGCCTCACGGCGACCACTGTTATCCTAACACATTTAAAACTTTCTTAATACCAATAACTAAAAACCTAAAACTATAAATATTACTACTAACCTAAAACAATCTATTAACCGAATGTCAATTAAGACCTCTTGTCTTTTGACATTGCAAAGGTACAATGTTTTTTTGAATCTGCAATGGATTTAATGTATAAAGTTTGTAAAAATCCACCATTCTTGACTTAAATCAACAAATTGTGCCCGCAAACAGCATAAAATATCCTCTTGAAAGATGTTTTTTTACTTTTTTTTTGGTTATCTCTCCACTTATTCGTACCTTTGTCAATATGAGAGTATTAATTGTCAATACTAGTGAACGGACGGGAGGTGCCGCTGTTGCTGCTAACCGACTGATGGAGGCACTGAATAACAACGGTGTCAAAGCCAAGATGCTAGTTCGCGAAAAGGAAACAGACCATATCACCGTTTCCGCGCTACCCAAGAGTTGGAAACTTCACTGGAACTTCCTTTGGGAGCGTTTTCGCATTTGGCTGAGCCTGCATTTGCAGCGCACACACCTCTTTGAGATAGATATTGCCAACGCGGGGACGGATATCACTCGGCTACGTGAGTTTCAGGAAGCTGATATCATCCATCTGCATTGGATCAACCAAGGGATGCTATCGCTCAAGGATATCCGAAAGATACTGAAAAGTGGTAAACGGGTAGTTTGGACGATGCACGACATCTGGCCCGCTACTGCTATCTGCCATCTGACACTGGACTGCAGACAGTTTGAGACGCAATGTTGTCATTGTCGCCTGCTGCCTGGCAATTCATCAAACGACCTTGCCGCTAAAATATGGCGTGAGAAACAGAAGATGCTGGAAGGACAGCGTATCTCCTTCGTGGCTTGTAGTCAATGGCTCGCAGGGGAAGCGAAGAAAAGTGCACTCTTGCAAGGACAATATATCGCCAATATCCCCAACCCTATCGACACGCATATCTTCTGTCCTAACAACAGGCAGAAGGCTCGTGAAGACTTGGAACTACCGTTAGACGGTCGTATCATCCTATTTGTATCACAACGGGTAACGAATCCTAACAAGGGCATGCAATACCTGATAGATGCTTGCAACTTGCTAATCCAACAACATCCTGATATGGCGAACGAAACCTCTGTTGCCATCTTAGGAGGACATGCTGAGGAATTGAAGGGTAAACTGCCTTTCCAGACGTATGCCTTAGGCTATATCAACGACGAGCACAAAATCGTAAAGGTGTATAACGCCGCCGATGTATTTGTGCTACCTTCGCTCTCCGAGAACCTCCCTAACACCATCATGGAAGCGATGGCTTGCGGCATTCCCAGTGTAGGCTTCCGCATCGGAGGAATTCCAGAGGAGATAGACCATCAGCAGAACGGTTATGTAGCAGACTATCGGGATGCTGCCGACTTAGCAAGAGGTATCAGATGGGCACTGGACGAATCCAACAAAGAGGAAGTGAAAAAAGCGTGTCTACAGAAAGTGGCTCATAACTACTCTCAACAGAGTGTTGCCAAACGATATATGGAAGTTTATGAAAATAACAATCATCACCGTCACTTATAACGCTGCCAGCGTATTGCAACGCACGCTCGACAGTGTGAAGAAACAGACATGGCAAAAGATTGAGCACCTCATCATCGACGGTTCCTCAAAAGACGATACTGTTGCCATAGCAGAAACCTACCAAGTGCAATGTTCTTATGAGGTCGTCATCCAGTCGGAACCTGACAAAGGACTCTATGATGCGATGAATAAAGGATTACGCAAAGCGACTGGTGATTATTTGGTGTTCCTAAATGCCGGAGATACCCTTCATGCCGATAATACCCTTGAAATAATTGCTAATAACCAACTGCCAAATGCTAACAGTCAAAGGGCAGCCGTCATTTATGGTGATACGGCAATCACTGACGAACAGGGAATGTTCCTTCATCTGCGTCGGTTGCGCCCGCCTCAACGACTCAATTGGAAATCTTTCCGTCAGGGTATGCTCGTTTGCCATCAGGCTTTCTATGTGCGAACAGATATTGCCCAAGGACAGGAATACGACTTACAATATCGCCATTCGGCTGATGTTGATTGGTGTATCCGCGTGATGAAACAAGCAGAAGAGTTGGGATTGCCCTTAGTCAATACCCATGCCGTCCTTGCGGACTTCATGGAAGGAGGTAACACAACGCAGAACCATCGGGCATCACTGAAAGAACGCTATCAAGTGATGTGCCGTCATTATGGAAGGCTACAAACCTTCTTCCTTCATATCTGGTTCATCATCCGTAGCATCATCAAATAAAAAAAGAGGGGTGACTCACGTCAGCCCTCATACTAAAACCATAACTAGCATAACTACTAATCTAAATATTATTTCTAACCTAACTTTTTGCTTGCTTTTAATTTTGTTGCAAAGATAGAGTAAATGAAAAACAAAAGCAAATATACACGTTACACAAACTTTATATAATGTAACAACTTTATTAAAACCCCTAAAAATGTAACCATTTATAAAAATAAAGTATCATTCATACATATTTATCTTCAAAAAAAACAATAACTTTGCAATCATAATAAAAACTATACTCTTTTCTTTATTTACATCTATGAAAAAATTAGTTCTAATAACAATTGCATGGGTTTGTGCGACATTATCCACAATGGCACAAGATCCTAATTTCTACATTTTCCTTTGTTTTGGACAATCCAACATGGAAGGCAATGCGCGTCCTGAGGCTGCCGATTTGGCTAGCCCAGGTCCACGTTTTCTGTTGATGCCGGCAGTCGATTTTCCCGACAAAGGCCGCAAGAAGGGTGAATGGTGTGAAGCCTCTGCGCCCCTCTGTCGCCCCAACACGGGCCTGACTCCTGCAGACTGGTTTGGTCGTACCTTGGTAGCTTCTCTACCCGAGAACATTAAGATCGGTGTTATTCATGTGGCAATTGGCGGTATTGACATTAAAGGATTTTTGCCCGACAGCATTCCGAGTTATGTTGAAAAGAAGGCCCCAGGCTGGATGAAAGGAATGCTTGCCGCTTACGACAATAACCCATACAAGCGTCTGGTGGAACTCGCCAAGAAAGCACAGAAGGACGGTGTCATCAAAGGCATTCTGATGCACCAAGGCGAGACTAATACCGGTGATCCACAATGGGCTGGTATGGTAAAGCAGGTGTATGAGAACCTCTGCAGTGACCTGCAGTTGAAACCAGAAGAAGTAAATCTCTATGTCGGCAATATTGTACAGGCTGACGGCAAGGGTGTTTGCATCGGTTGCAAGAAGCAGATTGACGAACTACCACAGACAATTCACACTTCTCAAGTTATCAGTTCTGACGGTTGTACCAACGGTCCTGACCGTCTGCATTTCGATGCTGCTGGTTATCGAGAATTAGGTTGCCGCTATGGTGAGGCAGTTGCCAGACATCTCGGCTTTGAGCCAAAGCGCCCACAGAACATGCCTGTCGCAAAAAAGATTGAGGTTCCTGCAGATGCTGTTACCGTCGAGAATGCCATTCCTGGCAATGAGTTCCCGAAAATTGACAAGCAGCGTCGCGCCTACTTCCGCATCGAGGCCCCTCAGGCACGTAAGGTAATTGTTGATATTTGCAGTAAGAAATACGATATGGAACCTGACGGCAAAGGTGGCTTTATGGCCGTAACAGAACCATTGCCCGTTGGCTTCCACTATTACTTTATGAATATCGACGGCGTAAACTTCATTGATCCCGCCAGTGAGACCTACTTCGGCTGTAACCGCGAAGCAGGCGGACTCGAAGTTCCCGAGGGTCCCGAAGGCGACTACTACCGTCCGCAGGTGGGCATTCCTCATGGTCAAGTACGTAGTATCTACTACCATAGCCCCAACTCTAAATTCGGCGAGTGGCGTCACGCTTTAGTTTACACCCCTGCTGAGTACGAGACCGGCAAAAAGAAATACCCTGTACTATATTTGCAACATGGCATGGGTGAGGGCGAGACCAGTTGGATGTTACAGGGCAAAATGCAGCACATCATGGACAACGCCATTGCCAAGGGTGAAGCGGTTCCTATGATTGTGGTTATGGAGAGTGGCGACATCAAGGCTCCCTTCAACTTTGCTGGTGGTGG
>Ga0310690_10010108_pt1 | contig 11766 bp, 9 predicted proteins | sample AusTroGonzalo_MG_2_FD_207661 | JGI IMG/M metagenome (GOLD analysis project Ga0310690, IMG submission 207661) | Bovine rumen microbial communities from tropical cattle in Woodstock, Queensland, Australia - Gonzalo_04 (v2) (version 2) | ecosystem: Host-associated > Mammals > Digestive system >...
TCATAGTCCAGTACGGACTTACGGATAGCGACGTTGCGTCCTTCTACCTTCTGCTGCGAGCTCTCGAGGATCGAGGTGAGCATACGGTTCTCGATGGGCATATCCTCCTCTACCTTCATGGTGTTGAGGATCATTCCCATCCGCTCGCCGCCGAAGATGCGCATGAGGTCGTCTTCACAGGAGAGGAAGAATTTGCTCTCGCCGGGATCGCCCTGACGGCCGGAACGGCCGCGCAGCTGGTTATCGATGCGGCGGCTCTCATGCCGCTCGGTACCGATGATATACAGACCGCCCGCCTCGCGCACGGCGTCGGCCTTGACGCTGATCTCATCTTTGAACTGCTGATAGTAGGCCTGATATTTCTCTCTGGCTTCGAGAATATCGGAGTCGTCTGTCTCGCCGTAGCCGGTGGCTTCTACGATCATCTCCTCGTCCATCCCGTCCTTGCGCAGCGCAGATTTCGCCATATACTCGGCGTTGCCGCCCAGCACAATATCGGTACCGCGGCCGGCCATATTGGTGGCGATGGTGACTGCGCCGAGCTGACCCGCCTGGGCGACGATCTCGGCCTCGCGCTCATGATGCTTGGCGTTGAGGACGTTGTGCGCGATGCCGGCGCGCTTGAGATACTTGGACAGCAGCTCGGACTTTTCGATCGAGATGGTGCCGACCAGCACCGGTTGACCCTTTGCGTGGGCGCGGCGGATCTCTTCGATGATGGCGCTGAACTTGCCGCGTTCGGTGCGGAACAGAGCGTCGGGGTTATCCATACGGACGACAGGCTTGTTGGTGGGGATCTCGATGACGTCAAGCTTGTAGATCTCCTGGAATTCCTGCTCCTCGGTCTTGGCGGTACCGGTCATGCCGGACAGTTTCTTGTATAAGCGGAAGAAGTTCTGGAAGGTGATGGTGGCGAGGGTCTTTGACTCGCTCTCGACCTTTACGCCCTCCTTCGCCTCGATCGCCTGGTGCAGACCTTCGTTGAAGCGGCGACCGTACATCAGTCGGCCGGTGAACTCGTCGACGATGATGACCTGTCCGTCCTTGACGACGTAGTTGACCTCGTTCTTCATACAGCCGTGGGCTTTGATCGCCTGGTTGATGTGATGCTGGATGGTGATGTTCTCGGGGTCGGTGAGGTTCTCGATGTTAAAGAACTTCTCCGCCTTTTTGACGCCGAGCTGTGTGAGGGTGGCGGTATGCGCCTTCTCATCCACGACATAGTCGATGCTGTTCTCCTGATAGAAGCCCTCGAGATCCTCTTTGGAGTCGATCTCGGTGAAGACGTGCTTCTTCATCGAGCGGGCGAGCTGATCGGCACGGGCATACAGGTCGGAGGCCTCGTCGCCCTTGCCGGAGATGATCAGCGGAGTACGCGCCTCGTCGATGAGGATCGAGTCAACCTCGTCCACGATGGCAAAGGCGTGTCCGCGCTGGACGCGCTGTTCCTTATATACGACCATGTTGTCTCTGAGGTAGTCGAAGCCCAGTTCGTTGTTGGTGCCGTAGGTGATGTCGGCGGCATAGGCTTTCTTGCGGTCGGCGTTTTCGATCCCGTGGATGATCAGACCGACGGACAGACCGAGGTAGCGGTACAGCTTACCCATCCACTCGGAGTCGCGCTTTGCGAGGTAGTCGTTGACGGTGACGATATGCACGCCCTCTCCCGTCAGGGCATTGAGGTAGGCGGGCAGGGTGGCGACGAGGGTCTTGCCTTCGCCGGTCTTCATTTCTGCGATGCGTCCCTGATGCAGGACGATGCCGCCGATGATCTGTACGGGGAAGTGCTTCATCCCCAGCACGCGCCATGACGCCTCGCGGCAGACGGCGAATGCATCGGGCAGGATGTCGTCGCAGGTCTCGCCGTTTTGCAGTCTTTCTTTCAGCACGGCGGTCTGCGCGCGCAGCTCGGAGCCCTTCATCGCGGCGTATTTTCCTTCTAATGCGAGTACCTTATCACAGATCGGGCGGATTCTTTTTAATTCTCTTGCAGAATAATCTCCGAAGATAGCCTTCAGGATGCCCATCTATATCCTTCCTTTCGTTTCTGTTTTCGTTATTTATGCAGGCGGGGCAGTCGATATGGCGGTTCATTACCCCATATCACCCCATTATAAAGTGTATTATATCATACATATCTGCAAAAATAAAGAAAAATCTGTAAACATTTACGGATGTTTTCGGCAGTAACATTTCCCCTCCATTTTTCTATTATGATATTGATTTTGACTATGCGTTGATGTAAAATAAATATACATATGGGCTGTTCGACCGCATCGGCAGCCAAGGGACGGCAGGATTTATCTATGGCAGAACGGATCAAGAAAAAGAAACGCTTAACGTCGTTTCAGATCATTATTTTAGGATTCGTCGGTGTGATCCTCTTGGGCGCGCTGATCCTGATGCTGCCCGTATCCGCCCACAGCGGGTCCTTCACCCCGTTTCATCAGGCGCTTTTCACCGCGACTTCGGCGGTCTGCGTTACCGGTCTGGTGGTGCAGGATACCGCCACATACTGGTCGGGCTTCGGTCAGGCGATCATCCTGATCCTGATCCAGATCGGCGGTCTCGGCGTGATTACGATGGCGATCTCGGTCGTGCGCCTCTCGGGCAAGAAGCTCTCCTTCAGCCAGCGCAGCACGATGCAGAGCTCTATCTCTGCGCCGAGCATCGGCGGCATCATCGATCTGACGAGCTTCGTCATCAAAGGAACCGCGATCATTGAGGCGGCGGGCGCCGCGGCGCTGATGCCTGTGTTCATCAAGGATCATGGGCTGAAGGGGATCTGGATGGCGGTCTTTCATTCTGTTTCCGCTTTCTGCAACGCCGGCTTCGATCTGATGGGACGGCCGGACAGCAAGTTCGCCTCCATGACGTCCTATCTCGGGCATCCTTATGTCAATATCATCCTGATGCTGCTGATCACCGTCGGCGGTATCGGTTTTCTGACATGGAAGGATATTGTGACCCACAAGTTCAGGATCAGACGTTATCGGATGCAGAGTAAGGTGATCCTCGTCACCTCCGCACTGCTGATCGTGTTCCCGGCGGTCATTTTCTTCTTCTTTGATTTTGCACATATGCCGATGAACGAACGCATCATCGGCTCACTGTTCCAGTCGGTCACCACGAGGACGGCGGGATTCAATACCGCCGACCTGACGGGGCTGACCCTCGTCGGTCAGGCGATCTTTATTTTCCTGATGCTGATCGGCGGCTCGCCCGGTTCAACGGCGGGCGGTATGAAGACGACCACCATCGCCGTCCTCTTCGGCAATATCATCGCCACCTTCCGCCGCAAGGAGGACCCCGAATTCTTCGGACGCAGGATCGCCTCGGGCGTCGTCAAGACCGCCGCTACGATCCTGATGATGTATCTGCTGCTGTGCTTCGGTTCGGCGGCTGTTATCAGCACGGCAGAAGGACTGCCGCTGAGCGTATGCTTGTTTGAGACCGCGTCGGCGGTCGGTACGGTCGGTCTGACGCTGGGGATCACCCCGAGGCTCGGAGTTCTTTCTCAGCTTATCCTGATCGTGCTGATGTTCTTAGGCAGGGTCGGCGGACTGACGGTCATCTATGCCGCCATATCCGGAGCGGACAGAAAGCTGTCCAAACTGCCGCAGGAAAACATCACCGTTGGATAAATACCATTGTTCCATAAGGAGAAACAGCATGAAATCTGTTTTGTTATTAGGTCTCGGCCGCTTCGGAAAGAATCTCGCGATCCAGTTGAGCAGCCTCGGTCACGAGGTCATGGGCGTTGACATCAACGAGGACAGAGTCAACGATGCGATGGACATCGTCACCAACGCACAGATCGGCGACAGCACCAACGAGGCTTTTCTGCGCACACTCGGCGTAGACGGATACGACGTCTGCTTCGTGACGATCAGCAATGATTTTCAGAGCTCTCTGGAGACCACCTGCCTGCTCAAAGAGCTCGGCGCGAGCTTCGTCGTCTCCCGCGCGGAGCGCGACGGTCAGGAGAAGTTCCTGCTCCGCAACGGCGCGGATAAAGTAGTCTATCCGGAGAAGCAGGTCGCAAAGTGGGCGGCCATCCGATACAGCTCCAGCCATATCCTCGATTTTCTCGAGCTGGATGCGAAGCATTCTCTGTATGAGGTGTCTATCCCCGAACAGTGGGCCGGCAAGAGCATCGTACAGCTCGACGTCAGAAGAAAATACGGACTGTCGATCATCGGTCTGCGCAAGGACGGCGCCATGAACTTTATGATCAAGCCGGATACGATCCTGACGCAGGATATGACGCTCCTTGTCGTCGGCGAGGATAAGGCGATCCAAAGGTGCTTCCGCATCTAATATACGTTCACACTTTTTTTCAGATAATTCACGTTGATCTATCGGGAGTATTTCTTACGGCTGATCCCCGGCGGAGCTGATGCCGTTCGCGATAGGGTCAATCGGATGAGGTAGCATATATGAATATTATTATCGTAGGCTGCGGCAGAGTCGGACGCTCCATCGCAGAGCAGTTGAACACGGAAGGCCATTCCATCACGGCGATCGATACCAACCCCGCAGAACTGGAAAAGATCTATGACACCGAGAATATCATGGCGATCGAGGGCAACGGAGCCACGCTCCCCGTCCTGCGCGAGGCGGGTATCGACGACTGCGACCTGCTGATCGCGGTGACCGCCGCCGACGAGCTGAATCTCTATACCTGTCTCTTGGCAAAGAACTCCGGCGTCAGCTCCACGATCGCCCGCGTCCGCAATCCCCAGTATATCAGCGACGTCAACGTGATCAAGGATGACCTGAAGCTGACGATGGCCATCAACCCCGAGTTTACCTGCGCGAGTGAGATCGCGCGGCTGGTCAAATACTCCGGCGCTGTGAATATCAGTACCTTCGCCGGCGGCAAGATCGACCTGATCAAGATCCGTCTGAGCGAGGGCTCATCCCTTGCGGGTAAAAGAGTCGCCGACTGTGCCGCTATCCTCAAGAGCGGCGTGAGGCTCTCCTTTGTCGAGCGCGGCGCTGAATTCCATATTCCGAACGGCGACTTCGTTCTTGAAGCGGGCGACCTCGTCACCTTAGCCGCCCCCTCTGCGGCGGCTGCAAAGCTCCTCAGGAGCATCGGTCATATTTCGAACAAGGGCCGCTACGTCATGATCCTCGGCGGCAGCAAGATCGGCTATTATCTCGCGCAGATCCTGCGTGAAGCGGGCGTCGGCGTGAAGATCATCGAGCATAATGTGAACCGCTGCGAGCATCTGTCCGAGTTTTTGCCCGGCGTCATGATCATCAACGGCGATGCGATGGACGAAGACCTTTTGATCAGCGAAGGGGTCGAGCGTGCCGATGCGGTCGTCTGTCTGATGGATACGGATGAAGAGAACCTCATGGCGTCTCTGTATATCAAGCAGGTGAACCCCACCGCGAAGGTGGTCACCGAGCTGGGAAATCTGAAGTTCTCCTCCGTGGTCGATCACTTGCCCCTCGACTCGGTCATCCGGCCGAAGCAGCTCACCGGCGAGCACATCATCCGCTATGTCCGCGGCATGCAGAACACCGTCGGCAACAACGTCGAGACCATGTACAAGGTAGGTGGCGGCCGTGCCGAGGCGCTGGAGTTCCGCGTGCGGGAGGACAGCGCGCTGACGGGCGTACCGATTTCCACGCTGCGCCTCAAGAGCGATCTGCAGATCATCTGCATTATCCGTGACGGCAGGCTGATCGCCCCCGGCGGCAGCGATACGATCGAAAGGGGCGACCGCGTGATCGTTGTTACAAAGCAGAAGGGTCTGACCGATCTCAAGTCGATCCTGAGATAGTTTTTAACGCATCAGGCGTTTTGTCTGATCCTTGCAGTATTTCGCTGTCGTTATGACGGGCGATTACGCTTTTCTTTAACGTGACTGGCAGGAAGCATTATGAACAAACGATTGATCATTTATATACTGGGCTGGGTCCTGATGATCGAGGGAGCGACGATGCAGCTTTCGACGGCAGTAGGACTGATTTATCATGAGAGAGATTATCTGATCTTTCTGCTGTGCGGACTGGGCTGTATGCTGCTGGGCGGTGTGCTGGTCATCCGAAAGCCGAAGAGCAGCGTGATGCTGCTCAGGGACGGCTTTGCTGCGACGGCGCTGTCCTGGCTGGTGCTGTCGTTTGCGGGCTGCCTGCCGTTTTTCTTCTCCGGTGCGATCCCGGACTTTGTCGACGCGGTGTTTGAGACCGCATCCGGCTTCACCACAACCGGTGCGACCATCCTGAGAGATATTGAGATCCTGCCGCGCTGTATCCTGTTCTGGCGCAGCTTCTCTCATTTTCTCGGCGGTATGGGCGTCGTCGTGTTCCTGCTTGCGGTGATCCCGCGGCTGGGCGGCAACCAGAGCATCAACCTCATGAAGGCCGAGTCCACCGGCCCTTCCGTCAACAAGAGTATGCCCAAGCTGCGCAACTATGCTGCGCTGCTGTATTCCATCTACGTCGGTCTGACCGCGATCGAGACCGTTCTCTTGCTGTGCGGCGGTATGAGTATCTTCGACGCCGTTACCACCTCGTTCTCCACGGCGGGCACCGGCGGCTTCATGGTGTATAACGACTCGATGGGTCACTTTGCGGGCAACCACTACCTGCAGGCGGTCGTCGCGGTCTTTATGATGCTCTTCGGCGTCAACTTTTATGTCTACATCCTCATCCTGTCGCGAAAGTTCAAGCTCGCGTTCAAGAATGAAGAGATGCTGATCTATGTCATCTTCACCCTGTGCGTGACGATGCTGATCACGGTCGATATTTATCATATCTACGGTTCGGTCTATGAGAGCTTCCACCAGAGCTTCTTCTATGTCACCTCGATCGGATCGACGACCGGTATGGCGCTGACGGATGTCGATACCTGGCCGGAGTTCTCGCGGGCATTGATCCTGCTGGTCACCTGTGTCGGCGCGTGTGCGGGTTCGACGGGCGGCGGCTTTAAGGTCTCGCGCCTGCTGATCCTGCTCAAAGGGATGCGTAAGGAGTTCAATCTGATCCTGCATCCGCGTTCGGTACATACCGTCAAGCTGGATAATAAGCGCATCACCCATGAGGTGACGCGTTCGGTCAGCGTTTATTTTGTGATTTATACCCTGATCGTGATCGTGACGACGATACTGGTTTCTCTCAACGGCTTTGATTTCATGACAAATATCTCCGCCGTGCTGGCGACGCTCAACAACGTCGGCCCCGGCATGAACGCGGTCGGATCGACCAACAACTATGCCGATTTCAATGTGATCTCTAAGATCATTTTCATATTCAATATGCTCGCCGGCAGGCTGGAGCTGTATCCGTTCCTGCTGATTTTTGTGCCGTCGGCGTGGAAGAGGAATTGATATGAACCGATGTGTCCTGATCACCGGCGCTTCCCGCGGGATCGGCGCCGCCTGTGCGCGCGCCTTCGCCCGTGAGGGCGACCGCGTCGTGATCCATTATCATAACAGCAAGGATTCCGCTGAGGAGCTGTGCCGTGAGCTGACGGCCGGCGGGGTTGAAGTGATGACTGCAGGGGCGGATGTATCCGATCCCGAAGCGGTGCGCGCTCTCTTTGCCCGGATCGAAAGCGCCTTCGGCACGGTGGATGTACTGGTGAACTGCGCCGGTATCGCTCACTACGGCCTGTTCCATGAGATGAGAGACGACGAGTGGGATCGCATGATCGCGACCGATCTCGGATCAGCCGCTCACTGCTGCCGCGCGGCGCTGCCCGCGATGATCCGCCGCCACAGCGGCGTGATCGTGAACATCGCTTCGATGTGGGGCGAGGTCGGAGCCTCGTGCGAAGTCGCCTATTCTGCCGCAAAGGCGGGGGTGATCGGGCTGACGAAAGCGCTCGCAAAGGAAGTCGCTCCATCCGGTATCCGCGTCAACGCCGTATCGCCCGGGGCGATCATGACCGATATGATGCGCGGCTTCTCGGATGAGGAGCTCAGCGCGCTGACGGACGAGATACCGCTCGGCGCGATCGGCGCGCCAGAGGATGTTGCGGACGCGGTCGTATTCCTCGCGTCGGACAAGGCGAAGTACATCACCGGTCAGATCCTCGGCGTCAACGGCGGGATGGTCATATAAATAATTGAATATTGAAGAATGAATACTGAAAAATGAATAATTGCGGGCGGAAAACCCGCACCCAATGATAAAGGCTGCCGCTTCTGCGACAGCCTTTCACTTTATCTGTTTCGATTATTTGCGTTCGGTCTTTTTGACCGCGTCGATGATCCTGACGACTACCGGGGTGAGGATGACGTTCACCGCCAGCTCGACGAGGAAGTTCACACCCGTGAGACCCAGGATGATGTAGGTCAAGAGATCCGATCCCCCTGCCCACGCGGCGAGCAGCTCCTTGAAGAACACGAGCATCGCGAGGATGAAGGTACCTGTGTTCACGATCGGGGATACGATCGCGGCGATCAGCACGGCGAAGAACTTGTTCCGCTTGCACAGCGCCTTGTAGACCAGTCCCGCGCAGGTGCCGGCGAGAGCGGTCTTGAGGATGCACATGAACGCGCACATAAAAGGATTTGCCGCCCATACCATCGCGCCGCCGACGTCGCCGCCGGTGATGCACATGATCGTGACGATGACGCCCAGCACAGCGCCCAGATACGCGCCTGCGCCGACGCCGTACATCGCCGCGCCCACGACCATCGGGATCAGTGCCAGCGTGATCGAGAAGGGTCCGAACTTGACGAAGGTGGTGAAGATCTGCAGCGCAATGATGATTGCGGTCAGGATCGCCAGCCCCGTCAGCCGATAGGTGGTTGACTTGATTTTGGTGTTTGACATTTTATACCTCCTGCTGCCTCCCTCTCTTGCCGCTGCTGCGACGAGGTGAAGCGCATTATTAACTAAGAACTAAGAAATAAGAACTAAGAGTGAAGAGAGGGCTGCGCCCTCACCCGGATACTGGTTCCGGCATTATTTCTTATTTCTCTCATAGATCAGTTTCAGTCCCTGCATGATCAGGTCCTCCACAATCCTGATCCGGTGCGTGCAGTGGGGGATGATGGACTTCGCCATCCCGCCTGTCGCGACCACGCTGCACGGCATACCCAGCTCGTGTTCGATCCTGTCGATCATGCCGTCGATCATGCACACGGTGCCCCACACAACGCCCGAACGGATCGAGCGGTCGGTGTTGTTGCCGATCACGGACTTCGGCGCGTCCAGCGCGACCGATACGAGCAGGGCGGCGTTGCCGGTCAGGGCGTTCAGCGAGATCATCACGCCCGGGGCGATCGGTCCGCCGATCATCGCGCGATTCTTATCGATCACGCACATCGCCGTAGCGGTGCCCATGCTGATGACAATACACGGCGAGGGGAAGGAAGCGTTCGCCGCCACGCACGCCGTCACAAGATCGGCGCCGAGGGTAGAGGGATCCTCGATGCGGATGTTCAGTCCTGTCTTGAGCCCGGGACCGACGATCATCGGCTCGACATTCAGCATATCGCGCGCGGCGACGTCGATCCGTGAGGTGACGATCGGCACAACGGAGCTGATGATGCAGCCGGTGAAATCGGTGCGGTGGATACCCATCACGCGGATCAGTGAGTACAGCTCTACGGCGTATTCATCCGCCGTCTTATTCTTATCGCAGGAGACGGTCAGGGTGCGCCTGAGCTCCCCGTCGATAAAGATTCCGTACTTGATATTCGTATTCCCGATGTCTACCGCCAGCAGCATATACATATCGCTCCTTTCCGTGTGGAATTGTAGCATAATTTTTATGGATTTTCAATATAATTGAGCATTTTTCAGCTTTTTTCACATAATGAAAAATATCTGATACCGTTCGTGTTAGAATATCTGTGTACGCGAAAAAGCGACATATCAAAAAACGACATTTTCTGCATCACTACATCAACTACTCGTATGCTCAAAGGGGAGGATATGATGACACAGTCTGAGATCAGAGAACTGCAGATCCTCGCGAGTAAGGCGCGGATCGGCGCGATCATCGGTACATTTAATGCAAAGTCCGGTCACCCGGGCGGCTCGCTGTCGGCGGCGGATATGTTCACTTACCTGTACTATAAGGAGATGAATGTTGATCCGACCCGTCCCGACTGGGAGGACAGGGATCGTTTTGTTTTATCCAAGGGACATTGCTGTCCCAGCTTATATGCTATCCTCGCGCTGAAGGGTTACTTTGGCTGGGAGGAGCTGTCCGTACTGCGCCATGTAGGCGCGATGCTGCAGGGCCATCCCGATATGAAGCGCACGCCCGGCGTCGATATGAGCTCCGGCTCGCTGGGTCAGGGAATTTCTGCCGCGTGCGGTATGGCGCTGGCCGCCAAGCTCGACCGCAAGGACTGGCGCGTTTACACCATGCTCGGCGACGGCGAGTGTGAAGAGGGCGAGGTCTGGGAGGCCGCGATGTTCGCGAGCCATAAGGGTCTCGATAACCTGACCGTCATCGTTGACGTCAACGGTCTGCAGATCGACGGTACCACCGCCGAGGTCGGCGGCGTAGAGCCGCTGGACACGAAGTTTGAGAGCTTCGGCTTTGACGTCGCGGTCATCGACGGTCATGACTTCAACGCGATCGAGGACGCGATGGCGCAGGCGAAGGCGTCTTCAAAACCCTTCGCGATCATTATGAAGACCGTCAAGGGCAAGGGCGTTTCGTTCATGGAGAATCAGGTCGGCTGGCACGGCAAGGCGCCGAACGCCGAGCAATATGAGATCGCGATGGCTGAGCTCGAGGCTCAGCTCAAGGAACTGGAGGCGTAACCATGGCTGAGATTATTACGAAGGCGACGCGCGTGAGCTTCGGCGAGGCGCTGTGTGAGAAGGCCGCGGAGAATCCCGATATTATCGTCCTTGACGCCGATCTGGCCGCCGCGACCAATACCTCTATCTTCGCTAAGGCATATCCCGACCGCTTCTTTAACTGCGGTATCGCCGAGGGCAATATGATCGGCGTAGCGGCAGGTCTCGCCGCCGCGGGTAAGATCCCGGTCGCCGCATCCTTCGCGATGTTTGCGACGGGACGCGCGTTTGAGCAGATCCGCAACTCCGTTGCCTATCCCCGCCTGAACGTCAAGATCGCCGGTTCTCATGCCGGTATCTCGACCGGTGAGGACGGCGCGACGCATCAGTGCCTCGAGGACATCGGCATCATGCGCACCATCCCCGATATGGTCGTGCTCAATCCCGCCGACCACTGGGAGATGAAGGCCGCCACCAAGGCCGCGCTTGAGTATGACGGTCCCGTCTATATCCGTCTGGGCAGACTGGCGGTCGACAGCTTCAACGATCCCGAGACCTATACCTTTGAGTGGGGCAAGGGCATCACTCTCGAAGAGGGCAACGACATCACCGTGGTCGCCACCGGTCTGTGCGTGCTGGAGAGCCTGAAGGCTGTCCGTGAGCTCAAGGCCGAGGGCAGGAGTGTACGCCTCATCAATATCCACACCATCAAGCCCATCGACCGTGAGATCATCCTTAAGGCCGCGCGTGAGACCGGCCGCATCATCACCGTCGAGGAGCATAACGTCATCGGCGGTCTCGCCGACGCCGTATGCGAGGTGACCTCCGCGGAGTGTCCCGTTCCGGTGCGCCGTATCGGTGTGTACGATCAGTTCGGCTACTCCGGTCCCGCAAAGGAACTGCTGGACATCTTCGGTCTGACCGCTCCGAACATCAAGAAGGTCATTGAGGAAGAACTCGCAAAGAAATAAAGCGCAACAGCGCTAAATACTATTGAGATATGATGTCATTCTGAGCGGGCGCTTGCGCCGCGCGAAG
>Ga0310690_10010109_pt1 | contig 11765 bp, 8 predicted proteins | sample AusTroGonzalo_MG_2_FD_207661 | JGI IMG/M metagenome (GOLD analysis project Ga0310690, IMG submission 207661) | Bovine rumen microbial communities from tropical cattle in Woodstock, Queensland, Australia - Gonzalo_04 (v2) (version 2) | ecosystem: Host-associated > Mammals > Digestive system >...
CCCATCGGCAAGTTCATACATGCGTTGCTTGCGTTCGTTGACCCCATCAACAACTTCTACCACAATTTCTTCGTGTGCAGGTTCTTGTTTTGCAACAACATCATGGGTTGTTACCCCAATAACCTTGCCGCCCGCCGCCAATGCCGCCGAAGCGGTCGCGCCCATAAGGCCAACATTACCGCCGCCAAATATCATTCTGATATTGTGTTGTGCCAACAACCGACCTATTTGAATGGCGTCCCGTTCGAATTCTGGGTTAGATCCAAATGAATGTCCACAATATACCGCCAAAGAGTCTAATTTGCGTTTCATATTCTTTTTTCCTTTATTTTCGTAAATTATATCATAAAATGTCCAAGTTATGAACAGAAAGTTTGTCGATTTTATGGAACCTTATCGCGGTCAGAAGTTGGCTGTGGCGGTCAGTGGTGGCGTAGATTCTATCGCGCTGTTGCATTGGTTGGCAGAATTGAAAATGGATATTGTATGCCTGCATGTGAACCATTGTTTGCGCGCCGCCGCCGATACCGAAGCCGAATATGTGCAACAAACTTGTGAAAAACTTGGTGTGCCATGCCATGTATTTCGCTGGTGTGATACAAAACCTGAAACCGGAATCGAAGATGCGGCGCGTATGGCACGCTATAAGTTTATGACAGATTTTTGTCATGCTAATAAAATTCGTTTTATTTTGACCGCACATCAGGCCGATGACCAAATTGAAACCTTTTTGATGAATCTTGCGCGGGGCAGTGGTGTTTATGGGCTTGCCGCGATGCGTGACAGTGGCTTTATGAACGGCATCAAAATTTTACGGCCATTGTTAAATGTGTTTAGGCGTGAACTGCGCGAATACTGTGATGCGAATGCTATTAAATATTTTTCCGATGAAATGAATGATGATCCGCACTATACGCGCGTAAAAATTCGCCAGAACAGGCATCGTGTCCAAGATGAGTTGGGCATTTCTGATGAAAGAATTTTATTGGCTATTCAAAATCTGGGCCGCGTACGCGAAACACTGGAATCAGATGTGCGGTCCTTGGTTTTGCGTGTGATGCAGGAAAATTATGCGCTGTTTAATGAAACTTTTCTATTTGACCTTAGCCCTGATATTAGGTTAAAGTTTCTTGGAACGCTCGTTCGGAAAATTGGGGGGAACAGGTATCAGGCAAGATTGGATTCTTTGATGCGCGCGCTGGACAATTTGCACAGTGATTGCAAGTTCACAATCGGGCATTGTACAGTGCGGCGGTTAAAAGGGCAAATCTTGATTGTTCCAGAAGGACAAAAAACAAGTTTTAGGAAAAGACATGGAAAAAAACACATTAAACAAAAACAAAAGTAAATCATCTGTATTTTTTATACTATTCGCGGCTTTGTTCGCGGCGGTCGTTGCAAATGCTTTCTGGGGGCGCGGCGTGGAAGACGCGAACGGCGTTGTCGCAAATGTTCCTGTGGAATTGACTTTTTCAGATGTACTCAGGCGCGCGCCAGATATCAAAACTATGACAATTCGTGGCGATGTTGCAACGGGCGTTTTGAATGATGGCACGAAATACAGTGCGGTTGTCACATATAATCCAGAACTGTTGGAAAAATTGTCGGCGAATGGTACAACAGTTTCAATCGATTCGTCCAAAGGTTGGGTAGATTACCTTGGAACATGGGTGCCGATTATTATGGGCTTGTTCTTTATTTGGTGGATTTTCCGCGGTATGCGTGGGGCCGGGGCAGGTGGATTGGGACGCGCGCTGATTGGGCAAAATCCGACAAAAATTACAACCGGCAAACCAAAAACTACATTTAAAGATGTTGCCGGTATCGATTCGGAAAAACAAGAACTGGTCGAAGTCGTAGATTTTTTGCGTGACAAGTCAAAGTTCGCGGCCGTTGGTGCGCGTGTTCCGCGTGGAATATTGCTGTCGGGCGAACCAGGAACCGGTAAAACATTGTTGGCACGCGCGATTGCGGGTGAAGCAAATGTTCCTTTCTTTGCCGCATCGGGCAGTGATTTTTCCGGCATCATTGTCGGCCTTGGCGTCGCAAAAATTAAAGAGATTTTCGAAATGGCAAAACGCAACGCGCCATGCTTGCTGTTCATTGACGAAATTGACGCCATTGGGCAAAAGCGCAGCCAGACTTCGTTTAACGACCAAGATCGCGAACAGACGCTGAATCAGTTGTTGATAGAAATGGACGGTTTTTCAAACGAAACAGGGATTATCGTTATCGGCGCAACAAATCGGCCTGATATGTTGGATCCTGCGCTGTTGCGGCCTGGGCGCTTTGACCGTCAAGTTTATATTGAATTGCCAGATATGGCGGGGCGCAAGGCGATTTTGGAACTGCACGCGAAAAAAATCAAAATGGGTTCGGATGTGAATTTGGGTGATTTGGCGCGTGGTACTACGGGACTGTCGGGTGCAGATTTGGAAAACCTGTTGAACGAAGCCGCCTTGCACGCGGTGCGCACTGGACACAAATCTGTTGCTAACGACGATATAGAAGAAGCGCGCGATAAATTGTTGATGGGCCCGCGCAAGATTCGCAAAATGCGTCCCGAAGATATTAAAATGACCGCCTATCACGAGGCCGGCCATGCCTTTGTTGCAACCAAGTATGACGGCATTGCCGATCCGATTCACAAGGCGACAATTATTCCGCGCGGGCGTGCCTTGGGTATGGTTCAGCATTTGCCAATAGACGACAAAGTGTCGATGTCTATTGCCGAAGTGCGCGCAAACCTGGCGATTGAAATGGCGGGGCGTGCCGCCGAAGAAATTTTCTTTGGCAAAGATAAAATTACAACTGGCGCGGAGGCTGATATTGCGATGGCAACGCGTTTGGCGCGCCGGTCTATCACGACTGCGGGTATGTCGCCAAAGATTGGACTGGTTGCAATAAACCAAGTCCAAAGTTTTGGAACGCGCGTACCACTGGAAACCGCATCGGAGAAAACTGCCGAAATGGTTGATGCGGAAATCAAGGCATGGATAGATGCAGCGCACAACGATGCGATTCGCATTTTGACGAAAAACAAGGCGATGGTTAAAAAGTTGGCTGAAGAATTATTGAAGCGTGAAACCCTGACTGGCGAAGAAATCAAAAAAATTGTTTCGCCCCAAAAGAAGAAAAAAGTTGCAAAAAAATAAATTCGAAATTTTGCAGATGGAACCGCGCAACACTAATTCAATATTGGTGTCGGCGGGTAAAGATTGTGTGATTTTTGATGCGTGGGGGCGCGCAGACGATTGGAAAAAATTGCTGGATTCCCGCGGGTTAAAATTACAGGCAATTTACGCAACGCATGGGCACAGCGACCATATTTCGGCGGCGCCAAGTTTGGCGGCGCATTACAATGTGCCTTGGTATATGAATTTGGCGGATTTGCCTTTGGTGCTGTGGGGAAATCAAATACTTGATTTTTGGAATTTGCCGCGTATTCCTGATGATTTTAAAGTGCCGCAAGATTTGCGCGCTGGCGATATGAAAATTTTAAATGATATAGATATGACAGTGATTTCGGCCCCAGGTCATTCGGCGGGCGGTATGATGTTTTATTTTCCAGAATATAAAATCTTGATGACGGGCGATACGATTTTTCACGATGGCATTGGGCGCACAGATTTGCCGTTTGGTGATGAGCAACTGTTGCAAAACACGATTAAAAAATTACACGAACTCAATTTGCCCGATGATACTTACGTTGTCCACGGTCATGGCACAGATTCTATGATGAGTTGGCTTAAAACAAATCATCCTGATTTTAAATCTTGAACACCAGCACCCGAATAATGCCGCCCAGGTCGCGGTCGGATCGCACGAACTGCCAGCCCGCTGATTCGAAAATTTTCCTAACCTTGACCGCCATACCTGCACCGATTTCCAAATAAATTTTGCCGCCCGATTTTATCCAATCTTTTGCATTTTTTGCGATTTGTTCGTATGCGGCAAAGCCACCCGCCGCGGCATACAATGCAACCCGCGGGTCGTGCATGGCGCCACTGTTCACGCGCAGGTCGCCGTGTGCAATATATGGTGGGTTTGATACGATAATATCAAATTTTTCTTTTACTTTATGTGGTCGTGCAAAAGATGCATGCCGCAGTTTGATTTTATCGCCAAGTCCAAGTTGTTTTATATTTCTGCGTGCAACGCGCAGCGCGCGACGTGAAATATCAACCGCCGTTCCGCGTGCATTATAAATATTTTTTACCAGTGCAGAAATTATACAGCCCGTACCCGTTCCCAAATCTAGTATATTCGGTGCGGTCGGGTTGTCAGAAATTACCGCCGCAACCAGTGTTTCGGTATCTGGTCGCGGGTCCAGTGTGTATTTGTTTGTATAAAATTCCAGACCATAAAACCATTTTTTATGAATTATCTTGGCAACTGGTGTGCCGCGGCGCAACGCGCGCGCAATCAGCCATACGCGAATACGCGACAGATTTTTAATGTTGTCTGTGATAACGCGGGCCGCGCGGGCATCACTTGCCGATTTGAAAATGTCAAAGGCTTGATTTATTGTCATAAAAATATTATAATCCAAGCCATGGAAAAAGCAAAAAATATTCTTACATCTAAAAAATTCATAAGGTTGGTTTGGTGTGTTGCGGCGTTTGTTATGGTTGTCGCAGTTGTGATTGCAATCATATTTGGTGGCTCAAAGCGTGGTACAGATGTCACTGTCGCCGCCGATGATAATGTTGTGCTTGTAAATGTGACGGCGGGGGATACTTTGTCCAAGATATTGTCGGCCCAAGGAATTAGTGGCGTAGAAATAAATTCTATTGCAAAAACATTAAAAAACAAGGCGGGGGTTTCTGGGCTGCGTGCGGACAGGGATAAAATAGAATTCGTGCGTGCGGGTGCCAATGCACCTGTGTCAAAAATAACTGTTTTCCCAGGTGCATGGCGGCGCGTAGAATTGACATGTAATGATGCGGGGGCGTGGGAATGCGATGCCTTTGATATTGAACGCGATACGCGGATGGTCTATCGCCAAGGCGAAATTTTGGATGGCGACAGTTTTTATTTGGCGGGTGTGCGCGCGGGAATTCCGGCGGGCGTGTTGGCGGATGTCTATGATTTATTAGCATTCGAAATGGACTTTGAACGTGATGTGCGTGCGGGTCAAAAATTTTCGGTTGTATATGAAGAAAACTATTCCGACGGTAAAAAGGTTGATAATGGCGCGGTGGTAATGGTTTCGTTTGATGCACTGCGCGGCAATGTTAAAATGTATCGCTATCGCAAAGACGACAAGAGTTTTGGTTATTACGATCCAAACGGTAATGGGGCGATTAAATCTTTAAAACGAACACCAATCAACAATGCCAAAGTGACAAGTAGTTTTTCAACCAAACGCAAGCACCCTGTGTTGGGCTTTACCCGCGCACACAAAGGTGTCGATTTCCGTGCCGCAACTGGCACGCCGATTCCGGCCGCAGGTGCGGGCCGCGTTGTTGCACGTGGATATAATCGTGGACATGGAAATTTTGTAAAGATTAAACATAACAGTTCTTTTGAAACTTTGTATGCGCATATGTCCAAGTTTGCAAAGAATGTCAATGTTGGAACGGTTGTAAAGCAGGGGCAAATTATTGGTTATGCGGGCTCGACCGGTATTTCAACTGGACCGCATTTGCATTATGAAATAATCAAAGACGGCAAGCATGTAAATCCTATGACAGTTAAATTGCCGGCAATAAATAATCTCGAGGCTGCCAGTAAAAAGAAGTTCATCGCATACAGGGAACTCTTGGACAAGACCATAGATGCGTTGGCAAAACATCCAAATGCCTTTGTTCAGATGTAAAATTTATTTGTCCCAAAATTGTGCAATAACGTAATCTGCGCGTAATGGAACGGCAAGTTTAGTAATATTTTCCATCGCGTTTTTGATTGTTTCTGCAAATTCGTTTGCAAATGTTGCATCGCATTCAAAAATCATTTCATCGTGTACCTGCATAATCAGGTCGATTTTATCGCGGTTTGGAACGACAATATCGTTGTAAATTTTAACCATAGCAAAGCGCATAATATCGGCCTCGAACCCCTGAATTGGGGCGTTGATTGCAGCGCGCACAGCATACGCACGCAGGCGCGGATTTTTGATTTCTGGCAATTCTATGCGGCGTCCCCATGGGGTATAGACGCAGGCATGTTCGGTTGCAAAAGCCTTGATATAATCTATGTATTCCTTGATTTCAGGCAGGCCCGCCATATAAGAATTTATGATTGCTTGGGCTGCGGCCCGCGAAGTGTTTAATTGTGCGGCCAATCCGAACGAAGATACGCCGTATATAATTGAAAAGTTCACAGTTTTTGCCGCGCGACGTAAATCTTTTGGTACAGGTTCGGATTCCGGAATATTGAAAATTTTACGCGCAGTTTGGTTGTGAATATCTTCATCCGCAATAAATGTATCTTTAAATGTTTTGATGTTCGCCACATCTGCAAGCAGACGTAATTGCATTTGTGAATAGTCGGCCGAAATTAAAACTCTGGATTCTGGGGCAACAAAGCATTTCCTGATTTCTTCGCCAATTTCTGTTTTTACCGGAATGTTTTGCAGGTTTGGGTCACGACTGGACAAGCGACCTGTATTCGTACTGGTCTGCAAGTAAGTGGTATGAATGCGACCATCGGAACCAATTTGATGGGGCAGGCTGTCCGTATATGTTCCCGCCAGTTTTGCAATTGACCGCCACCGCAGAATCTTTTCTATTATAGGATGTTGGTCAATCAAATCGTTTAATGTATCCGCATCGGTAGAACGCTTTTTGTTTGTGGCAAGATTTAATTCATCAAACAGAACAGTTGCAAGTTGTTTTGGACTTGCAATATTAAATTCATGACCCGCCAGTTCCCAAATTTCATCACTGATTTTCGTCAGTTGCTGATGAAACACACCCGACAATTGGTTTAATTTTGTGCGGTCAACCAGAACACCTTTGCGTTCCATTAGGGTCAATATCTGGACCAAGGGTCGGTCGCATTTTTCGTACAAATCGCACAGTTTTTCTTGCGCATCCAATTGCGGCCGAAAAAGTTTGTACAGTGCCATTGTGACGGCGGCATCTTCGGCGGCATAAGGATAGGCTGTGTCAACCGGCAGCATATCAAAGTGCATATCCGCATCCCGCGTTTTTGGCGGAAACAGTGATGCAAACGGTATATCGTAATGGTTCAGATATTTGGCCGCCAATTCATCCATGCTGTGCGGGTGCAGTGTTCCATGCAGCGCGTAAGACAACAACATTGTATCATCAATCGGCGTGATTTTTTCAATGTTCCAACCTTCGTTCGCCATAATATGTAGGTCAAATTTAATGTTGTGCCCAACCTTGGTAATTTTGTCATTGGTAAGAATAGGCCACAGTTTTTCGTGCAAATCTGTTATGCTGATTTGATTCTTGTCGAATTCGGCGCCGCCGAACAAATCTGCGCCACCAACTTTGTGCCGTAGTGGAATATAAACGCCATGCGTGGAATCTATTGCCAATGACATACCGACCATTTTATCGGTCATCTGATTCAGACCTGTTGTTTCGGTATCCAGCGCAATAACATTTTGAACTTTGGCCAAGAAGTTATCCAGTGCGTCAAGTGTCGTAATTTTTTCAAATGTCATTTTGATGTCTTGGGCGGGCGCAGGTTCTGATTTTATTTCCGCGCTTTCGGTTGGACACATTGAACCTGCAAATTCAAATGCTGGTTGGGGATTATCATTATGGGTTTCTGAAAAATTACGCATAATTTTTTCGGACAAAAATGGACTTTCCAGTTCTGTGCGCACAAACTTCAGTGCTGCGGCGCGATTAAACCTGAATGGTGTCAGTTTTAATCCTGCCAAATCTACATCGCGGCGCAGTGTGACCAAATCACGCGATATATATGCGGACTCGCGCCCGTCGATCAACATATTTCTGGTGCGTTCGTTTGCGACAGCATCAAGATTAGCATAAATGCCGTCCAAAGAACCGAATTGGTTAACCAGTTCGCTTGCTTTTTTAGGTCCTATGCCGCGCACACCAGGAACATTGTCCGAAGAATCACCCATAAGTGATTGGACATCTATGACTTTGTCTGGGGGAACGCCGAATTTTTCTATTACTTCGGGGATTTCAATTCGTTTTTGCTTCATGCCGTCATACAAAAACACGCAGTCTGACACCAATTGCATCATATCTTTATCGCTTGTTATAATGCGGGTTTTGTCGGCAATGCGACAATTTTGTGTCGCCAGTGTCGCAATAACATCATCTGCTTCAACATCAGGAATACACAGTACCGGCATTCCCATTTCGGCAAGTCCTTGACGTACAAGTCTGCCTTGGGCGACTAAATCGGGTGGAGTTTCATCGCGATTTGCTTTGTAATCCGGATAAATTTTTTGACGAAAAGTTTGTCTTGATGCGTCGAACACGCATACGAAAATGTCTTCGGGCTTTGCCGCCGCCAGAATCGGCAGAACCATATTCAAAAAAGTGAATACTGCACCAATTGGTGTACCATCTGTGCGAGACAGGTTGCTGCTTACGCCGTAATATGCGCGAAATAAAACCGAATTTCCGTCAATCAGTGTCAGCATTTATGCCCCTTTGTATTTAAGTTTGGGGCGCCAGCGCCCCATAATTAAAACACATAACGTATTTTTGCACGCGCATCATAATGTAACAGGTCTGGTTTTTCACCTGCAATTTTCACGATATCCGGGATGTACAATGCGCGACCTTCAATGTCAAACTTAAACGGCAAAACCGGCACGTCCAGTGTAATACCAATCATGCCTTGATACGCCATTTTTGTGTCAAATTTGATATTGTTGGCATCATTTTTGCCTTCAAACATCATACCTGCACCACCACCAAAGTATGGGGTTATAATTGCAGAAGGTAATTTGAAGTATGCGTTCAGTAATGCCAACTGTGCCCGCGAATCCGATTCGTTCAGATAATTATATTCGGCTTCTATACGAAACAGTGGAATATCCATACCAACCAACGCGCCAAACGATTGTGCAGAATTTGTGTCATTAGTGCTGTCAACAAATACGGTTTCTGCACCGATACCAATACTGGCGCCTGCATATAAATCAAAAATAGGATTTGCAACCGCAGGTGCAGATGTACCAGCAATAAGCGAACATAAAATAATTGATGTTTTTAACTTCATATTTATCTCCTTTATATGATAACATATTAGAAAAAGAGATGTCTATATGCAAGAAAATAAACCTGTTTTAATTGTTGGCCTGGGAAATCCTGGGGCCGAATATGAACGCACACGCCATAATGTAGGTTTTATGGCGGTAGGGTACTTGGCGGGCGCGGACGCGGTGTGGCGCAGCGAGCATTTTGCCAAGACGACACGCACAGATATAGATGGTCGGCGTGTCATTTTTGCAATGCCACAAACCTATATGAATGACAGTGGGCGTGCAGTGCGTGCAATAATGGATTTTTATAAAATCCCACTTGAAAACCTGACGGTGATTCATGACGATATGGATTTGGCCACTGGTACAGTTCGTGTCAAAGTTGGTGGTGGCAGTGCAGGGCACAATGGCATCAAGTCCATAGATGCGGCGGTCGGACCCGAATATCGGCGTATTAGAATCGGTATAGATCATCCGCGCAATCTGAACCCAAACATAGATGCGGTGGATTGGGTGTTGGGGCGTTTTACAGAAGAACAGTTAGTTAAAGTTATGGATGCTGTTCGGCAAATCCACCCTTTATTACAATAAATGTAATGTGTTGTTATTGTGATATGTTATATCCGACAAAATAGTTGATTATATTGTTGGTGGGCGATAATGTCGTTGGCGTTGTCGCGTTAGTGTCGTAATAGTACATTGCAGGAGTATAACGTGTTCCGCCTGTGCCAGAACCACTCTTTGTTGGTTCAGAATAGTTGTTCCCATTTTGAACTTTGATAAAGGTGCCATTGCAACGAACTTGCCTGCCATTTGGGTAGTCTGTTTCCGCGGCACCACCACCAGTGACCTGATTTGCGCCAATACATATAATTTGCGTGTTTCCGCTGGCGCGTGTTAATACTGCCTTGATATTAGTGACATCGGTTGGAACGCAGATAGGTTTGTTATCAAGTTGTACGGTATGCCCATTTTCACAGCATATGCCACCGTTAGTTGCACCTGTATTTGGAATATACTCACTGCCGGAACCATCAAAGCAACAATTTGTCTGTGAGTCGGCGGTGTTGGTAAGGGACATTTGAACATTTGGTGGTACAGGACAATAGCGCCCATCATCTGTGACATCATCCATATCACTGTCGGCGATGCAAATCATTTGACCGGTACTGGACAGATGCATATTTCCCGCGGTACAACGCACATTCAAACAGTTTTTAACGTTGTCTTCGGTATGAGTGTTTTTGGCGAACCACATCAGTAATGTTGACGCATTTGTGGAAGTTAAAATCTGGTTCTGGTCATTTTCTGTTGATGAAGGGTTATATTGGCAATTACCCCAAATTCGTTCGGAAATACGGCATTTTGCACATACAGCATCATCGACCCCGTCGGCACATTCGTTGGCACAAATGTCATATATAATCGCTGGGGTATTGGTGCCATATATATCGTCATAGAATGCATATTTATGTGATCCGCTTGCAGATTTGCCAAGTAAATTTATTGCCGACATTATTGAATTCTCGCCTGCAGATGCAACGCAGTTCAGTACTTCATTCCAGCAAGAAGTGCGTTCCAATATGGCGTGACGATTTGCTGCAAATTCTACATCTTCGCACAGACCAAAGTTGCCAGAAATCGAACGACAAGCCTGAATAATGCAGTTTTGCCCAACCAATGTGCAACTTGAAATAATGGATTCGTATGTTTTGATTGTGTTTGCGTCCGAGATACCTGTTGCCCAAGATGTGTCGCCTTCGGCCCCCAACAGTGCATCACACGCAGTTTGAACGTCGGCACACATTGCCAGAGCCGTTCTGGTTGCTGCAACCCCAAATATTGATAATGCGCGTGCATCAAAATCAGTTATAGAATCAGATGCGTTAGTTAGACATTCAGTGGTCAGCGTAGTGCACGCTTGACGAATTTCTTGCAGTTTTGCGCCTTGGGCTAATTTTATTTGTGCAAGTGCATCTTCAATAAATGCATCCCAAACTTTGTCGGCAATATCTTGACAGTTCTGTGTGGCGGATTCCAAGTAGGTTTTCTTGTCCTTTAAATAAGTTAAAAATGCGTTTCCAGAATTTACGCTAACCCAACTTTGCCCGTTTTCAGGTCGCGCAATAAGCGTTTCTAAATCTGATAAATTTGGTGTCAAAAACGCGGTGCCTGTTGATGGGTCAATGTACCGCCCTGTGATATCAAGGCATTTTTCCATATTTGTCCCGCACACTGCATTATCGTACAGCAAATCCAACATCTTCTTTTTACATGTTAAAATATCATCGGAATTACGTGTTTGATATGCATCAAGACGCGAAATATCCAACAGTGCGCCGCTTTCAAAGACTTTGGTGCGCGTTTGGTCAACTTTTGATTGATAGGCCTTGGATACGGTGTTGCAATCTTGTTCAATTTGCATTTGATAACCACTGACAGCCAAGGAAAATTCTTCGTCTGTGCAAATCTCCATCGCCATTTCGCGGCATATTGGTATGGCAGCATTGTAAAGTGCAACACCAGTTTTTGTCACAGTGTTTGCACCATACAGCGAATTTACAGAATCAAATGCAGTATCCGCATTTAATGATAATGA
>Ga0310690_10010110_pt1 | contig 11763 bp, 5 predicted proteins | sample AusTroGonzalo_MG_2_FD_207661 | JGI IMG/M metagenome (GOLD analysis project Ga0310690, IMG submission 207661) | Bovine rumen microbial communities from tropical cattle in Woodstock, Queensland, Australia - Gonzalo_04 (v2) (version 2) | ecosystem: Host-associated > Mammals > Digestive system >...
GGCGGTGCAGCAGGAGGCATCGGCGCTTCCGGAAGACGAACTTGTATCCCTGAAGTGGAAGGAACTGGCGGGGCAGTACAGCGCCAAACCGCGTTTGGCCAGCATGCTTTCCGGCGGGAATATCCAGATCTCCGAACAGAACGGGGTAAAGCAGGTGGAGTTCTTTGTAACCAACGATGCCCAAAAACTGTGGGTAGAAGAGAAGATGCTGCGGGAGTTGGAAAAGAAGCTGCGGGATTTGCTGTTCTGTTCCCGGGTGAATGTGGTGGTGTCGGTTACCCCCATGGAAGAAAGCGAAAAAGTGCCCTATATGCCCGAGGAAAAGGCCAAGGACCTCATGGAAAAGAACCCCGAAGTCCGCGCCTTCGTGGCCGAAATGGGACTGGATACTAAATAGTATATCGTCATTCCCGGTTTGACCGGGAATCACATACCTTTTTGTTTATGAAGTTAAGAGCCGAAAAACTGGTTAAGAAATACGGCGTCCGCACGGTGGTGAAGGGCGTTTCCATGGAAGTGGAGCAGGGAGAGATTGTGGGATTCCTGGGGCCCAACGGCGCCGGCAAAACCACCAGCTTCTACATGATTACCGGGCAGATCAAGCCCAATGGCGGCCGCATTTTCCTGGAGGACGAGGACGGTACTTCCACGGAGATTACCACGCTGCCCATGTACAAGCGGGCCCAGCTGGGGGTGGGTTACCTGCCGCAGGAGGCTTCCGTATTCCGCAAGATGTCGGTAGAGGACAACATCCTTTCCGTGATGGAACTCTCCAAGAGTACCCAGCATATGACCAAGGCCGAACGCCTGGCCCGGATGGAGCGGCTGATAGAGGAGTTCAACCTTAGCAAGGTGCGCAAGTCGCTGGGTATCCAGCTCTCCGGCGGTGAGCGTCGCCGCTGCGAGATTGCCCGTGCCCTGGCCGTAGATCCCAAGTTCATCCTGCTGGACGAACCGTTCGCCGGTGTGGACCCTATTGCCGTGGAAGACATCCAGTACATCATTGCCAAGCTTAAATACCGCAACATCGGCGTAATTATCACCGACCACAACGTGGGCGAAACCCTGGCCATTACCGACCGGGCCTATCTGCTGTACGAAGGTGTTATCCTGCAAGCTGGTACGCCGCAGGAGCTGGCGGCCGATGAAGATGTGCGCACCAAGTACCTGGGATCCGGTTTTGTGCTCAAGCGTTCCAAGAGCGTAGAGCGTGCCCGGGCCGAGGTGGAACAGGAATAATAACAGTTTGGCACACCTCTTGCATAACTACAAACCGAGGTTAGTTTTAAGTTGGTTAGTTAATACAAAATAAAGGCGGCTCGTGAGAGTCGCCTTTATTTTTATTGCTTTTTGACGGGAATAACATATCTTTGTAATATAATAACACTTAACTATGAGGTATCCCGCCCTTCATTTAGTTGGCAAGATTCTTCTTGCCATGGCTGTTTTGTTTCTAGCTTTTGGTTTACAGTCTTGTAAGAAAAAGAACAAAGAGATTTCCTTCCCGGAAACGGAAGAGGAAATAAAGGAAAGTATCCAGCGGATACAGGCTGCCGATTCTGATGTGGAGTCGGTTATTGAGGCTTCCTTTTCGGCGGCATCGGGAGGGGAGGTAGACGTTACTAAACTTGCTCAATCGCTTACTGGTGTGGAAGGCGTAGCGTCGGCATATGTGGAATCGGAAGACATCATTGTTTTGAAGATGGAGGATGGTGTTCATATCAATGTCTTTCTGGACTCCTATCGCGAAGATGACGAATCGGGATCATCCGGCACTAAAAGCGAGATTGTTGTTAATGGAAAAACCGCCTATATTCCGGGAGAGGAAGACAAGCCTCATAATGCATTGATACTTCTTCCGGGCTACGACTACTTTACCAGTTATTTTTGGGGCAGGTCAGATACGGAAAGCTCGGCATTGATAGCATCGTGGCCAGAGATGCTGGGGAATTTCGATTATGGAACTTCGCCCGTACAGAGAAGGACAATTGCTTCCGATTACACTGTGGATAATTTAAAGAAAAACCACATTGTCATTATCGCCGGAAAAGGAGAGCACAATGCAACGGCTGTAGGGGGATTTAAAAAAAGTGATGTGATTGTCACCGATATAGAAGTTAGTAAGAAGAATCAGACTCCGGGCTTCTTCGGCTATCACCCGGACAAATTATCCATTCTGGGAAAAGTTAAGGGTGGCACCTATTATTGTATTACGCCTTCATCTGTTTCATACGCATTGGCGGGAAGTGGTGCCCTTAATGACGCCTGGGTGGTCTTGCTGGCGGGTTACAGTGCTGCAACAGACGATTTCTCCAATGCTTTTTTCAGTTGTGGAGCCGCAGCCTTTACGGGTTGTACCGGAAAGATCAAGGATAAAAAAGAGGCGTTGAAAATTGTCTCGAATATGATATATTGCCTGGGAACCGGCATGGAAATCAACCAGGCAGTAGAGCTGGCCGATTTTTTCCCCTATTCCGACAAAGGAAGGCCTTTCAGTACTTACAGCCGGTTTTCTACCAAGGTTAATCCTTCCCTGAAGAACAGTCCTTTTTATTTGTTCGATTCCACTCCGAAAAATCTTTACTTGGCTAGTTCTTCACAAGAATCAGTTACATTAGCCTGGGAAATGCATCCGTCTTTAGGCGACTATGCTTTTGAGGTGTATGTAAAAGACCAGTTGGTTTCCAGCGGGAAAAACATTGAGTATACAAACGGTCAATACAGTTTCAGGTACGCCATCCCGGGAACAGGAGATTATGCTTGGTATGTAAAATCCATTCTCTTAGATGCCAATGGACAAGCATTTGTCTCTTTTACAAGTGATGTAAAAACTTTTACGATTGATACACCTGTGGAACCCAAGGGGCACCTGGACGTGGAACCGTATGTGTTGGACTTTGGAGAGGTTCCGGTTGGCACATATAAGGAAATAACTGTAAAGGTTTCCAATACTGGCCGTAAGGAGGCAACCATCCGGGATGTGGGTGTTTGGCCGCCGTTCTCCGTTAATTTCTTTGAGCCGCAGACCGTTTCTCCGAATCTAAGCCTGTATTACACTGTTACTTTTGCCCCTCAATCGTTGGGTGAGGTAACCAATCGCATCGTGTTTTATTCCGATGCAGAGAATCCCGAGTTTTATATGTCTGTAAGCGGAACAGGTGTGAAGAACACGCAGAAACGAATAACGGTATCTCCTTCTTCTATAGACTTTGGTACTTATTATTTGGGGGATTCCCCTGTCAACAGGCCTATTCATATAGAAAATACGGGAAAATACGCTGTGGCCTTGCATGGCATCCAGTGTCCGACCGGATACAAGTCTGATTTTGGGGAGATGGTTGTTTTGGAGCCAGGAGATCCTCCTTTGTCTTACACCCTGTTCTTTAACCCTACCAGCGCAGGGGAGTATAACGGGTCGGTATCTGTTTTGTCCGACACCGACGACAGCCCTCAACTTGTTACGGTTACGGGTACAGCTGTGGAAAAGCCGGACGAAACGGTTTATGTAGAATCGGTTACGCTGGATAAGACCGAGCTCACTATGATGGTGGGTGAGACCCGGCAGCTGCATGCTACGGTTCATCCGGACAATGCTACCAATAAGAATGTGAGATGGAAAACAAGGAATACCAACATCTCGGTAAGTGACGACGGAACGGTGACGGCCCTGGCCGTTGGTTCGGCTGCTGTGGTTGTGGTTACCGAAGACGGAGAATTCAAGGCCACCTGTGAGGTAACAGTTAAAGCTACGTCCGGCGGTCACGAAGGAACCGGTGGTGAAGTTTGGTAATAAAAGACAGAAACGTATGAAAAACAGATATATTGCATTCTTTGCCATAATGTTTTTGGCGTTTGCGTGTCAAAAAGCCGAAAATGACTTGGGAAACCGGATTAAATTATACGCGGTAGGAGCAGACAGCGAGACCAAAACGGTATTGCTGGAGGATGGGAGCATCTTATGGATGCCCCAAGACCAAATAATGGTGGGTTATAAAGGACAGGCGTACAAGTTTGTGTCTACTAATGCATCGGCTGCACCTACTGCCGAATTTGAAGGCTCTTTGGGAAATGCCCGCCGGGAAGAGGGAGAATACTTGCAGGCCTTCTATCCATATTCCGCAGTTAGTGATTATTCCGACGAAGGGGCTGTCATTACCCTTCCGGCCGTTCAGCAGGGCGTTGACGGATCGTTTGCCGACGACTTCTTCCCCAGTGCGGCCATGTCCAGAGACAACAATCTGTATTTTAGAAACATATGTGGCGGCATTAAGTTCTCGCTTGCTGTAGATGGTATCAAGAAGGTGGTTTTCAGCGGCAACAACGAGGAATCGCTGGCCGGCACTTTTAAAGTACAGGTGTATAGTGTGAACGGAACCCCTTCTGTGCTAAGTTTTGTGAGTTCCGAACGGAAGGTTACCTTGAAAGCTCCTGCCGGCGGCACTTTCAAGAAGGGCGAGTGGTATTATCTTGCCCTGGTACCCAGACCATTGAGAAAAGGTTATACCATTGAGTTCTATGCCGATAATCTGGTGGGAACCATCGTCTCCGAGAAGGATGTAACCGTGAAACCCGCCACATGGGGCATTCTGCAAAATCTGGTGCCCGGAGAGGAAGACCCGCCCGTGCAGATGGAGGCGGTGGACCTGGGCCTTTCCGTACCATGGGCTAACATCAACCTGGGAGCAAAGGCCCTGAACGATTATGGAGATTACTTCTCATGGGGAGAGATTCGGCCGGCCAAGGGTACCTATACATGGAATAACTACGCCTGGGGCTCTCCTTCCAAGGGCTTCTCCAAGTACACCCCGGACGGGAAAACGGTCCTGGATCCGGAAGACGATGCGGCTACCCAGATTTTGGGTGACAAGTGGAGAATGGCCACCATCGAGGAATTCACCGAGCTATACGATAATTGCCGGTGGGATAAGACCCAAATCGATGGCGTTGTGGTTTATAAAGTCACTGGACCTAACGGGAACTTTATCTATTTCCCCGCATACCCCGGGTATTATGATGGCAACATCACGGAACGGGGTGTAAATGGCTATTATTGGTCTTCAACGCTGCTGGTTTCCGATTGGAAGTGGGCGCAGAATCTGTGGTTCAAGAACGGTATCCTCATACAAACAGGAAAACGTTACTTCGGTGAAGTAATCCGTCCTGTGTATGGAGACCGTCCCGAACCAGATAAACCGCAAGCTCTGTTAAGGTCTGTTCCCAATACGCTGGATTTTGGGACTGTTACAGTTGGGAGCAGCGCCACAAGGGATTTGCAGGTGGTAAATGAAGGGAATGCCGGTACTCTCATAGATTGGAATATCCCTTCCGGTTTCAGTGTGAGCCCTTCGTCCAGTGTGTATATCAATCCTGGAGAAACCAAAGATTTCACTGTTACATTCAGCCCTGCCGAAGCAAAGGATTATTCCAGCTACATGACCGTTGGCTTCGATGGTGGCGTTTCCTTTGTAGTTCTCACTGCCGTGGGCGAGGCATCTTCAACGCCTTCTGTCCCCGAAATGGTAGATCTCGGCCTGTCTGTTAAGTGGGCTTCCTTTAATTTGGGCGCTGCAAAACCCGAAGAGGCTGGGGATTATTACGCATGGGGAGAGACAGAAACCAAGGATGAATACAGTTGGGATACATACGGTAAGTTGATGGATATTCCTCACATGGCTCTATTAAAATACAACAATATGAAGGACATGAACAATCCCGATATTACTGTTGTTGATAATAAAACCATACTCGATCCAGAGGATGACGCGGCACATGAAAAATGGGGTGACCTCTGGCGAATTCCCACTTATCAGGAATGGAAGGAGCTGCTTGATGGTTGTAATTGGACCGCATCGGAAAAGAATGGAGTGTCGGGGTATTATGTTAGTGGTAAGAAGAGCGGCTATACAAACAATAAGATTTTCCTACCAAATCTGGGAAGGAATTCTGGTGGATGTTTCTGGTCTTCTTCCCTATTCACCGATAATTCATATCGGGCTTGGTACTTTAGCCTCAAAGAATTAACGTTATACGATTATTATCGATTTGCGGGCAGGTCCATCCGCCCTGTATATGGTGACCGGCCCCATGAGGAAGAGCCGAAGCCCCAACTGTCGGTGAACCCCAGTTCCCTGGAATTCGGAACCGTATTCCTTGGACAATCGGCCCAAAAGACTTTCACGGTGTCTAATACGGGAGATGCGGGAACCACTGTCAATCTGTCGGTTACAAACTATTCATACAGTGTTTCTCCTGGCCCTGCTGTAGAGGTAGGCGCCAAGCAGAGCAGGGAAATCACCGTCACATTTACTCCTTCCGGAGAGTATGCCTTTACAGGCGAGGTGGTTCTGCAATATGCCGAAGGGGATAATTTGTCTGTGGGTATTTCGGGCCGAGGATGGAAATCTTCCTGGGCCAATCCCAACTACCCTGTGGCGGAAATAGTAGATCTGGGGCTTAGTGTAGACTGGGCTTCGTTTAATATGGGTGCTTCCGCTCCGGAAGATAATGGTGGTTTTTATGCTTGGGGAGAAACCGACGAAAAAACTGCCTATCTCTGGTCTTCGTATAAATGGAGCGGTAACGATAACAAGTCCCTGACAAAGTATTGTTACAATAGCGCGTATGGAAGAGTCGATAATAAGACACAACTGGATCCCGAAGACGATATCGCCCATGTAAAATGGGGTGGCAACTGGCGTATGCCCACGGATGCGGAGTTGATGGAACTTCTAGATAAATGTTCCTGGTCTACTGTTACTTTAAATGGAGTGAAAGGATGTAGGGTTACTGGTCCAAGCGGAAACAGTATTTTCCTTCCTTTTACTGGAGTGCAGTGTGAAATTGAAGAGGGAAGGACCAGCCATGCAAATATAGGAAAAGAGGTTTCTTATAGGTCGTCCACTTTAACGTCGGATCTTATTTCCAACTCAACTCCAGACAATGCTTTTGCCATTCATATCTATTCCGATAGGCAGTATTATTCCGATACACCAAGATATTACGGGATGCCGGTCCGTGCAGTTCACGAAAAGCAAACGGGCAAACCGTCTTTGAGCGTGACGCCCTCTTCTCTTGATTTCGAGAGAGTAGAGGTTGGAAAAACGGCCAGTCTTACTGTCAGCGTTACTAATACAGGCACGGCCGATACAATAATACACTTGTCTATTTCGCAGGACTTTACGTTGTCGTCCTCTTCCAGTGTTGTTTTGGGCGTTGGCAAGTCAACTACAGTAACGGTGGCCTTCTCTCCTGCCCAAGTGGTTTCTTATACGGGAAGCCTTCTTATCAAATACGAAGGAGGAGATCCCATTAATGTGTCGCTGTTTGGTAAGGGAGAAGAGCCCGCATCGGGTGGAGGCCCCGACCCCGTAGATCTGGGGCTCTCTGTCAAGTGGGCGCCATACAACGTTGGCGCATCGACACCCGAAGATTATGGAGATTATTTTGCCTGGGGTGAAACGAGTCCTAAAGACAGCTATACTTGGGGCACATATAAGTGGTGTACAAACGGAAATAGGGAGAAGCTTACGAAGTACAATGCCGACAGCAGTCATTACGGTACGTTAGACAATAAGTCCACTCTGGAATTGGAAGACGATGCGGCCCATGTCAATTGGGGAGGGAAGTGGCGTATGCCAACGTCTGCAGAGATGGAAGATTTGGTCGTTAATTCCACCTGGGAATGGGTTGTCGTTGGGAATAGGAAGGTATTAAAGGTAACCAGCAAAAAGAACGGCAACAGCATCATAATGCCTGCTGGAGGCAGTATGTATGAAAATAGAGTCTACAAACCTGATGTTTACGGCAAATATTGGACATCATCGCTTGGCACGGATCTTCCTTACAACGCTAGATACCTGGATTTTTACTCAAGCGTTTTCTACCAGTTTTACGACACAAGGTTTTTTGGTTTCCTTGTCCGCCCTGTTTATGACGACAAGTTGTAATCTCTTTAACTGACGAAAACATAAACCCCGAAAACGATTTGGATTTCGGGGTTTATTAATGTTATAATAAGGTGTTTAAGAGGCTTACTGCTCTTCCTGGAGACGAAGCTTCTGGACGTAGATAGCCTTCTGCAGAGCCATGCGCTTCTTCACGGAAGGCTTCTCGAAGTTTTTACGGGAACGCATCTCGCGAACGGCGCCGGTCTTTTCGAACTTGCGCTTGAATTTCTTAAGAGCTCTCTCGATATTTTCGCCTTCTTTGATGGGAACGATGATCATGCTTTTACACCTCCTTTTTCTTTTTGGGACTGCAAAGGTAGAATTTTTTTTCTTCCCTGCAAAATTTATTTCACATCTATCGAGAGTTCCAGGGTTTCCACCGATCCGTCGGCATATTTCAGGGCGGCGGTTATGGTGTGCTTTCCTTCGGTTAGAACCACAGAGTTGCCATTCTGGGCCTTCCCGTCCATGAACCAGGAAACCGATTCGGGATGGCTGCCTTCGAAACAGTCTACCCCCAGAAGGAAGTTGTCACCCACCGCATAGGTCCCGTTCTTAGGGTCGTTGATGGCGTTGATGCCCATCTGGGAGAAGGAATGAATCATGTCTCCGGCTTCGGAGGAACGCTTGGCGATATAGGCTGCAAAATACAGATCATGGCCGTCGTCTCCCTGGTCAAACCAATCGCTCTTTTCAAGATTCAGAGGGGATAAATATAAATGATTGCCGCCCGAGGTGGTGATAAAGGGGAATCCGTTGTATCTTTCGTCCCCAGGATGCATATTTACCACTGCGTAGCCTACATGGATGTCTTGGCCTGCCGGAAGGCTTACACTGGGCACGTTCACAAGAATAGGTATGGAAGAACCATTTTCCAAACCGGACACTTTATAGGTGAGAAGGCGCTCCTCTCCGGAATCTATAATAATATAATAGGCGTCGGCCGGAAAAATCGGGTAAAGCATCACCGAAACAACGGTGCCTCCGTCTGCCGGGAGATCTTCGGCCGGAATCAGGATGGAAGCCATTTGTGAATTACCCAGGTCGTGGTCCCCACTTACAAACAAAGAAGTTGCATTCTTGTCAAAATAGCAGTATTCAGATGCTACTCCTTCCCCAACCTGTAACATCGTCTTCACCATCGTTGTTATCCTTTTTTTCAGCGTGATGACTTCACTCGTGGTCTGGTAAGCGTCCTTGGAAAAAATCAGGCGCACGCTTGTGGCATCAAGGCAACCCAGCTCTTTCAGGTCGAACTGGAAATAGCCGTCGTTGCCGGTGTAACAAACAGAAATATTCTTGGGTGCGTCGTCCTGATGACGGAGAGAAATCTGTGTGTTTTCGGCCGGATCTACAAGGCTTAGGGCAACGCGAACGCCGGGAATGAAGGCTCCGTTCTGCGTCTGGACAGTCCCCCTGACAATCCGAAAATCGGAGTATGAAGCGGTAACGGATACGCCTTCTCCCTTTTCCAGGGTAATATCCGTGAGAGAGAGTTCCGTTATCTCGGATTCCCAGTCCACAGGCTGGAAGGTGGTGATATTTTTTTCGCCGGGAAACACCATATTTTTGGCTTTCCCGCTATAATCCAGGTTCTGCTGGTCGTCGGCGGGAACAACATAGAAGCAGGGATGATTCCCGTAAGCGTTAATCTGATTGTATGATCTCCATTTAGCCCAGTGATCGTGGGGAGATACTCCGCCTACGGAACGTGTGGTTGATTTGTCGACGTGGTAAACCAGCATGCCTTCCGGGAGGGGTTTATCCCAACCTTTTTTATCCCTGTATTCATAAATGAAGTATTCTCCATCGGTGTCGGTAGCACTCTTAAATGCGACGTTCCCTTTCACAGACGGAATGAATGTGGTGCCCGCAGGAAGTTCCTTCATATCTTTTTCGTCCATCCAACCCAGCATAATCCGTTCTTCCGCATTGAAGTAAGGCGGGGTGCGGCCATTGTTGTTATAGCTGCCGGAATCCATGGTGGAAAAGATGTAAAGACCGCCGGCATTGCCGTTAGTATCGTAGTCCGTATCATAGAAATCCGGCAAACCCAGGGAATGGGCGAATTCGTGGCAGGTGGTGCCGATACCGCACATGGTCACTCCTTCAGTTCCCCTAAGCTCGGAGGTACAGAAATACGAGCTTATTACCTTGCCATCGAACCTGGCATTCCTGACTTCGGCCATAGAAGAACTCTGCAGGGACCACTGGTGGGGCCAGATGGTATTTTCGTGGGCTCCTTCGGCCTGATTGTACCCGGCAAAGTAGAACAGGGTCATGTCTACGTAACCGTCGTTATTAACGTCGTACAGGGAGAAATCTACGCTGTCGTCCAGTAACAAGGCGGCATCGTACAAGGCCAGTTCCGGTTGAACGTCGTTCCTGACGATTTTCCCATCGCTGTTCCTGATGGGTTTCCCGTAATATTCCATCTCATGCGGCAACTTTACCGGGCCATAGACATCGAAAATGGGTTTGAATTGTCCATGGGAGTTTTCCAAATAGAAGTCCTGCACGGACCCCGTACCTCCGTTTTCGGAATAGCCGGACTGGTTGAGAAGAGCGATGAACTGTTCCTGGGGATTCTCAACCGAGAACTCCTGGTCCTGGAATTCTACCAGCAGCACCGGAATGTGCCTTTCTCCATGGGTCATGATGTTATTGGCACTGGAGCGAGTGGCGATGCGCAGGCTGTTAACCCGGGTACGGAACTGTATGGCTTCGTTTCGCTGCGCGGGTGTAATGGTGGTGGGACGCCAGAACCCGTTGGCATCCAGTTCTACTGCCTGGTTGGTTCCTGCCAGGGTGGTCCAGCTGAAGAATTCGTCACCGTGAAGTTCCAGACGTATAACGCTGCCGTCCGGCTGGGTATAATTAAAGGCACCGGGTCTGGCCGGAATGGCATGGGCGCCAAGGCAAATCAGGGAGGCGGCCAGGGCCGATATAATAACGCGATAATTCATCTTAGGTTCCTCCTTTTACAGTTTTACGATAAAATAGGTGTCGGGCTGGACTCTCAGCCAGTAAATGCCGTCTTTAACGTTCATCAGGGTGGCCTTGTAATCGTCTGTACGATATACGGTTGCCTTGTTAAGAACGGTGACTATAACTGAACACACGCTACCCACCTCATCACTGGTGGAAAGGCCTGTAAGGGTTACGGCCGAAAGCTGGGATGCGTTGAGCAGGCGGAACTGAACGTTCCCGTCGGCATCAAGCCGGCAGGATGTCTGGTTCCAGCCATCCTGACCTTTCACATAGTTACTCCCATCCAGGCCGTACAAGCCGGGAACTGTAACACTTAGCAGGTGATCCCTGCCGGACTGGGTTACCTGAATGGTTATGTTGGCGTCCGGATGCCCTTCGCTGGTGAAAGTGAGTTCCGCCGTGCGGGCTTCTTCGCCGGTGTTCTCATCCAGGGTAAAGGTTTCTACCTTCTCCTGTATCGCCTTGGTTTTAACGGGCTTGAGCCAGGAGGCCGATGACTGGACGGTATACTCTACGTTGAACCGCGTCTTGATGGTGAATGTGCGGGCCTGGAAGTCGAAGCTGAGCTTGTCCCCGCTTTCGCACAAAATAACGTCTTTCTGGTCCTGAATCACCGTGAGGGTTTCTTCAATATCGAACTGGGTGCTGCGGAAGGTGATGGTGGCCTCCCGCGGGCTGAACTCCTTATTTTCCAGCGCTTCGAACACAAAAGTGTTGGTGGACATGGCCTTGGTGGTAAGCTCGCGAATCCAGCCGCAGGATTCGGGAATGTCTATGGAAACGTCCACATTGCTGCGGATTTCCACCGTAAAGGTGCCGCCGGCCG
>Ga0310690_10010111_pt1 | contig 11762 bp, 22 predicted proteins | sample AusTroGonzalo_MG_2_FD_207661 | JGI IMG/M metagenome (GOLD analysis project Ga0310690, IMG submission 207661) | Bovine rumen microbial communities from tropical cattle in Woodstock, Queensland, Australia - Gonzalo_04 (v2) (version 2) | ecosystem: Host-associated > Mammals > Digestive system >...
ACAAAACTGCTCATATTCTTTCTCCACATCCTCGCAGACGGGTTGCTCTTTCGGTCTTTCCTCACAAGGAAGGGTACACCCTTTGCATTTCTCCGCATCGGGAGTAATACCGTCATAGCGACACACAGGTTGCTCTTGGAGGGTGTCGAGTTGTTTCAGCACCCATTCCAACGCCCCTATATTCATAGTCTGTCCTCCGCCTCCTAATGAGGCGAAGTTCAACTCCTCTCTACGGATTTGAGCCTTAATCAAGGCTCGGATTTGGTCGATGATGCTCATAGTTCTTGCAGTTTTTCGATTAACTTATCTAATACGAAAGACTCTCCGTCAAACCAAGCATTATCTTGGGGGTGTTTTTGTTGTTGAACGGAAATGTCTTTCTTTGTTCCATTCGCCCACTCCAGGAGTGCGTCCTTGCGGATGTATTGTGGATAGTCCATTGTGAGGTGATTCGTCTCATAGGCATAGCCGAAAAAATTTTCTTCGGTATATTGATTCTTCATCCTTTGGACATAAAGTTTATTCGGTGCTTCATTCATTGTTTTTCACTTTTTCGATTAGTCCCTCCGTGTACTCCTTGACACTCGCAAGGTACTTGAGGATTGTTTCTTTGTCGTTCTCGGCCTCCGCCGTGAGGATGTTGGCTACATCCATGATAGAGCCGTCATATACTTCCCGAAGGAAACTCACCGCTTCTTTCATGGCTATAACTTTTTGAGTTCGTCGTAGAGTTCAGCGAGAGCAAGGTGACAAGATTCGGACGATGCGTTATTTGGTTCGTTTATTACCGCCAAAAGCATAGACATCTGTCCACATCTGGGTTTCCAATGAGGCTGGGGATGAAGGGATTTGAGCGATGCGGCGAGGGAAGGGAGACCTGCCTTTTCAACAACTTCTACTGCACAATCAATAATAGTTTTATCCTCCTCGCTCCACTCTTCGGGCTTCTGCTCAGTGAGATACGCATAGTCTGATGGGCTAATGATGTTATCTATCATCAATTGATATAGATATTCTTGCTTTGATAATTTGCCTGAAGGTTTTATTGTCTTATGTTCTTCAGCAACCATTGGTGTTGGAACGGGAGAAACATAAGGCTCTTTGTGAACCATCATTTTCGACAAATCTACGGGCTTCTGCTCTTTCGGATGCTCGTCTGCCCAGCGAAGGACATTTGCAACGGTTTGGATGATATAGTCCTTGTCGATGAACACATCGCAGTTACTCCACGAGATATCGAATCCTCTATGGAATACATATTCTTGTGCCTCCTCGAATGACATATCGTAGGGGTTGTCATTATCCCCCTTGTGTGGTTCAGGAACGGGCTTTCGCTCTTTTAACCCTGCTTCTTTCCCGGCATTATACGCATTTGCCTGACATCTCTCGCAGAAATAATCTTCGTTCTTAAATATAGGTTCCGGTTTCTGCTCTTTCTTCTTTTCAAACCACTCCGCGCCGTGAGAATGCAAGCAAGCCTCGTAGCCGGAGTCATATCCTCTAGCGAAATCACCCTCGAGGTTCTTCTGCTTTTCGAGGTAGGCGATATACACACTTGTCGGGCGATGCGTAAGGACTCCTTGAACCGGAAGGATCTCTATATCGTGGATAAGGTCTTTCCTTATCCTCTCGTCCTCGCTCTCGCGGAGTTCGGGGAACACGGATTCCAGACAGATTTTCTCCTTGTCCGTGCACCCGTCCTTTATCCAGTGCGTCGCGGTTTGCAGGACCGCCTTGTATGCTTTCTCGTAGTCGATGTTTTCCATAACTAAAACGTGATTTCTTTTTCAATTCCACAAAGGCGAAACGCATGTTGCATGTCGTGGACGTTCGGGCAGTCCACGTTAAGGTAGTTCGATGCGCGTCCAGCCTCACGCTTGTAGCGGATGGTGAGGCGGTCCTTCCACCAACTGATGTAGAGTCCGTCTCCGATTAACTGCATCGGCTTCTTTGACCTGCTGACACCCGTGAACACGAAGCCGTTCTTCTCAAGAATCTCCTGGGTGATAGGGATGGGCCTGACGAACGGGTTCTCGGAGCGCCAATCTTCTCCATCCTTGTCGGTAAGGTATATCTTGATATCTCCGATTGCATCAATCCTTGAGGGTCTGTCAGAGAACAGCATTACCCAGTCTCCGACCATTAAGTCACTTGCTTTCATCATTTCCGTATTTCTTTCTGTAATACTTCTCCATGTTCTCGTCCTCCTTCAATAGCTCCATCGCACGGGCAAAATCGTCGTAGGCACCGTGGTCGGGATCGGACTTGCTCTTACCCAAGTTTTTGTTGTGTGGTTTCATTATTTCCATTGTTCGGTAGTCTTTATCTGTGTCAGCTCGAAGTACACTCGTGAAATCCTCGGCCACTCCTTCACGATGACCGGCGAGGCTTCCTTCTTGTTCCTCCTGCCGATGCGGACGAACTCGTCTATGAGCCGTTGCGTGGTGAAGTCCCGCACGGAGTCTATCCCGTAGTGCGTCCGAACGAAATCGAGGCGTTTCCACCGCCTGTGTCCCATTTCCCCGAAGGTCACGATGACCGCCTTCCTCGCCATCTTCAGCGCGAGGTCGAAGCAGTCGTATGCGCTCCCGAACGGGTCGAGGTCTATGAGGTCGAAGCGGAAGTCCCTGGAGTAGAGTTCGGCTATCATCTTGTCGGCGGCCATGTGCCGGTCGGCGGGTATCTCCTTGTCGATGTCGTTCGTGAAGGTGTACGTCTCGGTGTTGTTGCGCCAGAACGATTCCGTTCCGCAGTATAGGTCGAGGATGCTGTCGGGGCGAATCCTTCCGAGGAAGGCGAGGTTGGCTTCGTACTTTTCCTCCCGGTGTCCGTCGTTGTATGTCTCGCAGGACTTTCCGAGCCGTTTCATCTTGATAGATATGGAGGTCTCCGTCCGCCCGACGCTCTGCGCTATCTCCGCGTTCGTGTAGCCGTCCGCTTTCAGTCCGGCTATCCATTCCAGCTCCCGTTCGGTCCACCTGCGGGGGGGGTGTCAGTATATCCGCATCCCTTCCCGACATCGCCGAAGAACTCGGCTGGCATCACGGGAACCTCGCGCCTTTCAAAATCGAGCAGTGTCGGATAGTCCATGTCATTTGAAATTAAAGTCCGGCCCCCACGAAGGGACGAACATTCCTTTCTCCTTCTGCGCCTGAATCTCCTTCCACAGCCGTTCGTTCGCCTCCTTGTTCTCCTTCTCTACCTGCCGTGCGATGAGCCGGTGCGCCTCCAGTTTCTTCTCGGACGCTATGTACGATTTGAGGAAGCCGAGCAGGGTCTTTGGTGTCAGCCCTCGGAACTCTCCGTACACGCCCGTCACACCCAACCTGAACGCCTCCTGAATCTCCACCGAGGTAAGGTTGGAAACGGCTGGATCATCCATCATCGAGGCGTCCAGCACGTCCGTGTCAATGGTCATCAGGTCCCATGAGGGTATGTTCTCGGGCCTAGTGTGGACGAGGACGTGGCACGCCCCTATCTGCCGGAACAGCCACCGCTTCCTCTTGTCATCTTCGCCCTGCCGGTATCTCCGCGCGTTGGGGGAGAGAAGATGCTGGGCGAGAAGCTCGGCCGAGCCGATCCTATTGTTCGTCCGCACCATCTTCCCCGCTTCCTGACGGAACTCCATAGGCACTTGGACCGCCATATCGGTATCGTTGTTCATAATGCGCGTCTGCTTTTTCTATGTTCTCCTTGAGTATGTCTATGCTCGTCTTTGCCCTGCGGTTGTCGTAGTTCCCCTCCAGCACCTTCGTCCAGTTGGTGCCGTTGGTGAAAAGCCAGTCGAACGTGGCCACCCACTTGCCGGATGCGCCCGTGCAGAAGTCCGAGTTGTTTATCTTGGTGATGCACTCCCGTATGATGTCCTTCGCCTTGTCCCAGCCACCCATTTCCTTCACCCGCAGGCGAATCTTCTCCTTCCTCGCCTTCGTAAGGTCACGCACCTTCGGCACGTTCCCCTTCGCGCAGGCGTTCCAGATGGACAGGATGCCCTGATGGTCGATGTATTCCCTCTTTTCCCGCTGAACGTCCACGGGCGCCTCCGTTTCCGGCTCGGGCTCCGTCTCCGTTTCCTCAATCACGTTCCCGTAGGCCCACTCGACGAGCCGTTCGGATTCTTCGAGGTCGTTCGTTGCGGCGTATGCTATGATGCGGACGAGGGCCAGCGCATCATCTTTCATTATCAGTTTTGGTTCTTGTGGCATTTCTTCTCAGTTTTTTGGTGAGCAGTGCCGCCTTCCTCGCGTTCTCCCTCTCCCTGACGGAATCGCCTTTCGTTTGGGACAATGCGTCAAGGAGACGGAGAGCTAGCGAGTAGTTGGCATCGGACATTTGTTTCATTTCCGATTGTAATGTGCTTGTAATCAGTTAGTTACTAGAACGAGAGGTCCTCGTCCTCGCTTTCTGCGGTCGCCTGCGGCTGGTAGGCCGGTGCGCTCGGAGGGAGTTCGGTCTGCTTCGGTGCGGGCGGCTCGTTCTTCTTGTCGGGGTCGTACACACCCCACACGTTGTTCTTCCCGAACCACTTGCCGTTGTACTCACGGGCGGTGGGCGAGTAGGTAACTCGCAGTTTCGCACCGATGGCCGTGGAGAGGACCACGTTCACCTTCTCGATTCCGAAGGCGCTGAACATGATGTTGTCCTCCTTTCCGCTTGCGGTCGTGTACTGGAGGACGAACTCGACGGACTGCCACTCGTCCCCGTTCTTCGTATGCCCCGTCCGTGGCGTTCCCACCCAGACGAGCTTGCCCTCGAAGGGCGCTGTCTCATTGGTCTGCATCTTCCTCGTTCTTGATTAGTTCTTCGATGTTCTTCGCCTTGAGAAGGAACGGCCTGCCCTTCGCGTTGCTTTTCCATGTGGCGAGCTTCACGCCGTTGTGTTCCAGCGTCTCGCCCGTACCCATGTAGAGTTTCAGGGCGTTAATGAGGGCGTTGGCGTCCGCTTCCGTCGCATTGATTGCCTGCTTGAGCCGGAAAAGGGACATGGCGTCACGCAGGGCCTCGCTGTCTGCCTCTACGGTCTTGTCGGGGTCGCTGCCCTTCATCACGAAGTCGGAGACGGAAATGAGTTCCGGCTCCTTGCCGCCGAGGACGGACTCGTTCCAGAAGGTGTCCACCTGATGCCCGATGAAGTCGGCGAAAGCATCGTCCCACTCCACGGGAGCGTGTCCGAAGTAACGGCCGTTGGTCAGCCAGCAGAGTTCGCACTTGTGTATGCCCGTAATGAGCATCTGATAAATGCACTGCGCGATGTAGTACACGGGGAGGTCGTCGGGGTCGAAGTCCATCGAGGACGTCTTGATTTCGAGAAGCATCTTCTCCCTCTTTCCCGTCTCGGGATTCTTCATGTACGCGATCCGGTCGGGTGTGCATTTCCTCCACGGCTTCCTTGCGTCCTGATAGATGATGTCCTTCGCCGATGCCTTGACCGCCCTGCCGCCCGTTTCTTCTTCCCACAGCGTTACGACCACGGGCTCTAATAAATGACCAAGACGCATCGCCACGTTTTCCTCAAGCGGTGGAACTTGTCCAGTCTTTCGCATCCAAAGGGAGAATGGTGTCTCCCAGGGGCTCAATCCCAAGATTGCGGCCACCTCGGAGGCACCGATTCCGTCCTCTCTCGCCTTGAGCCACTCGTCACGGCTCGCCGGCTTGATAATCGTAGGCTTCATCACTCCTGCCCTTGATTGAAGATTTCACCCGTGTCGGGGTCTGCGCCCTCGTCCTCCTGCGCCACACGGGATGCGGCACGGCGGGCCTTCATCGCCTCGACCTGCGCTTTCACCTCGTCGGCCTTCGACTGCGCCGCTTCAATCTGCGCCGGGGCCTGCGGCTGTTCGTCCACGTCCACATGCTCGTACTCGTCGGGCTTCTGCATCACGGTCTGGTCGGCCTTGATAGCGTTCTGCATTTCGACGGAGAGTGGCGCGTACTTGGAGAGCAGGAGCTTGAGTACGGTCTTGAGGGCCATCGCCGAAAAATTCTCCTTCCACTGACCATATCCCTTCTTGTAGGTCTGCGAATAGCGGAGGGCGTGGGCTTTCATTTCCGCCTCGGTCATGTAGAGGTACTTCTCGAAGCCGTTGAGCAGCTTGAAGTAGCCGACATATCCGACGACGGGCAGGCTCTCCCTGTTCTCGGCCTTTCGGAAGGTCAGTTCTCCCGTGACGAAATCCTCGTCAATGAGTTCTCCCTCTCGGACGTCGGTCGCATTGAGGGTCTTGAACTGCCCCGTTCGGAGGGCGAGCTGGACGAAGCCCTTGTAGCCCATCTGGAACTGCGCCGAGGTCGTGCCGGTCTTGTTGTCCTTGTAGGGGAGGACGTAGGCAAATCCCAGGTTTTGATCAAGTGGCAAGTCGAGGGCGGTGGCCTTCAACGAGGCGAACATCAGCGTGTCCGGCTTGCACACTTGGAGTGCGGCGTTGTTGGACACGAGGGCGGTGAGGTTGTTCACGAAACTCGCCTTCTTCTCGGCGAGTACGGTGGAGAGGTAGTCTTGCGTTCTCGGGTTAGCGATAAACGAATTGAATTGCTTTAACGGAGCAATAGCGGTTGTGTTTTCTGCCATATAATAGATAGGTATTAGTTGTTTGATTCAATCCAGTAGGACTTGACGCGCTTGCCGGATTCGGTCTTGACGAACTCGGACTTGATGTCGTGTCCGCCTTCCTTGAGGTCGGCGATGCGGGCGCCGAGACGGAAACTGCCGAAAAGTTTCAGCGCTTCGATGGGGGTGATGCGGTGGCCTTCCTGCATGTACGCTAGGATTCTCTTGTTCTGGGACTGCGAGCTCTGCTCGTTCACGTTTACATTGTCTTTCATTTCCTATTGGTATTAAGGTTATCAGTTTGCGACTTGTCGAGTATCATCTGCCTGCCGTTGTCCATGCGGACGAGCAGGACGGACGGGAGTTCCTTCTCCACGATTCCGTGGCAGACCATGTTCACGGACTGCCAGCTTATGCGTTCGCCCTCCATCATTTCGCGCCCTCCAGTTTCTTGTAGGCGAAAGCGGAGAGCATGGCGAGGGCGATGAATCCGAGCGTCCATTTCAGGCAGATTCCTCCGTCGGGCGTCTCGCATCCGGCGAGGACAATCGAGGTCACGCAGGCGCACCCCGAGATTCGTTTCAAAATCTTCTTCATATAGTCATAGTGTTTGTTTCGTAGTGAAAGGGGAGAGGCGTCGCACCCGTCCCCTAGCGTGAAAGGAAAAGTAAGTGTAAGTTTGGGTGATAAAGTAGCCTAGAACGGCTACGGAACCCGGGTCGGGTGTCGCCCCTCCCCGGATTTGGTTAGAGGATTCGATTCAAAACATACAGGGGACTTTCACCCCCTCGGAATCCTTTGGTTCCGCTTATATGGTTAGACATTGTTTCCCTGAAAAAGTCCTGGATGAGCCGTAGACCCAGGACGACTTGCTCAACACTAAAACTTCACACATTCGATTATGGAAACATCGGCACGGCTCCACCGCATCCCTGCGGGTTTTCTCTCTCAAGGACGAGGCAGGCGTGTCCCTTCTCAATCTCGGTCGTCCCGACCTCGCGGAATCCGTTCCGCTTGTACCACTCCGCCTGCCATGAGAACGGCTCGACCGCTATCCTCGTCACTTTCGCCCCCGTGTTCTCCGCCTCGGCTATGGCCTCTTTCAGGAGTTTCCTGCCGAGACCCTTCCCCCTCCGGCTTTCGTGTACCATGAGGTCGTGTATCACGGCGGCGTCCCTCTCGTTGGCGAGTACGCTGACCATCGCCATTGCGAAACCGCCGGCGAGGACGATGACGGACGAACTGCCCCAGAACGATTCGTTGCGATGTATTACCTTGTTCATTAGCAAAGGGCGTCGAACGCCCTCGTGATGTACTTGCCGAGGATGTACGAACGGCGGTTTACACGGCGGGGCTTGGTTTCGGGGAGATACCCCTGCTTCCTCCATCGGTAGATGGTCTTGCGGTCCACCCCGAGCAGGGCGGCCGCCTCTGCGAACGAATAGTGTCCGTCCGCTACTACTCTCGGTCTTGTGTTGGTCATGGCATTTCTTTCTTGGTTACTTCTACTGTGGCTGTTTTCTTGTCGAAGTCGAGGTTGCGTACAGATACCTTGATGTCGCCCCTGTCCTTCGCGTAGTCGGACGCCCTCGCTCGGAGGGCGAGCAGATCGTTCGAGTTCTTCACTCTGATTTCTGTGGGTGTGTCAAACGGGAGAAACGAAAGCGCGAGTTTCCACTTTCGCGTGTCAAAGAGTTTCTGGTATTCGTTCTTCGTACTCATATTATCAATTATGGTGTCTGCACTCTGCGTTACACGAGGACTTGTGACCTCCGGCGGTCGCATTACAGATGCCGTCCGTTCCGCTATTTCTCCGAGACGTGTCCCTCACGTTTGCCCTCGGCCCGTCGTTGTTTCCAGACTGCGGATTGGGAGTTTCGGCTGCTCGGCTTTGTCTGCCGGCCCCAGGGCCTCTGCGCCCCTTGCCTGTCTTGCCGCAGGCATTGGCTGGTGGCACACACCACCACGTTTCTGTTGTTACATGAGCAAATCCAAAACTTTTTGTTTGGAAATAAGCGAGAGCCTTGCTATCTTTGCGGCGAATGCGTTAATCACCTATGATTATTGCTGGGTTTTCGCTTAGATTTGCTCATGTCCCGACGCAAATATAAAGCAATTCTCAGTAATAACAAAATATTTTGGGAAGAATTTCTCAAATAAATTTTTTGAAGAATTGCACGATGGGAAATGAAGGAGTGAAGGAACGGCTCGTATCGTTCCTCAAATACAAGGGTGTGAGCCAGGGAAAGTTCGAGAAATCCCTCGGTACGAGCACCGGATATGTAACGAACATCCGCAACTCCATACAGCCGGACAAACTGGGAAGGATTGCTACCCTATTCCCCGAACTGAACATAGCGTGGCTCCTGATTGGGGATGCCGGTGGCGGTATGCTGAAAGAACCGAAGCGGAACTCCGACACCGAAACGGATATGTCGAACGCCCTTCCGCTGATTCCCTTCGAGGCGGTGGCCGGACACGGCTCGCCCGTGTACGAGGACGAGAGGGTGGAATCCTACTATTCGGTCTCCGAGTTCAAGGACTGCGACTTCATCGTGCGCGTAAAGGGCGATTCGATGTCACCGAAGTTCACGGGCGGAGACCTTCTTGCCTGCCGGAAGGTGGTGGACACCTGCTTCTTCCAATGGGGGAGGTGCTATGTGATATACACCCGTTCGCAGGGGTGCATGGTCAAGAGGATTCAGCCCTCGGAGAAGGACGGCTGGATCAAGTGCGTTTCGGAGAACGCGAAATACGCTCCGTTCGACGTCCCTCTGGACGACGTGGTGTCGGTCGCCCTGGTGAACGGCTCAATATCTTTGGAGTAAAATGGACGGGCAGAACGAAAGATTCTCGCTGGCGGTGGACTTCCTGAAAAGGAACGGCTACGCGAAGAACGGACGGGAAATGTCCGAGCGTATGGAGGTGACGGAATCGGCCCTCTCAATGGCGAGGAAGGGGGCGAGGTTGCCGAGCCTGGAACTCATGGCTAGGATGTGCGACGCCTACCCGATAGATTTCTGGTGGCTGCGCACGGGAGAGGGTAGCATGGTCAGGGGAGAGAGGGAGCATTTCCTTCTCAAGCGGATTGACGAGCTGGAGGACGAACTCCGCCGGCTGAAAGGACAGAATATATAATATATATAGGAATCGGGGCTGTGCTTGCAAATTGCTTGCAAGTGAAACCGACACCTCTGTAACTCACGGAAATACAATAGGTTGCCAACGTCGGCAAATGCTTGACAGGCAAGAGGTCGGCAGTTCAAATCTGCCAGTCCTCACAACCACCTAACTTATTGGTATTAAGTATTTTACAAAGGCGGTATAACCCTGATTCCCACAAAGAATCGGGGTTATTTTGTGCCCCATACATAGGGCAGAATAGGGCATTTCAGGGCATTTGTTTGTAGGGTGCTTGCAAATTTGCAAACATGATTGCCTACCTTTGAAACGGAGAAATGAAAACAACTTAATACCAATAGTACAATGGCAAACCTTTATCTTTATCTCGACACGAGATACCCGAACGCGGAGGGGCAGGGCACCCTCAAGATGGCTTTGGGCCACAACCGCAAGACCGCATACGAAACGCTGGACATCCGGCTCTTGCCGGAGGAATGGGACAAGGAACGGCAGGTTGTGGTCGTCCGGCAGGACCGCAAGTTCCAGAACGTGCTTATCCGTAAGCGGATGGCGGAGGCGACCCTCGCCCTGCAAAGGATAATGCTGAGGGACGACATCGGACAGCTCGACGCGAAGCAGATTATCCAGATGATCGTGCGCGGGACGGACACCGCCGACACGATTGAGACAACCGATTACGTCCTCCCCGTCTACAACGAGTACATAACCCTCGCAAAGAAGCCGAACACGGCTTCGTCCTACCGCTCGTCGCTGAAAAACCTCGTCGAGTACGAGAAGGACATAGATTCCTTCCGTTTCAAGGACATCAGCGTGGCGTGGCTCCGCAAGTACCAGCGGTGGCTGGAGGACGAGAAGAAGATGGAGACGAACGGGGCGAACGTGTACCTCCGCAACCTCCGCACGGTGTTCAACTATGCGTTGAAGAACGAGTACACGAAGGCGAGATACCCGTTCAAGGACATTGACATGGGCACCACCGAGCCGGACAAGAAACTGATTCTCTGGGACACCTTCGTGGATTGGGTTTCATTCCCTACGGATTTCGGCAGGAACTACTATCGTGACATTTTCATGCTCTCGTTCTACCTCTGCGGAATCCGTCCCGTCGATTTGCTCAACGCGAAGAAGTCCCAGGTCGAGGACGGACGGCTCGTCTACTGGCCGGAGAAGCGGAACGGAAAGACGAAACTATCCATCAAGATAGAGCCGGAGGCGTGGGCAATCATCCGCAGGCACGAGGGCAAGGAGTATCTGCTGGACATCATGGAACGCAGGACGGACTACAAGGCATACATGGCTCATTGGAACAAGGCTTTGAAGGCGATAGGCCCTGACGAGAGGATTCCGCAGGTGTGCAACAACGGCAAGACCTACAAGATAGTGAAGCATCACGGGCTGATTCCGTTCATCACGGTCTACTATGCGAGGACGTGCTTCGCGTCGTTCCTCTACAACGAGCTGGACGTCTCTATGGACATCATTTCGCAGGCGCTCGGTCATCGGAACGGATCGCACGTCACGAATTTCTACGTCAAGCGTGGCGAGGCGAAGGTGGACAAGGCGAACCGCGACTTGATTGACCGGCTGAACTCCGCACTTGCCGAGAGAAGGGCGAGCAGGGCGGTGAAGCCGGCGTAGCGGACTGACGAACGGACACGAAAAAAGGGCGGCCACTTTGCGGTGGTCGCCCTTAACGTATGCAAGTGAACGGACGGACAATGATTCTCCCTACTCTATCCCGTAGTCCTTCGCCAAATCCGCAACCCACGATTCAAACATTCGGTTGAACGGGACGGCATCGCCCTTCGTGAGTTCACGCAGTTGCCTGATTCTGTCCTGCGTGACTTGGCGTATGCGGATTACCACCTGCCCCGAAAGTGGCTCGTCGGGATAGGTCAGCATCGTGCCTTTCTTCCTTCCAGCCCCTTCCCGTCTGCCACCCCGATTCTCCTTCTTCGGCTGTGGCTTGCGTGGTCTGCCTGGTTTCCTGGTTGTCTTTTTCTTTTCTTCTGCCATAGATGATTGTCGTTAAAATGCAAGTCTAATTTCCTTGATGTGTGCGAAGGTGCCG
>Ga0310690_10010112_pt1 | contig 11762 bp, 9 predicted proteins | sample AusTroGonzalo_MG_2_FD_207661 | JGI IMG/M metagenome (GOLD analysis project Ga0310690, IMG submission 207661) | Bovine rumen microbial communities from tropical cattle in Woodstock, Queensland, Australia - Gonzalo_04 (v2) (version 2) | ecosystem: Host-associated > Mammals > Digestive system >...
GGAAGGTTCAAAGGATTTTGCAAAGGGTTTTATGCAGCGCCATCAGATACCCACTGCCCGCTACGAGACTTTCGACGGTGAGCATCTTCAAGAAGGTCTGGCTTTTTTAGAGACACTTAATCCGCCTTACGTTTTGAAGGCCGATGGTCTTTGTGCTGGTAAGGGCGTTCTGATACTGCCCACGTTGGACGAAGCCAAGAAGGAACTGCGTGAAATGTTAGGCGGCATGTTCGGTAATGCCAGCAGCCGCGTGGTGATAGAAGAGTTCCTCAGTGGTATTGAGTGTTCGGTCTTTGTGCTTACCGACGGCGAGCACTATAAGATACTGCCTGAGGCCAAGGACTACAAGCGCATCGGAGAACACGACACTGGTCTGAACACTGGTGGCATGGGTTCGGTATCGCCTGTTCCCTTTGCCACTAAGGACTGGATGCAGAAAGTGGAAGACCGCATCATTCGTCCCACCGTGCAGGGCCTCAAGGCTGAAGGCATCGACTACAAAGGATTCATCTTCTTTGGACTGATTAATGTGCACGGCGACCCCATGGTCATAGAATACAACTGCCGTATGGGCGATCCCGAGACCGAGACTGTCATGTTACGCTTGAAGAGTGACATCGTAGACCTGTTTGAGGGAGTGGCCGATGGTCGTCTGGACCAGCGTCCTATTGCCTTTGACGAGCGTGCTGCAGTTTGTGTCATGCTGGTTAGTGGAGGCTACCCCGGAAAGTATGATAAGGGAAAGGTGATGACTGGCATCAATGAGGTGGAGGGCAGTGTGGTCTTCCATGCCGGAACAGCCCTTAATGCCGAGGGTCAGGTCGTGACCAACGGCGGTCGGGTGATAGCCGTCTCTTCCTATGGCAAGGACAAGGCGGAGGCTTTGGCCAAGAGCTTTGCTGAGGCCAGTAAGATTCAGTTTGAAGGGAAGTATTTCCGACGCGACATAGGAGCGGATTTATAAGATGATTAAGCGGACACAGAACAAGGTTGCCGAAAGCCGGAAGCTACTACCATTCATAGCGGTTTATGGCATTCTGGTATGGTTGGCTCATAGCCTGTTCGTTCCATGTTCCTCATCCCATACTCCACTGTCCGTATTCCACATATCTCACCTTATCACTCTTGTCTGTATAGTGCTGTCGGCAGCGTTGATGATTGTGCTGAACAACAGCAACGCCCTCATCCGCACTTACAGCCGCACCGTATCTTGCTCTTTCATAGCACTGACTTGCATGCTGGGCTTTCAGTTCGACAGCATCAGTGGTGCTTTCGTGTGCCTTTGCATCGTTGCTTTCTATCTATGTGCTTTTCGAACCTATCAGGACAAAGAGTCTCCCGGTTGGATTTTCTATGCCTTTTTTTGCATTGGATTGGCAAGTATACTGTTTCCTCTGATATTTATCTTTGTTCCTGTATTCTGGCTGTTCATGAAGTTCCAGTTGAATAGTCTCAGTTGGCGCACGTTCTTAGCTTCCCTTCTGGGCCTGTCTACCCCCTACTGGTTCCTTCTTCCTTATATGCTTTGGAAGGCTGACTTCACCCTCCTTCAATCTCAATTTTCAATTGTCAATTCTCAATTCTCAATTCTGAATCCATCCTTCACCCTTCACCAGTTGCTATCCTATGCGTGGATAGTCATTCTCACCATGACAGGCATCATCCACTTCTTGCGTCATGTACTGTCCGACAAGATCCGCACCCGCCAGTTCTATGGTTGCTTTATATGGATGAGTGTTCTGTGTGTTATCGCCATTCCCTTGTTGCCGCAGTACTATGACCCGCTCATCCGTCTGCTCATAGTCAGCGCTTCGCCACTGATTGCCCACTTCCTCACCTTAACCCATACCCGTATTACCGACATCGCCTTTAAGGTGATTTGCGTCGTCACACTGCTGATAACCCTATTCAATCTATGGATGCCATCATTGAATTTCTGACTGGCTACGGTTATACGGGCATGCTTTTAGCGGCCTTTTTGGCTGGCAGCTTCTTTCCCTTTTCGTCAGAGGCCGTCATGATTGGACTCATGGCTACTGGTCTTGACCCCATCCGATTGGCTGTCTACGGCACCATTGGCAATGTGCTGGGTTCCGTGTTGAACTATAGCATCGGACGAATGGGAAAGACGGAGTGGTTTGAGCGTTACCTGCATGTCAAACCTCAAGACTTGCAGCGTGCTGAGCGGTTCATGCATGGTCGGGGAGCTTGGATGGGCTTTTTCGCATTTCTGCCAGTCTTGGGCAGTGCCATTACCATCCTCTTGGGACTCATGCGCGCAAATGTTGTAATTACCTTCATTGCCATCACCCTCGGAAAGATATTCCGTTATGCAGTCCTCATCTTTGGGGCAGGACTGTTTCTTTGATGGAAGCAGGATAGGACTAAGGGAGAATTGTTATTTTCCCGAATTTCTCTTTTTCTCGTATTTGTCAAGCTTCCTCAGGCAGGAACGGCGGAAATCGCGCCAGTGATAGTAGGGAGCACAGTCGGAATAGATGGGCAGTGCAACCTCCTCCTCGTTGAGAAGCACCTTGAAGAGAATGTCCTTGTCCTTGATGTTGCGGCGATAGAAAATGAATTGGATATTGGAACCCATGGAGAAGATGCTGGAAGACCACCAGCCCTTTTCCTCTATGTCATCAAGATTCGTGGTACGCAGGTCATAGCCATATCTCCCCGGACTGCCGTCTTTATTCTTCAATGCGCGGATGCCGATGAGGCAAGCCAACGGCAGCAACACGGTCTCATGGCCAAAACGCAGTTGTGCGCCAGGCTTATTCAACCGTATGCAGCTGTCGGCATCGGCTATCATCTGTCTGAGCAGGTGACGCTGGCTGTAGGGATAGTCACCGCCATTGAGTGGACAGAAACCGTATTGCAGGTACCACAGGGCATTGTCTATCTGCCACATACGGTACAGGTCCTCTGTCGTGAAGAGGTCTGTCAGGAAGGTGTCTTGATTGAGATGTGTGTTCTGCTGGAATAGACCCATCTTCATGAGGTAGTAGTTGAAATATGACTCATCCACCAACTCCTCAATGATGTCGGGGTTCTTGAAAAGTAATCCCATCAACCGGCTGTTGCCCAAACGGGAAGCTGTGTATTTGTCGTATGCCTTTTGTGCTTCTGGTGTCAGCTTGCTCTTGCGAAGCAGGGGATCCTGATGGTTCATGTACCACTGTGTACTCTGCGATGCATCCATGGTGACGATGAGATTCGGATTATGTTGCACTAACTCTCCTAATGATACCTGCATCGACATGATGCACCTGGCTACCACTGTGCTGCGGGCTGAGACGGTGGCTGAGTCGGCAAACACCTCAGGGAATCGGGTGATCATTCGCTTGGCTATCTGGCATTCCTGCTTCCTGCCGATGGATGTCAAGTCGCCCCATCGGTCTTCTGAGTCCTCGAGAATGTAGTTCATCACACCGAACACACGTTTTCCTATGGCTGTCAGTTCGTCTACGTCATTGGCTTGAACCATCATCTTATAGGGAATATCGTAGCCCGAGCGCCTGTTGATATAGCGTGAGCCGTGGCGTCCGTAATGAGAGATGTAAAATGGACGTTTGCCCGACGGTGCTGGTGTCAGGTTATCGGGAATGCTGTCAGGGTAGATGTCATAGTTGCATGAGGCATAAGAGGGCTTCTGTCGGATGATGTCTAACACTGCCTGAGCCGATGCAGTGAAAGGCGCACGGTCAAGGGTGAGCGGTGAAGGGTAGAAAAGGGTGAAATAGGTTATGAGTGAAAATAGTCTTTTCATTGTCTCTCCTCTTTTTGCTAATTCTCGTTTCTCTCTCTTATATAGGTATAGAGCTTTCGCAGGTAATATCTCTTGACGTCCTTCCAGTGGTAGTAGGGGACGCAGTCTGATGGGAAGGGTAGCCGTGCCTCATGTCCGTTCAGAAGCACACGCACTAAAGGGTCGGGGTCGTTCTTGTCGGAACGATAGAGCACTATGATCATGCTCCCGCCAAGGGGTGATATGCGATAGTCGGCCCAGCCAAGGGCTTCGAGCGAGTCGAGACAATCGGTCTGAACGCCAAAGTCGTCAAGCTCTAACAGGCAGACAAGTGACATGACTGCACTTTCACTGGTATAGCGGAAGTGTGCGACGGGATAATCCAGCTGCATGACACTGTCGCTCATGTGGATGAGGTTCCAGAGAGGTCTGCGTTGAGTGTAGGACTGATAGCCGCCGTTTATTGTGCAACCACCATAGCGGATGTAGGCCCATGCGTTACGTCGCATCCAGTGACGCCGGATATCCTCTGGCGTAAAGATGCTGAACAGCGAGGCGTAGTTTCCCTTCTCGACATACTGCGTACTTCCTGCCAAATCAAAGAGCTGACGATTCAGAGTGGCCGCATCAAGGGTCTTGGCATAGTCAGCATCATTAAAGAGCGTTTTCATCAGATGCGAGTCATCGGGTGCCCACCGGGCAGTGAATTCTCTGTAGCGGGCCATCGCTAATGAGTCCCTGCGCTGATTCTCCAACACTTCGTCCTGCGGGTTCATCCATGCCTGATGTCGTTTCGTGGCATTGGTATAAAGTTTCATGGGTTGGTGGACACGTGACAATTCCACGTAAGCTTCACACATGGTGAGTAGCGAATTGTTCTCAAGGATGGAGCGGGTATCTATAAAGCACTTGTCAGTGAAAACCTCTGGCAGCCTCTTTGCGATCTGTCTGATTGTTTCTCTTGCCTGCCGCTTGCCTTCTTCTGTCAGTTCGTTCGTGCGGTCATGGGCTTCTTTGCGCATCTGTTCCACACGCGCCAGCACATCGCGCCCCAAAGTGGTCAGTTTTCCCAAACTGTCGGCGCGTGAAAGCATCAGATAGGGGGCGTCATAGTCTTGGGCTCGCTCTAAAAAGTAGGCTGAGGGGCAGCCGTAGTGATTGATGTAGAAAGGTTTTTTGCCCTGAGGCGGTGGCGTATCATCCATCTCTTCTGTGATGGGTAGGGCATAGTGCATGCCAGCCGCACGTCGCACATCGGCTTGTAACTCTTCGCTGATGGTCTGGGCCGTACTACAGAGTACACAGCAGAAGAAGAGTATGGTTGCAGATATCTGGCGTTTTGTCTGTCTCATCATCACTGACTTTTCATGGTTCGTTTTTTACCAGTCCTCGTCATCATTGCCTACGATGCCGTTCTTGACGGCTTCCTCCACCTTGTCAATGATGGCGTTGGAATAGGCATGTGTCATCACGAGTGCCTTGGCACAGGTACGTTTCTGGGCATCTTTCTCCACAAAGGGATAGTGCTTGGCTATCTCCCACCGCTCATCATAAAGGTTGGCATTGGTCTTGTCATCAGCCTTGCGCTTACCGTCCTGATACGATTTGTCGTTCTTGTCGGTAGGACTCAGCCATCCACCGCTGATGTCTTGTAGAATGTCGTAATTCTGAACAGTGTAGGTCACGCGTATGCGTCCTTCTTTTATGTCAAGACGTATAACAGGGGTGATGCTGACAGTGTACTTGTTCAGCGTACCCATGTGTTCCACGATGCTGGGAATCGTTGAGGAGATGATGATGCAGCCGGCATCCTTGTCGTTCAAGGTGATGGCCTGCTTGTCCTTGAAGGTAGCGGTGGCCCAGTAGTTCAGTGCCACGTACAGCTGCTGTTTTGTCTTACCTGGCGTTTCGATTACCTGCTGGTAAGTCAGAGACTGATTCTTGTCAAGCGTCAATTCTTTTGCCAGGTTCTTGGCTGCATCCAGCCACTTGTCGCCATAACGCTCTTTGGCATACTTTTCCAGGTCGGCCGACTTCATGACCTGTGCCTGCATAGTCATCGAGCCGAAAATGATGAGGATGGCGGCAATCACCCATAGTTTTTTCTGTTTCATTGTCCTTCTATTTTTGTTTATTGCTTACGCTGTGACTGGCCTTGTCCTTTAGAACTTGTATCTCAAACCTATCAGGCCCATGCCCTGCTCACCGACACCCAATTCCACGAAGCCGCGTATCCGGGGACTTCCTGCCTCAATGCCGAGGGCCGAAACCTGCCAGTTAAAGTGCACATCGGAATTGCTGTAATCCTCCTCCTGGGGATCGTCGCTGTCTATGGATTCATGGCGTAGGGTAGCACCTACGGCTACCTTTGAGTACATGCCGAAGTACTTCTTGCGCAGCCAGTTGAACTTGGCGGCGGGCATCAGTGTCGTATAGGTATTGGTAGCCTTGCCGTCTTTCGTTCCTGCAAGGTACATGTCCTGCGAGCTCTGTCCGTAGGTTAATATTGCACCCACGCCGAGCCAGTTCTTGGCATGATAGAAGTACTCTGCCGAGATGGGACCGAAGAAATGTTCGTTCTTATAGGTGGCTCCCACTATGACGGTGGTTATTTCCTCTAACACGTCAATCCACTGTGAGTTTGACATTCCACCAGCACTAATGGCCACTTCATGTTTTGTGTCTTCATAACCGTCTTGTGCGTTAACATTCACTGTTGCCATCATGATGGCTGCTGCTAACAAAATAATCTTTTTCATTTTAATGACTTTTTATTTGGTTTACATAGGAAAATAATCGCTCATGGTTTCGGTATAGACAGATCCATACTGATCGTGGTTATAGATAGTAACGTGTGAACCGTTAGTGGTCTTATATAGCTCACGGTAGAAATCGTATAAGGTGATGTTTGACCATGTGCCGATGCGGAAGCGGAAGATACGGGCAAAGGCGTTGCTCAGGTAGACTCCAATCTGCTGGTCGAATATGTCAGCCTTCGAAGTCTCGTAGGAATTGGCAGCGGTCAGCACCAACACATCTGGCAAACCAGTAAGGGCCTCTCCCCACTGTCCACTATAGCAGGTCTCTATAGAGAACATCATGCGACGGTACATGTCGGCCTCGTTCATCTGTTCCACGATGTTCCTGATGCGGTTCTTGCCAAAATACGTAGAGGCATTCTCGTTTCCCCACAACGGCCCCCCCTGACTGCCACCATGCCCACTCCAGAAGAAGAACACATTGCTGGTGGCCGTGGGATGGATGACATGGGGCAGGCGCTCACTCTGTTTGCCCATCATGATATCGCCCACGTCATCGAGCGTAATCTGTGAAAAGTGATAGTCGACAACAGCACCCTTACGCACATCTTCGTTGGCTAGAAGATCCCAGTTGTCGGGATTGTCATTGCGTTCAACGAAGATCTGCCCAGGAAAGTCTTTATTCTCGGGGGCATAGGCCAGATTGTCCTCAACAATGAGTACGATATGGTCATCATCGTACCCATACTGCCGCAGCAACTGGTACATGGCGAAGGCATCCGCCTGATGTCGATAGTTGGCCCAGGTGGTGCTGGGGCTAATAATCACGGCCCAGTGGTCGGTCACTTCAGGCAGAATATGTATTTTGCTATTCTCGTCGAACTGCTGTTCCAGTTGTTTCTCCAACTGCCAGATAGCAGTTGTTGAGGTTTCCCCTGTATCGCCCTGGGCAGAGAGGTAAATGAGTGGTAGTACACGGCTGTAAGGGCTGACATTATCGAACAGCAATTGATAATTTATCCTCCAAAGCATATAGGTAGTATAGAGCACTTTGGTTTGGGTATCCAAGTCGAAATAGAGAGAGCCAGAGGCGCCTGTAAGGTCGATTAGACGCCCAGCGGCCAACTCACTGAAGGCAAGAGCCAATCCAGCAGCATCCCACTGTGTCTCAACGCCCTCCAAAGAGCTGACAACACCTCGCATATAGTCAGTGAGTCCAGCCGTATTGGGATCCAGCTGTTTTTCGTTGACAACACACTTGTCGGGGCTAGACAGACGGTAGGCGGCACCCAGCGCTATGATGGAAAGCGCATCGTACATCTGCGCCTCACCGTTGAGGGGAGGCTGCAGGAAACGTCCTGTGTAGGATTGCGAAAATCCGTATCTTTTTGACGCTACAGGGGTAATGCCCATACCAAAGGCTAAGAAATCATCACTGGAGAGCACCTTCAGATCATAGGATGTATCGGCGCAGAGGCATCTCAAGAACAAATCTTTCTCGAAATACATTGCTGCTTCAGAGACCTGTTCGCATACAGGTTTATAGTCAGCGGCATCACTCAAGGCCACAAGTACCCTCACCCTATTGCCTTGGGCATTATCTATCACGTTCTCTAAGAAAGTGGAGAGATCGTTGCCTTTCTGGTAGGTTGTCATACCACCAGCAATGTGTAGTCCATGCTCAGCAGCGTAGTATCCAAACCAGTCGGCAAAAGACTGCCCATAGGTGTTGGGGCTATAAATGAGGGCTACATCGGTGTCGCCCATGGTACGGGCAGCAGATATCATTATCTCACACTGGGCAATGTCGCTCTCGGTAAGGAACCACGCCCAGGTACTGCGAGCATTGGTACGTTGCAGTTCAGCACTGGTACAGGTGGGCATGACCACTGGCAAGTGTGTCTGTGCGGCATAGTTGAGGAATGTCTTAGCGTTGTCGGAATGGTAGGGACCGATGATGGCGTGACATGTGTCCTCACCTTCTTCTGGGTGCGTCAGCCTGTATGCCAGGTCTTCTAGGTTTTCGGTATCCTCATCATGGTAGCGTAGATTCAGCTTCACCTGCCGCTGTAATTTCTTCTGAGCCTTGGCTATGTTCTCCAAAGCCCAGTTGGTAGCATTCTTCCACTGCTCTTGTATGCTGACAGGCAAGACCACATCAACATTCAGCGTGACAGTTTCAATGACAGGATCTACCACCGTCACCTTGTCACCGTCCTTGCAGCCTGTAAATAGCAGCAAGGCTATCACCAGCCACCATTTTTTTTTCTTGCTCATTGCACTGTCACTCGCTCCTTTCATTCTTCAAAGCAGGTCACTCAAATCAGGAATATTGTCTGTACAGAAGATATCGTCCCAATAAAACGTCATTCGAGGCATTTCGCCAACGTTACAACTCGCCCAACTATAACACCAAATGGCAAGGGCTAATCCAAAATAGCGTTTGATGTAACAGCGATAACTCAAGGGCGATTGGTCGCCGTCGATAATAAGTGTATAGAAAGAGTCATCGCTATTGCTGGTTCCCATAAGAGAGTATTCCCATCCAGCATTGCCGGAACCCAAGTCTACGATGGCAAAAGCCTGTTTCGTTGATAGATAGATATATTGCATCAAACTGGATAAGATATAGGCTGACTGGATGACTGTCGCCTGCCCGTTGACAGTATAGAGGCCATCACTCTCCACATTGCTCAAGTTTGTAAGTTCGATCTCCGTTGAATCACCTAACTCCTCGACCAATGTCTCGTAGACGCTATCACGATAAACAACCTCCTCTTCATTATAGAGACGGTAATAGGGTAAATACCGGTGATAAATGGTCTTTCCCTCCACCTTCTTTCTAAGGCTGATTAACTGTTCCATGTATTTGCAGTAACGGCGCACACTGTTTGCGGCTGAGATATTCAGGCCATGAAGCTGTCCGCCCAAGCCATACTTTTCAGCAGCAGCCCGCACGTCATCTTCATTGACCTTCAGTAACAGCACCTCATCAGTGGGACGCAATTTACCTTTCACCTCTTTGAGCAGCGAAACCATATAAGGCTCAGTGAGCACGAGCAGACGGCGTTCATAGACATCCTCCTCAAACGGACTCTCGACATTATCGGCCCAGTGGACAATATTATTGGGCATATAATCAAAACTCCATGGCGAAATGAAGTGGATGTCCAACGTATCGTTATAAGTGCTATCATCAGAGTACCGGTAAGTCAGCATGTTGACACCTTCCATCACGTTGTCAGCATAACCTTTGTCACCCAACTGTCCTGATGCGAACACTACCATCACCTCGTAGAGCGGCTTCTTCTGGTCTGCAGTTTCAGGCCCATCATCGTCCTTGCTACATGCGGCTAAAATGAAGATGAGTAGAAATACGACAATACGGAGGTGCATGTGCATGTACCTCCGTATACTCATGTATACGTCCCTCTTCCTCATGGGATTAGGATTTTATTTTCCAAGGAAACGGTAGACAGTCTTTACCTTGTCAAGGGGCTGAGTGGGGTCAGGATTTCCTAAAGCCATCATTCCGCTGAGGGTCTTTCCGTTCTTGTAACGCACCACAAGTGCCTTGTTGCCGATGGTACTGTTGTCGCCGGTTCCATTCAAAGCATAGTTGCGGGCATTGAACACTGCAGACGTCATGTCAACGTCGGCCTCACCGGTCTGTGGAGTGCCGCGATAGAAATTGCTGGCATCACTGTAGCGTGAGTATGTAAGCACCAGCTTTGACTTGTTCTGCTGGTAGTTGTTGTAGATGAAGGTGAGCTGCTGGTTGAAGTACGACTTGAAGTCGCTTGTGCTCATGCCGCTCGGCTTCACTTTATCCCATATACCGTCCTGATCCCAATATTGGGCAGCCTTTAAGATGTCTGCGTTTGGCATAGCATCGGAGGGCAGCTTGGCAAAACCGTCGTTGCCGTTGAAGTTCTGACTGCCTACTTTCTGCTCGAACTCACTGGGGCGTGAGAGTACAGCAAGCAACTGGGCCAGATACATCATGCAATTCTTCTGTGAACCCAGCTTGTTGGGCACAAACTGTTCTTTCAGACCTGGGATGGCCAGGGAAATGATGCTGCTGTTGTTATGCTGGAACGACATCCAGTAGCTTGTTTCTTTACCTGAAGGTTGGTAGCAGGGGAGCACACAGATCCAGTGGCAACCATCCTCGTCGCGCACAACGTCACCATAGCGGTAATAGGGTGTACCTTCAAATGCACCATTCATTGGTAAGGCCGACTGCGGTATCAGTTTCAACTGCGTCAACTTGGGCAGCTGTTTGACCTTCACGTCAATGGTGGCATAGCAGTAGCTTTGGTTCGTTGCGGTGTAGGTCAGGGTACCTACATCCTCCATTGTCCAGGTATCGCTGGTGGTACTGGAACTAATCGTCTTGTTCGTCAGGTTGCTGTAGTAGTCAGCAGCGTCGGCAAGGTCGTCAACAACGACAGTGCGCACAAAGGGTTTCGATTCATCCAGCACCATGCCCTCGATGGGGTCGAAGGTGGCTCCATTCTTCCAGTTGTCGGGTAAGTCGTCGCTTACGCCAGCCAGCTGGCTCAATAGGTTATAGCAGGCAATACCGGCCGCGCTATTCTTTCCATAAGGGTCATTAGGATCTGTATAGTCCTCATTATTGTCCTTCTTATCATCATCGTCATCACTACTACAGGCGACGAAATTCATGCCAAGGCCTACGGTCAGGGCAGCCATTAGCATCCAGTTTAATGTCTTTGTTGCTTTCATATTGTTTTTTTGTAAATCTGTTATTAACTACTAATAAACTTTGCTGCAAAGATACGCGTTTTTTCGTAAAGTCGCAAGCAAAGAACGGTTTTTTATACTTTTTTGTTGCGACAAAGCCTGCGTTCTGCGACAATAGGGCGGTTTTGGCCCTTTTTCTGTCGCATTACTTCGGGAAGAAGTCCAACATGTTGTTGGTATACACCGATCCGTAGTTACGTTCGTTGTAGATACTTACATGGCTGCCGTTGGTCGTCTTGGCCAGCTCCATATAGAGGTCGCGCAGACTGATGCGGTTGTTCTGGTTTATATATTTACGGAAGGTACGCGCGAAGGCATTGCTGAGGAACACGCCTATATCGCTGTTGTGAACGTCGGCTTTCGAAGTCTCGCGAGGATTGGCAGCGGTCAGGACGATCACATCGGGTATTCCCGTCAAGGCTTCGCCCCATTGTCCGCTGAAGCAGGTCTCTATCGAGAACATCAGGCGACGGTACATGTCGGCT
>Ga0310690_10010113_pt1 | contig 11761 bp, 9 predicted proteins | sample AusTroGonzalo_MG_2_FD_207661 | JGI IMG/M metagenome (GOLD analysis project Ga0310690, IMG submission 207661) | Bovine rumen microbial communities from tropical cattle in Woodstock, Queensland, Australia - Gonzalo_04 (v2) (version 2) | ecosystem: Host-associated > Mammals > Digestive system >...
TGGTGCCGTTGCCGACTGCAACGACTGTTCCTTCCTGGGGTTTCTCTTTTGCGGTGTCAGGGATATACAATCCGCTCGCTGTCTTGGTCATGGCTTCTTTGGGCTCGACCAGCACTCTGTCTGCTAAAGGTTTAATGTTCATAGTTGTAGTATTTAATAATTTATATGTTTTTCATTTCGAGGCCTGCATACGGCAAATTGAGTGCCAGCGGCCTGAATCTGCCAATTTGGCACTACTTGATGCCACTTTTCACCGGCAGCTGTGCCATTATTGCACCTATCGCGGCAACTATCACGAACACAAGAGTCACGTCCCCCCACTGCACCTTCACGGGATAGGCGTCCACAACGAAGTTGCCGGGCAGTTTAACTATGCCATAACGGGCCTGGATCAAGCATACAAGCAGACCCAAAGCAATGCCGATGACAATGCCGAGAAGAGAGATCATCCAGCCTTCCATGCGGAAGATACGGCGGATCTGCTTCTTTGTCGCGCCCATCGACTTGAGTATCTCTATGTCTTCTTTCTTGTCAATGATGAGCATCGACAGTGAGCCCAGAGCGTTGCAGGATATGATTAGCATCACGAACACCAGGATGAAATAGACCGCCAGCTTTTCATAGCGCATCACCTTGTAGAGGCTTTCGTTCTGCTGGTAGCGGTTGCGCACCACAAAGTCGTCTCCAAGCGCTTTGGCAATGCTCTTCTGAACAGAGCCTGTGACGATGCCGTCAGAAGAGAGAACTTCAGGTGTGAAGCGAAGCTCCACGCAGCTAACCTCGTCATGGCCGGTAAGTTTTCCCAGCAAGTCGCGGGGCATGAAGACATATTTGCCGTCAAAGCTCTCGTCAACTGATATGACAGCCGACGGGAATATCTTCTCCGTCCGGAGTATCGACGCCGGGTTGAATATGTTCAGAGTGTCTGTAGTGGAAGGGTAAATAGCCGAGATGGGTGTCAGGAAGCGGATGTTCACCGCCAGCTGGCCGGAAATCTTGGATGCCAGCACCATCCTCGGCGAGTCGCCCTCCCACACTGCGAATTCGCCGCTGGTGACGTAGTTTTCAAGGCCCGACTCCCTGCCATAGAGGCTATCCACTCCGCGTGCCGTCACGACAGTGTGGTTGTCGCCATACATCAGGAACACGTTTTCCTCGAGAATCTCGCTGAAGCTAGCCACAGTGGCGTCGCTGCGCAGCGCATCGAAGGCCGGCGTGTCCGCAGAAAAGGTCTTGCCCTTCGCCGGTGTAATCAGCAAATCGGGGCTTGTCGAATCGTAGAGGTCTTTTACAAGGGTGTCGAAGCCGTTGTATATCGAAAGGATTATCACGAGCGCAGCGCAGCCTATCGCAATACCTGCCGCAGAGATTATCGAGATAATGTTTATGACATTATGCGACTTGCGGGCAAACAGGTAGCGCTTCGCTATGAAGAAATCCGGCTTCATACCGACTTACATCTTGAGCAGCTCGTCGATGTGCTCAACGTAATCCAGAGAATCGTCAACATAGAAAGACAGCTCCGGCACGATGCGAAGCTGCTTGGCGACGCGGCGGCCGAGCTCTCCGCGCAGCGAGCCGGACATCTGCTCGATGGTCTGCATCACGCCTTCTGTCTTACTCGACGGGAAAATGCTCAGATAGACTTTGGCGACTGCCAGATCTGAACTGATCTTGACTCCGCTGACTGTCACCAGAGCGCCGTCGAAAGCAGCCATGCCGCGGCCGCGGATGATTTCCGCCATGTCGCGCTTGATCTGGCCGGCAACTTTTAGCTGCCTGGTACTTTCATTGCCTTCCATTTTCTATTATTCGAATTTTAGGATATAATAGTTCTTCTTGCCTTTCTGGACGAGAATATACTTGCCGTTGAGCAGAAGGTCTGCCGGCATAGTAGCGTTGATGTCGGTGACTTTCTCCTTGTTGACTGACAGTCCGCCGCCTTGGATCATCTTACGGCACTCGCCTTTTGAAGGGAATACGTCGGTGTCGACGGCCAGCATGTCAAGCACTGCGCCGCCGAGTTTGCTGCGGTCGAGGTTGTACTGCGGCACGCCGTCGAACACGCTGAGGAAGGTCTGCTCATCGAGATTGTGCAGCACCTGCGAAGTGGAATTGCCGAACAGCACGCCTGAAGCCTCGACAGCCTTGTCGTACTCCTGCTGGCCGTGAACCATCACTGTAATCTCGCGGGCCAGGGCTTTCTGCAGAGGACGCAGATGCGGAGCCTGCTCCTGCTCAGCTACGAGGGCAGCAATCTGCTCCTGGTCGAGCATGGTGAATATCTTGATATATTTCTTGGCATCCTCGTCACTCACGTTCAGCCAGAACTGGTAGAAGGTGTAGGGAGAGGTGCGGGCTGCGTCGAGCCACACATTGCCTTTCTCTGTCTTGCCGAATTTGCCGCCGTCGGCCTTGGTGATCAGAGGGCAGGTCATTGCAAAAGCCTCACCGCCCAGCTTGCGGCGGATCAGCTCAGTGCCGGTGGTGATGTTGCCCCACTGGTCGCTGCCACCCATCTGCAGCTTGCATCCCTCGTGTTCGTAGAGGTAGAAGAAGTCGTAGCCCTGCACCAGCTGGTATGAAAACTCTGTGAAGGACATACCTTCGCGCTCTTCACCGCTCAGACGCTTCTTTACAGAATCTTTACTCATCATATAGTTCACGGTGATGTGCTTGCCGATGTCGCGGATGAAATCGAGGAAACTGAAACCCTTCATCCAGTCGTAGTTGTTGACCATTATGGCGGCGTTTGAGGCGTCGCTGTCGAAGTCGAGGAAACGGGCCAGCTGCTTCTTGATGCATTCCTGGTTGTGACGCAGGGTCTCAGCGTCCAGCAGGTTGCGCTCGGCAGACTTCATCGACGGATCGCCGATCATTCCGGTAGCTCCGCCGACCAGCGCGATGGGGCGGTGGCCGCAGTTCTGCAGGTGCTTGAGCATCATAACTCCTACGAGGTGTCCTATATGTAACGAGTCTGCCGTGGGGTCGATGCCCAGGTATGCAGACACTTGCTCTTTCATCAACAATTCTTCAGTGCCCGGCATGATGTCGTGGATCATTCCGCGCCATTGAAGTTCCTTTACAAAATTCTTCATTATTATTTTCTGTTTACAAAGATTTCAATTTTTCAAGCATCCCATTAGCGAACTCTTCCTGTCCGTAGCCTTTCATGAGACTGCTTACATAGTAGATATACTGCAAGTTAGCCTTCACCTTGTCTTCGTTCATCATGCCGCTTTCAGAAGGCCATGCCTGACCGTAGTATTTCGTGACCTGAACGGTTTCGTCAACGAATTTCTCAGCAATTTCCTTGGCTTTTTCTACATCTCCGAACTTGAAGTACAGCTCTATGATGTTGAGCATGCTGTATTCGTTCACGCTCTGGAACATCGATGCGCTGTAAGGGAAGTTCTTCTGCGGGATCTTCTCCATGCATTTGTCGATGACTTCCTTGGCTTTCTCCTTCTCACCAGCCACAAGCAGGGCCTCGGCCGCGTTCACGAAGTGGTTCCTGAGCGGGCAGACTGCCAGGAAGGTGTAGAGGTTCTGATAGTCTACATGGAAGTCCTTGCCGAAGGAATCGAAGCGGAAGACATTCATGAAGCGGTCGTACATCATGTCATAATCCATCGAGTCAGCAGTTCCGAGAGCCTCGCAGTCCATAGGCACGAGTTTGTATGCGAAACCGTCGTCACGCAGATACTTGGCGTTCTTGAGGTTGCCCTCTCCGGTTGAGCTGATGTAGTAGATCGGCCTGTCCCAGTTGTAATTGCTGAGGATGTCGAGGATTATCAAATCGCTCTTGTCGATGGCTGAAGCGTCGATGCGGATATCGATATAGTCCAGTATCTTGTCGAAATGCTTCTCGTCGACGATATGATATTTCATCACGTTCTCCTTGTTGACAGGGATGCGGATGACTTTGGATACGATGATGCCTTCATTTGTTCCCTGACGGTAGCGGGGATCCTTAAAGATGTCCATAACATACCTTGCGTCGGTCGGATCTTTGAGCACGTCAGCTACCGGCACGTAATCGTTGGTGCCGTAGAGGTAGTCGAGCCTCGGAAGGTCTATCGGCAGCGGTTCGGATTCGTACATCTTGCATTTCATCTGGTCGATGTACCAGTCCATTCCGAGCAGAGAGGTGTTCATCACGCGGATGTCGGTGCGCACGCTCTCCACCTCCTGTGCATACCACAGAGGGAATGTATCGTTGTCGCCGTGAGTTATTATGATGGCCTGCTCGTCGCAGCTGTTGAGGTAGTTGTATGCTATGTCTCGGGCTGTGTAGCGGTTGCTGCGGTCATGGTCGTCCCAGTTCTGGCAGCCCATGAGCACTGGCACTGCAAGGCAGAGGGCCGTAGCCACTACGGCTGAAATGAGAGCTTTGTTGCCGCCTTTCTCCTCATCGGGCTTGAGTGCCTTGTCGAGCAGCTCTTTTACCCACATCACGGCCAGGCCGATCCATATCGTGAAGACATAGAATGACCCGGCGTAGGCATAGTCCCTCTCGCGCACCTGATAAGGCGGCTGGTTGAGGTAGAGGATGATTGCCAGACCTGTGAGGAAGAACAGCAGGAAGTTGATCCAGCAGCCGCGGCCATCGCGGTTGAGCTGGAAGAACAGGCCAATCAAACCTAGAATCAGCGGCAGGAAGAAATAGTGGTTCTTCGAACGGTTGTGAGCCAGATAGTCCGGGGCCACTTCCTGGACGCCCAGCCGTGCCTCGTCGATGAAGCCGATGCCGCTCTCCCAGTTGCCACTTGTCACGTCGCCCGGAATCTGACCGTGGAAATCGTTCTGACGGCCCACGAAATTCCAGAAGAAATAGCGGAAATACATGTAGTTCAGCTGGTAGTCGAAGAACAGGCGAAGGTTGTCCTTGTAATAAGGCATTTTGTTGGTCTTCCATTCGCCGTTCGACATGCGCACCTTGCCGGTCTTGAACTTGCCGTTGGTGTATGTGTCATAGAAAGCCTCGTGAGTGGGGCTCTGGGTGCTCCACATGCGCGGGAAGATGGTCTTGGCTCCAGCGGGATATTTGCCTTGCAGAGGGCTGTCTGTCTTAATGTATTTGTCACCGAGTTCGGTGTAGTATGTGCTCTCCTTAGCCTCGATGACAGATGTGTACTGCTGGCCGTAGATGATGGGAGCCGAGCCGAACTGCTCACGGCTGAGATAGCGGATGAGGGTGTAGGGGTTGCGTGGGTTGTACTCGTTGGTCGGAGTGCCTGCAGAAGCCCTGATAAGCACTATGGCGAAGGTCGAATAGCCGATGATGATGGTTGTAATGCCGAGAACAATCGTATGTGCGAGGACCTTGTTTTTCTTTCTGAAATTAGCCAGAAGAAGGAAGCAGGCCACAAAGATAGCCAGCATCATGACGGTCGCGCCGATGTTGAAAGTGCAGCCGAGTGTGTTAACGAAGAAACGGTCAACTCCTGCAAGCAGTTTGGGCAGAAGCGGCACTATGCCGTACAGCACCAATGCGACCAGCACGCCGCCGAGGCACAAAATCAGGAATGACTTCCAAAAGGAAATCTTCTCCTCTTCATGACGTTTGTAATAAACGATATAGGCTATGACAGGGATAACAAGCAGGTTCAGCAGATGCACGCCGATAGAGAGGCCTGTGAGGAAGCAGATTAGGATGAGCCAGCGGTTGGCGTAAGCCTCGTCGGCCTCTTCCTCCCACTTCAGGGCGGCCCAGAACACGACGGCGGTCAGCATCGATGACATGCCGTATACCTCGCCTTCCACTGCGCTGAACCAGAATGTGTCGGAGAAGCAGTATGCCAGCGCACCAACCAGGCCGGCGCCCCACACTGCCACTGCGTTGCCAAGGTCCATCTTTCGGCCCTTGCGTTCTATTATGCGGCGGCCGAAATGTACTATCGTCAGATAGAGGAAGAAGATTGTGAAGCCGCTGCACAAGGCACTGAAGCAGTTTACCGCAGCTGCTGCATGCTCAGGTTTCGTGAACATCGTGAACATGTGCGCGAAGAGCTGGAAAACGGGGTTGCCAGGCGCGTGGCCCACTTCAAGCTTATAAGAAGCGGCGATGAACTCTCCGCAATCCCAGAAGCTGACAGTCGGCTCGATGGTTGCCAGGTAAACGAATGATGAGAAGGCCAGAACCACTATAGAGATGATTCTGTTTATCTTGGTGAACTGCTTTTTTTCCATGTCAGAAATGATTCCGTAAAACGGCAAATTTAGTAATTACTTTTTTTATACGTAACTTTGCAAGCCCATAAAGGGCAATTAATAGGTATATGCAAGACTGGAAGGACAGATTGGGCGTCGTGTATTCCACCAACCCGGATTTCAAATACGAAACCTCCGAAGTGGAGGAGGCTGAGACTTTGCCTGCCGAAAAGCAGAAGCTCATCGTCAGCATCGACCGCCGAGCCCGCGCAGGCAAGCAGGTGACCCTCGTTTCCGGCTTCGTCGGAAAGGCGGAGGACCTCACTGCCCTGGCAAAGACTCTCAAGACCAAATGCGGAGTCGGGGGCAGCGCCAAGGATGGGGAAATCCTTATCCAGGGAGACTGGAGGGATCGCGTAGTCGCCCTTCTCAAAAGCATGGGTTATAACGCCAAAAGGGGTAATTAACGGCTGATGACCATTTTTCTGCAGACACTTGACGATGTTTGGCCGGGCAGCTCAAAAGTTGCCTCCTATGCCGACTCTCTCGGGACGGTCGCCGAGCCGGGCTACACTTGGCTTACGACAATCCTAGTGCTTGCCGTCCTTGTCTACTGCATCTATTTCTTCCATCAGATCGTGCTTGCCTCGACGCTTTCTTTGAAGACTTTCTTCGGCAGCGCAAGCAAGCTCCAGGGCATCTGCGAGAACCAGACTTCGCTTTCGTCGGTCAATTCCACCAGCATAGTCTGTCTGCCGGTCATCGCCATGCTGATATATGTGAGAGACTGGAGCTCGTTGAGCATCGCGGGCATCTTCGTCGCTCTGGCCGCATATCTTGTGCTTCGGGTTATCGGGTTCGAAGTCATGGCCTGGTACAAGGGCACGCGAAGTGTCTTTGACACTATCCGCAATTCGGGTAGGGTAGCGCTCGTGGTGGCGTCGCTGCTTGCTATCCCGGCTTTCCTGATCCCTCTACTGTTCGGACAGGGCACCACCAGTTTCGCCCGCATCTACTTTATCGCCGTAATTGCCGTATGCTTTGCGCTATATTGCATAAGGGCCTGCAAGTACCTTCTGGAGGCAGGTTTTTCTTATTTCTTCTGTTTTTTATATCTTTGCACGCTTGAATTTTTGCCGGCAGGCTTACTGATTAGTGCAATTATTTCATTATGAGCATGGTAGACAGCAAGAAGAGGATTTTAATATCACAACCTGCGCCCACTGCAGGCTCTCCCTATACGGATCTTGTCAACAAATACGGTCTCGATATAGATTTCATCCCGTTTTTCAAGGTTGAACCTGTCAGCCTGAACGATTTCCGTTCCCAGAGGGTCAATATCCTGGATTATACCGCCATCGTTTTCAGTTCCCGCACAGCTATCGATTCTTTCTTCAATCTGGCTAAGAAGATGCGCGTCGCCATTCCGGAGACCATGAAGTATTTCTGCCAATCTGAAGCTATCGCCCTTTATCTCCAGAAATACATCGTATACCGCAAACGCAAGATATTTTTCGGCAACGGCACTTCCGCTTCGCTCATCGACTGCATCGGCACCAAGCACAAGAACGAGAAGTTCCTCATCTCTTGCACTGATTCTCTGCGCAGCGACGTGAAGGCTATGTTCACCAATGCCAAATACAATTTCGGCAGCGCTATTCTTGTCCGCACGGTCTGCAGCGACATCAAACAGAACGTCGATTTGTCGAAATACGGTATGGTGGTCTTCTACAGTCCTTCTGACGTGAAGTCACTGTTCCAGAACTTCCCCGAGTTCACCCAGAATAAACTCCTTTTCGCTACTTACGGGAAAAGCACCGCTAAGGCTGCCAAGGAAGCTTCCCTCTCCATCGAGATCGAAGCCCCGACTCCCGAATCTCCTTCAATAGCTGCCGCTCTCTCTAACTATTTTGCAAAATAAGGCCGGAGGGCGCGCTATGGCTGCTTTGTCATATCCCAAGAGCGTCAGGCTGCATCACCGCAAGGCTTTCGAGGCCCTGTTGACCGACGGCGGCACACACTACAATGCCGTCTTCAAGGTCTTTTGGCGCGCTGCGGAGGTTCCGGGAGCGAATTCGGCCTTAAATGCTCCCAGAGAGTCTGTTTTCGAGATTTCGGGAGCGATTCCCGCCCAAAATGCTCCCGGGGAGAGCCGCTTCGCAGTATCCGTTCCGAAGAAGAGCTTCAAAAGGGCCGTAAAGCGCAACCTGCTGAAGCGCCGCACCCGTGAGGCCATCCGCCTGAACCGCGACAAGCTGCCCGCAGGCTTCACCGCCGATTTCCTCTTCTTCTACCGCGCAGCCACCGTCCTCGAATACGCCGACATCGAACGCGCCGTCATCGAAGCCTTCACCGCGATTCCCGCCAAGGCAGCCAAGAGCGACGCAGATCCGTCCCCGGAAACTGCCACCAGCGGGGACAGCACCCCGGATTCCAGCTCTCCGTCCCCGGAAACCGCCCAAATCGTGGACGAGCAATGAATAAGATCCGGCAGATATTCGCGTGGCCCGCGCTGAAGCTCATCCGCTTCTACAAGGTGTGCATCTCGCCGTACCTCGGCAATCACTGCCGCTACACCCCCACCTGCAGCCAGTACGCCTACGAAGCCATTAGCAAGTACGGCATCCTCAAAGGCGGATGGCTTGCCCTGCGCCGCCTCCTTCGTTGCCACCCCTGGGGCGGCAGCGGCTACGACCCCGTCCCGTAGCCTTTCGTACGTGTTTTATAATTACCACATTCTCAGCCTTTAAGACAAACATCTCCCCCTGAATCTTAGGGGTAGGCTTTTACATTATTGGCTGATTATTAGTTATTTACAAATCACGGAACTTGCGGCTGTAAGGAAATACTACCTTCCAGGAGGCTGGCCGCCCACGGCGCGCAGAGTGGGAGGGGCCCGACGAATGCGAGTTCTGCGAAGCAGGACGAAAGGCGCCTGCAGGCGCTAGCGGAGGCCGTGCGGGGTGGCTCGTGCTGATAGCAGGCCGCAGCGGCGGGGTTTGGGGCAGCGCCCCAGTAACTATATGGGAGGGATTGGAGTGAGCCGAAGGCGAACGGAACCTCCTGGAAGGTAGTATTTCCTTACAGTTGCATCACGTGCATAAAAAAACGCCGGGATCGAATCGACCTCCGGCGCTTTTGATTTATATGTAACGCTGTTACTTCTTGCTGCTCTTCTCAGCCTGACGGGCCAGACGTTTCTGGTTCAGGTCGTACATGATCGGAGTACCGATGAAGATAGAAGCGTAAGTACCTACGATAACACCGAGAGCCAGAGCCACAGAGAAACCGCGGATAGACTCACCGCCGAAGATTGCGATTGCAATCAAAACGACGAGGGTAGTAAGAGACGTATTGATGGTACGGCTCAACGTAGCGTTCAACGCACCGTTCACAGTCTCCTTGAGGTCGCGCTTCGGATAGAGAGCGCGGTGCTCACGGATACGGTCGAAGATCACCACGTTATCGTTGATAGAGTAACCGATGATTGTCAGCACGGCAGCGATGAACTGCTGGTCGACGTCGAGGGTGAACGGCAGGATTCCAGAGAAGATTGAATAGAAACCTACGAGGATGATGGTGTTGTGTACCAGTGATGATACACCACCGAGACCCCAGGTCCAACCCTTGAATCGCAGAGCGATGTAAGCGAAGATCACGATCAACGCCAGGATCACAGCAATGACAGCGTCACGCTGCATCTCGCTCGCGATAGACGCATCCACGCGGTCGGATGAAACGATACCGTTCGGGTTCTCAAGAGTAGAAGTGAACTGCTCGAGAGTCATCGGAGTTGCGAAGAACTTACCAAGAGCGTTGTAGAGCATGCCCTCGATTTCCTTGTCAGTCTCCTGAGTCTGGTCGTCAACTTTATATTTAGTGGTAATCCTCATCTGAGAAGCACCACCGAACTGCTTAACCTCGGTAGACTCGTCGAACTCGGCGATAGTAGCAGCACGAACTTCCTCGGCTGTAACCGGAGTATCGAAGCGGACAACATAGGTACGACCGCCGCTGAAATCAACACCCAGGCTGAAGCCCTTAGTGAAGAACGATACAAGGCAGATAAGGCAGAGAACGCCAGATACGATGTAAGAAATCTTCTTCTTGCCGATGAAATCGATCTTGGTATTCTGGAGGAAATTCCTTGTTCTAGGAGTGTCGAAAGTAATGTCTTTGCCCCTCTTCAGCCAGCCTTCAAAAATCAGACGGGTGATGAAGATAGAAGTGAAGACAGAAGTGATGATACCGATAACCAGGACGGCTGCGAAACCTTTCACAGAACCGCTACCGAAGATGTACAGGATGACACCGGTAAGGAAGGTAGTCACCTGACCGTCGATGATGGCTGAGTATGCATTCTTGTAACCGTCGCTGATGGCCAGACGCAGAGCCTTGCCGGCGCGGAGTTCCTCTTTGATACGCTCGTAGATGATCACGTTCGCATCCACGGCCATACCCATGGTCAGCACGAGACCGGCGATACCAGGAAGGGTAAGCACGGCGCCGAACGATACCAGAGTACCGAAGAGGAAGAGAACGTTGCAAAGCAGAGCGATATCTGCAGCAAGACCAGCCTTGCGGTACCACAGAAGGATGTAGATAAGCACGAGGCAGAATGCGATCAGGAATGAAAGCATACCGGCACGGATAGAAGCGCTACCGAGTGACGGACCTACAACCTGCTCCTGAACGATGCGGGCAGGGGTGTTGAGCTTACCAGACTTGAGGACAGTGGCAAGGTCGTCGGCCTCTTCCTGAGTGAAGTTACCGGTGATCTGGCTGCTACCGCCGCTGATCTTGTTCTGTACGTTAGGATATGAATAGACGCTTCCGTCCATCACGATGGCGATCTGATGGCCGATGCTCTGCTCGGTAATCACTTCCCAGCGTGCTGAACCGGTGCTGTTCATAGTCATACTTACCTCAGCGCTGCCGCTGATCTGATTGTAGTTCACGCGGGCTGAAGTAATCACGCCACCGTCGAGGACAGCGCCCTTGCCGGCAGTGCTCTTCAAAGCAACGAGTTCGTAGTAAACAGGGCTTGAAGCATAATCGCTGGGCTTGAATGACCATGCCGGAACGAAATCGTTCGGGAATGCAACGCGGCTTTCACGAAGCATGCGGCTAACCTCAGCGGTATCGCGGTAATGAACGAGACCGAGGCAGGCAGTGTTGTTGCCGAGAGCCTGGAGCTTAGCGAACAGAGGATTGGTCTGTGCGTAAGCATCGCTGGCGGCATTGCTCTGGCCGAGAGCTTCGGCGATTGAATCGACAGGTGCGCTCTCGCCTTCAACATTCATTGAAGAAATCCTTTCACGCTCAGCCTGGTTCACCTCCTGAAGATAAGGGAGGATCTCGTTATATGTATAGGTGTGCCAGAATTCGAGTGATGCAGTACCTTGGAGGAGTTTGCGGACACGCTCAGGCTCCTTGACACCCGGAAGCTCGACGAGGATACGACCTGTGCTGGCAATCTTCTGGATGTTGGGCTGAGAAACACCGAACTGGTTGACACGACGCTCGACTACATTGTATGAGTTGTCGATAGCGCTCGCAGCCTCCTGCTTGAGGAGGTCGATGATATCTTCGTTGGTTGCCCTTGATT
>Ga0310690_10010114_pt1 | contig 11761 bp, 6 predicted proteins | sample AusTroGonzalo_MG_2_FD_207661 | JGI IMG/M metagenome (GOLD analysis project Ga0310690, IMG submission 207661) | Bovine rumen microbial communities from tropical cattle in Woodstock, Queensland, Australia - Gonzalo_04 (v2) (version 2) | ecosystem: Host-associated > Mammals > Digestive system >...
TTTAATCGGATAAGAAACTAAAAAATCAATCCCGTAGATTGGGTAAAAACTACTTCCTCATCCCAAACATCCATCCAAACAACCCCTGAGTAGAAAACGCCTCATCCCAACATCCATGCGCCAATTCGGGATAAGTGACGAGAACAGCCTCCTCGTTGCCAACCTCCCGTAAAGCATCATACATTTGTATGCTCCGCGAGGGCATCACTATCCCATCTTGCAGTCCATGAAAGATATAGACGGGAATGTCCTTCATGGCATCGGCGTAGGCTGGGTCTCCCCCGCCACAGATGGGAATGGCTGCCGCAAACTTCTCCGGCCAACGCTGCAAGGCATCCCAAGTGCCAAAGCCACCCATTGAGATGCCACAGATGTAAACCCGCGTCGCATCAACGGCACCACCATCGACGAGGCTGTCAAGCACTGCCATCACGCCACGCAGTTCGGCTGTAGGCACGCTGTCCATTGTATGCTCAGGGAGGCTCCAATCGGTGTTCACCCAACGTTTTTCATTCGGACATTGCGGAGCCATCAACAGGAAGGGATAACGGCCTGTTACTGTGTCGTTAAGGAAAAACCGGACGCAATGCTTCAACTGCATACAATTGTCGTTGCCGCGTTCGCCTGCACCGTGCAAGAAGATGACCAAGGGCAAGGCTTCCGTCATCGTATTGGCTTTCTGCGAGCGATAGAGCCGATAAGGAAGCGTGTCATTGCCTTCAATATGGCAATGCGCCTCAAACAGGCTTGAATCAGGAAACCGTTCCATTGAAGGCATGGCTTCCTGAGCCTTCAGAAGATTGCCGGCCATCAATGCCAAAAGTACACAGAGGACATGTTTCATCGCTGTATAAACGCTAGTTTAAGAAATCGACCGTCTATAGATTCGCAAGGGAATGACATAGACGGTCGATTTCTTTTCAACATAATTAAGGATTGTTATGCCTGCGCTGTAGGAGCGCCCATCGAGAACGGGGCAATGCCACCACCATCATTGATGGGGCCAAACTGTTGCTCATATTTGGCGATGTTGTCAGCCAAAGCCTTATACAAACGCTTGGCGTTCACAGGATTCATTATCACCCTCGAGCGGACTTTCGCCTTGGGTGTGCCCGGCATCATCTGGGCAAAATCGACGATGAACTCATTCGGTGAGTGGGTGATGATGGCCAAATTAGAGTATTTTCCCTCAGCCACTTCGTCGCTGATTTCGATGTTCAACTGGTTCTTCTGATTGTTTTCCATAATAGTTTCCTTTCATTAAAAAAGCGGGGACAACCCTCAAGCTGTCCCCGCTGCATTCATTTAATTATCATACGGCAGCCTTTTCTTGCAGCTCCTCGTACTCGTCGCGGGAGCCTACAATCAAGTCTTCGTATTCGCGCAGACCCGTACCGGCAGGAATCTTGTGACCCACGATCACATTCTCCTTCATGCCGAGCAGGAAGTCGCTCTTTGCCGAGATGGCGGCGTTGGTCAGCACCTTGGTGGTCTCCTGGAAGGAGGCAGCCGAGATGAAGCTGTCGGTCGCCAAGGCGGCGCGGGTGATACCTTGCAGCACCTGCGTGGCCGTAGCCGGACGAGCCGGACGTACCGTCGGCAGGGTCAAGTCCTTACGTTTCAAGGCGGATTCTTCCTCGCGCAGTTTCATGGCCGAAACGATTTCGCCCTTCTGCAACTTGTCGGAAGCACCATTGTCCTCCACAAAGAACTTGCCGTAGATGTCGTCATTCTCCTCTTGGAAGGTCAGTTTGTTCACCAGTTCACCTTGCAGGAAACGGGTGTCACCCGGATCGAGGATTTCAACCTTGCGCATCATCTGACGCACGATAACTTCAAAGTGCTTGTCGTTGATGACCACACCTTGCTGACGATAGACGCTCTGAGCCTCATTGACGATGTATTCCTGCACCTTCATCGGGCCCATGATGGCCAAGATGCTGGCCGGCGTGATAACGCCTTCCGAAAGCGGTTGACCTGCCTTCACGAAGTCGTTCTCCTGAGCCAGAATCTGCTTCGAAGTCGGGATGAGGTAACGTTTCTCCTCGCCCGTTCTGGCCGTCACTACCACCTCACGGTTGCCACGCTTGAGTTTCTTCTCAAGATGGACGATACCGTCGATTTCGGAAACGATGGCCGGGTCGATGGAATTACGGGCCTCAAACAGTTCTTGCACACGCGGCAGACCGCCGGTGATATCGCCGCCACCAGACACGTTACGCGGGATACGGACCAATTGGTCGCCAGCGGCGATGTCATCGCCTTCTTCCACAACAACGTGTGCATCAACAGGTAAGTCGTAGGAAACCAGAACTTCTCCGTTCTTATCAACGATATCGATAAGTGGGTTCTTGGCGCCTCTCCTACCCTCGATGATCACGCGCTCGATAAAGCCGGTCTCAGCGATAGTTTCGTTACGATAGGTCACACCTTCAATGACATTCTGGAAGCGAACCTTGCCGCTGTATTCAGAAATGATGGTGGCATTGTAGGGGTCCCATTCGCAAATCTTGTCGCCTTTCTTTACCTGGTCGCCAGCTTTGAAGAACAGCTTGGCACCGTATGGAATATTGGTCGTCATCAGCACCACATCGGTGTTGTTGTCGTGCAACTTCATTTCAGCGGAACGGCCGATGACAATCTGATACTTGTCGCCTTCCTTGTCAACCTCGACGGAACGGAGTTCGTCGATTTCGAGGTAACCGTCGTACTTGGCGTCGGTGCTGTTGGCCACCAAGCCCTTCGAGGCCTTACCACCAGAGTGGAAGGTACGCAGGGTCAGCTGGGTGCCAGGCTCACCGATGGACTGTGCAGCGATGACGCCCACGGCCTCACCCTTCTGCACCAGCTTGGCCGACGACAGGTTGCGGCCATAGCAGTTGGCACACACGCCGCGTTTCGACTCACAAGTCAACACAGAACGAATTTCAACGCTCTCCAACGGCGACTCGTCGATGGCCTCAGCAAGCGTCTCGTTGAGTTCCTGACCGCTGGCAGCGATGAGTTCGCCTGTTTGCGGATGGAACACGTCATGCAAGGCCACACGGCCGAGAATGCGGTCATATAATAAGGAGTGCTTTCCAGGTTCCTTGATTTCCTCACCGCGCGAGATAGTCATGCCACGGAGCGTGCCGCAGTCCTTCTCGGTGATGATGACATCGTGCGCCACATCGACCAGACGACGGGTCAAGTAACCAGCGTCAGCGGTCTTCAGAGCGGTATCGGCCAGACCCTTACGGGCACCGTGAGTGGAGATGAAGTACTCCAACACGGACAGACCTTCCTGGAAGTTGGAAAGAATCGGGTTTTCGATGATTTCGGAGCCACCCGAGCCAGCCTTCATAGGCTTGGCCATCAGGCCTCTCATGCCGCAAAGCTGCGACACCTGAGCCTCGGAACCACGAGCACCGGAGTGAAGCATCATATACACAGGGTTGAAGCCTTGGTCGTCGCTCGACAACACCTTCATCACCTCTTGGGTGAGCTTGGCATTGACGTCGGTCCAAAGGTCAACGATTTGGTTATAGCGTTCATTGGGACCCATGAAGCCCATCTTCTCGAACTCACGGATTTCGGCAGCCTTCGAGTTGGCGTCAGCGATAAGCCCGCTCTTCTCTTGAGGCACCAAGACGTTGCCCAAGTTGAACGACAAACCACCTTTATAAGCCTGATAGTAACCCATGTTCTTGATGTCGTCAAGGAACTTGGTCGTTACAGCAGTACCTTCTACCCTCACCATGTCGCCAACGATGGTACGAAGCGACTTCTTGGTCAACAGTTCGTTAATGAAGCCGTAGTCATCAGGAACGACTTGGTTGAAGATGACGCGACCCACGGTAGTTTCGATGAGTTTCGTAACAAGTTTGTCCTCATCACGCACCTTGACGCGAACCTTAATGATAGCGTGCATATCGGCGCGACCTTCATTATGGGCAATAATCACCTCTTCCGGCGAATAGAACGACATGCCTTCGCCCTTCACAGGGTGCTCAGGCGTGCTCTTACGCGGCTTTGTGATATAGTACAAACCCAAAACCATGTCCTGCGAAGGCAGCGTGATAGGTGCTCCGTTCGAGGGGTTCAGGATGTTGTGCGAAGCCAACATCAGAATCTGAGCTTCCAATACAGCTGCATTGCCCAACGGCACGTGAACAGCCATCTGGTCGCCGTCGAAGTCAGCGTTGAATGCCGTACATACAAGCGGGTGCAAACGGATTGCCTTACCTTCGATAAGTTTCGGTTGAAAGGCCTGGATACCCAGACGGTGCAGCGTAGGAGCACGGTTCAGCAGAATCGGGTGGCCCTTCAGGATGTTTTCGAGGATGTCCCAAACGACGGGATCCTTGCGGTCGACAATCTTCTTGGCCGATTTCACGGTCTTGACGATGCCGCGCTCGATGAGCTTGCGAATCACAAACGGCTTGAACAGCTCGGCGGCCATGTCCTTAGGCAAACCGCATTCGTTCATATTCAAGTCGGGACCGACCACGATGACCGAACGGCCAGAGTAGTCAACACGTTTACCGAGCAGGTTCTGACGGAATCGACCTTGCTTACCTTTCAAGCTGTCGCTCAACGACTTGAGCGGACGGTTGGAGTCGGTCTTCACAGCGCTTGACTTGCGTGAGTTGTCGAACAGCGAGTCGACGGCCTCCTGCAACATACGCTTCTCATTACGCATAATCACGTCAGGAGCGTTGATTTCCATCAAGCGCTTCAGACGGTTGTTACGGATGATGACGCGACGATAAAGGTCATTAAGGTCAGAAGTGGCAAAACGACCGCCATCCAACGGGACCAGCGGGCGAAGTTCCGGCGGAATCACCGGCACCACCTTCACAATCATCCATTCAGGACGGTTTTCGATATGTGTGTTAGCCTCACGGAAGGCCTCAAACACTTGCAGGCGCTTCAGCAGGTCTTGCTTGCGTTGTTGGGCTTTCACTTCGTTGGCCTCAGCACGCAGGCGGTTGGCTTCTTCATCAAGGTTGAGACGGGTCAACAGGTCATAAATGGCCTCGGCACCCATCTTGGCGATGAACTTATTCGGGTCGTCATCCGAAAGATATTGGTTCTCGATAGGAAGCATTTCCATCAAGTCGAGATACTCTTCTTCGGTCAGGAATTCCAACTTGGTCACCTTACGGCCGTCATTGTCGTTCGGAATTTCCTTGCCTTCAAGGGCACCGCCTTGGATGACCACATAACGCTCATAATAAATGATGGCGTCAAGCTTCTTTGTAGGGATGCCCAACAACGCGCCAATCTTATTGGGAAGGGAGCGGAAGTACCAGATATGGGCCACGGGAACAACCAAAGAGATGTGTCCCATGCGCTCACGACGCACTTTCTTCTCCGTCACCTCGACGCCGCAGTGGTCGCAAATGATGTTCTTGTACCTGATGCGCTTGTACTTTCCGCAGTGGCATTCCCAGTCCTTCACAGGACCGAAGATACGCTCACAGAACAAGCCGTCGCGCTCGGGTTTATAGGTACGGTAGTTGATGGTCTCGGGTTTCAGAACCTCACCGTGCGAACGCGCAAGGATCGATTCGGGCGAGGCCAAACTCACCGTTATGCTAGCGAAGTTGCTGTTTACAATATTATTTGTTGCCATAATTCTGTTTTTTTATCCTAGCATTTAACATCAATTCAACACTTTGCCGTCTTTGTCCTTAAAGGTAATCTCCAAGCCCAAGCCACGCAACTCGTGAATCAGAACGTTGAACGATTCAGGAATGCTCGGGACAGGCATGTTGTCACCCTTTACAATAGCCTCGTATGCCTTGGCGCGGCCGTTGACGTCGTCCGACTTCACAGTCAGGATTTCCTGCAACACGTTGCTGGCACCAAAGGCCTCCAAGGCCCAGACTTCCATCTCACCGAAGCGCTGGCCACCAAACTGGGCTTTACCACCCAGAGGCTGCTGCGTAATCAGTGAGTAAGGTCCAATGGAACGGGCATGCATCTTGTCGTCCACCATGTGGTGGAGCTTCAGCATGTAGATGTAACCCACGGTGGCAGGCTGGTCGAAAGGCTCGCCCGTCTCGCCATCGTAGAGTTGCATACGACCGTTGGCCGGCAAACCCGCCTTGGCCATGTATTCATTGATTTCGCTCAAAGTGGCACCGTCGAAAATAGGTGTGGCAAACTTCAGTCCGAGTTCGTGACCAGCCCAACCGAGCACGGTCTCGTAAATCTGACCCAAGTTCATACGTGAAGGCACGCCCAAGGGGTTCAGCACAATATCGACCGGAGTACCATCGGCGAGGAACGGCATGTCTTCAGCACGCACGATCTTCGAAACGATACCCTTGTTGCCGTGACGACCGGCCATCTTATCGCCAATCATCAGCTTGCGCTTCTTGGCCACATACACCTTGGCCATCTGCACAATGCCGTTCGGGAGCTCATCGCCAACACTGGCAACATACTTCTCACGATTGTAACGGCCTTCTATTTCCTTGTGCTTCACCGTGTAGTTGTCGATGATGGCACCGATGAGTTTGTTCTTCTTCTCATCTGAAGTCCACTTGTGCGGATTAACCGTCATATAGTCGATGTCCGACAGCACCTTGGCTGTGAACTTGGTCTTCTTAGGAACGATGTTCTCCTTGAAGTTGTTCGACACGCCTGTTGAGGTGATGCCATTCAGCAGCACCATCAGCTTCTCGACGAGGACAGCCTTCAAAGCGGCCAGTTCCTTCTGGCAAGCGGCATCGATCTTGGCGATGTCTTCCTTGTCCTTGGCGCGGGCCTTGCGGTCCTTTTGCAGACGCGAGAACAAACGTTTTCCAATGACCACGCCCTTCATCGAAGGCCCAGCCTTCAGGGAGGCGTTCTTCACGTCGCCGGCCTTGTCGCCAAAGATGGCGCGGAGCAGCTTTTCTTCCGGAGTCGGGTCGGTTTCGCCCTTTGGGGTAATCTTACCCACCAGGATGTCGCCTTCCTTCACTTCGGCACCCACGCGAATGATACCATGCTCATCCAAATCCTTGGTGGCATCGGCACTCACGTTCGGGATGTCGTTGGTCAATTCCTCAAGACCACGCTTCGTGTCGCGCACCTCAAGGGTGAATTCCTCAATATGAATAGAGGTGAACAAATCTTCCTTCACGATACGCTCCGAAATCACGATGGCATCCTCATAGTTGTAACCCTTCCAAGGCATGAAGGCCACTTTCAGGTTACGACCCAGAGCCAAGTCGCCGTTTTGGGTGCCGTAGCCTTCGGTCAGGATTTGGCCGAAAGTCACACGCTCGCCTCTACGAACGATAGGTTTGATATTGATGCTCGTGTTTTGGTTGGTACGCACATATTTCGTCAGTTCATAAGTCTTTATGTCGTCGTCGAAGCTCACCAAACGCTGTTCGTCGGTGCGGTCGTACTTGATGACGATCTTCTTCGAATCCACGAAGACCACCTCGCCTTCGCCTTCAGCGGTAATCAACACACGAGAGTCCTTAGCCACCGAGCGCTCGATGCCCGTTCCCACGATGGGGCTTTCGGGATTCATCAGCGGGACGGCCTGACGCATCATGTTCGATCCCATCAAGGCGCGGTTAGCATCATCATGCTCCAAGAACGGAATCAAGGAGGCAGCGATGGAGGCGATTTGGTTGGGACCCACATCCATCAAGTTAATTTCCTCGGGCGATACGATAGGATAATCAGCGATATAACGCGCCTTGATTTCCTTGTCGATAAACCTTCCGTCCTTGTCGACCGGCGTAGTAGCCTGAGCGATAATCTTGTCTTCTTCCAGCTCAGCGGTAAGATACACGGGAGCCTTCTTGAAGTCGACCACGCCGTCCTTTACTTCGCGGTAAGGCGTCTCGATGAAGCCGAGGTCGTTGATCTTTGCGAACACGCAAAGCGACGAAATCAGACCGATGTTAGGGCCTTCAGGCGTCTCGATAGTGCACAAACGGCCATAGTGCGTGTAGTGCACGTCACGGACTTCAAAGCCAGCACGGTCACGCGACAGACCGCCAGGACCCAAAGCGGAGATACGGCGCTTATGCGTGATTTCCGACAACGGGTTGGTCTGGTCCATGAATTGCGACAGTTGGTTGGTGCCGAAGAATGAGTTGATGACCGAAGAGAGGGTCTTGGCGTTAATCAAGTCGATGGGCGTAAACACCTCGTTGTCGCGCACGTTCATGCGCTCACGGATGGTGCGGGCCATACGAGCCAAGCCGACGCCAAATTGCGCCTGGAGCTGTTCGCCCACGGTGCGGATACGACGGTTGCTCAAGTGGTCGATATCATCGATTTCGGCTTTGCTGCTCAGCAGTTCGACCAAATATTTGATAATGGCAATAATGTCTTCCTTGGTAAGCACCTTCACATCGGCAGGGATGGAAAGGTTAAGCTTGCGGTTGATGCGGTAACGTCCCACCAGCCCCAAGTCATATCTCTTGTCGGAGAAGAACAGCTTCTCGATGATGCCACGTGCCGTTTCCTCATCGGGCGGGTCGGCATTACGAAGCTGACGGTAGATGTATTCCACAGCTTCTTTCTCCGAGTTGCAGGTGTCTTTCTGTAAAGTGTTGAAAATGACGGAATAGTCGGAGATGCGGTCATTCTCGTCCTTTTCGGCCTCACGGTGAAGCAGCACTGTCTTAACGCCCGAGTCGATGATACGCTGGATGTGCTCGTCCTCAAGCACGACGTCGCGGTCGATGACCACCTCGTTACGCTCGATGGAGACACACTCACCAGTATCTTCGTTCACGAAGTCTTCGAAGTAGGTGTGAAGCACGCGGGCAGCCAGTCTGCGACCCAAAACGCGCTTCAATCCCGCCTTCGACACTTTCACCTCCTCGGCCAGGTTGAAGATGTCGAGAATGTCCTTGTCGGTCTCATAGCCGATGGCACGGAGCAAGGTGGTGATAGGCAACTTCTTCTTGCGGTCGATGTATGCGTACATCACGTTGTTGATGTCCGTCGAGAACTCCATCCAAGAACCCTTGAACGGGATGATACGGGCGGAATACAACATGGTTCCGTTGGCATGTTGGCTCTGGCCGAAGAACACGCCGGGCGAACGGTGCAACTGTGAGACCACGACACGTTCGGCTCCGTTGATGACAAAGGTGCCGCGCGGTGTCATATAGGGAATCATGCCCAGATACACGTCCTGGACGACGGTCTCAAAATCTTCATGTTCCTCGTCGTTGCACGAAAGCTTGAGCTTGGCCTTGAGAGGAACGCTATAGGTTAGTCCACGTTCGATGCACTCCGCAATGCTGTAGCGCGGGGCGTCGATGTAATAGTCGAGGAACTCGAGGGTGAAATTGTTTCTTGCGTCGGAAATCGGAAAATTCTCGCTGAAGACCTTGTACAAGCCTTCGTTTTTCCTGTTGTCGGGGTTGGTCTCCAGTTGGAAGAAATCCTGGAAAGACTGAAGCTGAATATCCAGGAAATCAGGATATTCGAACGACTTCTTGATGGACGCGAAACTGATTCTTTCAGTTGATTTTGTAACCAAAGTAGTAAAGGTTTTAGGTGATTTTTAGGAAAAGACGAACTAACAGAATGGACGGATTCGCTATAAGCGAAAAAACCGACACCAACCTCAGCCCCGGATTTTGGTCCGCGACTGAGGTTGCATGCCGTGATTGGGGAACTATGTCCCGCCTTATTTCACTTCCACTTCCGCACCGGCCTCTTCGAGTTGAGCCTTCAGTGCAGTAGCTTCGTCTTTGCTCACACCTTCCTTGATGGTCTTAGGAGCAGCGTCAACCAATTCCTTGGCTTCCTTCAGGCCGAGGCTGGTGAGTTCTTTCACCAACTTCACGACGGCCAACTTCTGGGCGCCAGCGGATTTCAGGATGACATCGAAAGAAGTCTTTTCTTCCGCAGCGGCGGCAGCGCCACCAGCAGCAGGAGCAGCAACAGCAACAGCGGCGGCTGCAGGTTCAATACCGTACTCTTCTTTCAGAATGGTAGCGAGTTCGTTCACTTCTTTCACGCTAAGATTCACTAATTGTTCAGCAAAAGCTTTAAGATCTGCCATTTTACTTTTATTTTTAATTGTTAAACTTACTTTTTCTAATTCTTAGAATGACATGCATTCGGTTTTCTTATTCTGGTCTTTCAGACAAGGTCTCGAGTAATCCGCTCAGCTTGTGGCCGCCTGATTGCAGGCCGCTGATGACGTTCTTCATCGGCGACTGCAGCAAGGCAATCACGTCAGCGATGAGGTCGTTCTTCGACTTGATGTTGCACAGGGCGTCGATCATGTCGTCGCCGATGTAGCAGCACTCCTCAATGTAGGCGCCCTTCAGGATAGGACGGTCGCTGGTCTTGCGGAAATTCTTGATCAGTTTGGCGGGAGCGTTGCCGGTCTCGCAAAACATGACGGCAGTTGATCCTTTCAGAACGTCATACAGGCTCTCGTAGTCCTTGTCCATCTGCTGCATAGCTTTCTGGAAGAGGGCGTTCTTGACAACGATCATTTTCACACCACTGTTGAAGCATTGCCTTCTCAGCTGGCTGGTCTTCTCGGCGTTGAGGTCCGACACGTCAGTCAGGTAGAAATTCGGGCAAGCCTTCAATTGGCTGAGCATGGAGTCGATGAGGACTTGTTTATCTTCTTTTCTCATTTCAACAAATTCCTTTCAATTTAGTTTGACACTGATTTGACATCGATCTGCACACCCGGGCTCATTGTGCTGGAGATATATACACTCTTCATGTACGTACCTTTCGCAGCCGTTGGCTTCAACTTGATAACGGTCTGGATAAGCTCCCTCGCGTTATCGACAATCTGTTCCGGAGAGAAGCTCACCTTAGCGACTCCGCAATTGATGATGCCGTACTTGTCGACCTTGAAGTCGATCTTACCGGCCTTTACTTCTTGAACGGCTTTGCCTACTTCCATCGTCACGGTGCCAGTCTTGGGGTTCGGCATCAATCCACGGGGACCGAGGATGCGGCCGAGCGCACCAACCTTAGGCATGATGTTGGGAGTAGTGATCACAATGTCAATATCGGTCCAACCGTCCTTGATCTTCTGGATGTATTCATCCAGACCGACGTAATCAGCACCGGCATCCAACGCTTCCTGCGCCTTGTCAGGGTTGCAGAGAACCAAGACACGGACGACCTTACCCGTGCCGTGAGGCAGCGTCACCGAACCGCGAACCATCTGGTTGGCTTTGCGGGGGTCAACGCCCAAACGGATGTTCAGGTCAACCGAAGCGTCAAACTTGGTGTAAGTGATTTGTTTTACGATATTAACCGCTTCACTCAAGGAGTAACTCTTGCTTTTGTCGAACTTAGCCAAAGCTTCTTTCCTCTGTTTAGTAACTTTTGACATTTAACTAACTTTTTTGTGTTCTACAAATGCATTAAAGACATTAGTCTTTTTTCAAAGGTGATTCGCCCGTAACCTTCACTCCCATGCTTCTGGCCGTACCAGCGACCATCGACATGGCTGACTCAATGGTGAAGCAATTCATGTCCTTCATCTTGTTCGTCGCGATTTCACGCACTTGGTCCCAAGTGAGCGAGCCGACTTTCGTACGGTTGGGCTCTTTGGAACCGCCTTTGATCTTCGCGGCTTCGATGATGGAGACCGCCACCGGCGAAGCCTTCACGATGAAATCGAAAGACTTGTCCTTGTACACAGTAATGATGACCGGCAGCACTTTGCCAGCCTGGTCCTGCGTACGGGCGTTGAACTGCTTGCAGAATTCCATGATGTTCACACCCTTCGAACCCAGAGCGGGACCGACGGGCGGAGCGGGATTCG
>Ga0310690_10010117_pt1 | contig 11758 bp, 7 predicted proteins | sample AusTroGonzalo_MG_2_FD_207661 | JGI IMG/M metagenome (GOLD analysis project Ga0310690, IMG submission 207661) | Bovine rumen microbial communities from tropical cattle in Woodstock, Queensland, Australia - Gonzalo_04 (v2) (version 2) | ecosystem: Host-associated > Mammals > Digestive system >...
GGGACCGGATTTATTCTGTTTGAGGGAATGAGGCGGCATCCGGCATCGTCACAGGTCAACGACGGATGCCGGCACTTCGCGCAACGCGGTCGAGGGACGCCGCGGACGCTTTTCCTATGTATATGACAGTCCCGGAATCACTTCCGGTCCATCTTCCCAACAACCCCGAAAAGAAAGCCGGAAGCCCCGGCAAAAAACGCCGGAACCAACTGATAAAGAAAGAAATCCTACAATGAAACTCCACAATTTTGTTCTCACCGCCGCCCTTTTCCTCGCCGCCGGCGCCGCGTTCGCACAGAATCCGAATGCTCCCGGGCAGCAGAATAATCTCGGCGCCGGTTATGTCGCGCCGTTCGACCTGGTTTCCTTCGACAGCTATGCTCTGAACGTGGCCCAGCAGGAAGGCTACAAAGCGACCAGCACGCTGAACGTCACGAGGATCCGGATGAACGGCAATGGCGGCGGCGCCAACGGCTGGAGCTATTACGCCGGCGGCTACACGTCCAACGACGTGTCTTCTCTGGAAGAAAAACTGCTGTTCCAGTCCGGCACCAAGGTCGATAATCCCGACTACTCGACGCTCCTTTCCGGTCTGAGCGCGGATGAGATCGCGGCGATCGAGCATTTCGCTGATCCCCACGAGGTTTATCAGTTCTCCTTCACGTTCGACGACAGTGTCAAGGAGATCGGCCTGATCGGAACGCAGGGCGGCTCCGCACAGGAGGAAGTCCCGACCATTCAAAACACCCCCAACAACCCCGGCAACCAGTTCTACTTCCTCGGCGACACCGGCGTCCTTTATTATGGCGGTTCCAATCTGTACAGCAACAACGGCGCCATGTTCATCGTGAGTCTGAACACGTCCTACACGCCGATCGAGAAGGAAGGAACCTTCGGTTCTCCGCTTCCGGCTCCGATCGTGACGCTCCTCATCGCCCTCGCTTTCGGCGGCGCGTTTGTAATGTACCGCAACCGCAAACAGGCGAAAGCCTGATCCTCTTTTTTCAGGACAACCAACCGGCCCGCTCCGGCGCATCATCCCGGAGCGGCTTCGGAAGACAGTATGACAGAACGCCCGTCTCCCCCGCAGGCCCGGGGGGATTCCGGGTGTATGGGATAAGGAGACGCCCGTCCTTGATCCGGGGCGGGAGTCTCTTTCTGATTGTGAATTCGGCGCATTCGGGAAACCGCGGCGTACTCAAAGACGGAACAAGCCATGAAAAACAACGCATCCGGCCGGAAGCAACCGCCGCGGACCGACAACGCAACGCCGTTTTCCCCGCGAAAAGCAATCGCCATCGTCATCCTCGGGATATTCCTGCTGGCATCCCTGCTGGCATTCGGATATTTCGGGGCCAAAACGCTTCACCAGTCACACCGGCGCCGTGAAGCTCTGGCCGCATACGAGAAGGGCGACTACGAAAAGGCGGAGCGTCTGCTGCGCGCCTATGTGGCAAAGGATCAGAACAGCGAACCGGAATTCGTGGCGCTGGCGAATATCTACCATAAGTTCGGCAATACGGGGATGGAAGCGCAGATGTGGCAGACGGCCAGCTCGCTGAACCCGCTGAACGCGGAATACCGCGAAAAAATGCTGACCAGCGCGGCGCTGTCCGCGAACTACGCGCTCCTGCACACCATCCTGGGGCGCAAGGGCAAAACCGGCGAAGCGCTGACCGACCGGGAACTGTATCTCTATGTGATCTCCTCCTTCCGGTCCGGCTACCCGAAAGACGGCGAAGAATCCTACAAGAAGGCCCTGGAAGCTGATCCCGAGGCGTTCCACAAGGATGAACTGGGGCGAATGGCGGAATTCATGGCCGCCTACGGATCGTTGTCCGAGGCGGAGCGCGACGATTTCCTGAACGAAGCATTGAAATCGGACGATCCCATGATCCGGTTCGAGGCGCTCTACACGAATCTGAGCCGGAGCCGCGCCAAAAAGACGGAAGACGACGGCGAAGATGACGAACCCCTGCTGAAACAGATCGCGGAAACCAATTATTTCGCGGGAACGCCGCTCCTAGCGGACTACTGTTTTGCGAAATACCGCTTCTCCGACGTGATTGCCCTGCTGGAGCCGTACCTGAAGACGATCGACGACCTCAACATGTACCTACTGTACGTGGAGAGCTGCGTTTTCGCCGGCGAGCAGGACAAGATTCAGGCGGCGCGTGAGAAACTGCGCGGGAAAACCGGCGTACTGCGGCTTCTGGCGGATTATTGCGACCCCCTGATCGCATTCATGGAGAACGACGAGGACAAACTCGCCTCCGCCATGCGAAAATCCGGCAAGCTCATTTCCTCCCCGCTTTCCAAACTCATGCGCCTGCGCGTGGCGGTAAATCAGGATACGTTCAACGAGATCGTCGTCGTGGCGGAGGAGATCTTCAACTCTCCGCCTTTCCACGATCTGCACGACCGCGCGATGTTCATCTGCCTGAACTATCTTTCCGAGCAGATGAAGAAGCCGGAAAATCAGAACGATCCCTCGCAAATGGCCGAACTGGCGAAAATCCTGGCGAACTATCTGCATGGAAACAGACTCCTCACCGAGATCGTCCTGACCGCCCAGTACAGAAAGGGAGTGGCGACGGAGACGGATCTGATAAATGCGATGGAACAATTCCCCGACGATCTCCTGCTGGCCCGGATCACAGCCGAATATCTGATCTTCAACGACAAATCGGAACAGGCGATCGCCCTGATCGAGCAGATCGCGGAATACAGCGGGGGAAACGGCGCGCTGGATTTCCTTTACATGCTGGCCCTGGAACAGGTGGACCGGCACGACGAAGCGGCGGAACTGTTCCGCCGTCTGGTGGAGCAGTCCGAGTTCGATCTGAATCTGCTGGCCGATTATTTCACTTACTGCCGGGAGCATGAGCGAGGCGACGACCTGGCGGACATGGCGGCCAAACTCGAAAACGCGTCGGACGACAAGCTGAAGCCCTATGCGGCATTCTTCCGCGCGGCGGCCCTGATGCTGGAGGACGACGAGGCGAAAAAGCAGGAGGCGCTGAAGCTGCTTGCCGCATCGCCGAACGACATTCCTGTGTTCACGTTCTATGCGGCGAACTGTCTGTGCGAAGCGGATATGCTGGACGAAGCCGTGGCGAAATACAAAGCGATCGAGAAGACCTACCCGGAGCCTTCGCTGATCTTCGTGAATCTTTCCGAAATCTACAAGGCCAAGGGAGAAGCCGCGTTGGCGCTGAATGCCGCGAAGGAAGCGTTCGACATGGGGAAAAAGTCCATGCTCCCGGCGTTCGTCTATGCCAGGAGGCTGTCCGAGGCGGGCCGCTGCGAGGAGGCCGTCGAAGTCCTCAGATTCCCGCGTCACGCCGTGACCAACTACCGTGAAGACCTCGTCGAGCTCTGGACGGACTGCATGAAGAAGGTCATCGAAAAGAGCATAGCCGAACAGAGATACCTTCAGGCGGAGGACCAGTGCAAGCACCTGCTGATCATCGTCCCGGACGACGAGTTCGGCAGGGAGAATCTGGAAAAAGTCCACGAAATCCTGCATCCGAAGAAGGACGGAGACGCCGCGGAAGACGCCGCGTGACCCACCACAAGTGGTGTTGATTCAGTGCGTGGCTCCGCTCACGCACATGTGCTTTCTCCCCGTGCCCGAGCGAAACCGGGCACTGCCGCCGGCTTGCCCTTGGATTTTTCTTCGGGATGGCTTGCTTTTTTTTCATTTTTGTGTATAGTAATAGTTCACCGGTATTTTTGAAACAGACCGGCAAACAAAAAGGAGTTTAGATATGAAGTATTTCACCGCCGCATTCCTGCTCGCACTCATCGCGCTCTGCGCCGTCCTATACATCCTGCCCGGAAGGATCAAACAAGCCGTGCTGGATTCGGAACCGGCCTTCGGCTATGAAGCAGTCGCCACCACGTATCCGATCTGGCTCTTCACCCGCGAAATCGCGGACGGGACAGGACGCGAAGTCCTGCTGCTGACGCCTCCGGACGCCGGATGCCCGCACGACTACGCGCTGACCACGAACGACCTTCTGAAGATTTCCGGCATCCGCACGCCGATCCTGCTATTCAAAAACGGCGCGGGTCTCGACGAACACATCTGCAAGGCGGCCATGTCCGCACACAAGGGAATCATCGTGGTCGACACTGGCGCCGGAATCGAAGTAATCGGCGACGACGATGACGACAACGATCATGACCATGAAGGCGATCACGATCACCACGACAACGGCGACGAGGACGATGACCACGAGGCCGAACATGACCACGAGGCCGAAGATCACGACCACGAGGCCGAAGGCCATCATCATCACCATCACGGCGGCGAGAACGGACATTTCTTCGCGAGTCCGTACGAGGCGCGGAAGATCGTCGCGACGATCACCGAAGCGCTGGCGGAGAAGGATCCCGACAATGCCGCCAAATATCGCGAGAACGCCGCCAAGCTCGACAAGCGCCTCCAGATACTTGGCGACGAATTCAAGGCCCAGCTCGCCCCGTACGCAGACAAACACGTCGCCGCCCAGCACAACATCTTCGACTACCTCCTGCACGACTGCGGATTCGAAACGCCGATGGCGATCTTCGCCGACCCCGAAACGCCCCCCTCGCCTGCCGAGATCACGAAAATGACGCAGAAATTCAAGGAACATGACGTGAAGGTCATCTTCACCGAGCCGCAGTACCCGGACGAGCTCGCCAAACTCATCGGCAAGGAAACCGGCGCGACCGTCGTAAAGATCGACCCGGTAGCCTCCGGCCCGGCTAACCCGCCCGCCGGATACTACATCGACGTCATGAGCCGCAACCTCGAACTCATGAAGAAGGCGCTCGCCGAATGACCTCCCCCGCGGAAACATCCGCCGACGCGGTCCGCTTCGAACACGTCGGGCTCGTCCTGGGCGAAAACCGCATCCTGGACGACGTCTGCGCCCATGTCCCGCGCGGCAAGTTCACGGCCATCGTCGGGCCGAACGGCGCGGGCAAGACCACGCTCACGCTCGCCGTCCTCGGCCAGATCAAGTATACCGGAACGATTCTGTTTCCCGGGCTGGACGAGGCCGGACGGCGCCCCCGGTTCGGATTCGTGCCGCAGAGGCTGGTGTTCGACCGCGACATCCCCATGACGGTGATGGACTACCTGCTCTCCGGGCTTCAGCGCATGCCGCTCTTCCTCGGCCATAGCAAACGCCACGTGGCCCGCATCATGCAGTATCTGGAGGAGGTCGAATGCACGCGTCTGGCCGACCACGCGTTCGGCGCGCTCTCCGGCGGCGAAATCCAGCGCGTCCTGCTGGCGCAGGCGCTGCTTCAGGAGCCGGACATCCTGATTCTGGACGAACCGACGTCCGGCGTGGACTTCAAGGGCGGCCAGATCTGCTGCGAACTTCTGCGGCGCGTCCGCGAGAAACGCGGCTTCACACAAATCATGATCAGCCACGACCTGGCAACCGTGACCGCCCACGCGGACCACGTGATCTGCCTGAATCACAAAGTTTTCGGCGAAGGCGAACCGCGCGTGGCCCTGACCCATCAGGTGCTGTCCGCCACGTTCGGCCTGCATCTCGGCCTCCCCGACATCCACGGCATCCCGCAGGACGTGCGCGAGTGCCCCGAAAACTGTCCGCTGCGGAACGAACACCTGCATCTGCACGACCACTGCCACGTGGACGCCGCGGACCACGAGCACGGCTGTTCCTGCGGACACGAACATGCGCACGAACATGCGCACGAACATGCGCACGACCACGGAACGGAGGCCGGCCATGCTGAATGAGATCATTCTTTCCGTTTCCGGCCTGATCGCGAAGCTCTTCCCGCTGGGATGCATGGAGCCGGAATTCATGCGCCGGGCGATGCTCGGCCTGCTCCTGATCGCACCGCTGGCCGCGCTTTCCGGCGTGCAGGTGGTGAACTCCCGCATGTCGTTCTTCTCCGACGCCATCGGCCACTCGGCGTTCGCCGGGGTCGCGCTCGGGCTGATCCTTTCGCTCCCGCCCGAATTCACGATGCCCGCCCTGGCGCTTGCGATCGGTCTGCTCATCATGTACCTGCGGCGCGGCAGCCGTCTGTCCACGGATACGGTGATCGGCATCATCTTTTCCGCCGTGGTGGCGTTCGGACTGGCCATCGTGAGCCGGAACCGCGAGGCGTCGCGCGGCATCAACATGTTCCTGTACGGCGACATCCTGACCATCGGCGACAACGAGATCGCGCTGCTGGCGGTCCTGCTGGTCGCGTTCCTGACGTTCCAGTTCTTCGCGTGGAACCGCATGCTCCACATCTCCGTGAACGAACAGATCGCCGGGGTGCACCGGATCAAGGTGGCCGTATATCAGTATCTTTTCGCGGCGCTGCTGTCGCTGGTGGTGATCCTGTGCGTGCGTGCCGTGGGCGTGCTTCTGGTAACGGCGGTCCTGATCGTCCCGGCGGCCACGGCGCGGAATTTCGCGCGGAACTCGCGCCAGCTCTTCTTCCTGTCGCTGATCTTCAGCTACGTGAGCTGCGCGGGCGGGCTGCTGATCTCGGCGCAGCAGTGGGCGAACACGCCCGCGGGCGCGGCGATCGTGCTGCTCTCCTGCGCGATGTTCGCGGTGTCGTTCATCGCCGCCCGGCTCCGTTCCAAGTGATCGGAAGGATAATGCTGTAATCCTCGTTTTTCCTGAAAAGCCCTCGTGCGCGAGTGAAGCACGGCACTGCTTCAGTGGAGGACTTGTCCCCCCGAACGGAGCCGGACACACTGCATGCAGGGCTGTTACACCGCTCTTCTACGCGAGAGCGCCCGTGCCGTCGCGAAGCACGGCACTGCTTCAGTGGAGGACTTGTCCTCCTCCTTACCTGGCATCCACCACGCCGGACAGCGTGAGACGCGGCAGGCATCCGCGCGCCTGCTGGTACAGGAGCTTCGGGCCGTCCGCGACCGGGTCGAGTTCAAAGGCTTTCTTTGCATACTCGGCGGCCTCTTCCTTCCTGCCCATTGCCAGCTCGTTGCGGCCGAGTTCCCACATGCGGTACGCCTCGCGTTTCGCCTCCGGCGTGATAACCTTGAAGACCGTGTAGACGCGGTTGATGCCTTCGAGGCCGCGGGGGACGTCAAGGCGGTAGAACCAGTTCAGTTCGTCCGGTTCGGAGATCATCCGGTTCACGATGGAATCGGTTTTGATGTCGTTCGCGCCGGCGATGTAGCGGTTCGAGTAGGGTGTGTAGGAGAAGACCGAGCCCTTGTTGTAGACCACGTAATCCACGCCGTATTCGGCGCAGTATTTCGCCAGGTCGAGCTCGGAGCCGTGGAACATCGCGTTCAGGTACTTTTCCGTGGCATCGCGGATGCGCTTCATGCCGAACTGCGGATTCATGACCAGTCCGGTCCCCGCGTACGCCTTCAGCATCGGCCCGACCGTGAAGTTCGCCGCCACACCCTTGCCCGCGACCGAATCCTTGTGCTGGCGGAACCACATGATCAGCATGGCCGTTTCCCGGAACGCCACGTCGCCCGTGTACAGGCGGGTCGTCACCACGGACGCGACCGTCTCCCAGAAGAGGCAGAACGAAAACACCGCGATCAGCACGCCGCGCATGATTTTGAGCAGTCGCGGCCGGGCGTACAAAACCGTGTACGCCTCGCCCGGATCGACCTTCCACGGGGCGTGCCGGAACGCCCGCAGGTAGCTGAGCAAAAGCATCGGCAGGGAAACGCTCAGGAACAGGATCACGAACTCGTGGTAGCGTACGATGTAGATGAACCCGACGATAAACCCGATCGTGAAGACGTTCGGAAAGAACGTCCGCGAAAGCGTCTTCGCGAACTCGGTCCGCGGGATGCGGAACAGCGTCAGCCCCAGCATCAGCGCGGCGTACAGCGCGAGCGTGACCGGCAGGAGTCCGAACAGGAACCGGAAGAGGCCGAACTGGAGACTCCGCCCGAACAGGAGGCTCGGGAAGAACGTCGACGCGATCTCCCACGTGGCGGAGTGCATGGACGGCGTCCACATGATGCGGGCGTCGTAGTTCAGCCGCAGCGGGTTCGCGGGTTTCACGTTGTTGAACTGGAGCTTCGCCTTCATCGCCTCGGAGAAATGGCTGTAGTTCGATGCGTATTCCGGCGTGTTGCCGAACTGCGCCCAGTTCGCGTACAGAGCCGCCGCCAGGACCGGCACGGCCAGCATCAGCGCGATGCGGTGTCCGCGACTCAGGTTCAGCTTCGCGCCGGTCTCCTGCAGCGCATAGCCGCAGAACAGCGTCGGCAGGGCCACCCACAGGATCGGGGCGTGAATCAGCCCGTAGGTGATGTTGAACGGCACGATCAGCGCGTTCAGCAGCACGGCCGCGGCGATGGCGATCCACGTGTACAGCACGCCGCGCTTCATCCGGAAGCCGCAAACCGCCCGCAGGGCTTCGGTCAGCGCCCATGCGGAGAAGATCATCTGGCACAGGTCCCACGCGATAAACGCCAAAAACACCACGGCGAAAATGATCGGCGCCTTCCACCAGCGTGCCCGCGCATTGCACCACGCCGCCAGCACGAATGTAAGCGTGATCAGCGGGATGCAGAATTCGCCGCGCACCAGGTCCTGCCCGGTCGAACGCGCGATGGCCGACAGCGCCACCGCATGAAGGAACGCCCCCCAGAATGCCAGTTTGCGCGGACAGTTCAGCAGCAGGAGCCACAGGAAGATGAACGCGGAAGTGAGCGACGCCCACAACCGTATCTGCGCGCTCATCCACTGCGCCATGTACGGATGGTCCTGGAACCGTTTTTCGAATGCGGCGGGCTCCGGGTCCGGCGCGATCTTCTGCTTGATCCGCCAGCCCCAGCCGAGGAACCACTCCAGCGCCATGTTCATCTGCGCGTACGGAGGGATGTCCTCCATGTGCTTCAGCGTCTCGTCGCGCGCAGGCACGCCTTTCCCCTCGGCGATGTCCTGCGAATAGGAGAACATCATGGCGCTTTCGATGGTGAACGGCGAGAAGTTGTTGTGGCGAAGCGGCAGGAAATACTCGAAGAACGAGCGGCGCTGGACCTTGTCCGTGGGCACATCGAGGATCTTTTCGCCCAGTATCATCACCGAGGTGTTGTAATGGTACGTGCGGAACGAAAACGCGGTGAGCAGGACGACGAGGAACAGGAACGTGTTCCAGAGCCGTCCGTGGTGCGCGATGAACGTGGAAATCTTCTTTCTCATGTGTACTGCTTCCTTCCCTGCGAGGACGGGATGCCGAGCTCCTCGCGGTATTTCGCCACGGTACGGCGGGCGACGTCGAGACCTTTCTTTCTGAGGCCCTCGACGATCTTCTGGTCGGAGAGTGGATGGGCCGGGTTTTCGTTCGCGACGGCCCCGCGGATGTATTCCTTGACCGCCGAGCTGGAGACGTCCTCGCCTTCCGTGTTCTGATAGCCGCCCGTGAAGAAGTCGCGGAACTTGAACGTTCCGGCGGGCGTGGCCATGTATTTGTTCGCGATGGCGCGGCTGACGGTCGTCTCGTGGACTCCGAGGCGGTCGGCCACGTCCCGCATGGTCATGGGGCGGAGGTGTTCCGGCCCCTTGTCGAAAAAATCGTACTGCTGGCCTGCGATGACCTTCGCGATGCGGACGATGGTGCTTTCCCGGTCGGCGATAGCCTTGCGTATCTCCATCAGGCTCTTCAGGTTCTTCAGGATGTATTCGCGCGTTTCCTGGTCGGTCAGCGGGTCGTCCAGCAGCTTCATGTAGCGGTTCGGAATCAGGAAACGCGGCTCGTTTTCGCGGTTCGGCCGCACGGTGAAACCGTCGCCGCCGCGTTCGATCGTGACCTCGACGGGGCAGTATTCGGTCCTGGCCTGCGTGAGGGACGCCGCGGGACGCGGGTCGCAGACGCGCCGGATCTCATCCTCCATCTCCTTCACATCGGCCACGGTCACGCCCATGTCCTTCGCGATCTTCGGCAGTCGGTTGTGTTCGAGGTCGTCCAGATGACTGTTCACCAGCTCGGTCAGCTGTTCGGTGTTCTTTCCCGCGCGTTCGAGCTGGATCAGCAGGCATTCCTGAATCGTGCGCGCCCCGATGCCCGGCGGGTCGAATGTCTGTACGAGCCGGAGCGCCTCCTCGGCGGTCTCCAGCGAACACGGCACCGACTGCGCGATTTCGGCCGGCACGCTGCGGAAAAACCCGTCGTCGTCAATGTTGCCAACGACTTCCTCGGCGGCGCGCCGGACTTCAGGCGTGCAATCCTCCGTGCTGAGCTGGTCCATCAGGATTTCCTGCAGCGACGCCTCCTGCGTCAGGGAATTGAACATATATTCGCGGCGTTTTTCCTCCTCGCCGCCGTCGCCGAAACGGTCGCCGTCGTCCTCCTGCCGGACCGCCGCCCATGCGTCGTCGTCCTCCAGGATGCGCCCCAGCTCCTCGTCGTAGTCCAGCCGGTTCTCGTCCAGACTTTCGACCGGAGCGTCGTCCATCGCGGAGCGGTCGTCCGGCCCGGTTTCCTGCTCCGGTTCGTCCTCGAAGTCCTCGTCGTCCTCGGTCGTGATGAGCGGGTTTTCCGCCAGCACCTCCGCGAACGATCCGGACAGCTCCATGAGCGGAGCCTGAAGCGCCTTCAGCGCCTGAAGGTGCTGAGGCGAGAGGACATGGGTCTGTTCCAGACTTTGATTGGCGCCTTGGGCGAGGTTGTGATCCATTTCGTTTCCCGCAAAGTAAAGAATAAAATACTCATACTATACCCCCGGAATCCTCTTTTTTCAAAAAAAAGCGGTCTCTTTTTCTATTATTTTATGGGAAAATGACCGAATCGGTGCTATATTATGTGTTGACTTTATCTTTTTTCACACGTATTCAATGGAGACCGTCATCATGCCGGAAATGCCGAAAGCATATCTGCCCGCCGAAATCGAAGAGAAATGGTACGCCGAATGGGAGGCGAACAAGCGCTTCCACGGCGTCCCGAATCCCGACAAGAAGCCCTATTCCATCGTCATCCCGCCGCCGAACGTGACCGGCATCCTCACCATGGGCCACGTCCTGAACAACACGCTGCAAGACATCCTGATCCGCTGGCACCGCATGATGGGCGAGGAAGTCTGCTGGTTCCCCGGCACCGACCACGCCGGCATCGCCACCGAGAGCAAAGTCGACAAGGTCCTCCGCGAGAAGGAAGGCGTCGACCGCCGCGCACTCGGCCGCGAGAAGTTCATCGAACGCGTCTGGGAGTGGAAGAAGCTCTACGGCGGCACCATCATCAAGCAGCTCCGCAAGCTCGGCACGTCCTGCGACTGGGACCGTGAACGCTTTACTATGGACGAGGGGCTCAGCGCCGCCGTCCGCAAGGTGTTCGTTCAGCTCTACGAAAAAGGCTACATCTACCGCGGCAAGCGCATGGTGAACTGGTGCCCCGCCGCCCAGAGCGCGCTCTCCGACGAGGAAGTCATCTACAAAGAGGTGAAGGGCAAGTTCTGGCATTTCCGCTACCCGCTCACCGATGGATCCGGCTACCTCGTGGTCGCCACCACGCGTCCCGAGACCATGTTCGGCGACACCGCCGTGGCAGTTCCGCCCGGCGATCCGCGCTACAAGCACCTCGTCGGCAAGACCGTGAACCTGCCGCTCACCGACCGCAAGATCCCGATCATTGAGGACGAGCATGCCGACCCGGAAAAGGGCACCGGCTGCGTGAAGATCACCCCCGCCCACGACCCGAACGACTATCAGGTCGGCAAGCGCCACAACCTCGAATTCATCAACGTGATGAACCGCGACGGCTCCATGAACGCCCAGTGTGGCAAGTACGCCGG
>Ga0310690_10010119_pt1 | contig 11757 bp, 5 predicted proteins | sample AusTroGonzalo_MG_2_FD_207661 | JGI IMG/M metagenome (GOLD analysis project Ga0310690, IMG submission 207661) | Bovine rumen microbial communities from tropical cattle in Woodstock, Queensland, Australia - Gonzalo_04 (v2) (version 2) | ecosystem: Host-associated > Mammals > Digestive system >...
CCGTAGTAGTCAAACTTTGCAAGGTCTGCACCATTGATGTCGCCAATGTTGATACAGTTCGTTATAGAGCTGCCTCCCTTGTTTATCCAAGAACAGAATGCTGTGGCGGGATTGCCTGTAACCTCGCCAGTGTTAAGGCAGTTCTTAATCTGGATGGTGGGATAACCGCTTTGGCCCACGCCAAGGATACCGCTGGCAGAGCCGCTGGTGGCAGTGACGGTTGCTTCGTTGACGCAGTTCTCGATGACGAGGGGCGAGCCGCCGTCTGTCTGTGCAGCACCAGTAATGCCGCCGATGGCAGAAGGACCTGTTATTTCGCAACTGCTGTCGATGATGAGGTTGCGAATGACGGTCGCACCGCGCACGATGCCGAAGAAGCCCTGGAAGTTGCTTGTGCCGTCGATAATCATGTTCTTGATGCGATGGCCTCCACCATCGAAGGTGCCGTTGTACTTGAAGGTAGTGTTGAGGCCGATTGGTGTATGTGCATTCACTTCGCCCTGATAGTCGATGTCGGCCGTCAGAAGGCCCTTGATGGTGGTGAGGTGTGCATCATTGACCATTGCTGCGAACCATTCCACGTCGGCTGCGCTGCCCAGCTCGTAGAAGCCCTGTGCATTGGGTGTGATGTGGTCTTGCATGAGCTGTCCGCAAACGCTGCACCAGCCATCCACATCGTTGTGCTTGGGAGCAGGTGTGCTGTCGTCGTTGCTATAAGTCACTTCGCCCAGCGCAACACCTGCACAGTTCACTTCACCCACGGCAAAGACCTGTGCGTGACCATCAGAGAAGGGCAGGGGCATGGCGTCCTCGCCCAATGTCTGATACCAGTTGATGCTGCTTTGGTCGCCGTTTGCCTTGAAGCAAAGCTCGCCACTTGTCACTTGGTCGTAGGTGATGTAGGTGCAGCCGCTTGGAGCTGTCGCAGCATCCATGTCCTGTTGCAGGCTGTAACAGTTGGTCAGGGACATAGAACCTGCAGGGTTGCCCCATGACAAAGTGTTCATTGTCTCTGCTTCCTCAATGGAAATGCAGTTGGTGAAGGTAGCCGTTTTGCCGCCCGTCACCCATCCTACGAAGCCATGATTGTAGCCTTGATTGCCCTTTACCTTGATGGCAGAAAGGCAATTGGTGAAGGTACAATTGCGGGCAGCATAGCCGATGAAGCCAGCGTTGGAGGCATTGGCTGTGTAGTCAACATCAATGGAAACAATGCTAACGCAGTTCTCGAACTTGGCATTGTCGCTCCAGTTCCATGCGGCAAAGCCAGCACAGTTCTTGTAGTTGGCTTTGATGCTGCCGCCCACGATGAGGTTCTTGACAGTGCCGGCAAAGTTGAAGAACATGCCGGTTTGCTTGCCCTCGAAGTCATAGTTGAGGGTGATGGTGTGCCCCTGGCCGTCGAAGGTGCCGCTGTAGGATGCCTTGTTCGTGCAGAGCATGAAGTCCAGGCCCGTGATGTCGGCGGTAAGCACGACGTCGGTACTCTCGTAGCCGGCCACCTCTGTCCAGGCTTGCAAATCGTCCTTGCTGCCGATGAGATAGGCGCCGTTCTCGTTCTGCTGCAGGTCTGCCTGAGCAGTTCCTCCGGCAAGCATCATCATACCTGCCAGGAGGATGGAGTAAAGTTTACGTTTCATGTTGATTATTGATTGGTTAATAATATGTGTGCCTTACGGGATGATGACCTTGCGGCCATTCATTATATATATGCCTTTTCTGAGTGGGGGGAGTGACGAGCCGGCTCCTGCGCTGATGCGACATCCGTTGAGGTCGTAGATGGCTGGGCGTTGGATTTTCTGGTTTGAACCCTCGACCATATCCAATGCGTTGGGGTCTTCGTCGGGCAAGTCGCCCAGTCGGCGGATGGTGAAATGGTCCACCTTGAACCATCCTGTCTCGTCGGTCTTCTTGCCTTCGTTGCCGATGCTGCTGGTCTTGATGCCTACCGTCAGGTCCTCTCCCTCCTTGACTTGCAGCACGACGCGCATAGGATGCATGACGGTATGGGTCTCGTAGCCGGCTTTGTAGCCGGCGAAGGTGCTCACCTCGTCATCGCGGAGGATTTTGTCGTAGTCGCTTTTGTTGGCATAGTACTGCACGTGGTCGTTGGCAAAGAGGCGGCATGGGCCGCGCTTGCCCGTCTCGTTGAAGAGCCAGCAGCCCACCTCGTAGATGCCCGGTTCGAGCTTGCTGGCTGGAATCGTCTGGTAGAGGCAGAAGTTCTCGGGCATGGGTTTTGCCTTGAACCAGCAGATGGAGCCGCCATCGTTCCAATTGATGGAGCCGTCGCTGTTCGAGATGCCGTAGGAGTTGCCTGTCATCGTTCCCTGGAGCGACCAGCCGTAGGGCACGCCGCGCTGTATGCCGCCGCTGGGATTGGTCAGCACGGAGCTTCCGCTCTTGTAGAGCTCGAAGTCGGGATTGACGAGGAGTTGGTTCGTCAGGGCCAGGTCCTCGCCGTCCGTACGGCGATAGGCAATCTGGCTGATGACGAGGGCCGGGTTCATGGCATAGAGGCGCATGGCCACATTCTTTGTCGTGGCGGTCCGGTAGGAGAAGCGTGCCTCGGCATAGCCGTGCATGACGTTGTCGCTCCAGACGTTCGTCTCGGCATTGCACTTGATGCTGACAGACGTGACGGTTCCCGCCCCGATGCCCATCCCGACGCAGAGGTCGTTGGCGGTTGTAATGGGGAATGTGGGCAGGCAGCGCACGACAATCTGGTACGTGCCCTTTTCCAGAGGCAGGGTGTATTCGACGTATGGTGCCTTGCTGCGTGCCGTGGTGGTGGTGAAGGCGGTGTAGTTGATGGGCCAGACGGTAATGCTCCTGCCGCCCACGCCCAGGTTCTCGATTGTCTGCCAGGTGCCCCGGCTGGCGGTATAGCTGTCGCTGGCTACGTATATGTATCCCTCGTCGGGGAGTTCGCCCTGTGCATCGTTGACGTCGCTGGCTGTTGCCGTGTAGGGCATGCCGAACTGTATGCCGGAGGTGTTGGAGTTTGGCGTGCGGTTCATCATGCCGTTCCACTTTCCTTTGGCTGTCTGCGTGTTGTAGGTGTTCGTCAGGGAGACGATGTCGGCATAGCCCGTCTGTGCCAAGGCTGCGTACTGCATGGCACGGGTCTTGTCGCCGATGCCTGCATACCAATAGCTCAGCTTGGCTCCAAAGGCCTTGAGGTTCTGTCCGGCTGTCGCGAGGATGGGGTAGGTCATCAGCTGGAAGTAGGCATCCTTGAGCCGCTGGGGGATGCTGGCCTCCAGGGCCTGAACGCGGGCGGCCAGTGTCTGATAGTCCTGGATGCGCTGCTGCATCTCCTGGGTCGTGAAGGTGACGTGATAGACGGTCTCGGGCTTGCTGGAGGCTGCGAGGCGGTAGTGCTCCAGGCGAATCGCGGCTATCTCGTCGGCCAGGTCCTCGCCGAAGGTCTTCGCTGCCCACCAGCGGCTGAACTGCCATGCCTTGTCGGGTGTCCAGGCATTGACGTCCCAGGCCAGTTCCATGCAGAACTCGAATTCGACCTCCGCAGGCTTGATGTCGCCGACGTTGACCATCCAGAAGCGCGTCATGCCGTTCTCGTAGGCTTTCGAGAGCTCGTAGCTGATGAGGGAGGGCGAGATGGTGCTCAGCCAGATGTAGGAACAGGGATTGCCCAGATAGCTGAGGTGGTAGTAGATGCCGTGACCGCCGCTGCGCTTGCGCTCCTGTGCCGTCGGGAGCTGACGGATGTAGGCGTAGTTGTCGTCCACCCAGCACATCGTCACGTCATCGGGAATCTTCAATCCGGCATTGTAAAGCGTGAGGGCTTCCTTGTAGGGGATGTATATCTGGGGCACCTTCGTGGGGTCGCCGCCAAGGGAGTCGGTGATGATTTTGCGTTGTGCGGCGATGATGTCTGTGAGGCCTTGCAGCTGTGCGGCCTGCCCGTCGTAACCGAGGAGGGCAACGTCCTGGAGCCCTCGCATACCGATATCGTAGATGCCCTCGTAGTCGCGCGCCTCGCCGGCACGTTTGGCCCAATAGTCGTAGCAACCCTCGGGGTTGGTGGCGAAAGTGAAGTTGCTGCTGTTGTTCCCGCTCTTGAAGCGCGGCCATTCCCAGAGGTTGTCGCGCAGCATGCTGTCGCCAGAGCTCATGACGATGGCCCAGGCCTTTGCCAGGCGCTTGTTCTCCTCGAGGGACCAGAAGGCTCGCGAGCTGCCGTGCTTGGCAGGCCAGAGGCAGTTGGCACGCAGGCGGAGCAGAAGCTCCATGACCTTCTCGTAGGTGCCGGGGCCGATGTTGCTCCATGCGGCATCGATGTTCTTCTTGGCCCAAGGGAGCAGGGCCCAGTCCTCGTCGTTGATGAAGAGGCCGCGATACCGGACGGAGGGTTTCTCCACCTGGGTTTTGTCGCCCTGGACGTAGATGGCTGTCATCGGAGCTGGGGTGACGTCGGCCCACCAGACGTAGGGCGACACCCCGATGCGGCGGCTTATCTCGAAGAGGCCGTAGGCTGTGCCGCGAGGCGTACTGCCCATGATGACGAGTGCCTGGTCGATGCCTTGCATCGGACTCTCCACCAATTGCAGCGAATAGGCTTCCCAGACGCCGGTCAGGCCCGTGGTATCCACCCTTCCGTCGGCAATGAGACTGTCAATAAAGGAAGAAGAACCTATCGTTCCCGCCATGATGGGCAGGATGCCGCTGCTCTCCCTGTTGCGCAGGTAGAGCTGCTTGCCGGTGACGGCCTTGATGTCACGGATGATGCAGCGGCTGGCGGTCGTGACCACCTCTGCATCGTTTGCATCGACCAGAAACACGGCGTTTCCGCTGCTGCCCACTATCGGGAAACCGCCTGGAACTTCGGAAAACGTCAGGTCGGCCGTGACAGGAAGGGAACCGCCCGCCATGATGATAAATGCGAGGAAATACCGTGTAAATATGTCTTTCATGGGGTGTTGAGGGGCTGTTTTTTGTATTATCGCAGGGCAAATTTAGCAAATTATTTTGTTATATGAGTAAAATATTGCAAATTTTTTCGGTTTTTTTTCTCGTCGGACACAATCGTAAGGCACGAACGGCATGACGCATTCCCATTTGGCGCAAGATGCAAAATCCTGCATCCTGCATGAAGAAAATCCGCAGGACGCAGGGGGAAAGTTATTTTCATGTCGTGAAAATATATTTTCATGTCATGATAATTTATTTTCAAACCTTGATAATTTATTTTCACGACATGAAAATAATCTTTCCCGCCAGCGGTCCAGATTTTGTCAGAACGCATCGGGACGTTACTGAAAAAGCACAAAACAGCAAGCAAACGAATATTTTTCCACCTTTCGCTACGCAATATTCACTTTTTTGTCGTACCTTTGCATACCAATCTCACAAAGATGAAGTACAAAGCTATCATTTTTGACCTCGACGGAACGCTGACGGATACACTCGAAGACCTCTTCCTGAGCACGAACTACGCCCTGCGTAGCTGCGGCCTGCCCGAGCGGCGGCTCGAGGAGGTGCAACGCTTCGTGGGGAACGGCGTAAGGAAGCTTATCGAACGCGCCGTCCCAGAGGGAACGGAACAGCGGGTCGTAGAAAATTGTTTCGAGACGTTCCAGACGCACTACATCCTTCATTGCCAGGACCATACGCGCCTCTATCCGGGCATTGCGTCGCTCCTGACCGCCCTGCACGCCAAGGGCTACCGCATGGCAGTGGTGAGCAACAAGCTGCAGGAGGGCGTGACCGAGCTGGTGCACACCTTCTTCCACGGGGTGATAGGCGTGGCCATAGGCGAACAGCCTGGCATCCCGCGCAAACCAGCTCCCGACATGCCACTGGCGGCACTGGCCGGACTGGGCGTGGAGCCCTCGGAGGCCGTCTATGTGGGCGACTCGGACGTTGACCTCCAGACGGCAGCCAATGCGGGCCTGCCATGCATCTCCGTCCTGTGGGGCTTCCGCAGCCGTGACTTCCTCATCGCGCACGGCGCAACCGTCCTGGCCGAACGGCCGCAGGACATCCTCTCGCTGGTATGACGCAGCCCACCAGATGCCCCTATCTGACAGGTGAGGATAACAAATAATGGGTGTTATGGATTTTTTTTCACATTTCACTTCTCTCTTCGCGCATTTTGTCGTATCTTTGCGCCCGAATTTATAAAAACATTATATATTTATCAATCAATGAAAGCAACAAAATTACTCGTTTTGGCAGCATCTTCTGCCATCGTGCTGTCCTCATGCAGCAAGCTGGGCAAACTCTCCAGCGACAACTTCACCGTCACACCCACACCCCTCGAACTCATCGGCAACGAGGTGCCCGCCACAATCAACGGCACATTCCCCGTCAAGTATATGAAGAAGAAGGCCGTGGTCACCGTCACACCCGTCCTCAAGTATGAAGGCGGCGAGGCTGCCGGACAGAGCGCAACCTTCCAGGGAGAGAAGGTGGAAGGCAACGGCACCACCATCCAGTACAAGGCTGGCGGCGTCTATACGATGAAGACCAACTTCGCCTACACAGACCCCATGCTCAAGAGCGACCTCTATGCACGCTTCGATGCCAAGCTCGGCAACAAGACCGTCAGCATCCCCGACGTGAAAATCGGCTATGGCGTGCTCGCCACCAGCCAGCTCCTGAACCGCTGCGCCATGAACGCCTCCACGGCTCCCGACGCCTACCAGCGCATCATCGCACAGAAGCAGGAAGCCAACATCAAGTTCCTCATCAACCAGGCCAATCTCCGCGCCAGCGAACTCAACAACGTCAGCATCAGAGACCTGGGCAAAATCCTCCGCGAGATTAACGACAACGAGGAGACACGCGTGCTGCAGGGCATCGAGGTGAGCGCATACGCCAGCCCCGACGGCAAGTACGACATCAACGAGAAACTGGCCGAGAAGCGTCAGGACGTCAGCGCCAACTACCTCCAAGGCGAACTGAAGAAGATTAACATGAAGGCCGACGTCGATACCAAGTTCACAGCCGAGGACTGGGATGGCTTCCAGGAACTCATCAGCAAGAGCAACCTCCAGGACAAGGACGTTATCCTGCGCGTCCTCTCTATGTACAAGGATCCCGAAGAGCGCGAAGAGCAGATTCGCAACATGAGCGAAGTCTTCGTTGACATCAAGGAGAGCATCCTGCCCGAGCTGCGCCGCGCACGCCTCATCGTCAACTACGAAATCATCGGCCGCAGTGACGAGCAGATTCTCGCCCAGTACAAGGAAGACGCCAGCAAGCTCAGCGTAGAGGAACTCCTCTATGGTGCCAACAAGCTGGTGAACGACCCCGCCACACGCCAGCAGTGGAACGAGACCATCGCACGCCAGTTCCCCAGCGACTACCGCGCATACAACAACCTGGCACAGCAGGCCATCACAAACGGCCAGCCTGAACTCGCCCAGACCTACCTCAAGAAGGCCGCAGGCATCAACAGGAACGCTGCCGAGGTCAACACGAACATGGCCCTGCTCTCACTCAAGGACGGCGACATCGCTGCCGCAGAGAGCTACCTGGCTAAGGGCAGCGGTTCCGACACCTTCAAGGAGGTGAAGGGCTCCCTCAACATCGCCAAGGGTAACTACACACAGGCCGCCAGCGACATGGCCGGCGTGAAGAGCAACAGCGCCGCCCTGGCTCAGATTCTCGCCAAGGACTACACCAACGCAAAGGCTACCCTGGGCAGCATCCGAAACGCCGACGCCACCACAAGCTACCTGCAGGCCATCCTCGCAGCACGCACTGGCGACGCCGCCACTCTGGCTACAGCCCTTGCAAGCGCCATCAGGCAGGATTCCTCTCTGGCCGCCCGTGCTGCCAACGACATTGAGTTCTCCAAGTACGAAAGCACAGTTAAGAGCCTGCTGAAATAATGCATATAACACGCAAGAACAGACTCCTCCTCCCCCTGAAGGGGGTCGGGGGGTCTTTTCTTTTCCTTCTTCTCTCCTGCACCGGACATCCCGGCGAGGTGAGACTCAAGGGTGACTTCGAACATCTGGAGCAGGGAGAGTTTCTCATCTATAGCACGGACGAAGCGCTGGACCGCCTCGACACGTTGCGCATCCAGGACGGCTCCTTCACCTACAAACTGCCCACGCAGCAGCCAGCCACCCTGCACATCCTCTACCCCAACCTCTCTGAACTCGTGGTCTTCGCCACCCCAGGCGCCGACATCCGCATCAAAGGCGACGCGCAAAACCTCAGCGAGGTGACCGTCACAGGATCCGAGGACAACGAATGCTACACCCGGTTCCGACAGGACACCCACGGCAAACCCGCGAAAGAAACAAAAGGCATTGCACGCGACTACATCCTGGAGAACCCCACACTGGCCGTCAGCCAGTACCTCTTCACCACCTACTTCCTTTCCGACACCGCTACCTCTGCACGCGAGGCAACCGAACTCTACGACAGCCTCTGCCGCGCCTGCCCCGACGACCTCGTGCTATCGAAGCTCTCAGCACACGTCCGCGCCATCGACAAGATAAAGGTCGGAAGCCCTTTGCCCGACTTCACCCTCACCCTGAAACCCGGTCACGGGGGCAACGGCGACGAGGAACGCACCATACAGCGCGCCGACTACAAGGACAAGCTGCTGCTCATCGCATTCTGGGCAAGTTGGAAAGGCGGCAGCCAGAGCGCCATCTACCGCGCCCGACGCCTGAGACGCGAACTGAAAGAAAGGGGCAAGAAGGTCGAACTCATCAGCTATTCGCTTGATGCCGACGAGAAGCGCCTCACCGCACTCGAGAAGCGCGACAGCATCGACTACCCCAGCTACTGCGACTTCCTCTGCTTCTCAAGCCCACTTGTACAGAAATGGGGCATCAGGGAACTGCCCTACTACATCCTCGTCAATACAGACGGACGCATCATCGCCGCCGGCACCGACTGGATGAAGGACATCGGCCATGTTGTCGAGAACCTGTAGCCCCACACCCCGCCACAATTGCATCATTCACGCATGACCTCGACGATATGGCTCACCAGGTCGTTCGACGAGGTCAGCTTCAGACCGACCTTCATCAGATAGTCGCCCGTATAGACTTTGTCGTTGCAGGACAGCCAACTCTGCCGTCCAGGCATGAGGCATATCTCCTTCACCCTGTACGTCGCATCTGCGTCGAGCCCTTGCAGACGCGTATTCAGAAGCCTCTCGCCATAGCGCGGATGGATGTCGTAGGCAAAGACGACGCTGTGCCGCTTGTCATCACTAACGCGCTGTACGACACAATGCTGCCCCTCATAGGGCGAGACAAGACGGTAGAGGTTGGGCGACCACACGACATCTTTCAGCCGCTTGTACTCCTTGATGGCTTCGCGACAGTACTGGCGGTCGTCGTCCGAGAGTCCCTTCAGGCCGATGTCGAAGCCTAACTTTCCTTGGAAAGCCACATCGACTCGGAACTTGATGCTGGCCTTGCGGTTCCATTCTGTGACATGGGCGCACATAGCTTTGGCGGGCATGAACTGTGAATAGCCCCATTGGATGAACAGGCGCTCGACGGGGTCGGTATTATCGCTGCACCAGAACTCTGTGAAGTAGCGCAGCCCCGTCACATCGGAACGCCCGCCGCCGCCCGAACACATCATCATGTAGAGGTCGGGGTACTTGGCCTGCACGCGGTCGAGGACGTTGTAGAGGCCGCGCACATAATCGACGTACAGGTTGCCCTGATTCTCTTTCAGATAAGGGGAATAGATGTTCGTGATGGGCGAGTTGCAATCCCACTTCATAAACTTGATGTCGGGGTTCTCCTGCATCAGACCATCCACCACACCAAACACGAAGTCCTGCACCTGCGGATTGCACAGGTCAAGCACCATCTGGTTGCGGAAGTAATAAGTCTTGCGCGTTCCGCCTGCGCCTGAGCTTTGCGAAGAAGGCAGCTGTATGAGCCAGTCGGGATGCTTCTCTGCCAGCTCGCTGCGCGGGTTCACCATCTCCGGCTCTATCCAGATGCCGAAGTTCACGCCGTTCTCCTTGGCTTTCTTCACGAGATAGGGGATGCCCTGTGGCAGCTTGTCCTTCGTCACCTGCCAGTCGCCCAGGCCTGCGTGGTCGTCCTTTCGGGGATATTTGTTGCCGAACCAGCCATCATCGAGCAGGAACAAATCCACACCCAAGTCCTTTGCCTCGCCAAAAAGTGCGACAAGCTTATCCTCGTCGAAATCGAAGTAGGTGTTCTCCCAGTTGTTGAGGAGCGTCATACGGTCGGCCTTTGCCTTATGCAGCTGATGATTCATCATCCAACGTTGGAACCTGCGGCTGCCCTCGCCTGTTCCCTTCGTGGAAAGCGTGAAAAAGAAGTCTGCCGTTCGGAAACTGTCTCCCTTCCGAAGGAGATACGTGGCGGCATCGTGGTTGATGCCACTTACGACGCGCAGGATGTGCTGGTTATCCACTTCGAAGGTGAAGCGGAAGTTGCCTGTCCAGCCAAGTGTCCCCATAAGCACCGTTCCCTCGTTCTCCCTTATCGGTTCACCTAAACCCACCTCGAAGAAGGGCTGTGCCATCATGTTGGCACGTGTCCCCAGGCGGCTGTCAACCACCTTCTTGCCGAACTGCAGCTCCTGCGACTGCATCTGCATCTCCTTTGCCCAGTCGCTGGCAAACTCGGTTAGATAGTAGCTCGGCGCCTCAAAGTAGAGCATCGAGGAGGCGTACCTTCCCAAATATACTTTGCCCTTTTCCTCGTGGCGTATCTCTGCCCATTGCTGGATGATGTCCTCCTCGGGGAACACCTTATAGTGAAGCACCACACAGACAGGATACAGTTCATCCTTTAGGTAAATGATTGTTTCTGAGGCAGATTCCTCACTCTTCACATACTTCAGCACGCTTGTCGGGTTGCCGTCTGCATGGCGTATCTCCATCGTCGGCTCGTAATAGTCCTCTGTGCCCATTACGGGATAAGCCTCCAAACCCTTGATGCAGGAGCTGCTGAAGCCTGCTTGCGGCATAGAGAGTTGCGAGAGGTCGGTCGCCCCGGAGAGGCGTTCACCGAGATACGTCTGGCAGAGCCGTCCGTCATTGTTCACTTTTAGAACCATCTGTGTGTGGTCGGTAACGATGCTGATGGTCTGAGCCGAAACCATTGCACATTGGGCAAGGAGCAAGAGAAAGAGTATTCGCTTCATAGTATTATCTGTTATCTGTTGAGAGCAAAATTACGAAATTATTGTGAATTATGAATTATGGATTATGAATTATTTTGTATCTTTGCCATGAAATCTCTAATATCTACCCCTATGAATACACATCTGCATAGAAGTCTCTGTGCCATACTGGCTGCCCTGCTCATGCCTGTCGTGAGCTATGCCGAGGACTACCCCATCGCTTTTGACCGTAATGCCGACCGCACCCGCACAGACCGCATACTGAATAGCATCGTGCTGAACGGAAACATCTTCCAAGTGAAGACACCAATGAAGATGTATCACGACCTGACCGACCAAACATTCTTTGCCCACGCAGGCGACCTCGTCTCGCCCTCGCTGACTTTCACGGGCAAATGGATGAACTCATTCATCTATATCGACAAGGACAACAACGGCACGTTCGATGTGTTGAATCCCGGGGCCAATGGCGCTTTGACAGAAGACAACGACCTGGTGAGCTTCTCGGGCTTGACGCTGTCCGGTGGCGGCTACAACAGCGCCGGCGACCAGACCGACCTCTCACAGGTGCAGCCGCCCGCCTTTGTCCTGCCCGAAAACATGGAGCCGGGACTTTATATGATGCGCGCGAAGATTGACTGGGAC
>Ga0310690_10010120_pt1 | contig 11756 bp, 9 predicted proteins | sample AusTroGonzalo_MG_2_FD_207661 | JGI IMG/M metagenome (GOLD analysis project Ga0310690, IMG submission 207661) | Bovine rumen microbial communities from tropical cattle in Woodstock, Queensland, Australia - Gonzalo_04 (v2) (version 2) | ecosystem: Host-associated > Mammals > Digestive system >...
CTTTTCAAAGGAAAATAATTAATTTTGGTATGAAAAAAGAACAGGCTGAGCTATGCCGCCTGCCTCTGCGAAAATCTGTGGTTTTTTATATACATCCGAAACTTCAGTTAACATAATAACACAATAACATATCCGAAAATATGTTAGCCTACCTTAGGAAAGAAATTCTATTATTATATATATAATAATAGACCTTAGAAGCTGGGGATGGGTAACACATTTTGAGATATGTTATATGTTAGTCGCTTTGGGGAAAGACGGCTTGGATGAACTACCGAGGGGACTCTTGGCAACAACTGCTGGACTTATTGACGACAACTGCTGTACTTATTGGCAACGAGACACGTTATGATGGGCAACACGGCACGTTATGTTGGGCAACACGGCACGTTATGATGGGCAACGAGGCACGTTATGATGGGCAACGAGGCACGTTATGTTGGGCAACGAGGCTGGGTGTGGTTTTGTGCTGTCCGAGTTTGCTTTTACGGACTAACGCGGAGAAATCGCCCGAAAAAGTTGCGCCTTTGGAAATAAGGTGCTAACTTTGCACCTCAGTTATGGAATATATGTCACAGGAAGGCTACGACAAGATTGTAGCCGAGTTGCGCCAACTCGAAACGGTGGAACTGCCAAGAGTTCGGGAAGCGATAGCAGAGGCTCGCGACAAGGGCGACCTCAGCGAGAACTTCGAGTACCATGCTGCCAAGCGCGAACAGGGAAAGCTGCTGGGCAGAATACGCTTCAAGCAAAGGGTACTGGAGTTTGCAAGGGTGATTGACAAGTCGAAGCTTCGCAGCGACGGCATCGGTCTGCTCAACAGGGTTGAGATGGTCAACCTGGAGAACAACACAAGGATGACCTACACGATTGTGAGTCCGCACGAAGCCAACATGAGCGAAGGCAAGCTTTCCATCAAGTCGCCCATCGCCCGTGCCCTCCTGAACAAGAAGGAAGGCGACGTGGTGGAGGTGCGTGTGCCTGTGGGAATACTGAAACTACGCATCGAGAGCGTCACGCGATGATGTACCTCTCGACGGCACGTGCCACGCCGTCGCGGTCGTTGCTCTCTGTGACGAAGGTTGCCGCCTCCTTGACTTGCCTCTTGGCATTGCTGGTGGCACAGGAAACACGCGCCAGTCGCATCATATTCAAGTCGTTGTAGCCATCGCCACAACACAGCAGTTCATCCGTCGTGCCCTCTACCCTCTGCAAGAGTTCCCTGAGCGCCTCCGCCTTGTCGATGCCTTTGGGGACGACCTCAAGCAAGAAACTTTCGCTGCGATACGCGCTGAGGCAGTCCTCGAACTGCTTCCCTATCCTTCGCTCCAGATGCCAAAGCCTGCGGGGTGAGCCCGTGATGATGCACTTGTGCTGGGCTTCGGTGATGGTCGTCGAGAAATGCTCTGTCTCCAGCAGGGGCATCTTGTTGGCGCGGGCAATATACTTCGACCACTCATCCGCCTTTCCCCCGACGACGATGCTGTTGCCTTTGTAGCCATGAATGTGGAAGCCCTCCCCGACGGCCTGAGCAAGCCGAGGGATGACGGAGAGCGGGATGGTCTGCTCGGAAATGGCTTTCCCTGCGGCACAATCCCACACGAGGCTCCCGTTGAAGGCAATGATGTAGCCTCCGTAGCGGCTCATCTCCAACTGCCGGGCATAAGGCAGGATGCTGTACAGAGGCCTGCCGCTGGCAAGGATGATGGTAAGTCCGCGACGCTGGGCATCGACGAGAACCTCCTGACTATAAGGCAGTATGGTCTTGTCGGAGGTCAGCAAAGTGCCATCAAGGTCGGCAGCAAGGAAGCGAAAAGGAGTACCATTTACCATCTTTCATTTACCATTTAAGCATTTACCATTTAATTTTGTAGTTAAGTAGTTAAATAGATATCGCTTCGCTGGTAGTGAAGCCATTACTTTTTTCACCTGATACTGAATGGCCAGGACATTCGGCTTCACTACTTAACTACTTTAACTACTGACTACTTATAACTACTTCACTACTTAACTACCGACTACTCTCTGCTTATTCATCCTCTTCGATTTTGAGGATGAGGGTAGTTGCTCCGATGGTGATGATAGAGCCGTCGTGGAGGCGGATGCGGTCTTGGTCGCGCAGGATTTCGTTCATGTAGAAGGTGCCCGTGCCGGATGGGCCGTCGCGAAGGATGTATTGCAACTGCCCGTCCTTGCCCCTCTGCACCCGAATGATGCAATGGCGGGTATCGACACTGGGGTCAACCGTCTCGATGGGTTTGTTGATGTTCGTGCCGTGAACGTAGCGTCCGAAGGCATTATCGCCCATCTCAAGAGGTATCTCCTGACGGTAGTGAAAGGCATTCTCAACGACGATGACAGACCCCACCATACCTCCCCTTAAAGGGGAGGCTTCTTTCTCTGCTTTCTCTGGTTTCTCCCCCTTTAAGGGGGAGTTAGAGGGGGTCTGTATTGCAAACTGCTTGTTGCACTCGCTGCAAACGAAGACGAGACGCTGGCCGGGTTGGTAGCGCGTCTCGTCAAAGAGTGTATAGCTGTTGCACTTGGGGCAACGAACCTTCTTCATCTATGAACTGTATTTATGGTTTACTATTGTTTTCTCCCCCACCGAAGCGGGCAGAGAGGTTAATCGATGGACTTTATCTCGCCCTTGACGAGGTAGGGCCAGGCGTTGGAGAACTCCTTGTCGTTGGCCCTCATACGGCGTATCTCGTCGTAGGCTGCTTCCTGTGTCTCGTAGCCAGGAATGATGACGCGCACCATACCGCCCACCTCACAGGCCTTGGCATCATAGCCCTGCTCCCGCAGCTTCTCGGCATAACCGATGGCATTCTTCTTGCTGACGGCACTTGCAAGCACGATGACATAGGGCATTTCCTCCTTCTTTGTGGAGAGCGACGGCTCCTCTTGTGCCTCGACAGCCTTCTCCTCTACCGCTTCGACGGCAACGACAGGCTGCTCGACCTCCTTTGGCTGTGGCTTGGCAGCAGGAAGCATCTTCGGCGTCATGAAGAACTCGCTCTCTGCCATCTGGCTTCCTGTCTGGACAGTACCATAAGGCGAAGTGAAGGTAAAGAAGAGGACGACGGACGCGGCAACGGCAGTAACGAAATTGCAGAAGCGGCGGTTAATGCGGATGTTGTAGGTGTCGGACTCAGAGGCAAAGGCAATTATCCTCGTCTTCTTCCTGGCCTGCTTCTTGTCACGATGCTGGCGCAAGCCGTTGCTAAGCTTGGCAAAGGGAAGGACATCAAGCCCATAATAGGCCGGAGAAGCAATACCCGACTGCGTGGGCATGAAGCTTATCTCCTGCGTATCCTCGTCGCAAAGCAGGTAGCCCATGCTGCCTACAGCCACGGAACCCTCGTCGGCAAGCGTCTGCTGAAGCTCATCTACACACTCCACACACATGATGCGTGCCTCATGGCGCGACATATTATGGAGCTTGGAAAGCGAGGAAACGAAGTCGTCACCCGACTCCTGTTCGTCCCATCTAAAAGAAACGGTGCGATAAGGGGGCAGGAAAATGCCCTCCTCATCCACTCGTCGGCTACTCATGTCCTTGACGATGAAGGTTCCCAACTGCGGAACACTCACCTCGTCACGGCTGAGGAGCATATACTCAATATGTGTTGAAAGCTCAATCATGCCCGCAAAGTTACGACAAAAGCGCGAGAGCGACAAACTTTTCGGGCAGAAATTATCAACAATTTTCAAGCAAAACTTTAATCAACTTCCTCTCTCGAAGCCTTAATTTGCTCAGCTACTTCGGGTTTAATCTTGTATCGTTTATTTAATCCTTTAACAATGTCATTTGTGATGTTGTACTTGGGATTTGCGATAAGAAGGTTGTCCCCGGCCTTAACCATAACGTAATCGAACTTCTTCGTCTTGTTGTAGCGCTTCAGGAAAGACTGTATGCTGTCGCGTGCCTCATCGTTGATACGAGCCTGCTCCAGGGCGAACTCAGTTTGCAGACGGTCGGCCAACTCAGCGAGGTCGTTCTGTTCCTTCTGGATGGAAGCCTGTGCGCGTTCCACCTCGTCGCGTGTCGTGAAGCCGTTGCTCTCGTACTTCTTCTGTACTGCAGCTGCGTGGCTCTCCAGCGCACGTTGCTTCTGTGCCAGCGTCTTCTGGATGTTGTTGCCCTTGCGGGTGAGCACCTCGCTGTAGTCCTTATAGAGCTGATACTGGCTCATAAGGGTATCAAGTTCCACGTATGCAATCTTGATGCCGTCCGTCTGTTCGGTTTGAACGTTCTCGGTTGTCACTTCCTCTTCGCCCTTCGCGCCACATGCGCCAAGCAGGAGAGTTGCAGCCACGAGAGCTGCGCCTGTAAGATACTTTTTCATAGTCAATTATTTGTTTTTACATTATTTGCGCCGCAAAGGTACGGATAAAATACCATACCGCAAGCAAAAGAAGTCTTAATGAAACTTAAAATAGTGCTATCTCACCTAATCATGACCTTTTTGCCGTTAATGATATAGATTCCCTTAGGCAGTCTGCCACTGGTCATGCGGCGACCACTAAGGTCATAGACAGCCCCTTTCTCCGTATCGGCAACAGGGGAAACGATGGCATCCTCGTCGCGATAGACGGTGACAAGGACAGAGGCCTGCTTGTTGGAGCCGTCCGTCGTCTTGGCCGTAATGGTGGCTGTACCTGCAGCAACGGCAGAGATGATGCCGTCGGTGGCTGTGGCAACCCCTGCATCGGAAGTCAGCCAGTTAAGCTCCTTGACGGTTGCTGTCTCAGGCAGAATGGTAACGAGCAAGCAGGTGTCCCTTCCCGCAACCATCTCAATATCGTCAGGCTCAAGCAAGACAGAGGTGACGTATGTCTTGGCCAAAGAAACTTCATAGCTGGCATCCTCTGACGAGCAGGCAACACCATCGGCTGTAACGAAACGCTGTCCGCTTATCTGATACGTGCCGCCCGCGAAGTTATCGCCTCCGACGAGGGTGAAGGTAAGTGCTGTTCCCGTTGTCGCCAAGAAGTTCTCATTGCCAGAAGCATAGACAAGAAGATGTGCGCCCCACTCGCGTGGAAGGACTTGTGCTATGTGGGCAGAAGAATTAACCTTTGTCCCGAAAGCAACACTCTCTTCCTTTATGGACAGGCCCTCAGAGAGGACGATGTCTGCTTCGTAGGCTGTTGCAGGCCTGCTCATGTTAACCCAAACCGTCACCTTTCGCGTGCCGCCAGCCTTGACAGAGGCATTGCTGGAATACAAGGTTGCCGTGAGAGATTCTTGGCCAAGGGCTACTTCGCGGATGAGACGACGGACGGTGACGACATCTGCCACATCAATCCTGCTGTCGAGATTGGCATCGGCATTGACTTCCTGGAAACCTGCAGGCGGCTCGCCCGTCAGGTAGGAAGCTATCCAGAGTGCATCTGTCTCCTCAAGGATGCCGTTTCCGTTGACATCACCTGCCAGATGACTTATATTATAATATGTACCGTCGCTGGCCTTGATGACAACTGAGTGCGTGGCATCAAAGACAGGATGCGCATCCATTCCTATGCTCTGGAACCAAACAGGCTCCATCGTCTTGCCGTTATTAAGCTGGTAGCAGAGCTTACCGCTCTCCACATCGGCAGTAGTGATACGTGTGACTTGCGTCGTGGACGTGCTGTAGCAGTTCACGGCACTTGCTCCGCCACGATAGAAGTCGTTACGATAGTTATAGCCTGTAACTGTACCGATGTTGTAACAGTTCTGTATGTCGGCATTCGAGCCTACCCAGCCGCAAATAGCTGCACACTCGCTGCTTCCCACAACATCGCCTGCATTATAGCAATCGGTAAAGTGAAGGGAACAGGACGTGCCTTTGTTGTAGCCCAAGAGACCTGCCGCGCTGGCACCCGTAGCTGTCACGCTTGCCTCGTTGCCCACACAGGAGAGCGTGATATTACCCGAACCTGTAGAACCACCGACAAGCCCGACATAGTTGCCGCCGCTGATGGTACAGGAGCTGTCAAGTATGAGGTTGCTGATGGTTGCGCCGCCACCGAGAGCGCCAAAGAAGCCTGTGTAGTCTCCGCCAGTAACATGAAGATTCTTTATGCAATGGCCTTGTCCGTCGAAGAGTCCGCGGAAAGTCTTTCCTGTAGTTCCTATTGGCACGAACTGGCTGTTGTAGCCCTCCATATCGATATCTGCCTCAAGATAGGCACTACTATATAGTGCGCCTCCTGAAACGGCAGCACTAAACGCGATAAGCTGCTCGGGCGTAGAGATATAGTAGATAGAGTCCGTGTACATGATGCCCGGGTCATAGCCCAGATAGTTGTCTATCCAGTTCAGCCTGGCAGGGATATAGTCTCGCAGGACATCTACCTCTGCCCCGAAAGAGCCGAGAGCCGACACATTCTGATGCACCCTGCTGTTGAGAATAGGCCAGCGGATGAAGTTCAGATTGGCAGAAGCCTCTATCTCCCGCTCCATGCTGTCAACGTAAGCGACAAGTGTCTTCTCGTCGAGCAGGCCTTCCTTGCGATTGTCCCTCCACATCTGATTGAGCCGTTGGTAGGCAGCATCGTCGCTAAGGACACGATTGACAAACGACCTCATGTCGCCTGCACAACTACCGCCACGGAAGGCCCAGTCGCTTCGGCCATTGACAGGATAGATGCGTCCGTCGTTGTCGAAAGCAAGGTCGAAGTCCCAGCAGGGAGAGATGTGGAACTGGCTTTCCTCGCGGTCCTTATACATATAGACGCTCCAATAGGTGTCCATGTTGCCCGAGAACTCGCCGACAACAAAATGCTTGAGGAAGGACTCCACATCAAGGTACTTGCGGAAGCCGTTCTCTGTATCTGTGTAGTTGCTGGCATAAAGAGAAGACTCCATCAGGTTGAAATAGCTCTTGATGTAGTTGTGCTGCTGGGTGGTGATGTCGTCGTCGCCCGGATGCTTGATGGTGACAGGATTGCCTCGGTTGCTCCTGAACCAGCTTGACTCCTGACTGGCATAGGCATCGACCTCAATAAGATAGCCGCCCGTCACCTCAGGCTCTTCGTTGTCCCAAGTCTCCATCTCGACGACAGGGACGCGGTTCTTATCCACCGAAACCTGGTCGCAAAGCTGGTAGCAGCCCTTGTACTCGCCGTTCATAATGACATCGACAGGCTGGCACCAAGGCGTGTAGGGCATACCGATGCGCTTGCTCACCTCGAAAGCCAGACAATTACGCATGAGCGTCTTGTCGCCATAGTTGTTGATGAGCGTCCATTTCTTGGCTTTGGACGGGCTCTCCATCGGGGAGTCTTTGAGCATGTGGTGACTCTTGCCGTCGGTAAACTTGATGCGCCAAGGCTTCTTTTCAAAGCCCCAAGAAGCATTACCTCTGCCTCGGGCTGTGATGGGATATTCCTGGATGCGTGTGCCGCCATCGTAGGTGATGGTGACGAATGACGGCATTTCGGTCACTTTATCCTTCGGGTCATAGCCGGCTTCGGTATGGATGCTGACCGTTGGCAGGTTCGTTATCTGGTACCAGATGGAGTCTTTGCCCTCGCCTTCGTAGCCGTAAAACTCCAGCTCGGCTATGTTGCATCGCGCATTATTGGGGCCGACGTATCGCACATAGCGGAAGCCGCGCGTCACTGGCACATCGGCATAGTCCGTCCGTTTGGCTGCACCTCCATTGGGAATAAGGTAGAGGGGAACGGCATCAAGGAAGTCGGGGCTGTTGCTGCCCTCGAAGACGCCAAGCTGGACACGTGCCGCCTGACTTGTACGGGGACTCCAGCCAACTCTCGTTATGACATGAGCCGTGCCCAAGTCAAGACCAACCCAAGTTCGGGAACGGTCCATCGAGGCATAAAAGGTGTCGTAGCTGCCATCGAAGGCATGAGCGGGCGTGTTGACCGTCTCGCTCGACATATTGGTGCTGTAATCCACATTAGGCGAACCGATAGGCGTACCAACAAGCTTCTCGGAAACAGGGGCCTGCTGAGCATAAGTGCCAGAAGCAAGCAGTAGCAACACAACAAAAGACACTATTCGATGTATCATGCTGGCATTTCCTATATTCTTCATAAGTTCAAGGTTTTTTTACGTTCCAACCTGCAAAAGTAGTTTTATTTGAAATAAAATGCAAACTAATAGGTGTCTTTTTAATATAATAAGGTATTAAAAGGGCAACATTAACATAAAGTAAGAAAGAAACAGCTAATTTTGTACGCGAAAAGATTCAAAGTAAGGATGAAAACTATCTCACATTTATTGATTGCCCTTTCCTGCTTCCTGCACTTTGGAAGTGCGATTGCTCAGGGCGACTTGACCAGGGAAGTGGCAGCAGACACGATGCGATGGCCCGTGCCACAACTGGATGCAAGTTGGAAGTTGGAGTACATGCCCCACAACAATGCCAACCACAACGTCTATGTCTATAAGGATAAGCTCTACGACGGCCTCTTCACCCGCACGCTCGGATGGAACGGCGGCGATGGCGTACAGACGACGGCCTTGCCCGACGGCAACGTCTTCTGGAGCTTCAACGACAGTTTCTACGGCAAGGCGACTGCTGCCTCGACGCGCATCCGTCAGTCCTGCAACTTCCCGCGTAACAGCATAATGGTGCAGACACCTGGCGAAGACGGATTTCCAGGCACGAAGACCAACAACCAGAAATGGCTGGCCGACTGGGTGCAACGCTCCAATTCATCGGGCAGCGGCTATTACCACGCCCGCACACACCTGCGCCATCCGAAGGGCGAGAAGACTGCCGCACAGATTCAGAACGGCGAGATAGACCAGACCTACCTCTATTGGGCAGGCGACGGGACAGTCGTGGACGGGCAGTTGCAGGTGCTTTGGGCAGGTGTCTATAACGGCACAGAAAACCTGATGCAGAGCGACAACCGCGCTCTTGCCATCTACTCGCTCGAAGGGACACCCGGCAGTTCCAGCTACCTGAAGCTCCTGAGTGTTGACCACAACTTCTTCGAGAAAGACCCTATCGGCTACGGCAATACGCTTTGGGAAGACGAGGACGGACACACCTATCTCTATGCCTGCAACCAGTTCAAGAAGAACGAAGGCGACGTGCTCAACACGTCATCGCCCGTTGTGGCACGCTCCCAGACGCACGACCTCCGCTCGCCTTGGGAATACTATGTTGCAGATGCCAGCGGCACGTTCCACTGGCAAAGCACCTACCCCACCACAGAGGAAGTGAACCGCTCGGCCATCAGTTCTCGTAGCGTCTCTACGGCTTGGGTGTTCAAGGACGGCGACTGGTACTACATGACGGCACAGGGCTACGTCTTCTCCAAGCAGGTATATATCATGCGAAGCCGCAACCCCTGGGGGCCTTTCGAGGAGTGTCACCAGCTATGGACGATGCCTTGGGTGCTCGACAAGCTCGGCACACGCACCTATCAGAACTTTTATATGCCCCACCTCCACCAGTCGCTCTCGCGCGAGGGAGAACTGGTCTTCTCCACAAATACCGACTGCAAGGAGTGGAACGACAACTTCAACAGCAAAGGCTCTGCCGACTTCTATCGTCCCTACTTCTTCCGTGTCTATAACTGGAAAGCCATCTTTGAAGAATAGAGCCCCCTCTGTCTCCCCCAAAGGGGAGAAACAATAAACTGATTTGAACACACATGAAAAAGATAACTACACTTCTTCAACCTCTCAAGAAACTTAAAGCCTCCCTTTGGGGAGGTTTGGTGGGGGCGGTTCTCCTATCTTCCTGCTACAAGCTTGTCTCTACCTTTGCGCCGAGTGAAGTAGAGCCAGGACAGACCTTTGAGGTCAGCTTTACGGTCATCGACGACGGTTCCGACACGCAGAACTTCGTGACGGACTGGAGCTATGCAGGTGTTCGTGTCCCCAAAGGCTGGACGGTTACCGTTCCCCAAGGCGCACACCAGCAGTTTGCCGAGGACTGGGTTTATTATCAGGACGGCTCGCAGGTCAACAGCTCGCACGATATGGAGCCTTGCGAGAAGCTGTCGCAGTTCTACAACTCGGCCTGCCCGAAGTCGGGCTACACTTGGTCGGGCTTCAAGAGTGTCACGAAGATTCCCAAGAACATCTCTGCCTGCTGGCGGAACGGCTGCGACAGCATCCGCATCACTTTCCTCGTCACCGTACCCGAAGGCACCCAGCCCGGACGCTACACGATTGACTTCATGGGAGGCGACGAAGAGGATGATGCCGGCATCGACAAATACAGCAGTTATACCGCCGCCAAGGACTCGCGCCTCTTCCATGTTGGCACAGCCTCCAGTTCCTATGTAGATAACCGTAACGCAGCCCTTGCACGTACCGTCATCGTACTGGATGCCGATGCCATCAAGAGTCCCAAAATCGTAAATAGTAAATCGTCAAATAGTAAATGTTTTGACCTCAACGGGCGCCCAGCCACAAAGCAATCACGCCTAATCATTAAGAACGGTAAAAAAACTCTCCAGCGATGAAACGTCTTCTCTCATTCCTCTTGCTCCTTGCTCCCTGCACCTTTCCACTAATCATGGCGCAGAGTATGGTGGTCAACACCTCATCTGGCAACGCCACAGCCTTCCCTACCAGCGAGATAGACTCGGTAGTCTTCACAAACGAACCAGCCATAACCACCGTCCCGGCCAAGATAAGGATGAAGCGGAATATCGTTTTTCTTGGCCACAGCATCTGGCGCAACGACAACTATTTCGTGAAGTACCAGAACTCAGGAACATTCGTAACGCCCTTCACAGGCACCTTCAAGGGGCGCGGCTACCAGACGCTACTTCAGGAAGTCTTTGACTTCCCCTCTGTTGCTTCGCCAGGACCGAATGGCGGCTATAGCGGCTACTCGTTGGGCGGAACAAGCCAGACGGACGATAAGAGCATAGCTGTAGTGGCTCAGCAGGCCGACAACGGCTGGCCAAGCGTGCAGAATGCCATCTGGACGATTGACTTTATCACCAACGACTTCAAGCGGAACATCCCTCTCGGCACCATCAACGACTACAAGAATGCCACAGGCCCGGCCACCTTCTACGGAGCCGTCCGCCAGCTCTACGACAAGATAAAGGCGCTCTCGGGCAACGATGTCATTATCGTCTTCGCCAATGCCACCAAACGCAACAACTCGAACTACACCAGCACCAGCCAGAATACCGTTGGCTGCACGCTTGCCGACTACGAATTGGCACTTCTCACCTGCGCCGCGCTCAATACCGACTGGTACTTCGTGGACCAAAACCGCCTCTCAGGCATCACGGACGAGAACCTGCCCGCCGTCACAGCCGACGGCCTCCACCTCAACAACCTCGGCTACACGATGGCCGTCCAGCCCTGGATTAACGTCCTAAAGACCTTGACCGACAAATAAGAGGCTATGCCTTAGCCCTGCATCTTTTTCTTTTTGCGCTTCAAGTGTCTCCGATAAGCTTCCAAGATGATTGAAGAACAGTCGTCGGGATGATAAAACCGAAGCTCTTTACAAAAGGTCTTCAGAAGTTCCTCTGTTTCTTCTGTCTATTGAGTTCCTCTTTTTTTATTCCTATTAGTAAGCCTATTTATAACGTGCTGTTTGTTAATGTCACCTCTTTGGGCTGTATCGATGGTACAAATCTTGCTTTATCTATTTGAGTCTCTTGGTTATATATTAAGCTGTTTGTCTATTATTGGTGTCCGCTAAAAGTTGAAAATCTCCAAATCAAGTCTATCCATTTCCGATTAATAGGTAGTTCTGATTCCATTTCCGAAAAGTAAGCCCTCCTGTTGCCTACATATCATTCATTTTTAG
>Ga0310690_10010121_pt1 | contig 11755 bp, 6 predicted proteins | sample AusTroGonzalo_MG_2_FD_207661 | JGI IMG/M metagenome (GOLD analysis project Ga0310690, IMG submission 207661) | Bovine rumen microbial communities from tropical cattle in Woodstock, Queensland, Australia - Gonzalo_04 (v2) (version 2) | ecosystem: Host-associated > Mammals > Digestive system >...
GGACGTTTACAGTTATCCCGTAAGGTGGCACAACGTGCTTCTGAAGGATGGGGAAGGCAAACTTTATGCCGGCGGGAGCAGGATGCCGAAGTTCGGCTCAGACATCATGTACAGTTCCGCGGAGAACGTGCCCTGCGGCTCCGCCTATACTCCCTTGATGTGCGGCTGCCACATGTGGATCAACCGATCCAACGCCGGGAAGATCGTCTATTGCAGCGGATACAGGGGGCCCAGGTTCTGGGGCGTGCAGGGAAGGTTCATTCCTATTTCGGAAAACATCCTGAAAATATATGACGTCAACGACGAGCCTCTTAAGAACGCTGCGGTCTATATATACCATGTCGCGCACGGAAAGATCAATTCTTTTGCGGACAAATATTTCGCCGACGTTCCCAAATTCAAAGGCTACACGGACAAGGAAGGAAAATATCTTATCCCGACCGACACCGACAAGGATTGGGATTCCGTTTACACCGACCGCTTCGACGGCAGGACGAGCGTCTGGAATCCTTTCGGCATGACGACCGACGAGAGCGACGCGACCAAGGATGCGCCCTGCACGCCCTCTGTGTGGCATGTGGAAGGTCTCTTGCTGATCAAGATCGAAACGGCGGATGACGTAGAGTTCCATTTGCTGCCAATGTCTGAGTTCAACGAGCAGTTTTTCGCCGGCGACAGGATGCGCGGCGTTTACGAAATAAGAACGCAGTTGAAAAACACTAAGAAGCCGTCTTTGAGGGCGACTGTTATTCCGGAAGAGTGCCGCAAGTTCAACAGAGCGCCGGTGGCTCTGCTTTCGACCAACTATTTCAAAGTGAAAGCCGGGCAGACGATAAAGCTGGACGCCAAGGGCAGCTTCGATCCTGAGAACCAGCCGCTATTGTATTACTGGCACGACGCCAATAACTGGTACGCCTCCGGATTTAAGAGCGGCAGGGTGCAGGAGTTCAAAGCGCCGAATAAACCCGGCGAGAAGATAAAGAAAGCGCTTTACGTCATAGACGGCGTCAGGGCCAGCGAACTTTTCGAGTTCACCATTGAAGCGGAATAAAAAACGCGCGGGGAAGTTTTCCCCGCGCGAACCGTCCAAGGGTCGGGATATTCGACCGTTTATGGCGTTTTGGTCTCTGGACGGTTTATAATTGGAAACCGCAAGTAGAGTTTCCGCCTCTATAATAGGAAAAGGCATACGCTTTCCTTGAGGTCGAAAGCGGAAACAAAATGTCTCTCTTTTCCGACAGGGGGGAGTTTGCTAAAATTAAGTCAGGAGGAAACACTAATGTTACGACTGTCTCTTTTCATATCGCTTCTTGTTTGCTTTTCAGCCTTCGCTTACGAAGGCACGAACGTTTCTACCAAGGAGAAGCCGACGCCGAAAGTCAATCCCATGATCATCGACGACGTACTTAGGCTCTCTATTCTGAACGAGGGCTGCATGAGGGTGGAGAAGGGCTCCTTCCATGACGAGCCCAGCATGTTCGCCAAGAAGCGCGAAATGGATTTCTTTGATTTCGAGATAGAAGACAAGGACGACCAGATATTAGTCAAGACGAAGAAGCTTATTTTCTTCGTGGACCGCCACCGCTTTTTGGACCGCATGGATGGCGGCAACTACGGTGTGGACGTTCCCGGCTACGGCTGCTGGCACGGAGACAACGGCGTGCCCGACCTGGAAGACCTTGGCGGATCGATCGCCACGCTGGACGGAAGCTGGGGTGCGTGCAAACTTGACGAAGGGTTCATGAAAAAGGAAGGCTGGTGCGTAATAGACGATACCAAGACGGCGCTCATCAAAGCGGACGGGAACCCGACTGTGAGGGAATACGGCCCGCTGGACCAGGACATGTATGTTTTCTGCTACGGGAACGATTACAGGCTGGGCTTGGAGGAGCTTTGCGACGTTTCGGGAAAGATCCCGCTGCCGCCCAGGTTCGCCATGGGTTCCTGGTATTCACGCCACGCCATGTACACTTCCGAGGATTACCGCAATATCGTGAAGGGATATGAAGAGCAAGGGTATCCTCTGGATGTGCTGGTCTGGGATATGGAGTGGCACGACAGGAAAGGCAACAAAGGCCTCGGCCACTGCGGAACTTTGGGCTGGACGGGCTGGACCTGGAACAGGGAACTTTTGCCGGACGCGGAGGACCTTCTTAAGGAAATGCGCGGAAAAGGACTGCACATCGCCCTGAACGTACATCCCGCCGACGGCATCCGTGACACCGACTTCTGCTACGAGGAATTTATGCAGGCCATGGGCGAGAGCACCGAGGGCGGAAGGATCATTCCTTTCCAGGACGGCAGCAAAAAATACATGGACGCCTACTTCAAGTACGCGCACGATCCCTTGGAAGCCCAGGGCGCGGACGTCTGGTGGGTGGACTGGCAGCAGGATTATCTCGTGCCTTACGTCACCGGCGTTCCCGGTTTAAGCCACTGGTCCTGGCTAAACAAACTTTATTACGAATACACCGACAGGCCGGAACGCAGAGGCTTGTCGCTGGCGCGCTGGGGCGGCCTGGGTGACCAGAAGCATCCCGTGGAATTTTCCGGCGATACCGGCGGCACTTGGGAGGAGCTGCAGTTCCAGATCTGCATGACGCCCGTTTCCGCCAACGCTGGCTGCTGCTACTGGTCGCATGACCTGGGCGGCTTCTTCGCCGGGGAAGATGGAGAGATCTACGCCCGCTGGCTGCAGTTCGGCGCCATTTCGGCAGTCTTTAGGCTCCATTCCTGCGGCAACATTGACAAGCGCCCCTGGTTCTGGCAGGACTATGCTCAGAAGTCGGCGCGTGGCAGTTTCGACCTTAGGTCCGTGCTTATGCCGTACATCTACACCGCGGCGGAAAAACTATACAGAGAATCGCTGCCGTTCATGAGGCCTCTTTATTATGATTTCCCGGAGGACGAGCAGGCTTACGTCACCCCGCAGGAATTCCTCCTGGGGGACGGCATGCTGGCGGCGCCTATTGCCGAGCACGGTAGGGGAAAATCGTTCGTCTCCACGAAAGTCGTCTATTTCCCTAGCGACGGCTGGGCGCAGTATTTCACAGGCGAAAGTTATGACAAAGGCTTTTCCATTGTCAGCGCAGATCTCTACGAATTCCCGCTCTTTGTGAAAAAAGGCTATCCTCTGGTTCTCGGCAAGACCGGTAAAAGGATGGCCGATCTGCCAAACGAACTGACGGTCATGATCTTCCCGACCGAAGGCGACGGGACAGGGGAGAGCGAGCTCTATGAGGACGATGGGATCAGCAAAGCCTATCAGGAAGGCAAGTGCGCCCGCACACCCTTTGCTTATCAGCGCGAAGGCTGCACGCATATCATAACGATAGGGGAGACGAAGGGCGATTTCGAGGGTAAATATTCCGCTCGCCCAGTCAGAGTCGTTCTGCGCAACGTGGCTTCCTATACGGCGGTGAAGTTCCAGGATCAGGACGTTCAGGCGGAATTCGATCCCGAAAAGCGGACGCTTACAGTAGCGTTGGCCGATACGCTCCCGGGAGATCTTGTGATTGAAGCTTCCACAGTCGAACCCAAGGATATTGCCGCCGCGGAAACAAAGAGGCGCCAGGATCTGCTTGACGAGGGCGACAAGGAGGGTAAACTTCTCGTGGCCGGCTGCGGTCTGGGCAAAACGAGCGAGAGCGCTTACGGCTACCGCGGCAGGGACGTTTACCGCTTCTTCCCGGGCGGCGTCGTTGAGGAAGCGACAATAACTGAAGAGGGAAGCGAGGACACTATTACGCTGAACTTCAAGAATGGCAGCACGGAACCCATTGTTCTGCCTCCGAGCCGCGGCGGGGAAAAGACGCTACGCTTTTCGGAATTGGAATTAAAATACTAAGGAGATACATATGTTCAACATTTTTCTGCTGGCGTTCCTGGCCTGCGCGACACTGTTCGCTGGAGTGAGAGGAACCGAGGTGTCCACGGCTGTCACGCCGACCGTGAAAGCCAACCCCATGATCATCGACGGGATCCTTAGAGTCTCCATCATCAACGACGGCTGCGTGAGAATAGAGAGGGGAACGTTCCACGACGAGGAGACCTTGTTCGCCCAGAAGAGGGAAATGGATTTCTCCGACTTCGAGATCGAGGACAAGGACGACCAGATACTCCTCAAGACGAAAAGTATGATCATTTTCGTGGACAGGAACCATCCAGAGGGCAGGATGGAGGACCATAACTTCGGCGTGCATATGCCGAACATCGTCGTCTGGCGCCCCTCGTATGGAAAAATGAAGGTGCACAACCTGGGTGGAAGCACCGGTACTCTCGACGGCAAGTGGGAGGCTTTCGAACTCGACGACGGGCTTATGACCAGGGAAGGCTGGTTCCTTTATGACGATACGGAAAAGCCGCTCCTAAAGGACGGCTCGGCGGTCGTGAGGGAAGTAAGAGAAGGGGACATGGACGTCTATCTCTTCTGCTACGGGAAAGATTTCCAGAAAGGCTTGCAGGAACTCTGCGACGTTTCCGGCAAGATCCCCATGCCGCCCAGGTTCACCTTCGGCTCTTGGTACTCCCGCTGGTACTCTTACACTTCCGAGGACTACCGCAACCTAGTCAAGGAATACGAAGAGAAGGGATATCCCCTGGATGTGCTGGTCTGGGACATGGAGTGGCATGACAGGAAAGCCACCAAAGGCATTGGCCACGCCGGGACTTACGGCTGGACGGGCTGGACCTGGAACAGGGACCTTTTGCCGGACGCCGAAGAGCTCCTGAAGGAAATGAGGGAGAAAGGGCTGCATATTGCCCTTAACGTTCACCCCGCCGACGGCATCAGGGACCACGAATGGTGCTATGAGGATTTCATGAAAGCTTTGGGCGAGAGCACCGAAGGCGGCCGCATCATTCCTTTCCAGGCCGGCAATAAAAAATATATGGACGCCTACTTCAAGTACGCTCACGAACCCTTGGAAAAGGAAGGCGTGGACGTCTGGTGGGTGGACTGGCAGCAGGATCACATCTATCCGCACGTTTCCGGCGTTCCCGGATTGAAGCACTGGACCTGGCTGAATAAGCTCTACTACGAGCACACCGACAAGCCGGACCAGAGAGGCCTTTCCTTTGCCCGCTGGGGCGGCCTGGGCGACCAGAAGTACCCCATCGAGTTTTCCGGCGACACAGGCTGCTGCTGGCCCATGCTGGCTTTCGAGATCGCCATGAACACGGTCTCCGCCAACGCCGGCTGCTGCTATTGGTCCCACGACATGGGCGGCCACTACGGCAGGAGAGATCCCGAGCTTTACGCCCGCTGGCTGCAGTTCGGCGCCACCACTGCTTCCTTCAGGCTTCACTCCACTTACGACGTGAACCTGGACAGGCGTCCCTGGCTCTGGGGAGAGTTCGAGCCTTCTCTGAAGAGCAGCTACGTGCTGCGCTCCCAGCTTCTTCCTTACATATATACTGGCGCGCATAAGCTCTACGAGGAATGTCTGCCTTTCATAAGGCCCTTGTATTACGATTATCCAAATGACAATGATTCTTATGTGAATCCCCAGGAGTATTTGCTGGGCGACTATATGCTGTCCGCTCCTATTACTCAGCCCGGCAAGGGAAAAGACTGGCTCGCATCGCAGGTCGTCTATTTCCCAAGCGACGGCTGGGCCGATTACTTCACCGGCGAGAGCTACGACAAAGGATATGCGCTCGTGGCCCGCGGCATTATGGAGATGCCGCTCTTCGTGAAGAAGGGAACGCCGCTGCCTCTGGGCAGGATGGGGAAGAGGATGGCCGATCTGCCCGAGACCATAGACATCGTGATCTTCCCGACGGACGGCGACGGCGAAGGAAGCTACAGCCTTTATGAGGACGACGGCATCACCCCGAATTACAAGAATGGCGAATTCGCTTACACAAACTTCCGTTACATCCACCAGCTCAACAGCCACTTTGTCATAATTGGCGATCAGAGGGGCAGCTTCAAGGGTCAGATGAAGGACAGAAGCTACACAGTCACAATTCGCAATGTTTCTTCTTTCGAGGGCGCGCTCTTCAACGGCGAGCCGGTCAAAAGCGATTACTCGGCGGCCGCCCGCACGGTCAAAATATATCTGCCCAAAGGCGCGGAGGGCAAACTGAACATCTCCGCCGCGGTGGCGTCAAGGAAAGATGTGGCAAAGGACGCCATCAAGACCCGCCAGGCAAATCTTGATCCCGAGGATAAGGAAGGCAGGCTATTGGCCGCCGGCGTGGGCCTGGCCAAGACCGACGAATCATGCTACTATCTTGACGGCAAGGAAGTCTGGCGCTTCTTCCCGGGAGGATGGACGGACAGCTTCACCCTCAAAGACAACGATACCGGCTGCGTGGCCGAATATAAGCTTGTGAAAGGGAGCAATAAGCCCCAGCTCGTACCGCCAGGCAACTGGACGCTCGAAGTGGGCGGGACGGAGCTGAAAAAACCTTGACCAATTTCGCCTCCTTCTTGACTTATCGGAGTGAGGTTTGGTAGAATGTGCCTAGTTAACAATCCAACTTGTGTGTGAGACCGTGATGAATATTCGTACAAAACTTCTTAGTTTGGCCGCTTTGACGGCCATGGTATGTCTTTTCGCCGGCAACGCGGTTGCCGACGGCGATGCTTTCGCTGACGAGCCCGCTCCCGCTCCGGTCCGCACCTACGCCCCGAGAGCCTTCTCCTGCGGCGGCACCGACGAGATCGTTGTCACGGCCCCCGGCGAATGGCAGGTCGGCGAGAGCCAGGTCTGCGTTATCCGTTTCAGAGCGGCCAACCGCTACCAGACCTGCACCGTAGTCCATCCGATGGCCAACGGCCTCGAATGCGTCGGCACGCAGCCTCAGGCCACCAGGTCCGGCAACAACATCGTCTGGGATCTTGGCAGCGTTGAGAAGGGCGAGGAAAGGACCTTCCAGGTCCAGTATCGTTCCGTGAACGACGTCGATCTCAAGCTCTGCGCTTTCCTGCAGACGACGAGCTGCTCCTGCTCCGCCGCCAAGACGGTGAGAGCGAGGATCGCCATCGAGAAGACCGGTCCCGAGACCGCGGTCCTCGGTGAGAACGTTCCCTATACCATTACCATTTCGAACGTCGGCGACGGCACCGCCAGGAACGTGGTGCTGACCGACTATCTGCCCGAGGGTCTCAGACACAGCAGCGGCTCCTCCCAGCTCAGCCAGGATATCGGCACGCTCGCTCCGGGCGAATCCAGGACGCTTACCCTTTCCGCTCAGGCCATCAGCCGCGGCAGACACTGCAACCGCGCGGTCGTGACCACCGCCAACGCCGGCACGGCTGAATCCACCGCCTGCACGGTCGTCCTCGAACGCCAGCTGCAGCTGACCAAGGACGGCACCAAGTCCCAGTTCCTCGGCCGCAAGGCTAACTACAACATCGTAGTCACGAACCCGGGCGACGCCGCCCTGACCGACGTTGTGGTGGTCGATACTCTGCCGCCTTACACGACCTACGTCTCCTCGAGCGGAGGCCAGCTCCAGGGCAACCAGGTCATCTGGCGTCTCAATACGCTTGGACCGGGCCAGTCCCAGACCTTCACTGTGACCGTCACCTGCAAGACCCCCGGAACGCACACCAACACCGTCACGGCCGAGTGCCGCGAAGGTTTGCGCAGACAGGCTGAAGCCCCGACCGTCTGGCGCGGCATGCCGGCTGTCAGAGTCGAAGTGGTCGATGATCCCGACCCGGTCGAGATCGGCGGCGAGACGGTTTACACCATTTCCGTTATGAACCAGGGCACTGCTCAGGACAGCAACGTCGAAGTTACGGCGGTCTTCCCGAACAGCATGAAGCCGCTGGCCGTGGCCGGAGCGATCAGCAGCCAGATCCAGGGCCAGAAGGTCATCTTCGCCCCGGTGCCTGTGATCGATCCCAAACAGGAAATCATCTATAGAATAAAAGCGCAGGCTTTGAGTGTGGATGACGCCAGACTTAAAGTTTACGTGAAGACGAATCTTCTCGACACACCTGTCATAGAAGAGGAATCCACGCACCTGTACTGATATTTTTAGTTCCATAAGCAAAAGGCGGGTAGCGCCCGCCATAACAGTTAAACGTTTAACAACTAAGGAGAAAAGAAGTGAAACTTCTCAAAAGCCTCATGGCCCTCAGCCTCGTTGCCTGCTTAGTCGCCGGCAGCGCCATCGCTGATTGCGCCCCCATCACCCAGAACGGTTCCGCTGCTTGCACCAGCTTGGTCGGTATCCAGTATGCCGGCACCACTGAAGTCAGCTTGAACGAACAGTTCACGAGCAAGATGATCGTCACCCCGAATCAGGACGTGGCGGAAGTCGTGGTCAAGAGCTCCGTTCCGGAAGGTCTGACCTACGTCAGCTCTACTCCTGCCGCTCAGGTCAACGGCACGTCCCTGACCTGGAATCTCGGCGACCTGGATGCTTTCCAGTGCCAGACTCTCGAGATCAACTGGCAGGCCAACCAGGAAGGTACCTTCAAGCAGTGCGCTTACGTCATTGCTTATCCCCGTACCTGCTTCGTGGTCACAGCCACCAACCCCAGAATCGAAGTCGAAAAGACCGCTCCTGAGACCGCTCTGGTCGATCAGCCGTTCACCTACACCGTCACCATCAAGAACGTTGGTTCCGGTTTAGCCAAGAACGTCGTCGTGACCGATACCCTCCCCGAGGGCGTCTCTCTCGTCTCCGATCCTGAAGCCCGCACCTTCACCATGACTGCCGGCGACATGATCCCCGGCTGCGTCAAGACCGCTTCCTTCCAGGCTGTTGCCAAAGATCGCGGCACTTACTGCAACAAAGTCACCGCTAAGGGCGACAACACCAACCAGGCCGACGCCCAGGCTTGCACCAAGGTCTTCAAGCCTCAGTTTGAGATCTACAAGTCCGGCACCGAATCCCAGCTGGTCAACAAGAAAGCCAACTACACCATCACCGTGGTCAACACTGGCGACACCACTTTCGAGAACTTCACCGTTTCCGAACAGCCTGGTGTGAATCTGCAGGTCCTCGACGCCAACGGCGCCCAGGGCAACACCTGGACCGTCCCGACTCTCGGCCCCGGCCAGAAAGTTGAATTCAGCGTGGTCGCCACCTCTCCTGTGGTCGGCGAAACCACCAACTGCGCCACCACCACCATCGACGGTGTGACCAAGCAGGCTTGCTGCAACACCAAGTGGTACGGCCAGGCCGCTCTGCTGATCGAAATGGTCGATGATCCCGACCCGATCCAGCTCGATGCTGAGCCCGCTGAAGAAGTGACCTACACCATCACCGTGACCAACCAGGGCACTGCTGATGACTCCAACATCACGATGAAGGTCGTGTTCCCGGCCGAGATCACCCCGATCTCCTGCGGCGGCGCCACCAACGGCACTGTCACCGGCAAAGAAGTGACCTTCGAGACCGTTCCTGTCTTGACGCCGAAGCAGGCTGTGACTTGGACGATCAAAGCCAAAGGCGAAGCCGTTGGCGATGCTCGTATCAAATCCTACCTGAACTCCGACCTGCTCAAGAACCCGGTCGTGGAAGAAGAATCCACTCATGTGTATTAATCTTCCTTAGAGGAGCAAAAAGAACGGCCCGCGCAAGCGGGCCGTTTTTTTATTCAGGAGGAAAACAAAAAAGCCTTTCCGATATGGAAAGGCTTAATATTTGGTGGACCGGAAGAGGATCGAACTCTCGGCCTCAGCATTGCGAACGCTGCGCTCTCCCAGCTGAGCTACCGGCCCAATTTCTCTCAAATTGGTAGGAAGCATTGTAGCAAAAGGGGCTTTCAATGTAAAGAAGGGGAGAGGCGTCTTTTGTTGACTTGTTTTCCGCTTTCTGTTATCCTTACTATTCACAGAATGGAAAATTATGACTGAGGAAGCCAAGAAAAACGAGGGCCGCGCCCTTATCATCATACCGACCTACAACGAGCGGGAGAACGTCGTAAAGATGCACGACGCTCTGAGGTCGCTGTATCCTTCCATCGGTCTGCTTTTTATAGACGACAATTCGCCGGACGGAACCGGCGCCGTCGTTGACGAGCTCTGCTCTGGCGACCATCTTACGCACGCCATCCACCGCGAAGGGAAGCTGGGCTTGGGCACGGCTTACATCGCGGGCTTCCGCTGGGCCTTGGACCGGGATTACGAATTCATCTTCGAGATGGACTGCGACTTTTCCCACGATCCGAAATACGTGGCGGATTTCCTGCACGTGGCCGGCAACGCCGATCTTGTCCTTGGCTCTCGCTACACTTCCGGCATCAGCGTCATCAACTGGCCCTTGCGCCGCGTTCTGCTTTCCGTCTTCGCCACGATGTACGTCAAAATAATCACCGGGCTTCCCGCCAACGACGCGACCGGCGGTTTCAAATGCTTCAGGCGAAAAGTGCTCGAAGCTATCGATATGGACAACATCCGCTCCAACGGCTACTCCTTCCAGATCGAGCTGACTTATTACGCCTGGCTGAAGGGATTCAAGATCAGGGAAGTGCCGATCATTTTCTACGAGCGGAGCAACGGCATTTCCAAGATGAACAAAAAGATCGTTTACGAGGCTGTCTTCATGGTCTGGCGCCTTTTGTTCGCGCATCTGTTTGAGAAGAAACCTAAAAAGCAGTCTTTTTACGAACCGGAACTGCTTCCCAAAAGGGAGATCTAAAAATTATGAAGCTTATAGACCGTTATCTCATAAAGTCCTTCTTCTTGCCGCTCTTCTACTGCCTGGCGGCGTTTTTGGTCCTGTTCTTCGCTTACGACATGACCAACAACCTTTCCGACTTCCTGGAAGAGGAGAAGACCGTCAGCGAGATAGCGACTTTCTATGTCATGAGGATCCCCGAGATCTTCTCGATCGTCATGCCGTTCGCGGTCCTGCTTGCCATCCTTTACTGCCTCGGTAATCTCTCCAGGACGAACGAGATCATTGCCATGCGCGCCAGCGGCATCGCCCTGACCAGGATCATCAGGCCGTATCTTTGCTGCGCGCTGCTCATTGCGCTCGGCACCTTCGCCCTCAGCGAATATTGCGGCCCCGTCGCGAGGAAAAAAGCTCAGGAGATCATGCCGAAGAAAGCTTCCACCCTGACGCAGAGCATAAGCCAGGGGCAGAACAGTACGTTTGTCACTTTCGAGAACACCAAGGCCAACCGCATCTGGAACCTCCAGGCGACCGATGAGCCCAATAAATTCCGCTACATCTCGATCAGGCACTACAAGCCCAGCACCCGCCGCATCATAAGGCAGCTGGAGGCCGAGAGCGCCGAATACATCGCCAATTACGGCTGGTATTTCTTCAACGTCAAGGAGATCATCTACGACGCTGATGAAAAGCCCAAGGACACTTCCAATTACAAGAAAAGAAGGATCTCCGTCTATGACGAGACGCCGGAAGTTATCTTCAGCCACGCCATCGACGACGAGATGAACATGAACCTAAAGGAATTGAAGAACGCGGCCCGCACCGTGAAAGAGGAGTCCAGCCGCTATTACTCCCTGAAAGCCGATCTGCACAGACGCTACGCTATGCCTTTCGCCTGTTTCGTCTTCGTGCTTCTGGCCGCGCCGTTCGGCATCTTCCACACCAGGGCCGGCATGATGAAGGGCGTACTTACGAGCATTATCCTTTGCTTAGGCTATTTCGTGGTGGCTTATCTTTTGATCAACCTGGCCAAGGAAGGCAAGGTCAACGCCATCGTTGCCTGCTGGTCCGCCAACGTAGTTTTCCTGGGCGTCGGCGCTTACTTAGTTTACCGCATGCGCTGATCTTTCACCCAGGTCTCGAAAGTCCCTTCTGAAAACGCGCGATA
>Ga0310690_10010122_pt1 | contig 11753 bp, 6 predicted proteins | sample AusTroGonzalo_MG_2_FD_207661 | JGI IMG/M metagenome (GOLD analysis project Ga0310690, IMG submission 207661) | Bovine rumen microbial communities from tropical cattle in Woodstock, Queensland, Australia - Gonzalo_04 (v2) (version 2) | ecosystem: Host-associated > Mammals > Digestive system >...
TGGACACCACCATATACTTCGATGCTCTATTCAAGTCCCCGCTGTTTATCGCGGCCACGGAAAAAGTATGGAACGAATATAAAGAAAAAATCAAGATCGATTCCGTCATTACGGCCATGCGCAATGTCTTGGACGTTGCGGCAAAAGTGGATAGTTTAAGGTGGGGAATACACCTAGATATTTCCAATGTCGAAAGGTCGAATTATGGGGCCTATGTGGACTTCCTCAATACCTCTTTGAACAACAAGATAGCGACCGTCGGGACATACGTAAATGACCTACCCAAGAAGCAGGCAGTTTCCCCGACATTGACTCTTTCTACCGAAAGCTTCGAGTACAACGGAGCCGAAAACAAGCCGGCAGTTTTGATTACAGATGAAGGCAACAAACTTGTCGAAGGCGAAGACTACATCCTCACCTATTCCAACAACATCGATGCCGGCACAGCAAAGGTGCGTTTCGACGCTATCGGAAATTACGCTGGTTGGCAAGAAAAGACTTTCGTGATAACTCCGAAGCCGGCCAAACTGACTGCTTTGAACGCTTCTAAAATGTACGGTGAAAAGGATCCGCAGCTGAACTATTCCGTTGACGAACTTGCTTCGCGCAATGGCATCCAGGATGTATTGAGTGGTGTGGAACTTACCCGCGAAAAGGGAGAAGAACTCGGCAACTACACCATCATGGTAACCGTCGACGCCGAAGCCAACCCGAATTACGTTTTGAGCACAGATAACGGAGAATTCTCAATTGTGCCGGATTCCACTGAGATCATCGTTTCCGTCAAAGGACATGTAGACACGATCGAATACGATGGAAACAAGCACTCAGTGCAAGGTTTCGACATGATCTCGAGCAAGGAAGCCTACTCCATTGATTTTGTGACCTATGCAGGAGATTCACTTGTGACAGCAACCTTCGCCAACGACCACGCCATGGGGCTTATCGCCGATGATTTTGCAAATACGAACCCCAACTATTCCAACGTAGTGTTTGACATTACGGACGGAAACCTCGTAATCACTCCGAAGCCGGTCACACTGACCGTGAAAAATGCGTCAAAGACTTATGGAGCTGAAGACCCGGAATTCTCCTTCAGCGTCGAAGGCCTTGTCACAGCTGACTCCGTCCAAGATCGGCTGAACGACGTTGAACTCTCCCGCGAAAAGGGCGAAGATGCAGCCAAATACGTCATTACCGCATCCATTGAGGCCGATGCCAATCCGGACTATATAGTGACGGTCAATGATGGTGTATTCACAATCAATCCGGACACAACAAAGATTATCGTTTCAATCAAAGGTCATTCAGATTCTCTAGTATACAATGGCAACAAACAGTCCGTGCATGGATTCGACATAGTTTCAAGCAACACCGCCTACGCTATCGATTTTGTCGGATATGCGGGAGATTCACTTGCTGCTGGAACCGACGCCAAGACATACACAATGGGACTCAAGGCCGAAAATTTTTCGAATACGAATCACAACTATTCCAACGTAGTGTTTGACATTACAGACGGAAACCTCGTAATCACTCCGAAGCCGGTCACACTGACCGTAAAAAGCGCATCAAAGACTTATGGAGCTAAAGACCCGGAATTCACCTACACTGTCGAAGGCCTTGTCACGGTTGACTCCGTCCAAGATCAGCTGAGCAGCGTTGTGCTCTCCCGTCAAGAGGGCGAAAATGTCGGCAAATACGCTATTACTCCATCTGTCGCTGCCGACTCCAACCCGAATTACATCGTAAGCACAACCGATGGCATATTCACAATCATGCCTGATTCCTCCGAAATCATTATTACGATCAAAGGCCATACAGATACCGTAGAATATGACAAGCAGAAGCACGTCGTGCACGGTTTCGACATGGTTTCAAGCAGCACCGCCTACTCCATCGATTTTGTCGGATATACGGGAGATTCGCTTGTAGCAGGAACCGACGTCAAGACGTATCCAATGGGACTCAAGGCCGAAGATTTCAAGAACAAGTCCGAAAACTATTCCAACGTAATATTCAAGGTTACCGATGGTAATCTGACCATCGTCAAAAATCAAACGACGAAAGCTATACTTGCATCTCATGTACCGGCAAGCCTCCTAAAGGTCTCCGCTGCAGACCGCCGCATTCAGGTAAGCACCACCATGGCGGGCAAACCTTACTCCGTATTTGATATGCAGGGCACCATCGTTCGAACAGGTCGTGTAGAAGCCACTAGTTTTGAAATTCCCGTTTCCAGAGCGGGCGTTTACATGGTCCGCATCGGCTCGTTGACGCAGCGCATTAGCGTTAAATAACCGATCCGGTTACTTCTGACCAAAACAAATTCATAAATTCACTATTAGGCCATTGTGTAAACAATGGCCTATTTTTATACATTCCCGAAATCCTGCACCGGGAAGACCGTGCCACAGGCTGGTCCATGAGACCCGACCGCATCGAAGTCCGTTTTGACTTTTACAACAACCAGCGAAAACTCATTGACGACAAGAAACTAAACTAAGCAAAGAAATCAGGTGGTCAAATATTTTGACCACCCTATTTTTTCAAAAATCTGTCTTTATCAAGATAATAAGTCAAGAGGCAAATACTTTTCTATCTTTCCCCGCGGAGTGTTCAACATGAAAAGCCTTATCATTTACATTCACGGGAAGGGCGGTAACGCAGACGAAGCGCAGCATTACAAAAACCTGTTCCCTGATTACGACGTCGTCGGTTTTGATTACAAATCAAATACCCCTTGGGATGCCAAGAAAGAATTCTCCGACTACTTCGATTCTGTCGCAAACGGCTACGACGAGGTTTGCCTCATCGCCAACAGCATCGGCGCATTCTTCTCGATGAACGCGCTCAGCCCAAAGCCCATCAAAAAGGCCTACTTTATCTCGCCCATGGTCAACTTGGAAAAGCTGATTTGTAACATGATGATGTGGGCTGGCATCTCCGAAGACACCCTCCGCGAAAAGAAGGAAATCGCCACAGACTTCGGCGAAACCCTTTCATGGGACTACCTTTGCTACGTGCGCGAAAACCCTATCGAATGGAAAATCCCAACGCAAATTCTTTACGGTTCAACAGACGACCTGACAACACTCGAGACCATGCAAGAATTCGCGAACAAGGTCGGAGCAACCATTACCGTGATGGACGGCGGCGAGCATTGGTTCCATACGGACGAACAAATGCAGTTTCTAGACCGCTGGATAGCCAGTACTAAATGAAATAGAGGATAGATAATTCACGACTAGCGGCAAAATTAGCCGACAAAATTCCATATTTTGCCCAAAATCTTATATAACTTTTAACTAGACATTATCCTGTTTGGGTAAAAGGGAGTTTTCGGCTTCATGCATTGGGTTAGTTCAGGAATCTTTTTCATCATAGCGCTCTGCACGGCGGTATTATCGTACGCCGACCCCGGCCACTGTTTCTTCAACTCCCGAGAATGCGAAGAATGGAGCGATTCTGTCCATGCCGAAAGAGCCCCCGATTCACTCCGCATGACACTGCAAGAAAAGCTAGATAGCGATACCGGATTCGTGTTCTGGGGGATAGCAAACGCAGAAATTTTAGCGAATGTCATCTATCACAACGGGAAAATGGATTTCTGGTCAGACAAAGAAAAAAATCTTTCTAAAGAGCAAAAAAGCGAATTCTTTTTGTGGCATGACAAGCAACACAATTTATCGTTGCGCAAACTAGATTCAATCCCCTCTGACCTTAAGGACGCATACATCAACGCCAACAACGCCACATTATACGGTCTCCTTAAGGTAAAATACCAGATAGATAAAGTATACGACCGCAAAACACGCACCTGGAACAACCCCGAATTAGGCTACGACACACTCACGCGATTTTACCATATACACCGCGGTCCCATTATCGGAACAAATCCGCCAAAGCTCTTGGCAGAAATCGCACTCGAAGGCGAAGTTTCAAAATATAAGCGCATCTATTTCGAAGACGGACACTCGCGAATCATCGAAAAGGACGAATTTAAATCTCTAGAATCCATCGCAAAGCAACAAGGCTCGTACTTACCGAACCATTATATCCTTGAAACACACAAGAACATGACTCCGTTTTACAAGGCGCAAATCAAAGATGCCCTTACAAACGGCGACAAAGAAGCTGTCCGCCAAAACATGGCCAAACTGGATACCTTCTTAGTCTACGCAGAAAAACTCTTCTTTTACGATGCCCCGACAAGTTTCAACTGCAACACCAAGCGCCTACTTAGCGCCTACCTTGGCACCTTCGAAGACTATGCGGATTGCGACTATTATAGACCTTCGTTCATGGACGACAACGAAGCAGTCATTCACGCGATGTTGCAAGATTCCCTCAGGGCGATGTATCGTTCCGGCGAACTGGAAAACGCCCTATTAGAGCGCAGTTCCAGCGACCGCGCCTTCTGGCGGATACTCGCCGCCTCACTCGTTTCGGACAACCAAAGCAATTTGAACGACCTCATTAAAGCGAACGAAGACAGTGTCAAGAAAATTGAGCAGTGGAACTTTATCACCACGAATTTTTACGTGGATTACGGAGTCGGCTGGAACATTCAAATAGGAATGGGCGGCGGCTTATCCTTGGGGGTTGGCGATGCTTTCGGCTACGATTTCGACAACCATCCCACATATGACATTACCCTGGAATTTTTCTACAAAAAAGTCGGCGGCGGATACAACGCAAGAATCCTAAAGTCCAAGACCTTCAATGACAGCATATTCCAAAGCATCATTCTAATGGATATATACGCCGGGTACCGCACCTTTGTAACATCCTATGTAGAAAACAGAATCTATCTAGGTCCCACAATTCTCTTAAGCGATCTTCAAGTTAAAGATGTCGAAAAGCCCTTGAAATCCCACGTCGGAGTCGGGCTCCATTGCGGAACGGCATTCGACTTTTATTTCAGCAAGTACAAAGACGACGGGCAATTCCGCCTCGGATTAAGACTTTTTGCAAGCGTAAGCAACTACTACACGAACATCGTGAATAATAGTGACGGCGGCATATTCTCCGTAACGCTCACCCCGTTAATGCAATTCTACGACAGGAGTAAGAAAAAATATGGCGAAGTACACTAACATGCTCAAGAAAGTTTTTCTTTTACTCCTTTGCACATTTATTTATTCGCAAGCCGACGAACCAAACAAGTTCGAAGCCGGTAACGAATGGGGCTGGGGTAGCGCAACAACAACGAAGCAGGCAGAACCGACCGATAAAAAGCCCGTAGAAATCCCGTACTTTGATCAGGATATTGGCCAGCACCTGCTAAAGAAAGACTTCAAGTACATCGCAAGCCCAGGATATGTCCGCGAAAGCTTAGCAAGATCCGTAAATGTACACCGCAGAGCATTCGGGCGACTGACTTATTTTGGCTATACCCATGAAGATTTTTACGAAGACATCTATACCTACCTCGCAAGCGACGCCTGGGAAGACGACCTGAAAAAACTCCCCGCCGGAGACGCCGCATTCGTACGCATCATCGTCTACTATTGCTTTATCAACATCGAAGGCAAGCGTTACGTACAAATTCAACTCGATAAAATCGAAAACGACAGTCAACGGGAATTTTTAGAAGAATTCTTCAAAGTCAAACGGCAACGCGACGTTCTGCGAACCGGCCATTGGAATTTATTCTTCGGTTTCGGGGGAAACTTTTTCTCTCATGGTGCAGACGACAAGCTTAGCCCCGGCCTGGCATTCGATTTGGGTTTCGGGTACTGCTTCGTCGGAAGGTATTGCACCGATTTCCGCATCGGGAGCATGGGCAAAGATCAGTACAAAAAGGACGTTGTTCAGTCAGGCGTCACCTACCCCAAAGAAGATATCTCTTACACCACCGTCGAGGCCCTGCTCCGCGCCAAGCTGATTTACACCTACGATTATGAACTTTCCGTTTTCGGAGGTTTAAGGCTGCACGCTATCGAATTCGACACCAAAGAAGGCGAACGGTTCAAGGATGACGGCCTTAAGGACATGGCCAACGGCTATTCCTACGGTTACACCATGGGCTTTGAAGGAGCCAAGTTCTTCGGCGGGAACGGAGCTATACCCAAACTATTCGGAATCGGCGCCCGCGTCGGCGTTGCGAACTTCGGCGACAACATCCTCGACATTGGCGGTTATAACTGGTACGGCGGTATCAACCTTATAGCAAAGCTTATAAAACTACACTTCTAAAGGCCTCCTATTAGGGCTTTGGGACTATTATCCATAGCCCATTTTTTCTATTTTTACGCCCGTATTTTATTGTACAGTAAAAAACAAGGGATTTATCCCACAGGAAAACACTATGAAAAAGATCAAGTTCCAGGATACCTCGTTCCGCGATGGTTTCCAATCTATTTTCGGTGCTCGTGTCTTCGCTAAGGACTTTATGCCCGCTGTCGAAGCTGCCTGCAAGGCCGGCATCACCCACTTTGAAGCTGGTGGCGGCGCCCGTTTCCAGGCCCTTTACCAGAACTGCGGTGAAGACGCATTCGACATGATGGACGAATTCCGCCGCGTGGTGGGCCCGAACGTCCGTCTGCAGACCCTCGCCCGCGGTATCAACGTGGTGGCCCTCGCCCCGCAGCCGCGCGACATGATCAAGCTCCATGCCGACATGTTCAAGAAGCACGGCATGACCCGTATTCGTAACTTCGACGCCCTCAACGACGTCAACAACCTCATTTACTCCGGTAAGTGCATTCACGACGCAGGACTTGAACACGAAGTCGTCGTGACCATGATGGAACTTCCTCCGGGATGCGACCTCAACGCCGCCCACAACCCGGAATTCTACGAACGCATTCTCCGCAGCATCCTGGACGCAGGTGTTCCGTTCGCCTCCGTCTGCTTCAAGGACGCTTCCGGTACCACGAACCCGACTAAGGTTTATGAAACCTTCAAGCGCGCCCGTAAGCTCCTCGGCGACGATGTGGAACTCCGCATCCATAGCCATGACACTTGCGGTACCGGTGTGGCCCAGTACAAGGCTGCTATCGAAGGTGGCGCTGATGGCGTCGACCTCGGCCGCAAGCCGCTTTCCGGCGGTACGGCTCAGCCCGACCTGTTCTCCATGTTCCACGCCCTCAAGGGTACGGACTACAAGCTTGCCCTCGGTGAAGACAGCATCGTCGACGATCACATTCCGGAACTCATGGAAGCCAACAACGTCGCCGTTGAATGCCTCAAGGACTACAACTTCCCGCCTGAAGCCCGTCAGATTACCACCGACGTGATCTTCAGCCCCATGCCGGGTGGCGCTCTTACCGCCAACACCCTCATGATGCGTGAAACCAAGACCTTCCACCTGTTCCCGAAGGTTATCGAGAACATGAGTGAATGCGTCCGCCGCGGTGGCTTTGCTTCTTCCGTGACGCCGGTTTCTCAGTTCTACTTCCAGCAGGCTTACATGAACACCCTGAACCAGGCTGCCGGTCGCGGTACTTGGTTCAAGATGACCGAAGGCTACGGCAAGATGCTCCTCGGTTACCAGGGTAAGACTCCTTGCGAACCGGATCCGGAACTCGTGAAAATCGCTGCCGACCAGTTCCAGATGAAGCCGTTCAAGGAAGCTCATCCGGGCGTGCAGTGCGCAGAAGAAATCCTTCCGCCGGGCATTCCGGCAGCCAAGAAGCTCCTCGAAGAAAATGGTCTCCCGGTCACCGACGAAACCATCTTCATCACGGGCTGCCTCCAGACGAAGGCTGGCAACAAGGGTATCGAATTCCTCAAGGGCAACCGCCACATTGGCGTGCCGAAGAAGGACCCGAACGCTGCTCCGGCAGTGGACACCAAGAACATGAAGGCCGGCGCTGCAAGCACCTACCGCATTGCTCTTGGCAACCAGAGCTGGGACGTGCAGGTTCAGACCCTCAAGTAATTTGTTGCGGCACACGCCGCTCTACAAACAAATTAAAAAGAGCCTCCGGCAAATCGCCGGGGCTCTTTTTTTTAGAACACGAACTGTTTGCCCGCGAATAGAGTCAACCTAATCAAATTTCCATATGATACACCACCAAAGATTCCGCTAGGATGAGCATACGTCCATTTAAGTGAACCCGTAGCATCCCCAATGCCTCCCTTATAAAAGATGTCATACTCGGCAACCATATTTCCATATTGTCCATGACGCCCCAAATACGATCCAAGCCAAATGGAAGATGTCCAATGATAGCCACATTTTTCATCTAGATTTTGCACTAGACCATCTCTGTCTAATTTTTCACGCATATCATCATATTTAGAGTTTCCTTGATACAGTTGAGTACCACCAGCAAAGCCCAAAATTAAATAGCCCAACCTAAAATCCGCCCCAAGAAGAGCTCTTTCTTGAAAATTCCAAAAGCTGTAGTATCGGCTTCCTTCAACAGACATAAGCCAGTCATTATATTTCGTGTCACCTCCACAACCATGAGATTCATCACAACCAAACCGGAGTGCACCGGCAAAAGCACCAGCAGCAACATTCACAAAGAGCGGAGAAAGCACCCCACCCATACGATAAGTCACGCCAACATTTCCACCGAGAGCATTCACGTATTCAACATTGAAGTTTTCAATAGTAGTCCCATAAAAACCTGATGCAGCCACAGACAATTCCTGTGCAGAACTATCCGGAGAACTTCGATGCATAACAGGGGCAGGCATTAAAGTCGCTCCCATGGAACGTACAGGTGGTTTAAAGCACCCCGTAAATGCCACCGACAAGGCAGCCAACAGAATCAATTGTTTTTTCATATCATTGCTCCTAAAAAAATGCGGCACGGCAACCTCCATGCCGCAAAGAAAAATAAGATTAACGGTTAGAAAATGGCCCTATTTTGCCAAAATTCTGTACACAAGACAAACCTCGTCTGTTTTGCCACTTCTAAAGACCAATCTAGACGCGATTTTTTTGTAATTTTGGGTGATTTTAGTATCCAAGATGTCGGAAATCGAGATTTCCTTCACTACGAAACCATCCTCCATTGTAGAAGTTCCGTTCAAATACTGCATTCCCGACAAGAATGAATCAAAATACACGCCTGTCCCCTGACAAGACCCCGGCCAATAATAAATCTGAAGTTTCTTATAAGCTTCAAAGCTCTTTTCACCATTAAAAGTCAAATAAGCTTCGCCACCTATTTTCTGAAAATCCAGTTCGGCCCCCATATTGGCGCCTTCAAGGTAAGTATCCACCGATGCAGACGACGTCCATGTGGCAAATTTGTACGCCTCCGGATATAGATTAGCTTTGGCAATTTCATATTCCTTTCCAGTATCCTCAATGGTCTTGGTAAGAATCGGATTCGCAACAGTCACGTTTCCACCATCGGAATTTAGCACCAGGCGAATCCAGTGGTATTTCTTGAGTGAGCCTTCATTTGCGGGGAGTTTCCAGTGAACATTGTGCTTTTTGCCATCTACCGGAACAGACACTTCTTGCAACTGCAACTGACCTGCTCCCGATTTAGATTTCAGCAAAAGAAGTTCCGCCTTCATCCAAGACCCCTTCGTGTTATTGACCGTAATGTCAAACTCGACAGAAGCCCCTTCTGCAAAATCTTCGCCATTGTCAAACACGGCAACCTTATGCCATCCAGCAGGCACATCAAATGTCACGCTCTTGTCGCTTTCCGTAGCATCGCCATTATAATCGTAGCGGCCATAAGCGAAATACTTCTTCTGTACATAGCCGCCCTTTCGCAGGAATTCAGGCATTTTTGTTTGATCCATGCAATTGGTCCCCGGCTTAAAATACCAAGCCAAGTTTTCGTTGCGGAATTCCTTGTTTGCATAATCATAGTCGTAATTCGCCAATTCACACAGGACTCGCCACATATCAACCTGCAACCCGCTGATAACGGCAGAATCGGCCTTCATATTCGACGGCAATTCAATATGTCTACCGCTAATCGGTTCCTTATATCGCGGGTGCGTTGCATCTACCGCATAAACCGCATTGGCAGAACTCTTTGCGCCAGGATTTGTAAATGGGAACCCTGAATAATTTTGGTAAAAAGCACAAGGTTCCGTAATAGAATTTATTCCACTACATTTCAAATCCATCGCACTTGTTGTCGGAATAAAGGTGCTATTCTTTTGAATTAAAGAATCTTCATCCCAACTCGATGATATTGAAAGAACTAACGCAGCCTCCGCTTTATCCGGCAAACCATCATACATTCCCTTGTGTAGTTCCTTATACATTGTTTCCGCAAACGGATAAGTACTCCCTTGAATAAAATCATAGAAAGCTTGCGCCGTATGCGTTTTTTCCGCAATATTTCCAGGGAATATATACAAACGATTTTGAGCAACCGGCTTTTTGCCGTTAAGATAAGAATAAAGTCTACTTTCTGTTCTAGCAAAGACAGATCCAAACTTTTTTGCCCGCCTGTTCAAAACAAAGAACGTGTCAGAATGAGCCGGAATCGTTCCTTTCAACTGCCCTTGCGATATAAGTACAGACGGAAAACCCTTGTATTCAGCAGCCTTGCGATATTCCCCAAAAAGGAACCGGTTAGGCGATGCATTCACCTCGTATGAATAATCAGTGCAGTCTTTATTCTTGCACATTCTCTCATACAGCAACAACCCGCTAGCACCAGGGCCATTAATCAAATCCCTGAAAGCCTCAGCACCACCGGAGCCACCATCTAGAGCCCAAAAATCAATTGTATAAAAAAGCCCTAGCGGCAAAATGGCTCCCTGATGCGGCGAATCCAAAGACGAATACATTCGAATCGGGGCTTCCGCAGCCTTATTCCGTTCGATATCGTACAAGTAAGACCCATAACGGCCCAAGATACCGCCTTGGCTTACCCCAAGAACCACAAAGCCATCCTGCATTTTATTATCAAATCCAAACCAGTATTCCGAATTCATTAAATGAAGCATCATGGAAAAGTATTTTGAATTTTCTGGCAGAGACGTTCTCACCGTTTGCGGAAATTGCACAAGAACAGGCGTGTACCCCAATTCTACAAGCGGATCCACAATGCCAAAACGTTCAACTTCGTCTTGCATTGCGCTCAAAGTCCGCGTTCCATCTGTACTGAGATAAATACCGTCAATTATCAGGAATGGGCGAACCAACTTAAAGCCCAATCTTTGCGATTCCTCTTTTCGCGGATTAAGAACCCTTATTCTCACCTTGTCATACATCGGGAATGCCATACAAGGAAGCCCATGCACGGTAGTTCCGATATTCCTAGATTTCCGATAATCATACTTTGCCACGCAAGTCGAATCTACTCCATGATTGCCACTAAAGACCAAATCAACATATTCTCTAGCCGCAGAAAAAGATGCGCAAAGCAATAAAGCCAAAAGGAATGATACGAATTTCATTACTTTACCTCCACGAATAACGTCTGGTTAATGGTTACGCCGCCTTCAGTGAGTCGAACCTTTACGGACTGCACACCCGCCGATTCAAACTCCAGCAGCATTTCTGACTTTGGCTCTAATACCTGCCACTTGTTTTTGGCATAAATTTCCACCTTCGGAAACGCACTTCTATTCGTGCAAATGAAATAGGGGTCATAGAAAATTTTGAGTCGAGAGCCCCTCACGCTTGCCGACGGGAACCCCGCCTGCAAAATTCTTGCATTTTGTAACAGCCCAGCCTTACAAACGCTATCGCTACAGACACGGTAAGCGTAGTCTACATTGCCAATCAGCAATGGCATCTCATGGTTATCCGTTCCGGCGGCAGCTTCGTTTGCTTCATAGAACAAACCCTTCGGATTCGCAATCACGCT
>Ga0310690_10010123_pt1 | contig 11753 bp, 15 predicted proteins | sample AusTroGonzalo_MG_2_FD_207661 | JGI IMG/M metagenome (GOLD analysis project Ga0310690, IMG submission 207661) | Bovine rumen microbial communities from tropical cattle in Woodstock, Queensland, Australia - Gonzalo_04 (v2) (version 2) | ecosystem: Host-associated > Mammals > Digestive system >...
CGATCCCCTTGATCAGAACATGGCGCAGATCGCGCCGCTGCATCAGGTCGATCCCCGGCTCATCGCGGCGGCCGAGGAAAAGATCAAGGGAGTGCAGCAGAAGGTCCATGACGGTCTGTTCGCGGATCTTTTCAAGATGTTGATCATGGATGACCGCAGGCAAATCACGGCGACGGAGATCGAGGCGCGGGAGCGCGAAAAGCTGATCCTCCTCGGCCCCGTGGTCGACCGTCTTGACCGTGAATTCCTGAGCCCGCTCATCAAGAGGACTTTCAGCCTGATGCGGCAGTACGACTTTCTGCCGCCCGCGCCGCCGTCCATCGAAGGCGCGGAGCTGCGCGTCGAGTTTGTGTCCATCATGGCGCAGGCGCAGAAGCTCGTCAGCACGTCGCCGCTGGATCAGACCATGGCGTTTGTGGCCGGGCTCGCCCAGGCCGGCGCCCCTGATGTGCTGGACAACATCGACACCGATACCGCCGTCCGCATGTATGCCGACAAGCTGGGCGCTCCCGCCTCCCTGCTGCGCAGTGAGGAAGAGGTCGAGGCCATCCGCAAGCAGCGGGCCGAAGCCCAGCAAGCGGCGGCGCAGGAGCAGATGACGGCCCAGGGAGTGTCCAACATGGAGGGCATGGCCAACGCGGCCAAGAGTCTGGGCGCAACGCCCGTGGGTGCCGACGGCCAGACGGCAATGGATGCGCTGCTCGGCGGTCTCGGAGGAATGTGATGCACGCGAAGTACAAGGAACAGCAACGGATTAACGCCATACAGATGCTGGCCAACGACGAGAACGGCCGCTCTTTTCTGCGGTGGATGCTCCACACATGCGACCTGCTGTGCTCGACCGGAGTTCCCATGGATCTGGGACGCGCCGGTTTTCGCGAGGGGCGTCGTGATGTCGGCGAGCGCATCCTGCGCCTGATTTTCGATGCAAACCTGCCGGCGGATCAGCTGGCTGACATAATTCGGGAGGAGATAGATGTCTGAAGAGACGCACGCCGCCAACGCGGCGGAGAACACGGAAGAACAGGGCACCACGCTTCTGACGGCCCCTGATGGCGACAAGACAGAAGAGGCCAAGCCCGCAGAAGAAAACAAGGCCGACGCCAAGCCAGCCGAGGAAAGCAAGCCTGCGGAGCCCGAAGCTTACGAGCTCAAGGCCCCCGACGGCTACCCCATGGGCGAGGCGGAGCTGAAGCAGCTCAACGTGATGTGCCGTGCTGCCAAGCTCTCCAAGGAACAGGGCGAAGCCGTGCTGAAGTACATGCACGGCAACTATACCGCCTACCAGGAAAGCCAGGCCGCCCAGCTCAAGAAGTGGGTTGAGGAGGCCAAGGCAGACAAGGAATTCGGCGGGGACAATTTCGATGCGAATGTGGCGGACGCGAAACGCGGGCTCGCCACGTTTGATACGGATGGAAGCATTCGCGCGATGCTTGAGGAAACCGGGTACGGCAGCAACCCTGCCGTGCTCAAAATTTTCGCCCGCGTCGGCAAGGCGCTGGGCGAGGATCGGCTAGTGGGATCGGGCGGCAAAAACCAAAACGAAAAGCCGCTCGAGGATCGTTTGTGGCCTGACATGAAGTAAGGAGGAAATCGTCATGTCGTACAAAAAGGGCCTTGTGGCCACCCTCGCCGAGCTGGAGGATTTTTACAAAGGCCAGCCGGCGGGCGAAGTGATTGAGTTGATGAATCAGACCAACGACGTGCTGAGTGACGTCCAGTGGATGGAGAGCAACCAGAGCGACGGGCATCTGACCCGCATCCGCACCGGTCTGCCTGCCGTCTATTGGCGCCGTCTCTACAAAGGCACGCCGCCCAGCAAAAGCCAGTGGTCGCAGGTTAAGGAAGTCTGCGGCATGCTGGAAGCTCTTCAGGAGCTGGACGTTGCCGAGGTGGAGCTCTACGGGGACAAGGCCCGCGCCTTCCGCCTGAGCGAATCCAAGGCGTTTGCCGAAGCCATGCGTCAGAAGGTCGCGACGACCCTCTTCTATGGCGACAACGCCACCACGCCCGACGAGTTCAACGGCTTCGCCCTGCGTTATCCGACCCTGAGTTCGCCGAACGTGATCACCGCCAGCGGCAGCACGGCGAATAAGGAAACGTCCATGTACCTTGTCGCCTGGGGCGCGGACACCGTCCACGGACTCTATCCCAAGGGCAGCACCGGCGGCCTCCAGAACGAGGACCTCGGCAAGTACATGACCACGGATGCCGGCGGCAACAAGTTTCAGGTGGTCGGCGACAAGTACAACTGGCGCTGCGGCCTGGCCGTTCGCGACTGGCGCGCCGTCGTCCGCATCTGCAACATCGACTCGACAAAACTGGCTGTCCGCAAGGGCGGCAGCGGCTTCGTCGATTTGCAGAGCCTGACCATCCAGGCAAAGAACATGATGCCCGCCAACATGCGCAACCGCGCCATCTGGTACTGCAACCAGGACGTTTTGACCGCCCTGGAATTGCAGGCCATCGACTATGGCACCGTGCATCTGACCTATGGCGAGATGTTCGACAGCAAGGCCGTTCCGTTCCTGCACGGGCGTCCCATCCGTCAGTGCGACGCCATCGTCTCCACCGAAGCCGTGGTGTCCTAAGGAGGTAAGCAACCATGATTCTCGATGACAACCTGATCTTCTTTGAATCGGCGAGCCTCGGCAGCGCGGTCACTTCGGCTGCCGTGCCGCTGAACAGCCTGAAAAAACCCGGTCGTGAAGAGCCGATCTGCGTCTTCGCCATGTGCAACCAGACGGCGGCCACCGGCACGAGCATCACGCTCAAGCTCCAAGAAGCGGACAGCGAATCCGGCGACTATTCCGACGTCCCCGGATCCAGCGAGACGATCCTGACCGCCGCCCTTGTCAAGGGCGCGAGGATTTATCTCCGCTGGCTGCCCGGCGCCGTGAAGAAGAACTGGCTCAAGGTCGACGTGACCCTGACCGGCTCGACCTTCACCGCCGGCAAGATCACCGCCGCCATCGTGCGCGAGGACAGCCTGCCGTACGAGGCGGGCCTTTACATCGATAAGGGCCGCGTGGTCGGCTAGTCGCAAGCAAAACGGGCGGGGTCGGCGACGGCTCCGCCCTTCAAGGAGAACACCATGGCAGTAAGCGATTGGAGCACGAATCCCGTGGAGAACACGTCCCTCGGCGGGTACAACCTTTCCGGCCCGTACGGGCAGATGTTTGCGGAACTGATGGCGCAGATCAAGGCCGCGATGAACGGCGAAAACAGCGAGATCGGCGCGTGGACGAACGAGGAAAGGACGACCACCGTCAAGGCCGCCATCGAGGCCATAGAGGCCGAGATCGGCACCTGGACGGACGAGACGGAGACGACGACCGTCAAGGCGGCGATTGAAGCTCTCAGGCCGGAAGATGGGGCCGGTGATTAGCGGGGTGTGAGCGATGCAGGTCAGCAAGGTGCAGGTTTGGAATATGGCGCTCGGCTTTATCGGGACGCGGTGCGTCGCCTCCGAGGACGAGATCACGCCCGAAGCGCAGCAGTGCGCGCTGTATTGGGACGCGGCCCGGCGCCAGGCTTTGCGGGACTATCCCTGGAATTTCGCTCAACGGCGCGTGGCGCTCGCGGAAAGGGCTCTGCCGGACGAATGGGCCGGCGAGTACGAGTATGCCTACGCGCTGCCGATCAAGTGCCTCAAGGTTCATGACGTGCTGCGAAAGGACGCCGTGGCGCGGCCCCTGTGCCGCGTACCGTTCCGGCTCGCGCACGACACCGAAGGCATGACCATCCTGCTGACCATGGAAGAGGCCGCGTATGCGGACTACACGATAGACGTGGACGACGTGAGCCTGTGGGACGATCTGTTCGTCGGGCTCATGGCGCGGCGCCTGGCCTGTTTCATCGCCATCCCCCTGCTCAAAAATAACACGCAAAAGGTCCAGGAGCTGGAACAGCTCTACAGGGCGGCCATCCCTCCGGCGTATGAGGCGTCCGCCTCCGAGGCTGTGGCGAAACCTGTGGACGACACTTGGCTGCTTTCGCGCGGCTGGTAAGGAGTACGACAATGACACTGGAATCCAGCCTCAGCAAGGCAGTTTTCAACGGCAACGGCACGGCTACGGAGTTCGCCTTCACGTTCAAGGTGTGGGACGACGATCAGATTGCCGTGACGGTTTCCGATCCGGATGGCTATGCCGACGACGTGACGGCCGATGCGACCATAGTGCTTGATGCCGATTCGGGCGGAACTGTGACCTATTTGCGTGACGGCGATCCCCTGCCCTCCGGCTACAAGCTCGCCATTACGCGCAACATGCCTTTTTTGCAGCGCGTCGACCTTGTCTCTGCCACGCGTTTCGATCCGCAGGTGATGGAGGATGCTCTCGACACGGCCACGGCAGAACGCCAGGAGCTGAAAGAGCAGCTGGCCCGCGCCGTCATCCTGCCGCCCACGAGTGACACCACGCCCGAGCAGGTGATGGAGTCAATCTACCAGAGCCGCGACGCGGCGGCTGAGAGCGCGACGGCGGCAAGCGGTTCGGCGACTCTTGCCCAGGCATGGGCGCAAAGCTCCAACCCTCCGGACTCTGAAGACAGTACCAGCAAGAGCGCCAAGACGTGGGCCGGAATCGCGAAGGACTGGGCGCAAAGCAGCACGGCCCCTGATCCTGACGACACTGATTCCAAGAGCGCGAAGTCTTGGGCGGGTGAAGCGGCGACTTCCGCCACCGCCGCGTCCGGCTCTGCAAGCGCCGCATCGGGTAGCGCAACCCAGGCTGCTGCGTGGGCAGAGAGCGACACTCCTCCCGACCCGAACGACCCCACGAGCAAGAGCGCAAAGAAGTGGGCGGAAGTGGCGAGCGACAACGTGCCCATAGCCACGACAAGCTATGTGGGCAAAGTGAAGCCGGACGGGACGACTGTTGAGATTGATGAAGACGGTACTCTTTCCGTGCCCGCCGCGACGCCTATGGCAAGAGGCATCGCCCGCCTTGCCACGCAGGCCGAAGTGCAGGCCGGGGCGGCTTCTGCAAGCCCGTTGCCTGCTGTGATCGATGTGAATGATATCGATAAAATACCCGCTGCTCTTGGCGGGGCCATGATGTATAACGTCCGCGAAGTCCTTACCACATCCGGCACTTGGACTGCTCCCGTAACGGGATGGTATAAGGTGACGTGTATTGGCGGGGGCGGCGGTGGCGGGGCTGGCGCTCCCGGTGGTGCAATTTCAAAAGCGGGCCAAGGCGGGGGGCAGGGTGGAACTACATCTTTTGGCTCAATTACAGCAACTGGCGGCTCCGGCGGCGGTGGCGGCGGCCACGGCTGTTCAAGCGGTGGCGGCGGTGGCGCTGGTGATGTCGTAATTGGTTATGTTTACAAAGCAGCAAGCAGTTCTGTTACTGTGACAATCGGTGCCGGTGGGTCCGGAGGTGCCCGTGGAACAGGCCAGGACGGAACGGATGGTTCTGGACCGAATGGTGGAAAAGGCGGAACAAATGGTGGTGGCAGTGGCACAGCAGGCGGAGGTGCCCCCGGTGCAGGAAATGGTGAGCAACACATCAACGATGTTGCCACATGGCATTTTGGAGGAACTGGTGCCTTGACAGGATATGCGTATGGTTGCGGCGGCGGCGGTGGCGGTGGCGGCGCTATAGAATGGGGATATTTTGATTGTGGAGGGCAAGCTTTCGGCAATGCAGAAAAAGGATACGGCTATCAATCTGGATTGACTTCTGATCAGTATGGTCTTGGGGGTGGCGGTGGTGCAGGCGCAGTCATCCTCGAATACTTCAACCCCGCTGTGACCGCATAAGGAGATTATATAATGTCTACATATATTTCACCCTCTGGCAATCCCGAAGTTTGGGCCAAGAAACCCAAGGGCTATTTCACCCCAGAAGAATGGCGGGCCGCGCATCCCGCGCCTGAACCGACGCCTCCGACGGCAGAAGAACTCGCAACACAGCGACGGCGGGAAATCCTTGCGGAACTTGACCACATCGACCGCGCATCGGCCCGTTCTCTACGGGCTATAACGACCGCGCAGACAATAGGGCAAACGCCTGACAGTGCCGATATTGAAGCCCTGACAGGATATGAAACAACTGCCATTGAATTGCGGCAGGAACTGGCGGCATTAAATGCCTAATATGTCACACAGACGCATTATGCGCCCAGGCCAGCTCGGTGCCGGGTACACAGGCGACGACGGCATTGGGATGTATCAGCCGCTGTCGTACATCATAGAAGACTGCATAATTGATTTCAGCGGCCTCTCTTTGGACGAACAGGACGAGGCCGTGGGGGTGACGTGGGGAGCAAGCGCGACGTTTCGGCGGTGCGTCATCAAGGGCGCGGGCAAGCTGATTCTCTGCGGAAGCGGTGACAAAGACAAGGTGAATATTGAAGCGCAAAAGCGCGTTATGTTTTATGACTGCGTATTTGAAGATTTTGGAAGGCGCGGGCCTGAAGTTCAAAACGGAATGCACGCAACGCTGCACAACTGCCTGATCAAGAACTGGGGAATGCCTGACAGATTTATGGTGAGAAATTTCGGCTCGTGGGCGCATCGTTACGGACGGATTGACGCGATTGGGTGTGTTTACTGGCAGGATTCGTTCTGGCGCCCCCTGCGTCAATTCTGCGCCGATTTGGCGGGCCATATCGGACAGGCATGGAACGACGAGGGGATATGCGGCTTGCTGCGGCTGTCAACGTGGATTCCCGGCGTATGCAAAGGCTTGTACGCGACTGACGGCGGCGAGGCGCATGCGTGGCAGTGCTGGAAGAATCGGTGGTGGATCATGCTACCGTGGCGACATACGACTGCGTCGATGGACAAAAAGGATGCGCTGTGCATGAAGCGGTATCTTGAAAATATGGCGGCGGAACTTGAAGCGGAACTGCCGCGAGAAGGAACCAACGCCGCATAGTGCGGCGAGAGTTCAATACATTCATCCTAAAAGGAGGATATTCCAATGGGTGAAATGCAGTTACCCACAATCGTCGAGCAGGGCGGTTTCGGTGGGGCCGGTGCCGGGATGGGCGCTGGATTTATCGGCGGTCTCGTTTTGGGGTCGCTGTGGGGCGGCAACGGCTGGGGAGGCTGGGGCGGCAATCGCGGAGCCGGACAGGCTGCCGCTGACGCTACGCTCGCCAACTCCATCCAGAACGTCGGAAATCAGGTGCAGGGCGCGGCCATCTCGCAGCTTCAGTCTGCCAATCAGCTTGGCTTGCAGGTCGCCAATTCCGTCAACGCCAACACCGTCGCGCAGCTTCAGGGCAACGCCGCGCTTGGGCAGCAGATGTGCTGTGCTACGGGCAGGCTGTCCCAGGAAATCGACAACACCGGCGATCAGACTGTGGGCGCAATCAATGCCGCCAACATTCAGTCCATGCAGAATACGCAGCAGCTGTCCAATGGCATGTCCAATCTGGGGCAGGCCATCACCTCGCAGGGCTACGAGTCCCGCTTGCAGGCGCAGTCACTGGCCGCGCAGCTCCAGTCTCAGCACGCCGCCCTGTCTGCCCAGATCAGCGACGAGAACTGCAAGGATCGCGAATTGATGCGCGAAATCGCCGCGCAGGCCGTGCGTGACAAGCTGGCCGAATGCCAGAACGAGAACGCGGCTCTCAAGGCTCAGATCAACCTCTCCGGTCAGCTCCAGGCGCAGACCTTGTACTTGATCGATCAGTTGAAAACCACGACGACCGCCGCCGCCGGCGCGTAATCACAAAATCGGGAGGCTCTTCAACGGGCCTCCCGTTCAAAGGAAGCTGCCATGCTGCTGATATATCCTCCGTCATATACGCATGAAGAAACAAACGACGCCGCAAAAAAAGAAGTCGTAGAAGACACGGCCGTTGTCGTGTGGGAAAAGAAAGACTCTGCCGTCAAGACTAAGGATTGGGCTTACATGGAGATGAGCGGCAAGGTCCTGAGAAATCCGCCGGACACATGGAAAGTGTACCCCGACAACGAGGACGGGAAGAAAGCCATTATTGACATGGAATACCACGAGCTCCAAAACGCCATCGCAATCAACGCGCCGAAAGAGGACGTGATGCGCGAGCTAGTGCATCTCGGCTCTGCGACTCTCGCCATGTGGAGGGTGCTCAATGCTGCTGAATAACGCCACATATCTCAATACGCCCCTGCTGCCGAACCCGCTGGCGAATCCCATTGCAGGGATTCAGCAGCCGCACGCGAGCCTGGAGCTGAATCAGATCGAGGGTTTTGCGCCGGTCAAGGAATTCACCGACGAGAGCAATACTCCATGGAGGTTGGTCAAGGAAGCGTCGAACAGCACGGTCGACGTGCCGGACCCGAAGAGCTTGCAGATCGTCGATTATTGGAATCACGCCTTCCCTGGCCTCAAGTCAAAGCTCTACTGCTATGTGGTGGAAGGGATAAAGCAACCGCGCGTCGAAACGGAACAGGCTACGCGCATCCTGTATCAATGGTTCAGCCCCGTATTCATCCCGAATTTCACTCCTCAGATGATCAGCGAGCGCGAGTGGCTGAAAGCGAACGTCTACGCCGCGCCGGTGTGTGACGCTCGCATGAGTAAGCTTAACGCTCTGTGCAAGATTCAGAATGCGGCAAAGGCGGACGCACCTGTCGAAGAGACGAAACTCCTGCATGTGGAGGGCTTGAGCGATGGATCAGCTGCTCAAGGAACTACGGCGCAGAATTGAGGCCGAGCGCAGGCCTTCGACGGAACTGTATGCGTCCATCAGACAATTAGGCTTGCAGATGTTCCTGACGAACACCATGGGGCGGGAAACGGTGCTGATGTTCTGCTCCTGCATGCTCAAGCTGTACGAGAATCTTGCCGCACAACAGAAGGAAGGTGCTGAGTAATGGCGCGCATAGCCTGGAACAACTTCACTGGGGGGGAAGTCAGCACGACATTGAAGGCCCGCTGGAATCTGGAGCGGTTCGGCAACTTCAGCCAGGCCATGGCCAACATGCTGCCTGGCCTCCATGGAGACGCCGCCCGCCGGCCCGGCACGAAGTACGTCGCAACGCTGCCCGGGTATTCAGTACTGATTCCTTTCAGTTTCAATGCCGAGCCGAAGAACAATTTCGTTCTGATCCTCTCCGACAAGGCGCTGCGCGTCTCCAACGGCAATGACAACCTCTCCGAGCCCATAGTTACGCCTTATCTCGCGGCAGACCTGCTGGCAATTTCCTGGGCGCAGGTGGGTGATGTCGTGTATCTCGCGCATCCCAAATATGCCCTCCATAAGATCACCAGATCGGAAAGCGGCACGCCAGGCGTGTACGCCTGGGGAATAGAATCGGTGACGCTCAACCAGAGCATCGCCGCACCGGCGCAACCGACGGTCACGTTCACCAGCGGCACGGGCTATACGCTGCGCTATAAGGTCGTGGCAGTGGATGAGCAAGGGCGGCACAGCCTGCCGTCGCCTGCGGGCGAAGTGAACGGCAAGCATCCGTCCGATTGGACAAGCGGCAACCATGCCGACATCTCGTGGACGGCTGTCACCGGGGCCGTGGAATATAATATTTACCGCGAAGAGGCAGGCTATTACGGTTTCATCGGCATCAGCACCGGCACGTCCTTCATTGACGAGAACTACGAAGCAGACACGAGCGACACGCCGCGCGAGGACTGGGATCCGTTTGCTGACGGCAACAACCCTGGCGTGGTTGCGTTCCATCAGCAGAGGATGGTGCTGGCGGGATGCAAGAAAGATCCGTCCTATTTCTACATGAGCAGGTCTGGCGACTTTGAAAATTTCCGCAAGAGCCGTCCCTTGCAGGATGACGACCCGATTGAATACATGATTGCCTCTGGGGCCATCAACTCCGTGACGTGGGCGGCCAGCTTTGGCGATCTGCTCCTGGGTACGACGGGCGCGGAATACAAGGCCACCGGCGACAACGGCGTCATCACGGCCAAAGTGTCGTATGTGACGGCGCAGAGCTACTGGGGCAGCGCCGCCCTGACGCCGCTCATCATCGGCAACTCCGTCCTGCACATGCAGCGCCATGGCAGCAGGGTGCGCGATCTCTACTACTCGCTGGAGAAGGACGGCTACGCCGGCAACGACCTTTCCATCCTGGCGCCGCATCTCTTCGAGGGGCACACCATCAAACAGTGGGCCTACCAGCAGACGCCGGGCAGCCACGTCTGGTGCGTGCGTGATGACGGTCTGCTGTTGGCTCTGACATACATGAAGGAACAGCAGATCGAGGGCTGGACGCGTCATCCCACGGACGGGGCTGTGCAGAGCGTGGCCACCATTGCCGGAGAGAACGGCGACGTTCTGGAGCTGGTGGTCAAGCGCACGGTGAACGGCAGCGACGTGTATTTTCTGGAGTGCATGGCTGATCCCTTCGATCAGGACGACGATATCGCAGACGCCTATTTCGTGGACTGCGGCAAAACGCAGACATCCGTCGCGGCGACAGACACCATGACGGGCTTGGGACATCTTGAGGGCCGCGAGGTTGCCGTTCTGGCGGACGGCTCTCCCGTTGAGGGCTGCGTCGTGGAGAACGGCGAGATCACGATCCCGTATCCGGCTTATACGATTCACGCGGGGCTGCCGTACACGTCCGTGCTGTCGCCCCTGCCCATGGAGACGCAGCTGCAAAACGGCGTGACGCTCGGGAAACAGCGGGGCTATGGGAAATGCGTCGTGCGACTCTTCCGCAGCGTAGGCGGGCGATATGGCGCCGACATGGATCATCTGTATGACTTCCCGTTCCTGCCTGCCTCGTGGGGCGAGCCCGTGCCTCCGTTCACCGGCGATCTGGAATGCACGCCGCACGGAGGGCAGGCGACGGACACGAGCATCTGGCTCGTGCAGGAGCGGCCCCTGCCCTGGCACGTTATCGCCATCATGGCCGACGTGAACTTCGGGGAGGTGTAGGCATGGCCGTACGTTTTGTCGTGGAAACCTTCGCCGCCGTGCAGAAAGAGGCGGAACCTCTGTGCTCCGCGCACTGGGATGAGACCGAGGCCGCAATGTATGGCGACCGCGCGGGCGTTCCGCTCTCCGTACCCATGTTTGAAAGTATGGAGGCGGCGGGGATCCTACACATCGTCACTGCGCGGGACGACGAGGGCAGGCTCGCCGGTTACGCCGCATTCTGCCTGTCTGAAAACATGGCGATGCCGGGCAGGGTGCAGGCGTCGAACCTGGGGCTGTATCTCGCCCCTGGTATGCGCAGGGATCCTTTCTTGGCGCTCAAGCTTTTGCGTTGGGCCGAGGCAAGCCTCAAAGAGCGTGGCGTGTACTGCGTCGCCTATATCTCCCCCGTATCACGCCCCTGCGACGCGCTTTACCGCCGCCTGGGGGCGAAAATGACCGAAACCACTTGGCATAAGGAGCTATAGCATGGCCGCAATATCAGGAACCACCGCCGCAGTAATCACCGCCGTCTCAATGGCAGCGTCCCTTGCGGGGACCGTCATGAGTTCCATGGCGCAGCAGCAGGCGCAGCAGAGGCAGCAGCAGCTGGCGAAACAGCAGGCAGCCCAGCAGGAGGCGGTCAACCGTTATCAGCAGCAGATAGCCGAGCGCAACCGCGACCTCGCTGCAGAGCAGGCGCGCGCTGCCCGGAAAGAGGGCTATGATGCCGCCACGCGGAAACGGCAGGAGGTTGCCGCAATCATCGGCGCACAGCGTGCCCGGCAGGGCGCCAGCGGCATCGGCGTGGACACTGGCAGTGCCCTCGACCTCAATTTGGACACAGCGGAGAAGGGCGAGATCGACGCCCTGGCCCTCCAGCAGCAGGGGCTGGACAAGGCGCGCAACCT
>Ga0310690_10010124_pt1 | contig 11753 bp, 14 predicted proteins | sample AusTroGonzalo_MG_2_FD_207661 | JGI IMG/M metagenome (GOLD analysis project Ga0310690, IMG submission 207661) | Bovine rumen microbial communities from tropical cattle in Woodstock, Queensland, Australia - Gonzalo_04 (v2) (version 2) | ecosystem: Host-associated > Mammals > Digestive system >...
CGACGGAAGCGGAGAGGACAACTCGAAAGGCAACGCGGGAGCGGAGGACCGGACGAGGTGCAATCCGGAGAAGAAAGACCTCCTGGACTATATCAACAAAATTTGAGAAAGCGAGGAAAAACACCATGAAGAAAAAGCTGGAAGAGCTGAAGGCCAAGCTGGCCGCGCTCAAAGAACGCATCGAAGCGGACGATGAGGACGCTATCAAGGAAGCGAAGCAGCTGAAGAGTGACATCGAGGCCACCAAGGCCGCGATCGCGAAGGCCGAGGAAAAGGCCGAGCTGCTGAAGCTGATCGGGACCAAGTCCGAGAAGGACGACGACTCCGATCTGGACTCCAAACCGGCGAAGAGCCTGGGCGAGCATTTCGTGAAGTCCATGCCGAAAACGCATGAGAAGCGCTTCGCCATCGCCGCCAAGGCCTACAATGATCCGCTGGCGGTCGGCACTCCTGGATCTCCCCAGGTGCCGCGGGCGCTTGTCACCGACATCGACAAGAACATCGTCACCGAAGTCCTGCCGGAAACCTTCCTCCGGAGTCTGTTCGGTGCTGAGACCATCTCCGGGAACGCGCTGACCTACTTCGTAGAAGGCGCGATCGAATCCAACACCGGCAGCGGCCAGAGTCCCTATGGTTTCGATCCCACCGACGAAGGCGCTGCCAAGCCGCAGATCTCCTTCGCTGATCCTTCTCCCGTGACCGTGGCGCTGGACAAGCTGGCCGCGTTCATCAAGGAGACCGACGAATACATTGACGACGCTCCCTTCCTGGCCAGCGCCATCAATGGCCGTCTGCTGAATTATCTGCGCCTCCGTGAGGAAGCGTATCTGCTGACCAAGCTGAAGGCCGCGAGCATCACCTCCGACACCACCAGCTGGGCCAACAGCGCCACCGGCCAGGACATCGCCGACCTGATCTTCGAGAAGATCATGAAGGTCCAGGCGGACAGCGGCTTCGCTGCCGACGCGATCATCATGAACCCGAAGACCTGGCAGATCCTGCGTCTGGCCAAGACCACGACCAAGGAATACATCGGCGGCGGCTACTTCGCCGACGGCCAGGGCAAGCAGCTCTGGGGTGTCCCGGTGTATTGCAGCTCCTTCGCGGCTGCTCCTGTCTCCGGTTCTGCTACCGGTGAAATCTTCGTCGGTTCTTTCAAGGCTTGCGCATCTGTCGTGAGCAAGGGCGGCGTCTCCGTTGAGGCGACCAACACCGACCAGGATGACTTCATCAAGAACCGCATGACCATCCGCTGCGAAGAGCGCCTCGCTCTCGCCGTGCGTCGGCCTGCTGGCTTCGTGAAGATCGTGAAGTCTGCCTCGGACCCTATTTGAGTCCGTTGGTAGACGCAGACATATCAGCGGACACAGATCTCCTCGGTAAAACCGTATCAGATCTGCAAGAGGATATCGTCATCAGTAACGGCGTGATCAGCGGCACATTGCATTATGTGACGGGATACACCGGATTCGACGCAAGTCATCCGGAACTCCAGGAAGGTCACTTCCTCGCTCTCCACGCAGAAGCTGAAGACGCGACTTCGATCTCTGTGCGGCCCCTGGGAAGCACGGCGGATCCGGTTCCGCTGGACGCTGACGGCTTGTATATCCTTCATATCGTGAACGCCACCGGCATCGAGTATTATACCGTGATCGACGGCGTGACCTATCTGAACGTCTACAAGTTCGACGGCCTGGTCATGGAACCGAAAGAAGACGATTAACGACGAAGGGGCGCAGCTGAAAGGCTGCGTCCCTTTTTCCGAAAGAAGGTGAAGCACCAATGAAAACGCTGGTTTTTGATGGGAATAAGCTGATCGACCTGGGATCGGCCGAAGCCAAGAAGGCGAAGAAGGAAGAGCCGAAGACGAAAGCCGTTAAGCCTTCCAACAAGGCCGGAAAGGCGGCGAACAAATGAGCCTGCTGACACAATGGGGATATACCATCACCAACGCGGACGCTCTGGCGGCTATGCTATCGCCGGAAGACTTCAACACGCTCACCGCGAGCAAATTCGCGGGAGACGCGAGGATCTCTCCGGAGCTGGCCGCGGCCTGCATGGGCCTCCGGAACTATTGCGGATGGCACGTCTATCCCGCGCAGACTTGCTCTTTCTCCGAGCGGCTGCTCTATGGCAACGGCAGGATCAAGCGCGTCGGATCTGATTACCTGATCCAGCTCCCGGCGGCGTATGTGACCGGAGTGACATCCGTCACGATCGGCGGAGAAGCCTGGACGGACTTCTCTTTCGAGACGAATGGCATCCTGCGCCTGTTCGACGTATACGATCACAAGCTCACGCGCAAGACGGAGATCGTCGTGACGTATACGGCAGGCATCCCGACCGCGCTGATGGATTCCATCAAGGAACTGATCGCCGGAAGAGTGTCGAGGGCGCTGACGATGACCAACGGCGTCGCGAGCGAATCCGCGGGCGGCGTTTCTGTGTCTTACACGCAGAACTGGTCCAGCGGCGGAGGCGCGGGTGCTTTGCAATCGACGGACGTCGAAACGCTGGAACCGTACAAGCTGCGGGGGGTGTTCTGATATGGCGCTTCCATCATGGGCGAATGATACGGTCACGAGGATCCGGCCGGGGACGAAAGACGTCCGCGGATCCATCGTCCCGGATTGGACAAAGTCGACGAGCGAGAACATCACCGGATGCTCGATGCAACCAGCAGCGACGGCGCTCTCCCAGGATGGACGCGTTCTCGGTATCTCCGAAGGATATACCGGTTATTTCCCGCCGGGAACCGATATCGCCGCAGGCGATAAGATCCAATTCGACGGGAATGACTATCAGATCATCGGCGAGCCGAGACCGTGGAAGTCTCCGACCGGGAGAGTGACACACATCCAGGCGCAGCTCGAAAGGTGGTCGGGATAATGGCCAAGCAAGTCGAGATCGAGTTCTTCTCGGAAGGCTTCGAGCAGATCCTGACATCCGGCGGGGTTATGAGCGCGGTCGAAAGCGCGACCAATGGCATCTGGGCGCGGGCGAACGCAAACAACACACGCGGAGGAACGGGATTCCATTCCGGAACCCGTATCGGACGCGCATACGGGAGCCAGCGGGCGCTCGGTTTCGTCTATACGACGGACCGGAAGAGCGCCATCGCAGAGGCGGAGGATAAAGCATTGAGTGAGGCGGTGAGCGCAGGATGAGCAGCAGCGTACAGATCAGACGGTCCGTCGACATCGAAGACGAAGTCCGGACCGCGCTGAAGAGCTACATGACCGTTTATTGCCGTCCTCTCCCGGCGAACTTCTCCACACCGTGCATCCTGGTCACACAGGTCGGCGGAACGGACGCAGACGGACAGATCGACACCTTTGAGGTGACGCTGGACGCCAGGGCGACCGATGAAGGGACCGCAAACGAAACACTCCGGAACGCGATCGCGCTCCTGCGGAAGGCCGCGGGGGAACAGACCACCGCGATCCGGCATATCTCGGTAAATACATCCGGCAGCTGGGGATCTGATCCCGTCAGGCCGGATCTTTCGATGTATTCGGCGCGGATCAGCGTCGTCGCACATCTGGAAAACAAAACGATAACGTATTAAGGAGGACGAACACATGGGCAGCAATGCAGTAAACCTCGGAATCGGTGCCGCGAGTGGTATGTTTTTCCATGCCGCCGCCGGAACTGCTCTTCCGACCTATCCGACCGAGACGCTCGCGAGCGCCTGGAAGGAAGTCGGATTCATCGCCCAGGATGGCATCACCTGGCATCATGGCCGGTCCGCCGAGCCGCTGAAGGATTGGAGCAACTCCATCCGCAGGCAGCTCCAGAGCGACGCCACCGGCACGGTGGCCGCTCCGATCATCTCCACGACCAAGGAAGTCTTGCAGACTCTCTTCGGCGCGAGCGCCGTCGTTGAGACGGCCGCGACGTCCGGCCACGGCAAGCTGGAGAAGATCGAGGTCAAAGAGGGCGTCATGTCCGGCGAGGAGGCCTTCCTGTTCCTGATGAAGGACGGAGACGATACCTTCATGCTCGGAACCACGCGGGGCCTGATCACCGCTCTGGACGATGTTTCCTTCGCTCCCGGATCCGCGATCACCTGGAACGCCACGGTCAGCGCGGACGCCTGGACGTTCATGAAGGACGACGGCCAGAAATCTACCTGATAGGAGGACGAACACATGGGCAGCAATGTTGTAAATCTCGGAATCGGCGCGGCGACGGGTATGTTCTTCCATGCTCCGAAAAACACCGCGCTCCCGGCGTATCCGACAGCTGATCTCTCCTCGACGGATTGGGAGGAGGTCGGATATATCTCCCAGGATGGCATCACCTGGCATCATGGCCGGTCCGCCGAGCCGCTGAAGGACTGGAGCAACTCCATCCGCAGGCAGCTCCAGAGCGACGCCACCGGCACGGTGGCCGCTCCGATCATCTCCACGACCGCGGAGGTCCTCAAGACCATCTTCGGCGAGAACAACGTGACGGAGGCCGTGGCCAGCTCCTCTCACGGCGCTCTGACTTCCATCGAGGTCAAAGAGGGCGTCATGTCCGAGGAAGAGGCCTTCCTGTTCCTGATGAAGGACGGAGACGATACCTTCATGCTCGGAACGACCAGCGGCTTTATCACCGCTCTGGACGACATCTCCTTCGCTCCCGGATCCGCGATCACCTGGAACGCCACGGTCAGCGCGGACGCCTGGACGTTCATGAAGGACGACGGCCAGGTCATCCCGCCGAGTCCGTAACCAATCGAAACCATAAAAAAGGAGTAAAAAATCATGGCTGAAGTGTTTACACTCAAAAAGCGCCAGCGCTTCCAATTCGCGCTGGAGGAAGATCCCGGCAAAGTCTACTCTCTCCCGCCGCTGTCGAGCCTCTCTTTTGAGGACGCGCAGCTGATGGCCAAGCTCGGCGACGAGACGACCATCGTCAAACAGGGCGAGAAGATCAAGAAGTTCATTCTCGGAAAGTGTCCGGAGCTGGAAGGCAAAGGCCTCGAAGATATGGAATTTTATGAGATCTTCAACGCCTACGCAATGAGCGAAGGGAAAGACAAGCTGGGGGAATCGAAGGCCTCGCCCAATTCGTAACAGAACACCGCGAGGCTGTTGAAAAAGACCTGCTGATCAAAGCAGGCCGCAGCCTGGAAGACATCGGGCGCACTCTCTCATGGAGTGCGCTCGGTGCTTTTTTGCGTCATCTGGACATAGACAGCGAGACGGCGCGGGAGCTGGATCCGGAGCTGACGGCATGGGGAAGCGCGGTCAAGACAAACGCGATCCTGGCGGACATCTTTGACGTCCTGGCCATGATCAACGCGAACCTCTGCGCCATCGGATCCGGGAAGAAGGCAAAGACGCCGAAGAAATACGCTCGCCCAGGCGACAAGGACAAGAAGAAAATCGGGAAGAACGCACTCCCGCCGGATGAGCTGCGGGCGTGGTTTGATAAAAAACGGAAAGAGCATAACAAATCCAAGCAGGAGGAGGCGAATCGTCAATGATCGAAGTCGCGCAAGCGTCGGTAACTATCATCCCGACCATGAAAGGCGCACAGCAGACGATCACGAAGGAAATGACGTCCACGACGGACACCGCGGCCGAAAAGGCTGGCAAGTCCTCCGGGCAGAAATTCTCCTCGAAGTTTGGAAGCGCGATCAAATCCGGGGCGAAGACGATCGCGACAGCCGTCACCGCGGCCGTCGGCACGGTCTCCGCTCTGTCCGCATCTTTCTACAACGCCGCGAAGGCTACGGCCGAGTTTGGCGATCATATCGACAAAATGTCCCAGAAGCTCGGCATCTCGACCGACGCATATCAGGAATGGGACTTCATCTGTCAGCACAGCGGGACGTCCATGGACTCCATGAAGACGGCCATGACGAAACTGTCCACGGCAGCGGCGAACGGATCCGATGCTTTTGAGAAGCTCGGCATCTCGGCGGAGGAAGCCGCGAGCATGAGCAAGGAGGAACTCTGGAACAAGACGATCACCGCGCTCACCAACGTCGAGGACGAGACAGAACGCGCCAGGATCGCGCAGGAGCTTTTCGGCAAGGGCGCGACCGAGATGGGCGCTCTTCTGAATATGTCGGCGGAGGAGATCGAGGCAATGCGCCAACAGGCGCACGATCTGGGGATCGTCATGTCCGAAGAGGACGTCAAGGCCGCTGCGGCCTTCCAGGACTCTCTTCAGAACATGACGCAGAGCTTCACCGGCCTCAAGAATAAGATGATCGCGGAGTTCCTGCCGGGAATCACGACGATCATGGACGGCCTGACGGAAATCTTCTCCGGAGACGGCGAGGGCGGTGTCGCGAAGATCAAGGAAGGCGTGGCCAGCATATCGGCGAAGATCAAAGAGGTCCTGCCGGATCTGATCTCGACAGGATCCGAGATCGTCTCGTCTATCCTGGGCGCGATCACGGACAATCTGCCTCTCCTGATGCCGCTGGCGGCGAACATCATCACAACGCTCGCGACGCATATCGTCGCGGCGATCCCGGCGCTCCTGGACACGGGCCTCTCGATCCTGACGGAGCTGATCAAGGGCATCGTCGACAACGGGCCGGAGATGATGAAGCAGGCGACGTCCGTCCTGTCGAACTTCATGACATCCATGAGCGAGAAGCTCCCGGAACTGCTGACGACGGCGGCGGATCTGGTGGCCATGCTGGTCACCGGCATCATCGAGAACGCGCCGCAGCTGATCACCAGCGCGGCCACCGCGATCACGAACTTCGTGACGGGCATCGTCCAGAAGCTCCCGGACATCCTGGGCAAGGGCGGCGAGATTGTCACCAACCTGATCAACGGATTCACGACCAACGCGCCGACCATCCTGACGACGATCGGGACGGCCATGGGCGACATCGTGAAGAAGATCGGCGAGGCGCTGCCGGATCTGCTGGCCAAGGGCGCGGAGATCACGAGCAACATCCTCTCCGGTCTGAATGAGAACGCGCCGGGGATCGCGACGGCCATCGGGACCGTGATGGAATCCATCGGAAAGGCCATCGGGGACGCCTTCCCAGGCATCTCCAGCGGGATCTCCGACATCATCAAGGCCTTCGAGCCGCTGATGAAGGATATCACCTCGACATTCTCCGACGTGACGAAGACGATCAGCGGGGCCGTGACGGATATCGTCAAGGCGCTCGCTCCGTATATCCCGGAGATCACCAAGATCGTCAACAAAACGACGGAGCAGCTGCCGAAGATCATCGAGAGCTTTAACGGAATCGTCACGACGATCTCCGACGCGATCACCAAGATCGTCGCCGCGATCGCTCCTTATATTCCGGACATCACGAAGATGGTGACCGAGACGACGAAGCAGCTGCCGAGCATCATCTCGGCCTTTAATGACATCGTCAAGAGCATCGGCGACGCGATCACCAAGATCGCCGCAGCGATCGCTCCTTACATCCCGGACATCACGAAGATGGTCGAGACGACCGTCTCAAAGCTGCCGGACATCATCAACGCCTTCAAGGACGTCCTGACGTCCATCGGGCCGATCATTGACTCCATCGGGACCGTGATCGAGAAGATCGGGACGGCCGTGGTCAATATCGTCACGAGCGTCGGGGATAACATCACAAAGATCGTCGGCAGTTTCTCCGATCTGCTCTCCCAGGTGAGTCCGATCATCGACTCTGTCGGAGAGGCGATCGCCAAGATCGGGACCGCGCTGGCGGAGGTCGTGACGAGCGTCGGCGGAAGCATCGCCTCGATCGTCGAGTCCTTCGCATCTCTGAACAGCTCTCTCGCGGAGCCGATCACGGCCGTCGGATCTCTGATCGAATCCATCGGCACGGCCATCGGGACCGTCGTGGAGGCCGTCGGATCCTGCGTCTCCTCGATCAATGAGTCTTTCGCCAAGGTCCTCGACTCCCTCAAGGGCGTCATCGACTCCATCGGCGAAGGCGCCGTCAAGGCGGGCGAAGGTTTCTCCGCGCTGGCGGATGCGATCATCAAGCTCGTTAACCAGACCGGCTTCTTCGATCTGGCGGCAACGCTGACGAAGGTCGCCGGGGCCGTCGGTGATATCGCGAGGACCGGCAAGGACGCCGGGGAAGCATACACCAATCTCGAAAAGCTCGTCGGGACTCTCGGAGAGCTGGCGGAGTCTGACTTCGGGACCATGGCCACGAACCTCCAGACAATCGCGGATAAGCTCTATACGGTCACGCTTTACACGCCGACGCTGACGGACACGAAGAAGAACCTGGAAGAACTCGGAAAGGTTAAGCTCGACAACCTGTCCAACCAGCTCCAGACGGCGAACGATAAGGCGAAGGCCTTCACGGATAGCGCGAAGACCGGCTTCGAGAATCTGCAAAAGACCATCACAGAGAAGACGAAGACCGCATCCACCGACGTCCAGAACAAGCTCCAGGAGATGGAGACCAACTTCAAGAATAAGCTGCAATCCATCCAGACGAACGTGACCAACACGTTCAACACGATCCAGACCACGATCTCCGATAAGCTGAAGAGCATCTCGACGGACGTCACGTCCAAATGGACCGAGATGGAGAACACCTTCAAGACGAAGCTCTCCTCGATCCAGACCAACGTGACCAACACGTTCAACACGATCCAGACCACGATCACGGATAAGATGACAACGGCATCGAAGGATGTCACCTCGAAGATGACCGAGATCGAGTCGACTTTCTCGACGAAGCTCTCGTCCATCCAGACGAACGTGACCAACACGTTCACGACCATCCAGACGACAATCGCGGACAAGATGAAGACCGCGTCCACCGATGTCACATCGAAGATGACGGAAATCGAGTCCACGTTCTCGACGAAACTGTCATCGATCCAGACCAACGTGACGAACACCTTCACAACGATCGCGACAACGATCGCCGATAAACTGAAGACGGCCTCAACGGACACAACGTCCAAGATGACAGAGATCGAGTCGACTTTCTCGACGAAGCTATCGTCCATCCAGACGAACGTGACCAACACGTTCGACACTATCAAGACAACGATCGCCGATAAGCTCAAGAGCGCATCGGAGGATGTCACGTCGAAGATGCAAGAGATCGCGACAACGATCTCGACACAGATGTCCGCGGCATCGACTTCGATCTCTACAGAGTCCGGAACATGGGCGACGACGGTAAAGAACGCGATCAAGGCCGTGAAGGACAACTTCCCGGAGGGATTCTCATGGGAAGTCCCAGCGCTGCCGGAGCTGTCCTGCGGCTGGGGAGACACGGTCAAGGCGGCAATTAAGGAAGTCAAGGACCAATTCCCGTCCAACTTCTCCTGGGATATCCCGACGCTGAAGATCCCGGCGCTCGCGCCTCACTTCAAGCAGAGCGGGAAATGGGAATTTGATGACGACGGCAACATCACAAAGACGCCGAGCATCTCGATCGAATGGTATAGGAAAGCCGCGGAGATGGGCGCTCTGTTCACAGAGCCGCAGATCGTCGGAGTCGGCGATGCGGCGCAGCCGGAATTGCTGATCGGCGAGGACACGCTCTTCAACAAGATCCGAGACGCCGTGGCCATGGGTAACGGTTTCAACCAGACGAACAACATCACGGTCCAGGACGGAGCGACGGCCAGCGAGACGGCGCGGATGATCCGTAACCAGACCAAACAGCTATTGAACAGGATGAGAGGTGGAGTATGAGCATTATCAGGAGCGCAACCTTCACCAACACGGAGGACAATGTCAATCTGATCGTTGACGGCAACTGTCCGGGCATCGTGATCGAGCAGATCGAGGGGATTTATGCTTTCGTGGGGGAGGTGAAAACCTCCCCCTATTCGCAGACCAACGGCGACCGATACAAGAACACGCGGGCGACCAAGAGGAACATCGTCATCACCGGAAAGATCTTCGATGACTTCTGGAACAATCGCCAGCTGATGTATCGGGTTTTCCGCCTGGGATCCGTCGGGAAATTCTGCTATACAGAGCCGGACCGGTCGAACAGATACGCGGATTACTATGTCGAATCCGTGGACATCGACCAGGACGCCTATCGCGGGCAGTATCAGATCTCGCTGATCTGTCCGGATCCGTTCTTCTATGCCGGGGAGATCGAGGCCGTCGACCTCGCATCCTGGATCTCTGACTTCGAGTTTATCCATGAGTTTGTGGAGGCAGGCGAGGAGCTTGGCCACCGTGAGACCTCAATGATCAAAGAGATCCAGAACCTCAACGGCGTCGACGGGATCGGGATGAAGATCATCCTGACGGCCTCCGGCAACGTGACAAATCCATATGTATATCTCTATGAGACCGGCGAGACGATCAAGATCGGCACGACGGCCAATCCTTACACGCTGAACAGCTCGAAGCGGGTGGAGATCGACACGACAACCGGCAAGAAAAACATCGTCCAGATCGCCAACAACGTCGAGACGCGGATCAATGAATATCTGGATCCGGATTCGTCCTTCTTCCAGCTGGGCGCGGGCATCAACACGATCGGATACAATGCCGCGTCCGGATCGAACTATTTGAACGTTCGGATCGAGTATAAGATGAGGTTCTTGGGCGTATGAGTGTAGAGGTTAGAATTTACAATCCGAGCCTGGAACTCCAGGGCGTGATCGACGAGTTCTCGTCGCTGATCTGGATCCGGCGCTATCAATCGCCGGGAGAGTTCGAGCTGCGGACGCCTTACGCGGCGGAATCGAAGCGCCTCCTGATCCCGGAGAACATCGTCCAGAAGTTCGACGGGAAGGAGACCGTCGAGGCCGGGGTGATTGAAAATATCTTCATGAACCAGAACGAGATCGTCATCAAGGGACGATTCCTTGAGAGTTATCTCGACAGGCGGCTCATCAAGGCGACAACGTATTACACCGGGAACGCGGAGGACTCCATGCGCTCGATCATCTCGAACATGGTGGCCATCCCGCTCCTGTCTCTGGGAACGGATCACGGCCTAACAGAGACGCTCGTCTTCCAGGCGACATATAAATCCGTGCTGAATATCATCTCGAAGGCTTGCAGAGCGACAGGCCTGGGATTCCGGATCCGTCCGGACTTCTCGACGCGGGATTTGTATTTCGAGATCTACAAGGGCGCGGACAGGACGGACAGCACCGGCGCGAAGGTCATCTTCTCGGAGAAGTATGACAATCTGATGAACGAGGCGTATACATACGACTCGACGGCCTATAAAACTCACGCCTACGTCTCGCAGCTGATCAACGACGTCCGCGTCGCGTATGATATCGGATCCGGATCCGGCCTCGGCCTGCGGGAGGTCCATGTCCCAACAACCGTGGACGTCAACGGAAAGACATCCGCGGAGATCGAGGCGTCCATGAAGAACCAGGGACAGCGGGCGCTGGACTCCAAAACCATCAAGGAGAGCTTCACATTCTCGACGGATGCGGACTCTCCTTTCATCTATCGGACGGATTACGACATCGGGGATCTCGTCCACGTCAATCACATTTCATGGAATATCAACCTCGCGCTCCGGATATCGGAGATCGAGGAGGATTATGAAGGCGGAGGACGGGAGATCGTCCTGACTTGCGGATCTCCGCTTCCGGAGATCATGGACTTTGAGGAGGGATAAAATGTCTGTTTATGCACAGGAGTATGGTTATTTCTTTAACAGCAATAACCACGACAGAACCTATAACGCGGAGAGCTTCGAGAGATGGCTCAAGCCGTTCTTCCAGACCGGCGTCTTCCAGGGCGGACTCCAGGTCAAAGCGCAGACGACGCCGGACATGACGGTCCAGGTGACGCCGGGATATGCCAATCTCAACGGCAAGCCT
>Ga0310690_10010127_pt1 | contig 11750 bp, 10 predicted proteins | sample AusTroGonzalo_MG_2_FD_207661 | JGI IMG/M metagenome (GOLD analysis project Ga0310690, IMG submission 207661) | Bovine rumen microbial communities from tropical cattle in Woodstock, Queensland, Australia - Gonzalo_04 (v2) (version 2) | ecosystem: Host-associated > Mammals > Digestive system >...
GCGCCGCGGCGCGGCGGCGGCCCACCGCCTTACCCACCAGCGTACCGATCACGTAGAACAGCAACACCACCAGCAACAGCGCCACGGCGGCAAACACCCATACGGGCAGATCGCCAGTATAGTCGCTCACGTAGGGGACGGTAACGCCCTCCACGGCAAGATCCGCGGCGCGAAGGAGCAGGGCGGACAGGGCGGCTTCCCCTGCCGGCGTGTCCGGCGTATCGGGTGGGGCCGGCTCGTCAGTGCCGAGGGAGAGCACCGGCAACGTGCCGCTATAAAACGGCATACGGTATACATGTACGGTATAGGTGCCCACGGTGGTCTGATCTTCGGCGGTACACCGTACGGCGAATACGTTATCGCCGGGTTTGAGGAAAGAAGTAACGCTCTTGACGGACAGCGCCTTGCTGTCCTGCGCCACGCCGGAGAGGGTGATGTCTTTCACCTCGTAGGGTACATACGCCACGTAGTCGTATACCGTGGGACTGAAAGCGGGGCTGATCGTGCCGGCGCTGATACGCAGGGCGGAGAGCATGGCGTTGGTACTGGCTTTATAATTGGGGTCCTGCTGGCGGACGGCGGTGATATAGTAATATTTCTGAGCGCCGTTTTCCGCGGTCACCGTGACGGTGACGGTATTGGAGCCCACCACCAGCGAGTTGCCGGACACGCTGACGGACGCGCCGCTGTCGGCGCGGGTGTAGCTCAGATCCAGCGAGGATACCTCATAGGGGACGGTGACGGAATAGTTGACCGTTCCGCCGGAGAAGGCGGGGGACAGAGGCGCGTTGGAGCAGGAAAGCGCAGTCAGATTGGCGTTGCCGCTCAAGGGCGCCGCCACGGTGGCGCTCCAGGACGCACTGCCCAGAGAGATGGTTTGATTGGTGTCCGACGCGGTTACGCCGGAGATACCGGCGGAGATACTGCTGCCGGAGGCGGCGGAGGAGGGCACCTTGAACGTGGCGACAAACACGGAGGCGCTGCCGTTGACGGGATTGGTCATGGCGGTATCGTAGGCGGTGAACACGTTGCCGTTGAGGGTGACCGTCCAGCCGCTGCGGGCAGAGGACACGTTGGAAAGGCTCATGCCGGAAATGCCGGAGAAGGATCCGTTGATAGCGGTCAGATTACTGCCGCTGACGGAAAAAGTCAGCGTAACGGTACTGCCGCCGCGGATCCCGCCGGTATTGCCGCTGAGACTGGCGCCCGCCGCCTCGGAGCGGACAGGCAGAAGCAAAAGACATACCAGCGAAAACGCCGCCAGATAACGGAAAGCACGTTTCATGCACGGAGCCTCCTTTCAATCATTGGGGAGAGATGGTGCGCCGCCCCAGTGTGACGGCGAGGATCTGGGCGAAATCCGTGACGTCGATCACGCCGTCGCCGTTGAGATCCGCCGCCTGCGCCCGCGCGCCGGTGAGGGTGGTACGCTTGAGAAGATGGGCGTTGATCTGCGCCATATCGGTAATGTCGGTCAACCCGTCGCCGTTCACGTCGCCGGTGACCACCACGGACACCTGCTGTACCAAAGAGCCGTTCACCGTCAGCGATACGGTCATGCCGGTAGCCACCTTGCCGGTGACCGCCTTGCCGTTTTGATCCTGCACGGTGATATACTGCGCCGGAGACAGCGACGCCAACAGTTGGGCGGCGGTGGTGCCGGCGGAGATCTTCCGCAGATAACCGCCGGAGAGGCGGTAAGAGCCGGTGGCGGTCATCTCCGTGACGGCGGGAATGGCGTGGGACTGGTATTGGGCGGTAAAGGAGAGGTTGCTCTCACCCATGGTCATACCGGCGGTGTAGCCGCTCCAGCCGGTGAAGGTGTAGTACGTGGTGGCGCTCGCCGCGCGTTGAGGATCGGCAGGGGCGAGGATGGACTCGCCCTTGGTCAAAGAGCCGGAGGCGAGGACGGTCTTGCCGTCATAGTCGTAGAAGGTGTAGGTATAGAGCTTGTTCCAGCGGGCGGTCAGCGTGGTGTCCTGCGCGTAGGCGGTGGAGGCGGCGCTGACCTGCTTGCCGTTTTGATCAAACCAGCCGGCAAAGGCGTAGCCGCTGCGGCTGGGGGTGGGCAGACCGCTGAGCGACTGACCCGGCTCATAGGTGAGGGAGGTGGGGGAACAGGTGCCGCCGTTGGGCGCAAGCGTATAGGTGACGGAAATGGTCTCCTGCGCCTGCACCACGAAGGGCGAGGTAAGCTCATAGTGATTGCCGGCGCTGTCCGCGGCGGTGATGGAGAACACGTAGTTGCCCGCTTTCAGCGCGCTGAAAGGCGTGGCGCCATCCAGACGGCTCAAATCGTAATACGTACTGTCGGGGGAGGCGGAGGCGGTATACAGCGCGGAGGAACTGCCGGCAGGGAAGATCTGGGACTTGACGGTTTTAATGGTGTGGGTGCTGTGAAGCGTGCCCCGCAGATAGTAGCCGGAGGAGCCCTCCACCAGTTTATTGGTCAGCGAGGGATAGTTGGCGCCACTGAGCGTCCAGCCGGCGTTCCCCGGGGTAAACTGCCACTGGAACATCTCCTCGCCGCTTTGCACCGCGCCGCCGGCGGAGGCGGAGGTCACCGTCAGATACCGTCCGGTGGCGCGGTTTTTCAGGGCGAAGCCGCTGTTATAGCGCACCAGCTCCCAGAACTGCCGGTCGCTTGCCGCCGGAGCGGACCAGGACACGGTACTGCCGCTGCCGCAGGTAAGACGGCGGGTGTCCGATTCCGTGGAAACGGTATAGTAGCCGCTGGCATAATACGTCAGCCGAAGCTGTTCGGCACTGCCCAGCGACAGATCGGGACTGATGAAAAGCTTATTGTTGGCAGGCAGGGAAACGGTGTAAAGCCCCTCCTGCAACGGCGCGTCGGTATACCCGTACTGCGCCAGCATCGCCTGCGCCTGCGCCGGCTCGTTGACCCACAGGCGGATGTATACGCCCACCTGAATATCCGAGGAGTTGCCGGAATAGTAGCGAAGCGCCTTTCCGTCAATGCCGTATTTTTCCGCGGTGTCGCCGGACATGGTGTAATCCAGCGTGAAATCCACGTCCGCCTGGGTGACCACACTGCCGCTTTCAGCGTATACCGCGCGGATCAGCTCGCTCTCCGGCTGGTTGGCAAAGCCGCCCAGGGAGGCGAAAGCGCGCACGAAGATATTGGCCGCGGAGGTGGACCCGTGCTGTATGGCGCGGCTCCACAGCACGTTGCGCAAAGCGATGCTGTAATTGCTCATGTCGAACGACGGACAGCGGCTCTTGTCCCGCAGGGCGTTGAGCGCCGAGAGATAGAACGCCTCGTAGGCATAGTCGCGCTGTGCCTGGGCAAACGCCTCCTCGTTGTCCTCGGCACATTCCTTCCACGCGGCGTTGAAAAGAGGACCGAAGCCGGGCGCGCCGGTATAATACGCGTCATACAGCTTGCCGCCGAAGGACTGGTAGATCACGTTGTCCGAGGCGAGGAGCCATTCAAAGAAGCGGCGCGGCGTTCCGGCGTTGCTGGCGAACATATAAAGACCGTAGGAGGTGCCGCCCAGATCGCCGTACACCGTGGCGACCTCGTCAGCCTTGCCGCGGGACTCGTAGCTGGCGCTCAATTCGCCCAAAAGCGACGCTTCCTGATCGTCGGCGGCGGTGGCGCCGGCAGGCGGCACAAGGACACCGGCAAAGAGAGAAAGCGTCATGGCACCGCACAGCAGACGCGAAAGCGCCCTGCGCACCGATGGTTTCATGCCGCGATCCCCCCTTTCCGATTTACATAACGATACATATCGCCAGTATAACATACCGCCGCCCCCGTGTCTACCGTAAATTGCGGAAAAAGGGAAAAGACGGGCGAAAAAGAACGAAATCACGCCGCAGGGGGCGGAATGTTATGTAAACAAAAAGAACTGCCGCCTTTTGAGCGGCAGTTCCCGGGCAGTGCGGAGGGATCGGACGTCAGCGCGCCTTTTCGGCGAAGCTGTTGTCCACCAGCGTTTCAAAGGGGACGCGCGCGTCTTCCTCTAACTGTCCGGCGCCCACCATGATATCCTCCACGCGCTCCCATGCCTGGGAGGTCATTACCGGCGTTTCGTTCCACGCGCCGATGGCACGGAGACGACCGACCACTTGCGCCACAAGGGTTTGATCCGTGTCGGGGAACTGGGGCGCGATCACGGCGGCAACCTCCTCGTCCGTATGCTGCGCGACCCATTTCTGCGCCTTGGCAATGGCGTTGGTGAAGCGCTGTACCGTGTCGGCGTGGTCTTTGAGGTAGCTCTGGGTGGCAAAGTAGGTGGTGTACGGCACGTCGCCGCTCTCCTCGCCCAGAGAGCAGAGGATATAGCCCTGACCCTCCAGCACCACCTGGGAGGCGCTGGGTTCAAACAGCGCCACATAGTCGCCGCTGCCGCCGGTAAAGGCGCCCGCCATCATGTTGAACTGTACGGAGGTGTCCACCGTTACGTCTACGTTGGGCTCCAGACCGTTCTTGCGAAGCACGTATTCCAGCGTCATCTCCGGCATGCCGCCCAGACGGCCGCCGATGATCGTTTTGCCCTTGAGAGCATCCCACGTGAAGTCCTCGTCGGCGCGGCCTACCAGGAACGAGCCGTCCCGCTTGGTGAGCTGAGCGAAGATGCGGGGATAGTCCTCCTTGCCCTGATGATAGACGTAGATACAGCTCTCGCCGCCGGCAAAGCCGATGTCGCTCTGGCCGGATACCACGGCGGTCATCACCTTGTCGGCGCCGCCGCCGTTGGTCAGCTCGATGGCAAGACCTTCCTCCTCAAAGTATCCCAGCTCAATGGCGGCGTACTGCGGCGCGTAGAACACCGAGTGCGTCACCTCGTTCAGACGTACCACGGTGCGCTCGACCTTTGTTTCCGACGGAGCCGGATCTGCTTTCGTTTCCGGCTCCGTTTCGGTTTTGCCGCACCCTGCCAGCATAGATACGACCATCAAAAGCGTAAACAGTAAAGCAAGCAGTTTTTTCATTGCGTGACCCCCCATGATTTATCAAAATATTTTTCCACCCACAAAACGAGATAGTACATCACCACCGCGCACAGCGCCAGCACCAACACGCTTGCCATGACAAGGTCCATGTTGAATACCTGTGAGCCGTACACGATGAGATAGCCCAATCCCGCCCGTGAGACAAGAAACTCGCCCATAATGACGCCGACCCAGGAAAGACCTACGTTCACCTTCAGCGTCGCCAGCAGTGTGGCGCCGTTGGCAGGCAGGATCAAAAGCCGCAGGATCTGCCCCCGGGACGCGCCCAGCGTCTGCATCAGGCGCACTTTTTCCGTATCCACTTCCCGAAAGCCCTCATAGACGTTCAGGATCGTGACGATCAGCGAAATGGCAAGCGTCATGGCGATGATGGCGCCCATACCGGCGCCCATCCAGACGATGAATATGGGACCGAGCGCCGTCTTGGGCAGCGCGTTGAGCACCACCAGATACGGGTCCAGCACCCGACTCAACCGCGGCCACCACCACATCATCATCGCCACCGCCGTACCCAGCGCCGTGCCGGCGGTAAAGCCGATGACCGTCTCCAGGACCGACTGTCCCACATGGCGCCAGAGCTGTCCCTGCTGTAAAAGACGCGCCACGGTCCGCACCATGCGGCTGGGTGAGCTGATGAGAAATCCGTCGCTCCAGCCAAGGCGTGTGGACAGCTCCCACAGCGCGAACAGCGTTATAAGAAGCGCCAACTGCCACAGGCGCACGGCGCGTTTGCGGCGGCGCATTTGCAGAAGGTAGGCGGCGCGTTGGGGTGAAAGCGTTTCATGTTCCATGCACGTCCAGCTCCTTCCAGATCGAGTTAAAGTAACCGGGGAACAGTGGCGAATCCCGCCGCTCCATCGGCGTAAGCGATTTCAGCGGACCCATGTCAAACACCGCTTTGACCGTGGCGGGACGGCGTGTGAGCACGATCACCCGATCGGACATGCTGACCGCCTCGGAAATGTCGTGGGTCACCAGCAGCGCCGTCTTGCCCTGCTCGCGGATGATGCGCGAAATGTGATCCGTTACGCTCAAACGCGTCTGGTAGTCCAGCGCGGAAAACGGCTCATCCAGCAGCAGGATCCGCGGCTCGGTGGCAAGGGTGCGGATCAGAGCACAGCGCTGGCGCATGCCGCCGGAGAGCTGTCCGGGACGCTTGCCGGAAAAGGCGCTCAAGCCGTAGCGATCCAACAGCGCGCGCACGGCGTCCTGACGCTGAGGCGTGTTCTGACGCCGGATGGAAAGTCCCAGCGTCACGTTATCCCAGATACTGCGCCAGGGAAACAACTGATCCCGCTGGGGCATAAACCCGATCAGCGGCGACGGACCGGTGATCTCCGTGCCGTCGAGAAAAATGCTTCCGCCCGACAGACGCTCCAATCCGGCGATCGCACCTAACAGCGTGGATTTTCCGCAGCCGGACGGGCCGACGATACTGCAAAACTCGCCCTCCTCCATGGAAAATGACACACCGCCCAGCGCCTCCACCTCGCCGTCGGCTGCCTGATACGTCAGCGCGGCGTTTTGGAGCTCAATAATCATTCTCGTATGACCTCCTTGGGTAAAGTAAGCGGAGAATAGCTCTCCGTCCTCATACTATGCCGCCGCCCGCGGACGGGGTGCATGACCCCGTCGGGGCTTTTCAAAGCGAAAAAAACGTAGTATAATCGAAAAAAAGCGAAAGGCGGGCGAAGACATGGGAATCGTAGTGCTGGGCGCGGTGTTCGTAGATATAAAAGGCTATCCGCTGGATCTGTATATCCCCGGCGGACGTAACGCCGGCAGAGTGGAGCAGGTACACGGCGGCGTGGGACGCAACATCGCCGAGGATATCGCCAACGTGGAACTGCGGCCTACCTTTGTGTCGCTGGTGGACAACACCGGCGCGGGGAGGGACGTGCTGGATCAACTGCGCCGCCATAAGGTGAACGTGGACTACGTGGGCGTTACGCCCGACGGTATGGGGACGTGGCTCGCCGTTTTCAACAACGACGGCGACGTGGCGGCGGCGATCTCCAAGCGGCCCGATCTGCGCCCTGTGCTGGATATATTGGAGCGGCGCGGCGAGGAGATCTTTGCCGCGGCGGACAGCGTGATCCTGGAGATTGACATGGAGCGGGAGATCGTCAAAAAAGTCTTCACGCTGGCGGAGCGGTACGGCAAGGAGGTCTACGCGGTGGTGTCCAACATGAGCATCGCCGTGGAGCGCAGGGATTTTCTCCGCCGCACCGCCTGTTTCGTATGCAATCTGCAGGAGGCGGGGATCCTGTTTTCCGAGGATTTCAGCGGCGTGAGCGCCGCACAGATGACGGAGCTTCTGCCGGAACGGGTGAAAAACGCCAGGATCCGCCGCATGGTGGTGACTATGGGCGGCGAGGGCGCCGTATACGCCGACGACACAGGCAACGCGGGCGTCGTGCCGGCACAGCGGGTGGACGTGAAGGATACCACCGGCGCCGGCGACGCGTTCTTCTCCGGCGTCGCCATCGGCTTGACTTACGGAAAAACGCTGGAGCAGGCCTGCCGGATCGGCACGCGGCTTGCCTCGTCTGTGATCTGCACGGCGGAAAACGTCTGTCCCCGCTTTTTGCCGGAGGAATTTGATTTGAAAATCACGCCGAAAGGCGATTTTTCCCAGAATACATATTAAATTTTTCCATTGCTTTTTTGAGGATAAATCCACTTGACAAATCCTGCGCGGTACGATATGATATACGGGAATGATTCATAATGTGCGGGATTATCTCCGTTTTGTGCAAAGCGGCGGTGCTCCGCCGAAAAAACCCCCAACAGAGAAGGCGAAAGGGATAGGTTATTATGAAAGAAAATCATGCGGAACAAACCAGCTATGAGATCGACCTGCTGCGGCTCGCCATGGCGCTGTGGCGGCACATCGCGGTGATTCTGGCAACGTGCATCGTACTGGGCGCCGTGGGATACGGGTACGCCAAGCTCACCATCGTGCCCAGTTATCAGGCCAGTGCGCTGATGTACGTGAACAACAGCTCCATCTCTTTAAGCGGCGCCAGCGTCACCTTCAGCACCTCCCAGATCACCGCCGCCAGAAGCCTGGTGGATACGTACAGCGTCATCATGAAAACGCGGATGACGCTCAACGCCGTGATTCGTAAGGCGGGTGTGGATTACAGCTATGAGCAGATGTACAACATGGTGCGCGCCCAGGCCAAGGATGAGACGGAGATCTTCGCCATCACCGTGACCTCCGCCGATCCGGAGGAGGCGGCGCTGCTGGCCAACACCATCGCCGACGTACTGCCCGATAAGATCAGCGACGTCATGGAAGGCAGTAACGTGAAGGTCGTCGATCGCGCCGTGGTGCCCAAAGCGCCCATCTCGCCGGGTAACAGCCGCTATGCGGTGATCGGCGCGCTGCTGGGTCTGCTCATCAGCGGCGGCGTGGTCATTCTGGTAGAGCTGTTTGACAACGTGATCCGCGACGAGGAATATCTGATGCAGACGTACGATATTCCCCTGCTGGGTCTTGTGCCGGATCTTTTAAGCCGTGAGGAAGAGAAGAGCTCCTCCGGCAAGGCGGCGAAGAAGGGGGCGAAAGAATGAGCAAGGAAAAGAAAAGAGCGATCGGGCAGAGCGGGGAGCCCTCCCTGCGCGAGCAGCGGAGCATGCTGTGCGAGAACCTGAGCTTCATCTCTGCCGAGGCATACAAGCAGATGCGCGCCAATCTTCTGTTCGCCCTGCCGGATCAGGAGGGGGAATGCCGTATCGTGGGCGTGACCAGCTCCATCCGCGGCGAGGGAAAATCCACCACCGCCATCAATCTGGCGTATACGCTGGCGGAAACGGGCAAGATGGTGTTGCTGATCGACGCGGATATGCGTGTCCCCACCGTGGCGAAGAAGCTGGCGATCACCGGCAAGCCCGGTTTGAGCAACGTGCTGGCGGGTCTTTGCACGCACGATAAAGCCATCCAGACCTCTTACCACATGACGAACTGGCACCTCATGCCCGCCGGTGACATCCCCCCCAATCCCTCGGAGTTGCTGGGCTCGGAGCAGATGGGCAAGCTGTTGAAAGAGCTTGCCAACACCTATGAGTTTATCGTGGTGGACCTGCCGCCGATCAACATCGTGTCGGACGCGCTGGCAATATCCCCCTGGGTCAACGGACTCCTGGTGGTGGTTCGCGCCGGTTATACCGAAAAGCAGGCGCTGACCGAGTGCATGCGCAATTTGCAGGTGCTGGAAAACAAGCTCCTTGGCTTCGTGCTGACGGATACCGACCAGATGCCTAAGCGCTACGGGAAATACGGTCATTACGGTCGTTACAGCAAGTACGGGAAATACAGCAAGTACGGCAGATACAGTAAATACCAGAAATACAGCTCTTACGGATACTATTACGGCAAGAAGGCTACCGCAAAGCCTGTATCCAAAACCGTGGAAACCGTCCGGCAGACGGTAGAGCAGGCAGTACAGGAGAACGCGGAAGAGCGCAAGTGAGGCGCGGTATGATAGATTTTCACAGCCACGTGTTGCCGGGAATGGATGACGGCAGTCAGAGCGTCTCACAGAGCGTATCCATGCTGCGCGCCCTGGCGGCGCAGGGCGTGGACACGCTGGCGCTGACGCCCCATTTTTACGGACAGACCACTTCGCCGGAGCGGTTTTTGGCGGAGCGCGCCGCCGCCATGGAGCGGCTCAAGGGCGCGCTGGAGGACGGGATGCCCGCCTTGCGCTTAGGCGCGGAGGTGTACTTCTTCCACGGTATCAGCCGCATGGAGCAGTTGCCCGATCTGCGCCTGCAGGGAACGCGTTTACTGCTGCTGGAAATGCCGTTTTGCCCTTGGGGCAGACGGGAAGTGCGGGAAGTTCTGGACCTTTGCGAGAACCCCGCGTTTGTGGTAATGCTGGCCCACGTGGAGCGGTATTTAAAATACGCGCCCGCCGACGCGTGGGACGTGCTGCGTGCCTCCGGCGCCATCATGCAGTCCAACACCGCCTTTTTCCTGCCGCGCAAAACACGCGGGAAAGCGTTGCGGATGGTGCGGCGCGGTCAGATCCACGTGCTGGGGACCGATTGCCACAACATGGAGGATCGCCGCCCCTGCATGAACGAAGCGGCGGCGGTGCTGGAAAAACGGTTCGGCGCGCAGGCGGCGCAGGCGTTTTTCCGGCAGGGTGAAGCGTATCTGGAGGAATGGAGCATTTGAAAAGGTGGATCTATCTTGCCGCCGGTATTCTGTGCGCGGCCGCGTGCATATTGCTGTTGTGGAAAGTGTTTCCCCGACATGTTACACCGGAGCCGCCGCCTATGGTAGAGCCGGAGCCTGTGGTGCAACCCGATCCGGAACCGGAGGAGGAACCGTATACCAGCCCCATTGATTTCGCCGCGTTGCAGGAGAAGAACACGGATATTTACGCGTGGCTCACCATTACCGGCACCCACATCACCTATCCGGTACTGCAAAATCCGGACGCGGATGAATACTACCTTAACCACAACGAGGAAAAGCAGTGGGCACAAGCCGGCGCGCTGTTTTCCCAAGCCAGATATAATTCGCGGGATTTTAAGGATCCGGTGACTATCATCTACGGACACCGGCAGAACGACGGGACCATGTTCGGTGATCTGCAGCCCCTCTATCTGGGCGACGCGGACTACTCCGAGATCAACGAGATCGTGATCTATCTGCCGGAGGCGGAACTGCACTACCGCATTTTCGCCGCCGTACCCCACAGCAACGAGCATATATTATATATGTATGATTTTTCCGACAGCGCCGACTATCAGCGGTTTTTGGACACGGTGTATGATCTGGACGACTATGCCGCCAACTACCGCATGGAGGACGCCGCTGACACGGACGACCATCTGCTGATTCTGGAAACCTGTTTGCAGACCAATCGTCTGCGGCGTTTTCTGGTGATCGGGAAGCTGGTGGAGACGATCCCCGTTTCGTATATTGACGGCAGAAATGCCGATTGATATAAATTTATAGAAAGGATGATGTAGCATGAAGAAAATTCTTGCAACGCTTGCGGCGGCTCTGCTGATCGCCTGCCTGACCGTTACGGTTTTCGCTGACGAGGTGACCAAGGAAGAAGTCGATATGGCGAACCTTCCCAGCGCCGAAGTCGGTGAGGGCAAGACCGTGGCGCCCGGCGATGAGGATACGACTGCCCAGTGGCACGTGGATACGACCCCCGAGGGCGAAGCGGAGAAGGCTTCTCTGCGTGACGCCATCAACGCCACCAACGCGCAGCTGGACAAGGACGGCGACGTTCTGTACCTCTTCGACGTGAAGACGGTCAGCGGTGCTAAGAAGGCGACGCTGAAGGTCAAGATGCCTTCCGGCACCACGCTGGCGTACGTTCTGCGCTATGACGAGGGCGAAGGCGCTTGGGTGCGTGTAGAAGCCACCTATGCGGACGGCGTTCTGACGGTCGCGGCAACTGACGTGCTGTCCCCCGTTGCGGTCGTGGTGGAAACCAACGGTACGCCTGTGTCCCCCCAGACCGGCGAAGCGGTGACCGCTGTGTATGCCCTCGGCGCCGTGCTGTTGGCGGCCGCGGCGGCAGCTTTTATCGTCAAGAGCAGAAAGGCTGCTTGAAGTCGATGATCTTTCGCATTTGAAGGAGCTTGCCATGAACAACGAACAAGCAAAGCTCACAAAGTCCGGCTTCATCATCTTGGCGATACTGGTGGTGCTCTGCCTTGCGGCAGGCATCACGGCTTACGTTCTGAATGACAAGCAGGGTCAGCCAACTGACCCTGCTGTCATATCGGACGAC
>Ga0310690_10010128_pt1 | contig 11749 bp, 8 predicted proteins | sample AusTroGonzalo_MG_2_FD_207661 | JGI IMG/M metagenome (GOLD analysis project Ga0310690, IMG submission 207661) | Bovine rumen microbial communities from tropical cattle in Woodstock, Queensland, Australia - Gonzalo_04 (v2) (version 2) | ecosystem: Host-associated > Mammals > Digestive system >...
CAGCGACGGCGACAGACCCGTCAGCACGGCGAACGCCCAGAGCAGAAGCGCCGCCAGCAGATGGCACAGCTGCTTCCCCATTGGACTGCGGAACACCAGACCGAGTGTCAGCATCAGCAGCGCGTAGAGCACACCGACATGAAGGCCCGAGAGCGCAAGCAGATGGCTGGCACCCGCCTCGGCATAGGCATCGCGCACGTCGTCGCTCATCCGGCTCTTGTCGCCCAATGACAGCGCCTCGACCACACCGAGCACATCGTCCGGCAGACTAGCCTCGGCATACCGCGCCCTCAGCCACCCCGCCGCACGGCTCCTTAAATTCCTTAAACCTTTCGAACTCTCTAAACTCCCTAAACCCTCTAAACACTCTGCCGGAATCATCACCGTTCCGCTCACGCGTCGGCAGTAGAGCGAGCGGGCATAGTCGTACGTCAGGGAATCGGAGAAATTCCTCGGCTGGCGGATGACGACGTTTCTCAGCATCAGCGTATCGCCCCAAGCAAACGTCGTCGCTTCCTCGGCTCCATAGACATAGCCATAGACCCGACGGCCCGCCACATCGAGTGTATAGCGCACGGAACGACGGCGGGGCACAGCATCGCTGCGGACGACAGCACGGCAATCGACAGCCTCGTCCGGCCAGTCCGTCACCACACGGTCGCGAATCGTCTGATAACGCCACACCCCCAGCGCCGCCACAGAGAGAAGAAGCAGCACGCTGACCACAATAGGCCGACGGAACGGCTTCGTGCGCACCCTGTCTAACACGGCAGCACATACAAGGAAGAGCGCCGAGAGCAACAGATAATAAAGTGTAGGAACAGAAAAAGGAGAAAGGACATCACCCACGACAATGCCCGCAGCAAAGCACAGAGCTATCCGCAACAAAGGATTATTGCGGAGTGGGGACATGGAAATAGAAGAATTAGAAATTAGAAATTAGGAATTGGGAAATTCCAATGCTTTCAACTGGGCAATCATCGCTGCGGGGTCGGCAGCACGGAAGACGGTAGAACCCGTGACCAGCACATCGACACCGGCGTCGATAAGTCCGGGAGCAGTGGTTAGCGTGACGCCGCCATCGACCTCCACAAGGGCACAGGAACCGGCCTTTTCAATCAAGGCACGAGTTTCACGCACCTTGTCGAGTGAGTGCTCAATGAACGGCTGTCCGCCAAAGCCCGGGTTGACAGTCATCACCAGCACCATATCAATGTCACGAATGATGTCGGCAAGCATACTGACAGGCGTAGAAGGATTGAGAGCGACGCCGCACTTCATGCCGGCCTCGTGAATCTCATAGACCGTGCGGTGGAGATGGGTGCACGTCTCACTGTGAACCGTCATCATGTAGGTGCCGAGGGCAGCAACCTGCTTGATGTAGCGCTCGGGATGCACAATCATCAGATGGACATCCAACGGTTTGCGGCAAGCACGAGCTACGGCCTCAAGCACAGGGAATCCAAACGAGATATTGGGCACGAAGACGCCGTCCATCACATCAAGGTGCAGCCAATCGGCAGACGAGGTATTAATCATCTCAATCTCATCAGCCAAATGCAGAAAGTCGGCCGCCAGAAGAGAAGGAGCAACAATCATAATGAAAAATGAAAAATGAAAAATGAAGAATGAAGAATGAAGAATGAATAATAAATTCGTCCGATAAGGACTTTCACTTTCAGCACGTTCTTGCTGCAGTACGGAGTCTGTCGAGAACAGAAGCCGACGGCTGGAGAGGACGCAGGTCGCGCAGGGCCAGACGGATAAGGGTTCGCAACTGGGAATTGGTAGGAGTAGAAGTTTCAGCCATAGGCGGGAATTGGTTTAGAGGGTTATCGGTTTAGAGCTTACATCTATTTAACGAACGAGAGGCTGGATTTCGTATAAGCGACAGAACTTTTTTTTGAATTATTTTTCCTCAAAAAAAACGGCAAATTGTTTGGTGGTGTCGGGGAAAACGCCTACTTTTGCAGCGCTTTTCAGAACAGAAGCCTGGGAAGCAATCTACATGGTGGCTATAGTTCAGTTGGTTAGAGCGTCAGATTGTGGTTCTGAATGTCGTGGGTTCGAGTCCCACTAGCCACCCCAACAAGACAAAAAAATGTTAATTAATCCCTCCGCTGCAACTAAACGGAGGGATTTTACGTCTAAAAAGCGTTATGCAAATAGAACTCCACAACGTACACAAGACCTACGAAGGTGCCCAGCCCCTTCACGTACTGAAAGGCATCGACCTCAGCATCGCGAAGGGCGAGTTCGTCTCTATCATGGGTGCATCGGGGTCGGGAAAATCTACCTTATTAAATATATTAGGCATCCTCGACAGCTACGACGAGGGTGAGTACATCATCGACGGACGGCTCATCAAAGGGCTTAGCGAACGTGCGGCAGCCGCCTACCGCAACCGCACTATCGGCTTCATCTTCCAGTCGTTCAACCTCATCGGTTTCAAGACGGCTGTAGAGAACGTCGAACTTCCGCTGTTCTACCAAGGCGTCAGCCGCCGTCGCCGCCACGAGCTGGCGATGGACTACCTCGACCGCCTCGGGCTGAAGGACTGGGCGGGCCACTACCCTAACGAGATGTCGGGCGGACAGAAGCAGCGTGTGGCCATCGCGAGAGCGCTGATCACACATCCGCAGATTATCCTGGCTGACGAACCGACCGGAGCCCTTGACTCGCGAACCTCCGTCGAAGTCATGGAACTGCTGGGCCAGCTGAATCGCGAGGAGGGTGTGACCATCATCGTCGTCACCCACGAAAGTGGCGTGGCCAACTGCACCAACCGCATCATCCATATCAAGGACGGCATCATCGGCCAGATTGAGGAGAACTCCCGTCACGATGCTTCGGCTTTCGGCACAACGACAGTGATGAAGTAGAGGTAAGAAGTAAGAAGTAAGAGGTAAGAGGTTAGAGTTAGAGGATTATGCACGATTTGTTTACAGAGATTTGGGAGAGCATCCGCCGCAACAAGCTGCGCACCTGCCTGACAGGATTCGCAGTAGCGTGGGGCATCTTCATGATCATCGTCCTGCTGGGAGCGGGCAACGGTCTGATGGGAGCCTTCCAACAAGGCGGCAACAGCTTCGCTTCCAACACCATGATGGTAGGAGGCGGTTGGACGTCAAAACCCTATGACGGTCTGAAGGAGGGACGCCGCATCCGCCTCGAAACGACCGATATGGATCTGCTCGACAAGGAGCCCTTCAACCAGTACGTCGATGAAGTAACCACCAGCCACTCGCAAGGAGGCTACACGATGACCTACGGACGTAAATACTTCAAGAATGTCTCGCTCAGCGGCACGTTCCCTGGCTATGCGCAGATGAACCGTGTGGACATACTGGCCGGACGCTTCATCAACGACAAGGACATCCGCGACAAGCGCAAGGTCATTGTCCTTACCCATCTGATGGCTAAGAATTTCCTCTCTGGAGGGACGAACTACGACCGTCTGCTCGGGCAACAAGTGAAGGTTGGGCCGTTTGCCTTCAAGGTAGTCGGCATCCGTCGAGCCGAGGAGAACACCAACGACCGAGACCTCTACGTCCCCTACTCGACCATCAAGACCATCTACGGCCTCGATAACCACATCGACAACATTACCTTCTCTTTCCACGGTCTCAACTCCGAAGAAGCCAACGAGGCTTTTGAGAAAGAACTGAAGGCAAGCATCAACACCTCCCATCGCGCTGCTCCCGACGACGAGAGCGCCACGTGGATCTGGAACCGCTTCACGCAGAACCTCCAGATGGAGAAGGGTGCCGGCATACTGCACACGGCACTGTGGGTCATCGGCCTCTTCACCCTTCTGGGCGGCATCGTGGGCGTATCGAATATCATGCTCATCACCGTCAAGGAGCGCACCCACGAGTTCGGTATCCGCAAGGCCATCGGCGCCAAGCCCTGGAGCATCATGAAGCTCATCGTGGCCGAGAGCATCACCATCACAGCCATTTTCGGCTACATCGGGATGGCGCTGGGAATGATTGCCTGCACCATCATGGACAAGACGCTCGGACAGTCGTCCATGCAGGTATTCGGCGAAGACATCCGCCTGTTGGTCAACCCAACCGTAGGCATCGACGTAGCCATTGAAGCTACATTAGTGTTAATTATAGCCGGCACGCTGGCAGGCATGGCTCCTGCACGTAAAGCCGCCAAGGTCAGACCCATCGAAGCACTAAGAGCAGAATGAGACTCGACACCGATACTTTCCGCGAAATTGCCGACGCTCTGGTACGCAACAAGCGTCGCAGCCTGCTCACTGGATTCGGGGTGTTCTGGGGCCTCTTCATGCTGCTCTTCCTCATCGGAGGCGGAGCGGGCCTGAAGGAGATGCTCTACAAGAACTTCGCCGGATTTGCCAACAACACCGTAATTCTCATCAGTTCCAACACCTCCAAGCCCTATCAGGGGCTGCAGGAAGGACGTTACTGGAATTTCGAATACCGAGACATTGAACGCCTTCGCTCGATGGTGCCAGAACTCGATGTCGTCGCTCCCATGATTGAAGCCTGGAGCGGCAATGTCGCCTTCGAATCGCGCACCTCGTCTGCAGGTGTCAAGGGCATCACGCCCGACTATGACAAGGTAGAGACCAGCGTCATGAAGTACGGTCGCTACATCAATCAGGTCGATCTCGACCAAGAGCGCAAGGTCTGCGTTATCGGCAAGGACATCTACAACGAACTCTTCCCTGACGGCGGCGACCCGTGTGGCAACTACGTCGAGATAGGTGGAATCCACTTGCAGATTGTCGGCGTCGATTTCAATTCAGGCAACATCAGCATCAATCAACGCGCTTCACGCACCCTCTCAATGCCTTTCAGCGTGGCAGCAAAGCTTTACCATCGTGGGAACAAGGTTGACATCATCTGCCTCACAGGTAAGCCAGGCGTAAAAATGACCTCGCTGGAAAGCCGTCTGCGCTATGTGATGGGACGTCAGCATCGCTTTGACCCGACGGACGAGTCGGCCATGATGATTCTCAACACCCAGCAGATCTTCTCCATCGTCGATAACCTCTTCCGCGGCCTCAACTTCCTCATCTGGCTTGTGGGCCTCGGCACCTTACTGGCAGGAGCCATCGGCGTGAGCAACATCATGATGGTCACCGTCAAAGAGCGCACCGTCGAGATCGGCATCCGTCGCGCCATCGGCGCCCTGCCTGGCGAAATCCTCTCGCAAATCCTTATGGAGAGTATCTCCCTCACCCTATTGGCGGGCAGCTTCGGCATCGTCTTCTCCGTGCTCATTCTCAGTGGCGTTGAGGCGTTGACAAAGCATCAGGCCATCTTCCAGATAGGCTTCGGCACCGCCATCCTGGCTGCCCTGCTGCTTTCTGTCCTTGGCGCCCTCGCCGGACTTGCCCCTGCCCTGCGCGCCATGAATGTCCGACCCGTCGAAGCCATGCATGATGAATAAAACCCTAAACCGATAAACCAATAAACCAATCATATGAAACGATTTTTCAGGTACATCCTCTTCGCCCTCATTGCGGCGGTCATCATCGGAACATTCGTGTTCCTCTTCAACAACTCCCGTCCCAAGGCGGAACAGTACAGCGAGCTGACAGTTGTCCGCAAAGACATCAACAAGAGCACCGTCATCACGGGCAAAATCACCCCTCGCAACGAGGTGAACATCAAGCCGCAGATTAACGGTATCATTGCCGAGCTGCTCAAGGAAGCCGGTCAGCAGGTGCAGAAAGACGAGGTCATTGCCCGCCTCAAGGTCATTCCCGACATGAATTCGCTCAGCTCCGCACAGAGCCGCGTACGCCTTTCCGAAATCAATCTCAAGCAGGTCCAAGTGAACTACGACCGCGAGAAAGCGCTCTTTGACAAGCAGTTGGTCAGCGCCGAAGAGATGGAGAAAGTGACACAGTCTCTGGCTCAGGCCAAGGAAGAGCGGGCAGCAGCGCAGGATGCCCTCGAGGTCATCCGCGACGGTGTCTCGCAATCCAACGCCAAATCATCCAGTACCCTCGTACGCTCCACCATCACCGGCCTCATCCTCAACGTTCCCGTCAAGGTGGGTAACTCCGTCATCCAGGCCAACACTATGAACGACGGTACCACCGTAGCCACCGTTGCCGACATGAACGACCTCATTTTTGACGGCAACATTGACGAGACCGAGGTAGGTTCGCTCGTCGAGGGCATGCCGCTCGTCATCACCATAGGCGCACTAAGCGACTACCGCTTCGATGCCACACTCGAATACATCTCGCCCAAGGCAGTAGAGAACAACGGTGCCAACCAGTTCGAGGTTAAGGCAGCCGTAAAGGTTGCCTCCGACCGCATGATCCGATCCGGCTACAGCGCCAACGCAGAAATCATACTCGAGCACGTCGATCAGGTTCTCTCGCTGCCCGAGAGCGCACTGGAATTCATCGGCGACAGCACTTACGTCTATCGCAAGACTGCCGACGGCTCCTACGAAAAACTCGCCGTAACGACCGGCCTCAGCGACGGACTCGACATCCAGATTATCTCCGGCGTCAGCGAGGGCGACATCGTCCGCGGCCCCAAAATCGTCAACACCCCCGACAATACGACAAAATAAGGATTAAGAAAAAAGCCGGTATGAGAAACAAAGCATTCTATCTATTATTCATCCTTGTTTACGTTTCGTTAGCATCGTTTGCACAGACGGAGCACAACGGCCCCTGGAGCCTCGCCGACTGCACGAACTACGCCCTCGAACACAACATCACGCTCCAGCAGAGCGGCCTCAGCGTACAGCAGCGCGAGGTTCAGCTATCGGGCGCCAAGGCACGCCGACTGCCCGGTGTTACCGCCAGCGCAGGTGAGTCATTCTCGTTCGGCCGAGGCCTTACCTCCAACAATACGTATGCCGACAATTCCAACACGACGATGACCTCATTCAGCGTAGGTGCCTCCGTACCCATTTTCGAGGGATTCACCATCACGAACAACATTGCCCTGAATCGTCTGAACCTCGAAGCCGCCACCGTCGATCTGGAGAAAGCCCGTGACGACATCCGTGTGGCTGTTGCACAAGCCTTTGTCCAGATTCTTTATAACAAGGAGATTCTCAGCGTGGCCCGCAACCAGATTGCCGTCGATTCCATGCAGGTTGTCCGCCTCTCCACCATGTTAAGTAATGGTAAGGCTTCCTCAGCAGAAGTCAGTGCTGCCGAGGCTACGCTTGCCCAAAGCCGCCTCACAGCCACCCAGGCCGAAGGAAACCTGCGCATCGCCATCCTCGACCTCACCCAGCTGATCGAGCTCCCCTCGCCCGATGGGTTCGACATCGTTGTTCCTGACGTCAGCCTTCTTCCCACTGAAGCGCTCACTCCCCCCGAGGTCATCTACGAAGAGGCCATGCAGGTGAAGCCCTCCATCCGAAGCGAGCAGCTGCGCCTTCAGGCAGCGGAGAAGAACATCGACATCGCCCGCGGAGGCTACTTCCCGAATATCTCCCTCAACGGAGGCGTCGGCACCAACTACTACTCCATCATGGGCGTGGCCGCTCCGTCATTCGGCACACAGCTGCGCGACAATTTCAGCCCGTCGCTCTCACTCTCACTCTCCGTACCCATCTTCGACCGCTTCTCCACCCGCACTAACGTCCGCTCGGCCAAGCTCTCCCACCTGACCCAGCAACTGACGCTCGAGAATGCCGGCAAGACACTTTACAAGGAGATACAGCAGGCCTACTACAACGCCCTCACCGCCCGCCGGAAGTACGAGGGTAGCCTGGCTGCCGAGAAGAGCGCATCGGAAGCATTCGACATCATGAGCGCCAAGTACGAGAACAACAAGGCCAACATCACCGAATTCAACGAAGCCAAGAACCGTCTCATCAGCGCCTCGTCCGACCTCGCCCAGGCGCGCTATCAATACCTCTACCAGGCCCGATTGCTCGACTTTTATCGCGGAAAGGAAATTATTTTCTAATTTTTTCCACCATTACTTCATAAATTGAAAGAATGTGCTTATCTTCGCGCATTCTTTCACTATTTATGTCTATGAAGAAGCTGTTTATTCTCCTCTCCGTCCTGTCGGTAAGCCTTACACTCAGCGCCCAGACCGACTACACCACCGAACGTGACATCCCCTACCACACTGACGCTGACGCCTATGCCGCCGAACGCTGTTTCCTCGACTTCTATTACCCGACGAACGTCCGCGATTTCCCCACCGTCGTCTGGTTCCACGGCGGCGGACTTGAAGCCGGCGGCAAGGAGATTCCCCGTGAGCTCCGTAATTCCGGACTGGGAGTCATCGGAGTCAACTATCGCCTCCTGCCTCGCGCCAAGGTCGAAGAGATTATCGACGATGCCGCCGCAGCCGTTGCCTGGGCCTTCCGCGAAGTAGAGAAGCGTGGAGGCAGCGCACGCCGCATCTTCGTGGCCGGACATTCGGCCGGAGGCTACCTGACGGATATGGTCGTACTCGACAAACAATGGCTCGCCCGTTATGGCATCGATGCCGACAGCATTGCAGGAGCATTCCCCTATAGCGCCCAGGTCATCACCCATTACAATGTCCGCAAGGGTCAGGGCGTAGGCCCCCTCACTCCGCGTCTCGACGCTACTGCTCCACTCTGGCATGTACGCTCGCTGCATATGCCCATGCTCATCCTTTCCGGCGACCGTGAGATGGAGCTTTACGGACGCTATGAAGAGCAAGCTTACTTCTGGCGGATGATGCGGCTAGTCGGCAACGAGCATACGCTGCTCTACGAGTTCGACGGCTACGATCACGGCTCAATGGCTGCTCCTGCCCATGCCGTCGTCAAGCGCTGCATCCGTGCCATCTGCGAAGGCAAGCCCTTTAACCGCTAAGATCTTTTCTGAAAACCGTTTCAAATAAGTTTAGAAGTATCGCCAACGTCATTGACTTTAGCACTCATACGCTGAGTGCTAAAGCCTACGTCATGGACATAAGCACTCAGCGTATGAGTGCTAAAGCCTACGTCATGGACATAAGCACTCAGCGTATGAGTGCTAAAGTCTACGTCATAGATATAATCACACAGTGTAAGAGTGGTCAATTTTAACATTTGGACGGAGATTATGACAATTCCGCGATTCCGCGAACGGAGTCAACGTTAATTGAAAGAGGAAAAAATCACCAGTCGGCGTTCTCGGCGATGTAGTCGTGGACGAGGGCAAGTATCTTGTCACCGTACTTGGCGACCTTGGCGGCGCCCATGCCTTTGAGGCGACGCAATTCGGCCTCGTTCGTGGGGAGGGCGTTGGCAATGGCGATGAGAGCGGTGTTGGGAAGAATCATGTAGGCGCCCTTGTGCTCGTGGAAGGCCAAGGTGCCGCGCCAGCGCCGCAAGGTCTCGAACAGTTCGGGATAGGCGACGTCGGAAGCAGTCTCCGTCCCCCCCGGAAGAAGGGATGATGCAACGTGTTTTCCCTGAGACGATGAGGTTTTCCCTTTGGATGAGGATTTAGAAGATGCCTTACTTTTCCCTTTGGGGGAGGATTGGGGCGAGGCATCGAGGGTGAAGCGGGCCTTCTGCTTCAGGTAGGAGGAGACGGTGAAACCCTGTTGGGCGACGAAGCGGAGGAGGGCAACCTTGAGGCCAAACGTCTCGCGCAGGTTGTCGAGAGCCTCGGCGAGCTGTTCGGCCACGCGCTTGTTGTCGCTCTCGAGCATCTTGGCGTCGTTCAGCAGTGTGCCCATCTGACTCGACAGCTTCCCCTCGAAATAGACGCAGGCCTTGTGGATGCGCTCGCGGAGGAGAGTGTCGGTCTCATAGTCGTCGCTGGCGGCGACAATCTCGGCGCACTGGCGGCAGAAGCGCGGCGCGACATCGAAAATATCGGCAGCGAGCTGTGGGTCGGCCTCCTTGTAGCGTGCGAGCAGGCGCGGATAGTCCTTGTACAGATGTTCGTCGACCAAGCGCACGAGCCGTTGCCAAGCCCAGCGCAGTGGCTGGAAGTCGAAGAACTCGCCGACGAGAAAGAGGAAGTATTCGCGCTTCAAGTCACCGAGGCGGCTGCGGACGGTCTGAGCCTGATTGAGTTCGGCATCCATATAACGGGCAACGGCGCTGTCGGTGATGACGGCATCGGGCCGAAGAGGCTCAGTGAGCGTCAGCCCCTCGAGCGTGCGGCAGCGGCTAAGTGCCACATAGACCTGTCCTGCCGCAAAGGCGGCGTTGACATCGACTACGGCGCGGTCGAACGTCAAGCCCTGGCTCTTGTGGATGGTAATGGCCCAGGCGAGGCGCAGGGGGAACTGGCGGAAGATGCCCTCGACCTCCTCGCGGATCTCGCGCGATTCGCGATCGATGACGTAGCGGGCGTTGGTCCATTCCATAGGGACAACCTTGATGGTCTCTCCGTCGTCGAGACCGACAACCGTAATCTCATCGTCGCCGAGCGCGGTGACGCGGGCCAGCTTGCCGTTGAAGAAACGGTGGTCGGACGAGACGTCGTTCTTCAGGAACATCACCTGACAGCCGATCTTGAGCGTGAGCATCTCGTCGGCGGGAAAGGAAGTCTCGGGAAAGGTGCCCTCAACGGTGGCACGATAGTAGCGGGCACCGCCGCGGATGGCTTCCATGCGGCGCTCGTTGTAGCTGTCGGCCGTACGGTTGTGGGTGGTGAGGCGGATGACGCCCTCGGGGGTGTCGTCGCTGCGCGAGACACGGGCGTTCAGGAGAGCGGTTTCGGCCGGTGACAGGCTGCCTGCGCGTACCTTATTTAATATATCGACAAACGACTGGTCGGTCTGACGATAGACATGCTGGAGTTCGATGGTGACATGGCGCGTCTCTTGGAGGGCGCGGCTTCCGAAGAAGAAGGGCGTGTCGTAGTACTCGCGCAGGAGCGGCCATTCGTCGTCCTTCACGACAGGGGCGAGCTGCTGGAGGTCGCCGATCATCAGCAGCTGGACACCGCCGAAGGGACGGGAACTGTCGCGATAGCGGCGCAGGACATCATCGATGGCATCGAGCAGGTCGGCCCGTACCATCGAAATCTCGTCGATGACGAGCAGGTCGAGTGTGCGGATGATGTTCTTCTTCTGTTTCGAGAACTGGTATTTACGTCCCCCGTCGGTGTGTACCGTCCCGCCCGGGACGAAGGGCGAGAGCGGCAGCTGGAAGAAAGAGTGGATGGTGACGCCCTCGGCATTGATGGCGGCCACACCCGTCGGAGCCACGACGACCATGCGCTTGGGAAGCCGCGTCTTGAGCCGACGCAGGAAAGTGGTCTTCCCCGTCCCGGCACGACCGGTGAGGAAAATGTTAACACCGGTCTTCTCGACCAATTGCCAAGCCAGTTCCAATTCTTCGTTTTTCTCCATGATGAAAACGTTTTTCTGGGCAAAGATACGCTAATTATCGTTAAGCACCGCGGAAAAACGAGAAAATTCTTGCATTTTCCCACGCAGCGTTGTACTTTTGCAAAGCAATATGAAAAGAATGAAAACAATGAGAAAGAGAATCCTACTTGTCATGCTGGCTCTGCTGGCCTCGCTGTCGGGTTTTGCCCAAATCGATTCGCACTACGGAAAAGGCGCCGTGCCGGTTGTCAATAATCACGTCACCTTCGAGAAGACCCTGCCCATCCCCGCCGGTCTGAACGAAAAGTGGGCCTATGCAAAAGTGCTGAAATGGGTAGAGAACCGCTTCGTCGAACCAACCGTCATCAGCAGCAAATTCGTGGAACAGGACGACACGAACTACCACCTTATCCTCCAGGCCGAGGAATACCTGACGTTCAAAAGGAACTGGATTGTCCTCGATCGCA